>Ga0172372_10013551_pt1 | contig 10077 bp, 6 predicted proteins | sample LakKiv5m_2_FD_114544 | JGI IMG/M metagenome (GOLD analysis project Ga0172372, IMG submission 114544) | Freshwater microbial communities from Kabuno Bay, South-Kivu, Congo - kab_092012_9.5m | ecosystem: Environmental > Aquatic > Freshwater > Lake | place: Democratic Republic of the Congo... | reverse complement strand
GTCGGGCACGATCAGCGTCAGACCGAACTCGTTGTTCGATAACACGACGGCCACGTAGCAGCCGTTCTCCGGGGAGTACGAGGCGCCCTCCAGCGTCGCCTCCAGGAAAGTGCACCCCAGTACGTGGCGCAATGCCTCATCGTCGCCGGCCCGGTCGAGCACGACGACGTACCCGTGGAGGTCCGGATCGTAGGGACCATCGTCGCCGGAGTAAGCATCGATAAGGGTATTAAGAGCGTCCCGGGCCGCTCGGCGGAGACCGGGGGGGAGGCAGGCTGTTTCCACATCGGGGAGGAACTTCAGGAAATGCATGATTGTTACCTCCTGCGGTTGGATTACGTATTCCGCAGGATTAATATCAAGACGAGCATACTTTCATTACGGTTGAGTAGAGTTACCGTTCCTCCCAGGCAACCCTTTCCTTTCCCCTACCCCACCCAAGGAATATAATTCCTTGACACCTCGGTACCCCCCTTTGAATCGGAGAATTACCTAATGATCACCGGCGACATCAAGAGCAAGATCGACGCAATCTGGAATACGTTCTGGACAGGCGGGATCTCAAATCCGCTCGAAGTCATTGAGCAGATCACCTACCTGCTTTTTCTGCGCCGTTTAGATGACCTGCACACGCTGGAGGAAAACAAGTCCGCCCGGTTGAAGAAACCTCTGGAACGCCGCATCTTCCCCAAAGGTAGAGATGCGAAGGACCGCTCCCACGAGGATTTGCGCTGGTCTCGCTTCAAACATCTTGCACCAGCGGAGATGTACACCGTCGTGAGCGAACATGTCTTCCCATTCCTGCGCACGCTGGGCGGTGACGATTCTACTTACGCCCACAACATGAAGGACGCGCGCTTCACAATCCCCACACCAGCCCTATTGGCCAAGGTAGTGGATCTCCTCGACAGCGTGCCTATGGAGGATCGCGACACCAAGGGGGACCTCTACGAGTACATGCTCAGCAAGATCGCGACCGCCGGACAGAATGGCCAGTTCCGCACCCCGCGCCACATTATCCGACTGATGGTGGAGATGACGGCCCCCCAGCCGACCGACCTCATCTGCGATCCCGCTTGCGGCACGGCGGGATTTCTCGTGGCTGCGAGCGAGTACCTTCGTGAGTATCACCCGAACGTCCTGCACGACGCGAAGCTGAGGGAACATTTCCACCACCGGATGTTCCACGGCTTCGACTTCGACAACACCATGCTGAGGATCGGCAGCATGAACATGCTGCTGCATGGGGTGGAAAACCCCGACATTCGCTATCGTGACTCGCTTGCGCAGGACCACGCGGGTGACGAAGAAGCGTATACCCTGGTGCTGGCCAATCCTCCATTCGCCGGTAGCCTTGACTACGAGAACACCGCAAAGGACTTGCTGCAGATCGTCAAGACCAAAAAGACCGAGTTGCTCTTCCTCGCGTTATTCTTGCGCTTGCTCAAACCCGGCGGCCGAGCCGCGGTCATCGTGCCCGAAGGCGTTCTGTTCGGCTCCAGCAAGGCGCATCAGGAGCTGCGTCACATCCTGGTCGAGGAGCAGAAGTTGGATGCCGTGGTCTCTCTGCCTGCCGGTGTGTTTAGACCGTACGCGGGTGTCTCCACCGCCATCCTGCTCTTCACCAAAACCAACAGCGGCGGTACCGACCACGTCTGGTTCTACGATATAGAAGCAGACGGTTGGAGTCTCGATGACAAGCGTACGCCGCTCCTTGACGAAGACATGCTGGGCCCAGTGCCTCGAATCGCCCTTTCCGAAGAACACCACCCGAAAAATAACCTACCAGGTGTACTGGCGCACTGGGCACATCGCGACGGCAGCGAGCGGGAACGCCACCGCACCGCCCAGAGCTTTTGCATACCCAAAACCGAAATTGCCGCCCAAGGGTACAATCTCTCCCTCAATCGCTATAAGGAAGTTGTGCATGAAGAGATCCAGCATCGCCCCCCTAGAGAGATCCTCGCTGACCTCGCTAAACTCGAGGCGGAAATCCAACTTGGGGTGGAGGAACTTGATGGGATTCTTGGATGAGATGGCCTGCCATAAAGCTCTCTAGCGCATTAGCCTCAGCCGAAGTATTTGTTGATGGAGATTGGATTGAGTCGAAAGACCAGGATCCTGATGGTGATGTTCGTTTAATTCAGTTGGCCGATATAGGTGATGGCGTATACATCAACAAATCAAATCGTTTTCTGACCAGCGCGAAAGCTCTTGAATTGCGATGTACATTTCTATACCCCGGCGATGTTCTGGTTGCCCGAATGCCGGCCCCACTAGGTCGTGCTTGTATGTTTCCGGGAGACTCGAAACCCTCTGTGACAGCGGTCGATATATGTATCATCCGACCCAATCATGATGAACTCGACGCTCGTTGGTTAATGCATTGCCTTAATGCACCGATTTCCCGAAATCAGATTGGACGTTTTGCAACTGGAACAACTCGATCTCGAATATCAAGAAGTAACCTCGGTAAGATCAAGGTTCCACTACCCCCTTTGCTTGAACAGCGCCGGATTGTGGAGGTACTGGATCGGGCGGTTGCACTGCGAACCCAGCGCCACGCCGCCATCGCCCAACTTGACACCCTAAACAAAGCCATCTTCCTCGACATGTTCGGCGACCCCCGCAAGAAAGGTTCAACTGGAAGAACTCCTGCCTGTCCGCGTTCTCTTGGAGAATTAACTCGCATTCGGACAGGCAAGCTAGACGCCAATGCCGCTGATGAGGAAGGGGCGTACCCGTTCTTCACGTGTGCGGTCGAGCCGCTCAGAATCAACACCCCCGCATTCGACTGCAAAGCAGTCCTCGTTGCGGGAAATGGCGACCTAAACGTAAAGTATTACGAGGGAAAGTTCAATGCATACCAGCGAACCTATGTCGTCGAGTCCCTAAATGATTCCGTGCTCTCGCCTGGATTCCTTTACGCATTCTTGGATCTCTACGTAAGCGAGCTTCGAAAGCAGGCGATTGGTGGAGTAATCAAGTACATCAAGCTGCCGTATCTTACAGAGGCTCAAGTACAGTTGCCTCCTATCGCTTCGCAACAAGAATTCACCCGCCGTATCGCCGCTGTCGAGAAAATGAAAATCGCCCAAAGCGTGTCGCAGTCTAAGCTCGACGCGCTTTTCGCCTCGCTCCAGCACCGCGCCTTCCGGGGGGAGCTATAGCTATGCGGGGAGAATTCATCGGTGTTTGGTCCGAGACGTGGCGGGAGATCTGGACTCCGTTGATCGACAACGAGGATGTTCCGGAAGACATCTTCTGCGAACTATACCGGGAGCTTGCGACGGTGCTCAAGGCACAGCCATCCGTCGAAAACTTGGCGGGCATCATCGACAACCCAGCGCAGAGCCGAGAGGCGTTCGAGAAGATAACTGCCGACGACATTGCCGGCGAGCGCGCCCTCGTCGCGTTTCTGGAAGCTGCACACCCGGCGCTCGACGACTTTGCAAGTGACGCGCTCTCGAATCGCTACTTCAACCTGCTGGTGAGCTTCATCAACAAGTTCAACCTGCGCTACGACTTGCGTCGCCCCTGCTCTCTATGCCCTACTTTGCCCGGCGTGTTCGCCAGCCTGGTGCGTGATCTGCGCGCCGCGACTAGCCAGGATGCCCACCTCGATGGACTGATGAAGGAGTTCGAGGACGCAATTCGCGATCTCCGGACTGATTGCTCGGATGGGCGGATCAAGACCTGCATCCAGAAGCAGATGAATCTGCTGGAGGCCATTGGGCGCCGGTGCCCTGGTGTCACCGGGACAACCCTGGGCGCCATCTGTAACGAGGTCGGAACGTGGCCGCATGAGAAGGTCAAGGAGGCAATGAAGTCACTGTACAGTTTCGCTTCCGATTACCCAGGGATTCGTCACGGCGGTACCCCGGCAAGCGCGTTGCGCGTGATCGAGATGCGCGACATGATCGCGATGTCCATCCTGCTCGCGGGGTTCACCCCTTACCTCAGCGGCCAGTTCAATGCTGAAATCGTCTATCGGGGTGCATGACATGACGCCGCGTACCTCCCCCGAGCAACTTCTGAAATGGCTCGACGAACCCGAGGGGACCCGCCTGGAGTTCAAGGAGGCGAAACAAAACTTCCACTTCGAGAAGTTGGTCGACTACTGCGTAGCGCTCGCTAACGAAGGCGGCGGGAAAATCATTCTTGGCGTGACGGATCGGAGACCGCGCAGAATCGTCGGGACAGCCGCGTTCGCGGAGCCTGGTCGCACTGAGGCTGGACTCCATGATCGCCTCTTCCATCGCATTCCGGTGGAAGAGATACAGATGCCCGAAGGTCGCGTTCTCGTCGTCCATGTTCCATCTCGCCTGCCCGGAACAGCTTGGCAATACAAAGGCCGTTACCTAAAACGGGCAGGGGACGACCTAACCGGAATGGATGATCGAGAGCTTCGGGCCATCTTCTCGGAAACCGGCCCCGATTTTTCTGCAGAAATATGTACCGCCGCCTCACTTCCCGACCTTTCAATGGATGCAATTGCAGACTACCGGGGGCGCTGGTCCAAAAAGACGAGGGACGAGCGCCACTTGGCGTGGTCAGATGAGGAAACGTTGACCAATGCCGAATTGCTGGTCGATGGACAGGTGACCTATGCTGCGTTGATTCTGTTCGGCACGCACGCAGCACTCAGGCGCCATCTGGCCCAAGCAGAGGTTGTCTTCGAATACCGTTCGTCGGAAGCCTCCGGACCAGCGGCGGATCGGACCGACTACCGGGAGGGCTTCTTCCTCTACTACGATGCTTTGTGGAACAAGATCAACCTGCGTAACGATCGCCAAAGTTACCAGGACGGCCTTTTCCGCATGGACGTACTCACCTTCGACGAAGTCTCAGTTCGCGAGGCACTTCTGAACGCGGTTGCGCACCGCGATTACAGGTTGGGCGGATCGGTGTTCGTGCGGCAGTTCGCCCGCCGCCTTGAGATCTTGAGCCCCGGCGGCCTGCCTGCCGGGATTACCCCCGAAAATATTCTGGATCAGCAGAATCCACGCAACCGGCGTCTTGCCGAGGCACTGGCAAAATGCGGCTTGATCGAGCGCTCCGGTCAAGGGTTGAATCTAATGGTTGAAAGCGCCATTCGCCAAGGAAAGCCTTTGCCGAACTTCGCGGGCACTTCCGGGCACGAGGTACGGTTGACGCTGGAAGGCCTGGTTCGAAGCCCGGCCTTCGTGCGTTTCATGGAACGGTTGGGTGAGGAAACCCTTCGGTCCTTTGCCACCTACGACTTTCTCGCTCTGGATTATGTCCATCGGGAAGAACCGTTGCCCGAATACCTTAGGGACCGGTTGTCTGCTCTGATCGAGGCTGGGGCCATCGAATCCGTCGGGAGAGGCAAAGGAACGCGATATCTCCTCTCTCAACGCCTTTATGCCGAGATGGGCGCGAAGGGTGTGCATACCCGCAAACGGGGTCTGGACTACGAAACCAAGAAGGCGCTGTTGGAAAAGCATTTGCGGGCGCAGAAGGAAACTGGCGCCCCCTTGGCCGAACTCCGACAGGTGTTGCCTGCCGATTCGGACAGCACCGTCCAGCGGTTGCTTGCGGAGATGCGTTCGGAAGGACGGATTGCCCTTCGGGGGACACGCCGCTGGGCTCGCTGGGTTATCGCACCGCCTAAGGCCCAGGACGGTGGCCAACCATGATGATGGCTGGGCCTTATGACCAAAAAACATCTTTTATTACAAATGGTTATATGCCTCGCCCCGGTAGCTTCAGTGCTTTAGAGCGAGCTATAGGGAGGGGCGTCCGGTGAGCCAATTTACTTTCCTTCAGGCGGAATGGTCCACCGTGTACGAGGCGGCGGTCAAAGCCGAGTCCGCGGTGAACACCGACCCGAGGACGGCGTGCTTCTACGCCCGGCGCGCACTCGAGCTCACCGTTTCGTGGGCGTACAAGCACGACAGCTCCCTGCGGCTTCCCTACCAGGACAACCTCAGCGCGCTCATCCACGATCCATCCTTCAAGGCAGTGGCCGGAGAGGCGGTATTCAGCAAGGCACGGCTCATCACCCAGCTCGGGAATCAGGCGGTCCATAGCCATCGGCCTATTCAGGTATCCGATGCCCTGACTGCAGTGCGCGAGCTGTTCCATGTCGGGTACTGGCTCGCCCGCACTTACACCCGCACCACCCGCCCCACGCCGGGCCTATCCTTCGACCCCAACGCGCTTCCGAGAGCCACCCCGATCCCCAAGCAGACGATCGACCAGCTGCAACAACTGGAAACGAGCCTGCGCGAACGGGACGAGAAGCTCGCGGTGCTGCTGGCTGACAAGACGGCCCTGGACGAGGAGCTGGTGCGACTCCGCACCGAGGTGGCCGAGGCGAAGAAGGCTGCCTCCGCCCATCCGGATGCGCACGATTACTCGGAATCTGCGACACGCGACTACTTCATCGACCTGCTTCTGAAGGAGGCGGGCTGGCCGCTTGACCAGACGCGCGACCGCGAGTACGAGGTCGCGGGGATGCCCAACAACGAAGACAAGGGGTTTGTGGATTACGTCCTGTGGGGTGATGACGGCAAGCCGCTGGCGCTCGTCGAGGCCAAGCGCACCCGTCGCGATCCTCGCGTCGGACAGCAGCAGGCCAAGCTTTACGCCGATTGCCTGGAGAAGCAGTTCGGGCAGCGACCATTGATCTTCTACTCGAACGGCTACGATCATTGGCTCTGGGACGACACCCTCTATCCTCCTCGGCAGGTTCAGGGCTTCTACAAGAAGGCAGAGTTGGAGCTCGCGATCCTGCGCCGGAGCAACCGCAAGCCACTCGGGGAGGCCGAGATCAACCCGGCCATCGTCGAGCGGTATTACCAGACGCGCGCGATCCGCCGCATCGCCGAGGCGTTCGAGAGCGACCACGACCGCAAGGCCCTCGTGGTGATGGCTACCGGAGCCGGCAAGACCAGAACGGTGATCGCGCTGTGCGACCTGCTCATTCGGCGCAACTGGGTAAAACGAGTGCTCTTCCTTGCCGACCGTGTGGCCCTCGTGAACCAGGCGGTCAACGCATTCAAGAAACACCTACCCGATTCCGGCCCGGTGAACCTCGTTACCGAAAAGGACACGGAGGGACGTGTGTTCGTCTCAACGTACCCGACCATGATGGGATTGATCGACGAAACGAAGGACGGCCAGCGGCGCTTCGGGGCCGGCCACTTCGACCTGGTCATCATCGACGAGGCGCACCGGTCGGTGTTCAAGAAGTACGCCGCCATCTTCGACTACTTCGACTCTCTGCTGGTCGGCCTCACCGCCACACCCAAAGACGAAGTAGACCGGAACACCTACAGGCTATTCGACCTCGAAAACGGTGTCCCGACAGACGCCTACTCACTCGAAGAGGCCGTGAGGGACGGGTTCCTCGTCCCTCCGAAAGCGGTGTCGGTCCCGCTCAGATTCCAGCGCGAGGGGATCCGGTACGACCAGCTTTCGGAAGAGGAAAAGGACCAGTGGGACGCGACGGAGTGGGACGAAGACGGCAACGTGCCCGATCGCGTGGAGGCCGAAGCCGTCAACAAGTGGCTCTTCAACGCCGACACAGTGGACAAGGTACTTGGGCACCTGATGACCCGCGGTGTAAAGGTTGCGGGGGGCGATAGACTCGGGAAGACGATTGTGTTCGCGAAGAACCAGGCTCACGCCGAGTTCATCGCCGAGCGCTTCAACGCGAACTACCCGCACTTCAAGGGCGAGTTCGCCCGCGTCATCACCTTCAAGACCGAGTACGCTCAGAGCCTGATTGACAACTTCTCGAACAAGGAAAAGTCTCCCCACATAGCCCTCTCGGTCGACATGCTCGACACGGGCATCGACATCCCGGAAGTCGTGAACCTTGTGTTCTTCAAGCTGATACGGTCGAAGACCAAGTTCTGGCAGATGGTCGGCCGGGGAACCCGCCTTTGTCCCGACCTATTCGGCCCCGGAGACCACAAGCAGTTCTTCTACACATTCGATTACTGCCAGAATCTGGAGTATTTCAGCCAGGACCCGGAGACAACCGAAGGCGCGCTCGGAGAGTCGCTCGGAAAGCGCCTGTTCACGGGACGGCTGGAACTGATCAGGGAATTGGACAAGCGGCTTGTCAATGGCGGTACCGGCAGCGTCGTCAAGGAGCCGGCCTCGACCTATGGGGGACCAAAGAGCGAAGCCGAGGTACGGCTCACGATCGTCGAGCTGCTGCAAGGGGAAGTCGCCGCGATGACCCCAGACAACTTCGTGGTCAGGCCTCGCCGCCGGTTGGTCGAGAAGTACACCAAAGCCGAAGCTTGGACCACCCTTTCGGCCGAAGCGGTCGTAGAGCTCTCCCGTGAGGTGGCGGGACTGCCGTCGGAGTTGGACCCGGAAGCGGAAGAAGCAAAGAGGTTCGATCTGCTGATGCTGAACCTCCAACTTGCACTCCTGCGATCGGAACCCGCCTTCGAGCGGCTGCGGGATCAGGTCAAAACCATCGCCGGGCTACTGGAGGAGAAGTCGACAATCCCGATGGTCCGGGAACGGATGCCCCTGATCCAGGACGCGCAGACCGACGAGTGGTGGCAGGACGTGACCATACCAATGCTTGAGATCGTGCGCCGCCGACTGCGCGACCTTGTGAAGTTGATCGAGAAGCAGAAGCGTAAACCCATCTACACAGACTTCGAGGACGAGATGGGTGCAGAGTCCTCCATCGAGCTGCCAGGCTTCGGCGAAACAATGGACTTCGAAAAGTTCCGCGCGAAAGCCCGGGCGTTCCTCCGTTCGCATCAGGACCATTTGGCGATTTACAAGCTGAGGATGAACGAGGCACTGACGGAGACCGACCTGGCAGAATTGGAACGCATGCTCGCGGAAAGCGGCATCGGAGGGACAGAAGAGATCACCCGGGCAAAAAACGAATCCGATGGGCTTGGTCTCTTCGTGCGGTCTCTGGTGGGCATGGACCGGGAAGCCGCGAAGCATGCACTGGGGGGATTCCTTTCGGGCAAAGCGCTCGCAGCGAACCAGATTGAATTCATCAACTTGATCGTGAACCACCTCACCGAGCATGGGGTTATGGACGCCTCACTCCTCTACGAATCCCCGTTTACAGACATCACTCCACAGGGGCCGGATGGGCTGTTCAGCTCAGAGCAGGTGGACGAGTTAGTGGCCACGCTCGATCGGGTTCGGGCAACGGCTGTTGCCGCGTGATTGTCGCAAAAAACGACTAAGATTACCCCTTTCGTTTCGCTCCAGAGGGACTGGAACGAGCAATGCGTGGACCCTCCGGCAGACCTCTGAGCACATCGCGGCGATGATCGACGAGGCGGTGGATGTGGCGAACGCGGGGACGGACGGCGTAGCCGCGGGACACGATGGGGACGTGCCGCTCGTCGAGAAGGCCGGCTGACCGTGACTGAACCCCCCCTGCTCCGAGGTGGAGCAGGGGGGGTTCTCCGGATCGGGAGAAAACCCCCAAGACGGAACAAAGGTATGATTTTTTGGTGACCAGAAGGGGCACTAGGGGCGTGAGAGGCGCGACCAGTGGAATAAATCTAACGCACAACCAGAGGATCTGGAAGCACCCCTGGAGGAAAATGACGAAGTCGCCACCCTCGCGCCACTCCACGGCACGGGACGGAGTCGGACGGAACCCGGCCGAAAAGGACGCCCCAAGAAATGCAAGCTCGGCGAACACCGGACCGGAGAGAAACCGGAGCGACAGCACCGCCAAGGCACCGACCCGGCAGCAACACCGACAACATAAAGAAAAGAAAAGGAAAAAACGCAGTGGAAATTTCCGCTTGGATGGAGCCGAGAGGGCTCCGAAGTCAAGCGCTCTATCCAGCTGAGCTAAGGGCGCGCGCGGGAGGGAAATCATCGTACGGCAAGGGGAATCCAGCGTCAACCGCCCCTTTTGAGTTACCTTGCACCAGGCGACGTTCCATCTGTCGTTCAAACCTCGTAAAATACATTTGGATCACATATCGACCGGATCGAGGAGTTGCAGGACCAGATAGGCCACATGACGCATCCCCTGTTTCTCACCACGCAAGTCGGATAGATGAACCTCTTCCCATCCCCGTGCCTCTCACGAACAAACAG
>Ga0172372_10013549_pt1 | contig 10079 bp, 9 predicted proteins | sample LakKiv5m_2_FD_114544 | JGI IMG/M metagenome (GOLD analysis project Ga0172372, IMG submission 114544) | Freshwater microbial communities from Kabuno Bay, South-Kivu, Congo - kab_092012_9.5m | ecosystem: Environmental > Aquatic > Freshwater > Lake | place: Democratic Republic of the Congo... | reverse complement strand
TACGCTCCCGCGATGCGGTGGCATCAATCGCGAAGATCAACCGCGCCACCGTCGCGGGCGCGGTGCGCAAGGCCGGCACACGCGCCGCCTGATCCAGAAAGGCGGCCACGGCGGCAGAAGGGGCGCGCGGGGCGGGGGGTTTGCTCATGCGCGGGATGTGGGGGCGGGGCACGTCAGTTGAAAGCGGGGAAGAAGGGAATACTGGGGGCTCTGCCCCCTGCCCCCGCCGGGGTGGCCGTGCCACCCCGGACCCCGCCGTTATTCGTTAGGCGTTGGGAAAGCACCTCACTAATCGCCAAACTCTGCGACGAGCCTGTCAATGCAGCGGCTTTGGAGCCTGTGCAATACATCTCGGTTGCTTGCTTGGGCCTGCTCAAGCAATTCAGGAAAATCCTGCTTCAGCAAGTCTAAGAGCTGCGGGTCCTTCGGCGGCAAGCCCACTGGTCCCCGCGCCTCCTCTAAAAATCCAAAAAAGCAGAACAATTCGATCAGGCGCAGAATGTCGGAACTCGGATTTCTCGACCATCCGCAACCCATCTTTTCAATAATTCGCCGAAAGACAATGCGGCGCGTTTCCTCGTGAATTTTCTGCCCAAGATGGAAGATGTAGTTGAGTTCAGTCCGGACAAAGCTGGCAGGAGGATTTATTGGCTGTCCGATTTTCACGTTCCAGTATTTGAACTTGTCGCGGTATTTTTCCGGGGTCAAAGAACCATAATGCGCAATGGCATTTCGCAGAAGCACTAAATCCTCGATATGGGGAAGTTCCTCCTTGGGAATCGGCTTCAAGTCTATGATGCTGAAAAGCTTGTCATTCCATTCTTCTGGACGAATGTTGCTGAACTCCTTTTCTATGGATTTAGCGGTCAATTTCTGGAGTTCTGGAAAGTGGCTCCCAACAAAATCATCCTCTCGTAACCGATGAAGGAGATCGCGCAGAAAATCTTCCAAAGCCACAACACCCAAAAAAAGGCTTAGAGCCGTTATGGGGTGACGAAGCGCGAGGAAGCCATCTTTTATACGCCCTCTTTCTTCTTCAGATACTTTTCCCAGATCGTAAGGGGCGGGCCAATCCAAGAGCCGCTGCGCCTGACTGATTCGATAGCCAAAAAGCCCCAACGGCGTTTTCACAGGAAAGACCGTAACTTCGCCCACAAGCGCCGTCGGGAAATCAATCTTTGGTGCCGACGCATTTTTGGATGTATTCATAAACCATCCTTTTGTTTGTCCGGTAGCGATCCTTTGAACCGGCGCTTGATCGATTTCTGGTCGTCGGCCGCGATTTGTCTCGCGCCTATGCGTAATCTAGGGATCAGACGCAGATACATCTATTGGAAAGGTTTGCATCCGTTCCCGGCGGGGTCCGGGGTGGCAAGCCTTGGTTTTGCGCGCAGCCGCCACACCAACCCTGCGCGCGCTGCGGGCATACGCCCGCAGCAACCCCGGTGGGGGCTCCGGGGGCAGCGCCCCCGGTCTCCCCCCGCCCTCACCCCTGCCTATTCGCCTCAGCTACTGCGAGCGCCGTCAGGTTCAGAATCCCCCGTGCGGTCACGCTTGGCACCAGCACGTGCACGGGTTTTCTCATGCCGAGCAGAAGCGGCCCCAATTGCAGGCCGTCGGTGGCGGCCTTGGCCAGGTTGAAGGCGATATTGGCGGCGTCAATGCCGGGCATCACCAGCAGATTGGCCGCGCCGGTCAGCTTGCCATCGGGTACCGCGCGGTCGCGGATGGCGGGCACAAGTGCGGCATCGGCGTGCATTTCGCCATCCACTTCCAAAGCGGGGTCGCGCGCCTGGATCAGGGCGAGCGCTTCGCGCATGCGCCGCGCTGATGGCGCGTGGGATGCGCCGAAGGAGGAATGTGAAAGCAATGCCACTTTCGGCTGCAAGCCAAAGCCGCGCACCTGTTCGGCGGCGAGTAGCGTCATTTCCGCGATCTGCGGGGCAGAGGGCTCCACGCAAAGATGCGTATCCACCACGAAGATATGTTCGCCATTGCGGGTGATGAGGCCTGAGATGGCATAGACCCGCCCGACATCATCGCGCTTGCCGATAATGTCCAGCACGTGGTGCCATTGATCCATCCAATCCTGCGTGCCGCCGCAAAGCGCGGCATCCACCAGGCCGGCTTCAAGCAGCAGGGAAGCGGCGACGGCGGTGCGTGTTGCCACGCGCCGCCCGGCGGCATCGGGTGGCACGCCGCGGCGGGAGATTTTGTTTCGGTACAATTCGACCAGCGGGGCGAAGATTTCTGTATCTCGCGTGGGATCCAAGACCTTCACGCTGTCGCCGACGGACATGCGCAAGCCTAAAGCCTCACAGCGCGCGGCGATGACATCGGCGCGGCCGATCAGGAAGGGCTCGGCGATGCCTTCATCCAATACGGTCTGCACGGCGCGGAGCGTGCGTTCATCCTCACCTTCCGCATAGGCGATGCGGCGCGGGCGCTTGCGCGCGGCTTCAAACACCGGGCGCATGAGGTTGCCGGAACGGAAGACATTGCGTTCCAGCCGGCGGCGATAGGCGGCGAAATCCTCAATCGGGCGGGTGGCGACACCGCTTGCCATGGCAGCGCGCGCAACGGCCGGCGCGACTTCCAGGATCAGGCGCGGGTCAAAGGGTTTCGGGATGATGTAGTCAGGCCCGAAAATCGGCGCCTGCCCGCCATAGGCGGCGGCCACAACTTCGGATGCTTCAACGCGGGCGAGTGCGGCAATGGCATCTGCGGCTGCCACCTTCATGTCTTCATTGATGGTGGTTGCACCGACATCAAGGGCACCACGGAAGATGAAGGGAAAGCACAGGACATTATTGACCTGGTTCGGATAATCCGTCCGCCCCGTTGCCACAATCGCATCCGGGCGCGCGGCGCGCACAGCTTCGGGCAGGATTTCGGGTTCGGGATTGGCAAGCGCCAGCACAAGCGGATTGGGTGCCAGCAGCTTCAGCCATTCTGGCTTCAGGACGCGCGGCGCGGACAGGCCAAGGAAAACATCGGCGCCGGGCAGGGCGTCTTGCAGGGTCCGCGCATTGGTCTCAATCGCCCATTTGGCCTTGTAGGGGTCAAGGTCATCGCGGCCCTGATGCACCACGCCACCAATATCGCAGATGGTGACGTTTTCGCGCTTGAGGCCCATGGCGACCAGCAGATCAAGGCAGGCGAGTGCCGCCGCGCCGCCGCCGGTATTGACCAGGCGCACATCTTCCAGCCGCTTGCCTTGCAGCAAAAGCCCGTTGCGCACGGCGGCGGCAACGATAATCGCCGTCCCGTGCTGGTCATCATGAAAGACCGGAATGCGCATGCGTTCGCGCAGCCGCCGTTCCACTTCAAAGCATTCGGGCGCCTTGATGTCTTCAAGGTTGATGGCCCCGAAGGAGGGCTCGAGCGCGGCGATGACCTCGATCAGCTTATCGGGGTCGCGTTCGTCAATTTCGATATCTATCGAATCAATGCCGGCGAATTTCTGGAACAGAACCGCCTTGCCTTCCATGACGGGCTTGGACGCTAGCGCGCCGATGGCACCAAGGCCAAGCACCGCCGTGCCATTGGAAATCACCGCCACCAGATTGCCGCGCGCGGTATAGTCGAAGGCAGCACTTGGGTCGGCGGCTATGGCCTCACACGCGGCGGCCACACCTGGCGAATAGGCCAGGCCAAGGTCGCGTTGGGTTTCCATCCGCTTGGTCGGCGTGACGGAAAGCTTCCCGGGGCGGGGCAGCCGGTGGTAATCCAGCGCGGCTTTGCGGAAATCATCATCCATGAGGGATACCTTACCCGGCAACACCCGAAAGGGTGAGATATGGTGCGGCCAAGAAGATTCGAACTTCCACGGGGTTGCCCCCACCAGCACCTCAAGCTGGCGCGTCTACCATTCCGCCATGGCCGCAAACCAGGTAGAAGGCGGGCGCTATAGCCGATGAATGCTGAACCATCAACGCCCGCCCTTGAATGGGAAACCCTGCCGGGCCTGACCCCCTATGCCGAGACACTCTCGCGCATGGAAAGCCGTGCCGCGGCCATCAGGGCGGGGGCGGCTGGGGAGGCTGTGTGGCTGGTGGAACACCCGCCCAGCTATACGGCTGGTACCTCGGCGCGCGCCGAGGATTTGCGCGATGCCCGCTTCCCGGTGTTTGAAGCCGGGCGCGGCGGGCAATGGACCTATCACGGGCCGGGGCAACGCACCGGGTATGTGATGCTCGATCTGCACCGCCCGCATGGCAGCGTCCCGGCGCGCGATGTGCGTGGCTTTGTGGCCGGGTTGGAAGATTGGATGATCCGCACGCTCGCGCATTTCGGCGTGCGGGGTGAAAGGCGCGAAGGCCGGGTTGGGATTTGGGTGGCGGATCGCGCGACCGGGCAGGAAGCCAAGATCGGTGCCATTGGCGTGCGTGTGACGCGCTGGGTGTCCTGGCATGGCGTGGCGCTGAATGTGGCGCCTGATCTGGCGCATTTCGGCGGCATCGTGCCCTGCGGCATTGCGGAGCATGGCGTGACCAGCCTGCATGCGCTTGGCGTTCCGGCCAGCATGGCGCAGGTGGATCAGGCGCTGCGCCAGGCTTGGGGCCAGGTTTTCGGCTGAACCCCAGGCTGCGAATCGCGGGGGTTTGGGGTAAGGAGAAGGCTCCCGGTCCACGGAGCCCCCGCCATGCCTATCCCCATCGCCTCTGACCATGCCGGCCTGCCGCTCAAACAGGCGTTGAAGGCCGCTTTGGAAGCCGATGGGCTAAGCTTTGATGATCTCGGCACCCATGGTCCGGAATCGGTGGATTATCCGGATTTCGCCCATGCGGTGTGTGACCGTGTGGCGGGCACGGGCGGCTTCGGCATTCTGGTCTGCGGCACCGGGATTGGCATGGGCATGGCCGCCAATCGCCACCCCGGCATTCGCGCTGCCGTCCTGCATAACGCGACCGAAGCGCGGCTGACGCGCGCCCATAACAACGCCAATATCGCCTGCCTCGGCGCCCGCACCACGGGGATTGAGGTCGCGCTGGATGCCATCCGCGCCTTTCTGGCCTCACCCTTCGACGGCGGGCGGCATATTGGGCGGGTGGAAAAGCTCGATACAATGCTTGCCAAGCAGGGGGCCGCGGGCGCAAAACCATGCGCATGAAAACCCCCCTCCCCGCCCTGGTCCGTGCGCCGGAAGGCCTCGGCGCCGCCCCGCCCCCCGCTGGCTTCTTCACCGCAAGCCTGGCCGCAGCCGATCCCGAAATTGCCGCCGCCGTGGCGCAGGAATTGGTGCGCGAACAGGATGGGATTGAGCTGATTGCGTCTGAAAACATCGTCTCCCGCGCTGTGATGGAAGCGCAAGGGTCGGTGATGACGAACAAATATGCTGAGGGTTATCCGGGCCGGCGCTATTACGGCGGGTGTGAGGCGGTGGATATCGCCGAAAGGCTCGCGATTGAACGCGCCTGCAAGCTGTTTGATTGCGGCTTCGCCAATGTGCAGCCGCATTCGGGCGCGCAGGCCAATCAGGCGGTGTTCCTGGCGCTATTGCAGCCCGGTGATTGCTTCATGGGGCTTGATCTGGCGGCTGGTGGGCATTTGACGCATGGGTCACTCGCGAATCTATCGGGCAAATGGTTCAAGCCGGTGCCGTACACGGTGCGGCGCGAAGATCAGCAGATTGATATGGCGGAAGTGGCGCGCATTGCGCGTGAAGCCAAGCCGAAGCTGATCATTGCCGGCGGCAGCGCCTATGCGCGTATTTGGGATTTCGCGGCCTTCCGCGCCATTGCCGATGAGGTCGGCGCCTATTTCATGGTGGATATGGCGCATTTCGCGGGGCTGGTGGCGGGTGGTGTGCATCCCTCACCCTTCCCGCATGCGCATGTGGCTACCACCACCACGCATAAGACATTGCGTGGCCCGCGCGGCGGCATGATTCTGACGAATGATGAAGCACTCGCGAAGAAGTTCAACAGCGCTGTCTTCCCCGGCCTGCAAGGCGGGCCGCTGATGCATGTGATCGCGGCCAAGGCCGTGGCGTTTGGGGAGGCTCTGCGTCCGGAATTCCGCAGCTATTCGCGCCAGATCGTTGCCAATGCCAAGGCGCTGGCGGGTGAATTGCAGGCGCAGGGTCTCGATTTGGTGACGGGTGGCACGGATAATCATCTGTTGCTGGTGGATCTGCGCCCTAAGAAGCTGACCGGGAAGGTCGCGGAAGCCGCACTCAATCGCGCGCATCTGACCTGCAACAAGAACGCCATTCCCTTTGATCCCGAAAAGCCGATGGTGACATCGGGTGTGCGCCTTGGCACGCCTGCCGGCACCACGCGCGGCTTTGGTGAGGCGGAATTCCGCCAGATCGGCAAGCTGATCGGCGAGGTTTTGGATGGCGCGGCGCGGGCCAATGATGAAGCCGGCAATAGTGCGGTGGAAGCTTCGGTGAAGGCGCGGGTGATGGAGCTTTGCCATCGCTTCCCGATCTATCCGGCATGAAGTGCCCCTTCTGCGGATTTGAGGATACGCAGGTCAAGGATAGCCGCCCGGCGGAAGATAGCGCGGCCATTCGCCGCCGCCGCGCCTGCCCCGAATGCGGCGCGCGTTTCACGACTTTTGAGCGTGTGCAGCTGCGCGAAATTACCGTCATCAAGACCGATGGCAGGCGCGTGCCGTTTGAGCGTGAAAAGCTCGCGCGGTCCATCCGCGTTGCCTTGCGCAAACGCCCGGTGGATGAGGATAGGATCGAAAAACTGGTGAATTCCATCCAGCGCCGGTTGGAAACCGAAGGCGAAAGCGATATCCCCTCCAACAAGATCGGGGAGATTGTGATGGAAACGCTGAAGGAATTGGACCAGGTGGCCTATGTGCGCTTCGCCAGCGTCTATCGCAATTTTGGCGAGGCGAAGGATTTCCAGGCGTTTCTCGGTGAATTGGGGCGGAAGGAATAGAGCATTTTCAAGCCAAGTGGAGAAACTTGGCGACTCGGAAAATGCGACCAAACAAGGGTCTAGAGCATGTCTGATGAGCCATTGCGAAGCGGACATGCTCCTAGCGCCGGCGCGGCGCTGACCCAGATGATGCCGCGATGATGGATGATCTGCTTCATATGCGCGCGGCGCTCGCCTTGGCACGGCGCGGTTTGGGCAATGCCTGGCCGAACCCTGCCGTGGGCTGCGTGCTGGTGAAGGATGGGCGTGTGATTGGCCGTGGCTGGACCCAGCCCGGTGGCAGGCCCCATGCGGAAACCGAAGCGCTCCGCCGCGCTGGTGAGGCAGCGCGCGGCGCCACCGCTTACGTCACGCTGGAACCCTGTTCCCATCATGGCCGCACGCCGCCCTGCTGTGAGGCTTTGGCGGGGGCGGGCATTGCGCGTGTGGTCATGGCGATGCGCGACCCTGATCCGCGCGTGAATGGCCGCGGGCTTGCCATGCTGCGTGGTGCCGGGATTGTCGTGGAAGAAGGGCTGTTGGAAGCCGAAGCCCGCGCGCTCAATGCCGGGTTTTTCCGCCGCATTCAGGCGGGCATGCCTGTGGTGACGCTGAAGCTGGCTTCCACCCTTGATGGCCGTATTGCGACGGCTACCGGTGAAAGCCGCTGGATCACGGGGGAAGCGGCGCGGCGCGAAGTGCATGCGTTGCGCGCGCGGCATGATGCGATCCTGGTCGGTTCCGGCACGGTGCTGGCCGATGATCCGGACCTGACCTGCCGCATCCCAGGCATGGAGCGTGTGCCCATGCTCCGCGTAGTGGCGGATGCCAGGCTGCGCACGCCGGAAGCCTCTCGGTTGGTGCAGGGCGCTGAGGTGGCGCCAGTGCTGATCATCACTGCGCCCGGCCATCCGCCGGCGGCGCAGGCGCCTTTTATGGCCGCCGGGGCGGATATTGTGACGGTGCCGGCCCATGCGGCGGGCGGGCTTGATCTGCCTTCCCTGCTCCGTGCCCTTGGCCGGCGCGGGGTGACGCGCGTGCTTGCCGAAGGCGGCGCGGGGCTGGCGGCGGCGCTGCTCCGCCAGGGGCTGGTGGATCGGCTGGTTTGGTTCCACGCGCCCGCCGTGATGGGTGGCGATGGGCATCCGGCGCTTCAGGGCTTGCGTCTTGCCGCGCTCAGCGCCATGCCTCGTTTTCGTCGCACGGCGCAAAGGGCGCTTGGCGATGATATGCTCTCTGAATTCGAACGCATTGGGGATTAGCGCCATGTTCACCGGTATCGTCACCGCCCTTGGCACGGTCAGAGAGGTGCAGCCGATTGGCGGCGGGCATGATTTGCGGCTCGTGATGGGCGTAACCCCCGATTTCCTGCTGGAACCAACACCGGCGGTGCTCGGCGCTTCCATTTGCTGTTCGGGCGTGTGCCTGACGGTGGTGCAGTTGTCGGCAGATTCCTTCAGCGTGGATGCCTCGGCCGAGACGGTTGCGAAAACCACTTTGGGTGGCTGGAAGGCCGGGCAGAAGGTCAATCTGGAACGCGCACTGCGCCTTGGCGATGAATTGGGCGGGCATCTGGTGTCCGGCCATGTGGATGGCGTGGCGGAGGTGGTATCCGCGACGCCGGAAAATGCCTCGGTCCGTTGGCGCTTTCGTGCGCCCACTGCCTTGGCGCCTTTCATCGCGCCCAAGGGGTCGGTCGCGCTTGATGGCGTTTCGCTGACGGTGAATGAGGTTGACGGCGCGACCTTCGGCGTCAACATCATCCCCCATACCGCCGCGATGACGGGCTTTGGCACGCTTCAGCCTGGTGATCGCGTCAATATCGAAATAGACACGCTGGCCCGTTACGTCGCCCGCATGATGGAGTTCAGGGCATGACTTCCCAAACAGCGGAAACCGCCATCCGCACTTCCTTCGCTGACTTCATCTCACCAACCGAGGAATTGCTGGAAGAAGCGCGCCGTGGGCGCATGTTCATCCTGGTGGATGATGAAGACCGGGAGAATGAGGGCGATCTGGTGATCCCCGCGCAATTCGCGACGCCGGATGCGATCAATTTCATGGCGCGGTATGCGCGTGGCCTGATCTGCCTTTCCATGACGCGTGCGCGGGTGGATCAGCTGGGCCTGCCGCTGATGGCGCAATCCAATGGCACGCGGCACCAGACCGCCTTCACCGTTTCCATCGAAGCGCGTGATGGCGTGACGACGGGCATTTCAGCCGCGGATCGCGCGCGCACGGTTGCGGTTGCGATCAATCCTGAATTGGGGCGCGAGCATATCGTGACGCCGGGCCATGTCTTTCCGCTGGTGGCGCGGGAAGGTGGCACGCTGGTGCGCGCGGGCCATACCGAAGCGGCAGTGGATTTCGCGCGGCTCGCGGGGCTCAATCCCTCCGGCGTGATCTGCGAGATCATGAATGATGATGGCAGCATGGCGCGCATGCCTGATCTGGTGGCCTTTGCGCAGCATCATGGGCTGAAGCTTGGCACCATCGCCGATCTGATCGCGCATCGCCGCCGGACGGAGAAGCTGGTGCGCCGCGTTGAGGAAGGTGAGGTTGAACAGGCGATCGGCGGCACATGGCGCGCCATTGTCTATGAAAGCACGGCGGCATCCGGAGAACATCTGGCGCTGATAAAAGGTGATGTCAGCGGCGATGCGCCCGTGCTGGTGCGCATGCATGCGGCGTCGCTGTTCCGGGAAATTGTCTCGGGCCGCGGGCTTGGCGATTTACATGCGGCGATGCGCATGATTGATGCCGCCGGGCGCGGTGTGGTGGTGCTGCTGCGTGATCCGCGCCCCGATGCGCTTTCCATTCGCCTGAAGCGCGGCGCCACGAATGCGATTGCGCCGGAAATTCGCGATTACGGCATTGGCGCGCAAATCCTGGATGATTTGGGCGTCAAGCGCATCATTCGGCTTTCGAATAATCCTCGCCCACTGATCGGGCTTGAAGGCTATGGGCTGCAAGTGCTGGAAACTCGTCCCATCCCATCGGAGAAAACGCCATGAGCACGATTGATAGCCCGACACGGGGCCACGCGCATCTTGCCGGCGATGCGCCGCGCATTCTGGTGATCCAGGCTCCCTATTACCGCAATGTTGTCGAAGGCATGCGGCTCGGTGCCATGGCAGTGTTTCAGGATTTGCAGGCCGAGGTTGAAACCGTGGATGTCGCGGGCGGGTTTGAATTGCCGGC
>Ga0172372_10013548_pt1 | contig 10079 bp, 6 predicted proteins | sample LakKiv5m_2_FD_114544 | JGI IMG/M metagenome (GOLD analysis project Ga0172372, IMG submission 114544) | Freshwater microbial communities from Kabuno Bay, South-Kivu, Congo - kab_092012_9.5m | ecosystem: Environmental > Aquatic > Freshwater > Lake | place: Democratic Republic of the Congo... | reverse complement strand
CTCTTGAAACTTGAAACTGAAAACTTGGAACTCCCCTACGCCTTCTCGATCCCGAGTTTGGCGAGGACTTCGGGAGGGGGACCGTCGAAGCGGGTGCGGGCGATGTTGCCGATGAAGCCGACGTCCTTCATGCCGGCGGGCGAGGTGTAGTAGCCGCCGAGGGTGAGGTTGCGGAAGAGGTGGAAGAACTTCGCGGCGGGTTCGAATCCGGGTTTCGCGCTGGGGACATGGCAGATGTCGTCGGCGATGCGGGATTGGCGCTCGGGGTCGAGCGCGGCGAAGTCGGACTGGAAGCGCTTGCGGCTTTCGGTGTCGAGCCAGGCGAGGCCTTCGAGGATGACCGGGCGATCGGCCTGCTGGGTGGCGTAGGGCGCGCTGATCCATTCGTCGATGAACGCCGGAACCCCGACGGCGCTGGCGGCGGGGGAACGGTCGTCGGCGGGAAGGATCAGGTCGGCCAGGGCGGTGACGGTGCGGCGCTGGGGTTCGGAGAGCGTGAGGGGCCAGAGGTCGCCGGGCTTGTAGGTCTTGAGGAGGTTGGGATCGGTGCCGTAGGGCTTTCCGCCGGGGGCGGATGCCGTGCCGGCGGTGTCGGCGCCGTGGGCGTCGGGCAGGGTGATGAGGAGGGTGGAGGCGGAGGCGATCCACTGGAGGGCTTCGCGCCGTGAGATTTCGGGAGTCATGGGTGGTTGGATCAGATGTTCCCCTTGCGCAGTTCGGCGAGAAGATGATCGGAAGCGCGCCAGGCGAGGGCCATGATCGAGAGGGTGGGGTTCTTGTCGGCGTTGGAGACGAAGGGGCCGCCGTCGGTGACGAACAGGTTGGGGACATCCCAGGACTGGCACCATTGGTTGAGGACGGAATCCTTGGGGGAACTGCCGATGCAGGTGGTGCCGACCTCGTGGATGATGGCGCCGCCGGCGTAGATGGCCTTGGCACCGTCGGCCTGCGGGGGCGCGCCGAGGACGCGTCCGCCCATGTTCTCGATGATGTCCTTGAACGTCTGGTGCATGTGGGCGGCCTGACGCGTCTCGTGGTCGGTCCAGCCGAACTGGAAGCGCAGGACCGGGATGCCCCACTGGTCCTTCACGTCGGGATCAATCTCACAGAAGGATTTGTCATTGGGGATCATCTCGCCGCGTCCGGCGAGGGTGATGACGGAACCGTAGTAGCGGCGGGCGTCCTCCTTGAGCTTGCGTCCGTAGGCGCCGTTGTTGGCTTCGGTGAGCCAGTTGAAGGAGCCGACGCCGGGCATCTGGCGTCCGCCGCTCATCTCGATGTGGTACCCTCGGGCGAACCCGAGCTTTCCGGCGAGCTGTTCCCTGTACAGCCACCAGGGGGTGTACATGTGCATGGCAGTGCCGGCGCCTTCGTCGTTCCACGCGGGGAGGCTTTCCAGGGCAGGAATCTGGCCCTGCAACTGGGCACCGACGGTGTCCATCAGGTAACGCCCGATCTTGCCGGAGGAATTGGCAACGCCGTTGGGGAAACGCGCGCTCCTTGAATTCAGGAGGATCCGGGCGGACTCGCATCCGGAGGCCGCGAGGACGACGACGCGGGCCTTGACGTGCTGGTCGGACTTCGTGGGTTTGTCGACGTAATGAACGCCGGTGGCGCGGCCGCGGTCATCGACGGACACGGCGCGGACCATGGCGTCGGTGATGATGTCGAGGTTGCCGGTGGCGAGGGCGGGCGGGATGTGGACGGTGGTGGGCTGGTAATTCGCGCGGATGTTGCAACCGCGTCCACAGGGCGTGGACCAGAAGCAGGGGAGACGCTTCTTGGCGTCGTCGGCGAAGACCTTCTGGGCCTTGGGATCGTCGGGGTGGAGGAGTTCGGCGGTCTTCTGGTAGTTCGGATGGGCCGACTTGATGGCGATGTGGGCGGGGATGACGGGGATGCCGAGCTTCTTGCAGTGTTTCTGGATGAGGAGCTCGTATCCGCGGGGCTTGGGCGGCGGGAGGAGGACGCCAGGGGAGGAGTTGGGCGTGTTCTCGAGTTCAGGGGTCTGGTTGGCGCCGTAGACGCCGATCAGGGCTTCGACCTTGTCGTAATAGGGCGAGAGATCCTTGTAGTCGAAGGGCCAGTCGAGCCCGAGGCCGTCGCGGGACTTCGGCTTGAAGTCGTATTGGCCCATGCGGAGGGAGATGCGGCCCCAGTGATTCGCGCGTCCGCCCAGCATGCGGGGGCGCCACCACAACCATTCCTGCTTGGATCCGACGGCCTGCCAGTCGCGGGCGACGTGGAACTTGCCGGAGGGATCATCAGTGCGCCGCGAGGTATAGGGTTCGCCGGGAACGGTCCAGCCGCCGTCGACGGTGGCGTCGTAGAATCCGAAGTGCTTGTCCGGCGTCGGCGCGGCGCGGAGGGGCGCGGTGCCGTTGATGTTGAACATCGGGGTCTCGCGCGGCGGCTCGTAGTTCCGTCCGGCTTCGAGGAGCAGGACCTTGGCGCCGGCCTGGGCGAGGGTGTAGGCGGTCTGGCCTCCGGCGGCGCCGGATCCGACGACGATCACGTCGTATTGCGGCCGCGTCTTACGGTCGAGCAGCAGGGGCATGGGTGGGAGTTTGAAGTTTTCAGATTCAAGTTTGAAGCCAGATCCAAGTTTTCAGAAGTCAGTTGCCGGATCCGTGGTTGAAGGCCGGGTGTCCTCACCCGGCGGAAGATGGGGGTTGTGCCGCGTGGGGGCACGCGGCCTTCAGAGGGGAGTGCCATTGGTGTCAGTTGGGGGGTGATGAGGTCTGGAGGCGGTCGAGGCGGAGGGTGGGGGGACGGCTTTGGCGGAGGTGGGCGCGGCGGGCGAGGGCGGCGTTCCGGATAGACTCGAGCTGCGCGAAATGGAGGGCCTTCTCGCGGACGTCCTTCCAGGGTCGTGGGCCTCCCGGTTGGTACCCGGTGATGCGCAGGAGGCTCCACGCCTCGCCATGGCGGAGTGGGCCGATGAAGCTCCCCAGGCTGGGCGCATTCGTTTGGTTCGCGAATTGTGGCCAACGCTGGAGGATCTCGCGCTGGGTCAGCCATCCGGTGTCGCCGCCGTTGATGCGCGTGGCGGGATCGTCGGAGCGCTGGCTCAGGTGGCCGAATCCGTTGGTGGCAGGAATGCGCAGGCGGGCTTCACTGGCGAGTTCGGCGAAGCGCAGGCGGGCCAGACCCGTCGCGGCATCGCCGGTGGCGATGGGCACGTGGAGTTGCAGTTCGGCCACGCGCCAGAGCTCAGGACGTTCGAACTCGTCGGGGTGCCGGTCCCGGTAATCCCGGGCCTGTGCCTCGGTGACCTGTGGCACGGGAATGGGGGCTGGCCCATTGGTGAGGAAATGGTCGGCGAGGGCGTTCTTGAGCATTTCGACGACCTCGGGACGGAGGTGATGTCCTCATCGCCGTGGGGATGGGCTTTGGGGGGAGGGCGACGGGGCGTCCTCCACCCCGTTCCTGATGGAGGTTTTTGCGGTGGCTTGAAGAAGGAATGCGGTCGGAAGGCTGCGGCCCGCCCCCGAATTCCCGCAATTCGCCCCGGGTTTCTTTCGCGTGGGACTAAGGGACGTAGGAAGCGGGTGAGCCATGAATCCGGAATCCCCGTCAACGCCGCCCAGTCCCACCTCGGGAGCCGCTCCGAAGCGGAAGTATGTGCGCGCGGTGGGGCCACGGCTTCGGATCGTGTTGAACGTGGTCTGGGGGTTCCTGGCGTTGCTGGGGGCGAACTCGGCCTATCTGATGACGGTGACCTTCCTGGACTGGCTGGAGCGATCGCAGGGGGTGAGCTACCAGAATTACTTCTACCAGATCCAGTTCCTGGCGCACCTCGTCCTGGGCGTGCTGTTCGTGGTGCCGTTCATCGCGTTCAACGTGGTGCACATGATGAACACCTGGAACCGGCCCAGCCGGAAGGCGGTGTATGTGGGCTACGCGCTGTTTGCGATGAGCCTGCTGGTGCTCGTCTCGGGGGTGTTGCTGGTGCGGTTTGACGGCCTGGAATACCTGGCGGCGAAGACCCAGCAGGGCCGGGGATGGGCCTACTGGGCCCATGTGCTGGCGCCATTGCTCTGCGTGTGGCTGTACATCCTGCATCGCCTCGCGGGGCCGCGCATCCGTTGGAAGGTTGGCATTGGCTGGGCGGCGGCGGTCGCGACGGTCGTGGTGGGGATGGTGGCGTTGCACCGGCACGATCCGCGGGTGTGGAGCGCGAAGGGTCCCAAGGACGGTGAGAAGTATTTCCATCCCAGCGAGACCCGGACCGCGAACGGCAAGTGGGTGAAACCCGAGGCGTTGATGAACAACGAGTACTGCCTCGAATGCCATCCGGATGCCTACAAGACCTGGGTGCACTCGGCGCACCGGTTCAGCTCCTTCAACAACCCGTTCTACCTTTTCACGATCAAGCAGACCCGCGCACTGGCCATGCAGCGCGATGGCAACGTCCAGATGTCGCGCTGGTGTGCCGGTTGCCATGATCCGGTTCCCTTCCTGTCGGGCGCGTTCGACGATCCGAACTTCGACTTCGAGAAGCATCCGACAGCGATGGCGGGCATCACCTGCGTCGCGTGTCATTCGATCACGTCGTTGCAGGGAGCGCACGTCGGGCATGTGGGCAACGGGAATTACACCATCGAGGAACCGATCCACTATCCGTTTGCGTACGCGCCGACGAACTCGCTGGCGTTCTGGGTGAACAAGCAGTTGGTGAAGGGGAAGCCGCAGTTCCACAAGCAGACCTTCCTCAAGCCGTTCCACAAGACGGCGGAATTCTGCTCGGTCTGCCACAAGGTCGGCATTCCCTACGAGGTCAACCACTACAAGGAGTTCCTGCGCGGCCAGAACCACTATGATTCCTTCCTGTTGAGTGGCGTGTCCGGCGTGAACGCCCGCGCCTTCTATTATCCGGAGGTCGCCAAGGCCAACTGCTCGGAATGCCACATGCCGCTGATGAAGTCGGACGACTTCTCGGCGCGCCAGTATGGCACGAACGAGTTCCGTGCGGTTCACGACCACCTGTTCCCGTCGGCCAACACGGGTGTCGCCGCCCGCCGCAATGAACCCGCGGAGGTGCGTGCGGAGATCATCCGCCGCCATCAGGAGTTCATGAAGGACTCGGTGCGGATCGACCTGTTTGGGTTGAAGGAGGGGGGCGGCATCGATGGGCGTCTGCTCGCGCCGATCCGGCCGACGACGCCGGTGGTGCAGCCCGGCCAGACATACCTGCTGGAGGCCGTCGTGCGCACGGTGAAGCTGGGACATCCGCTCACGCAGGGAACGGTGGATTCGAACGAGCTGTGGGCGGACGTCACGGTGACCGATGCGGACGGAAAGGTGATCGGACGAAGCGGCGGAACGGGACGGCACAACGAGGTGGATCCGTGGTCGCACTTCATGAACGTGTACATGCTGGACCGCGACGGAAACCGCATCGATCACCGGAACGCGCAGGACATCTTCGTCCCGCTCTACAACAACCAGATTCCGCCGGGAGCAGCGGCGGTGCTGCATTACCGTCTCGCGGTACCTTCGGGTGCGAAGGGGCCGCTGCGGGTGGATGCGCGGGTCAACTACCGCAAGTTCGACACGATCTATCTCAATTACGTGTATGGCGGGACCAACTACCAGCGTGGGGCCCCGTTCGTCCTGACCAACGACCTTCCGGTGACGGTGATGGCCTCCGATTCGATCCTGTTGCCCGTGGCGGGCGGGCCCTCGGCGACCAACGCGCCCTCGCCGATCGTGCCGTGGCAGCGCTGGAACGATTACGGCATCGGCCTGTTCCTGAAGGGGGACAAGGGCAGCGAGAAGGGTGAACTCATCCAGGCCGCCGCGGCCTTTGAGGAGGTGGAGAAGTTGGGGCGTGCGGACGGACCATTGAACCTCGCCCGTGTGTACTTCAAGGAAGGGCGGTTGTCGGATGCCGTGTCCGCGCTCCAGAGGGCGAACGACACCAACCGGTTCACCCCGGCCGGCAACCGGTGGACGATCGCGTGGTTGAACGGGTTGGTGAACAAGCAGAACGGATTCCTGGATCGCGCCATCCAGGAGTTGACCAGCATCCTCGAGGATCGCTACCCCGAACTCGAACGTCGGGGCCTGAACTTCAGCCGCGACTACGAGGTCATCAACGAGTTGGGACAAACCCTCTTCGAGCGCGCCAAGATGGAGCGGGCCAATCCCGCCCGGCAACGCGAGCTGCTCGAGCTGGCCGTCCGTCGCTTTCAGGACACGCTGGCCGTCGATTCCGAAAACCTCACCGCCCATTACAATCTCGCGCTGATCCATGCCCAGTTGGGCAATCGCGAGAAGGCTGCCGAACACCGCAAGCTCCATGAACGGTATCGGCCCGACGACAACGCCCGTGACCGTGCGGTGGCCGTGGCGCGTCGGGCGAACCCGGCGGCCGACCGTGCCGCGCAGGCGGTCGTGATCTATGACCTGCATCGCCCGGGAGCCTTTGGCTTGCCGCCTTCGTTGGTTCGCCTGAGCGGCCCGACGCCGCTCGCGGTTCCACCGGTTCCGGCACCTTCTGCAGGCGTCGAATCCTCGCCGCGTCCCAAGCCCACGCCCGGCGGTTGAAGCGCCATCCACTGTTCCCCTCCGACCTATTTCACCGTGAGCCAACTACCCAATCCACCGGTCCCGCCCGAGGAGCCTGAAGAGCTCGTGCAGGGGGACGATTCCGTCATCGGACGTGCCGTCCTGCGTTCTGCCATCGCCATCGCCGTGCTCGGGGTCCTGGGCGGCGGCGCGTGGTGGTTCCGATCGATGATCAAGGGGCGCAAGCAGGAAAGCGTCACCCAGTTGGCGGCGCCGCAGGCGGTGACGAACGCCGCGGCTGCGGAGGTTCCGAAGGCGGGCTTCACCGACGTCACGGTGGCCGCGGGGATCCAGTTCCGGCATGAGACCGGCGCCGCTGGCGAGAAGCTGCTTCCGGAGACGATGGGTGGTGGCGTCGGATTGGGCGACCTGGATGGCGACGGCGATCCGGACCTGATCTTCGTCAACGGTTCCCACTGGCCGTGGGCGAAGCCCGCGGGGGCGACGACGGTCCCTCCCGGCTTGGTGCTGTACCGGAACGATTCCACGCCTGGCGCGGTGAAGTTCGTCGATGTCACCGCGGATTCGGGTCTTTCCACGCCGTTCTACGGGATGGGCGTGGCCATCGGGGATGCGGACGGCGACGGCCAACCGGATCTGCTCGTCACCGGGGTGGGTGGCACCCGGCTCTTCCGGAACCGCGGTGGGTTGAAGTTCGAGGATGTCACCGCGGCCGCAGGTGTGGCCGGGGATCCGGCGGACTGGACGACCGCGGCCCTGTGGCTGGATCACGACCGGGACGGCGATCTGGACCTGTTCGTCGCGAGCTATGTCCGGTGGTCGCGCGCGGTGGATGCGGAAGTCGGGTACAAGATCGACGGCCAGACGCGGGCGTATGGACCGCCCATGAACTTTCAGGGCGCACTGCCGCGGTTCTATCGGAATGACGGCAACGGAAAGTTCACCGACGTCTCGAAGGACGCGGGAGTGCAGGTGAAGAACCCGTCCACCGGCGTGCCGGCGGCCAAGACGCTCGGGCTCGCGCTGGCGGACATCAACCACGATGGCTGGCCGGACGTCGTCGCCGCGAACGACACCGTGCAGAACTTTGTCTTCGTGAACCGTCGCAACGGGACGTTTCAAGAGGCCGGCGCGGAAACGGGCATCGCCTTCGACAGTTATGGAAATCCGCGCGGCGCGATGGGAATCGATGCGGGATGCTTCACACCGGACGGCAAGCTGGGCGTGGCCATCGGGAATTTCGCCAACGAGATGACGGCGATGTACGTCGAGGCGGCGACGTCGACTCCGGAGTCCCCCCACTTTTCGGATGAATCGATCTCGTGGGGCGTGGGTGGACCGAGCCGGGATCCGCTGAAGTTCGGGGTGTTCTTCTTCGACTACGATCTCGACGGCCGGTTGGACCTGCTGACGGTCAACGGACACCTCGAGGAGGAGATCGCGAAGATCCAGCACGGCCAGAAATACCGGCAATCCGCGCAGTTGTACTGGAATGGGGGCGATGCCGGGTTCGTGCCCGTGGGCGCTGACGCCGCGGGCAAGGATCTGTTCCAGTCTATCGTGGGACGCGGCAGCGCGTTTGCGGACGTCGACGGCGATGGCGATCTCGACGTGGTGTTCACCCAGTTGGGTGGGGCACCGATGCTGTTGCGCAACGACCAGCAGTTGGGGCATGCGTGGATCCGGGTCCGTCTGGTGGGCAAGGCGGGGAATCCGGAGGCCTTCGGGGCTGCTGTCCGGGTGAAGGCCGGCGGCCGCAACCAATGGCGGACCCAGACGACCACTCGCAGTTACTTGAGTTCGAGCGAGGCGGTGCTTACCTTCGGCTTGGGGAACGCGCGGGAGATCGAGGAGTTGGAGGTCGTCTGGCCCGATGGCACGCGGCAGAACGTGACCGGAGCGGCAGCCGGGAAGGTGATCACCGTGCGGCAGCCCTGAGGGTTCATGGGCTGCTGTCGGCGCCCACATCGTGACACTGCCCTGCACGGAACGGGGCAGCGACGTCCACGTCGCCCTCTCCCAAACCCCTCCCACGGAGATGAAGACCTCGCCTCCCCGTGTTCCCTCTTGCGTTTCATTTCGTTTCTTTCGCCAGCCACCCTTTCGGTTTCGGAGACGGGATGCGGCCGGAATGGGACGAGGACGCGAAAGGGGGCAGTGGGTTGGATTCCGTTTGGGTGGGTTTCGCATTGTTGGTGGACTTGGTGGTTTGGCGGGGTTCGTGAAGGGTTCGGATTGGCTCACGCGAAGACGCGAAGACGCGAAACAGTCCAGGCGCTGTCACGCGCAGGGACATGGGTCCGACCACGTCGCAAGGCAAATGCTTCACGCTGCCGTGTTCCTGCCTTTCCAACGCCAACGGCGTTGAGACCCCTAGCCCAGGGTTGGCCGAGGAACGAGGACAACCCTGGGTTCGAACCCAACGCGGGAGCCAACCGCATCGCGGTTGTGGCCACCACCGATTCGGCAAGCCCACCAACGACAGCAAGTCGAACCACGCAACCCTGCTCCCGAGCAATCGCCCCAGGCCCCGAGGGCCGCCAAACGATAGCCCAGCGCGTGAGCGCTGGGTTCCGTTCCCCCCATGATCACCAGTCCCTTTAAAGCATAGAGAAGGTCGCAAGAGGGCGCTGTTCCCATCCTGCGGAGCCGCCTTCTTCAAACACTCGTCCCGACCACAGACACACGCTCTCGATGGCCATGGCATGCTATTGCGGTCGCCACAGAAGGCCTCCAGCCAGAAACCCAGCCTCCAACACGACCGAACCGCGACGAAGGGATACGGAATCAGCCCATTTCTTGGGGCTACCTCAAAGAGTAACCTCAAATGTCAATTCTACGGGACTGACCCCATTGCCCCACTCGCATTCGTGTCCATGCCGCCAACTTACCCTGATCAACGCATCCCTCGGTAGTGGTGCCCCGGGTGACGCTTACCGAAACCCGCAGAAAGTTGCCGGACTGAAATCCACGCTTTTTCCGTGTTCATGAGGACGTTTTCTTCCGGAATCAGCGCCGGCGTTTCTTCCTTCTTCAAACTGGGGCCAAGAGCCTTCCAGGCCCGGCAGGCCTACTCGAGATCCGCGTCGACAATCAAAAAGCCGATACAGGATCGATGATCCGTCGAGTTTCCGGGGAAGTTGGATTTCAAACCGGCAGGTTTCGTTGGTTTTCAAACCGTCGCTGACAGGGGTCGAAGGGGGTGCTCAAGCCAAGCGATCAAAGTACTGAACAAAGGTGTCGTTGGCGAAAACCTTCGGACAGTACAGACCTCCGCTCCTTAGACGTCGGACAGCATCCAAAGCTTGCTCGTCGGTCATCCATCCCTGGCGAATGCCCAACCGAAGCAGGCCAAAGGTGCCAAGGCATTTGAGCTCAAGGGCTCCAGCAACCTTTCGGCCTGCACTTTCGTCCATGCAGGCGGCCCACCCAGTCTGAAGGCACAGCGATAGCACGCTGATTTCCCCTGAATCCAATCTCACGGGACCAGCCGCTTCCTCGACCTCCACCACCCGAAGCAGCGGCCTGTGGTCGATGACGAAGTG
>Ga0172372_10013547_pt1 | contig 10080 bp, 6 predicted proteins | sample LakKiv5m_2_FD_114544 | JGI IMG/M metagenome (GOLD analysis project Ga0172372, IMG submission 114544) | Freshwater microbial communities from Kabuno Bay, South-Kivu, Congo - kab_092012_9.5m | ecosystem: Environmental > Aquatic > Freshwater > Lake | place: Democratic Republic of the Congo... | reverse complement strand
GCATACGTTCATGCCGCAAAGGAAAGTCGGGCTACCTTCGGGTCCACACCTGCACCTCGAAATCATGCGTTTTCGCTTCGCTCAAGCGGCGTGGCTCATCGCCGCCGCCCTGCCCCTGCACTCCGCAGCCCAATCCACGTGGAACCTCGGCACCACGGTGCTGACCGAATCAAACCTCGTCACCGGCGTGCAGCTGCCGTGGGAAATGCTGTGGGGCCCGGACGACCACTTGTGGGTAACGACGCGGCCAGGCGATGTGCTGCGCGTGGATCCTGCGACCGGGATTTACACCACGGTCCTCGAGTTGACCGTGATGAACAACGGCAGCGGCGAACCGGGCCTGCTGGGCATGGCCATGCACCCGGATTGGGCCACCACTCCGAAGGTCTTTCTCGTGTACTGCACGGGGTCCGGAGCAAACGGCAGCGAGCGGTTGAGCGTGTTCGACTGGGACGGTGTATCGCTTGGAAACGAGCAGGTTCTGCTGACCCTCGCCGCGGGCGGCATCCACAACGGATCCCGGCTGCTGGTCCTGCCGGACCACACGTTGCTGATGACCACCGGCGACGTGGGCAATTCTGGCAATGCCCCGAACCTCAACAGTTTGCAAGGGAAAATCTTGCGCCTCAACCTCGACGGCAGCATTCCGGCTGACAACCCCGATCCCACGAGCGCCGTCTACACCTTCGGCAACCGCAACGCCCAGGGGTTAGCCATCGGGCCGAACGGGTTGATTTACAGCTCTGAACATGGCCAAAACAGCGACGACGAGCTCAACCTCGTGCTGCCAGGCCGGAACTACGGGTGGCCGACGGTGCAAGGCCTGTGCAACACCGCCGCCGAACAGAACTACTGCGACGCAAACAACGTGGTGGAGCCGTTGAAGGTTTGGACCCCGTGTGTGGCGGTCAACGGACTCGAGTACTACAACCACCCGGCCATCCCGGAATGGCAGCACAGCTTGCTGCTCTCGGTCCTCGGCGGGCTGAGCGGCCAATACGAGCGCCTGAGCGTCCTGCACCTCAGCGAAGACGGGACGGCCATCACGGCGGAGGATCAGTGGTTTGCCTCGTTCAACCAACGCGTCCGCGACATCGCGGTCAACCCCTACGACGGCTCGGTCTATGTGGCCTTCAACGGCGTCTCCTACCCCGGCAGCGGACCCAACCTCATCAAACGGTTCCACAACGCTTCCTTCGGGGTGAACGTCTCCGAACCGGCCACCGCCGCCTCCCCGAAGGTGTTCCCGGTGCCCGCCACCAGCTCCCTGACGCTCGAATTCCCGGGCGAATGGGTGGGCAGTGCGGTGAAGGTGCACAGCTATTCCGGCGCGCTCGTGGCGGACTTTGTCGTGCGCAATGCCGCCGAGCGGTTGGAGGTTTCGGATTGGGCAGATGGGTTGTACTTCGTCACGGCTTCGGCTGCAGGCGGGCAGGTGTGGACGGCGACCTTTTCGGTCGTTCAGTGAACCGCATCGGGGTTCCGCTCCTGCTGGGGCTGTGCCTGGGGGGCGTCGCTTCGGATGAGGGCCTCGCGCAGACCGCCGACACGGCTGCCGCCGAGGTCCAACTTCCTACGGTCGAAGTAATTCAGCTGAATCGGCCGTGGGTGGCTGCTGGGGCGCAGGTGCGGCGGCGCGAGGCGGCAGACCTGCAGTCGGGGGCACTGCCCGACATCCAAGAGTCCCTGAACCGCCTTCCCGGAATCAAGATGGAAAGCCGCGGCATCGGCGGTTCCCGCCGCATTTCCATCCGCGGAAGCAACGCGCGCTCGCCGTTTGCCATCCGGAACACGTTTTTGCTCGTGGACGGGTTCGTGTTGACCTCTGCGGACGGGGTGTCGCCGTTCGAATGGTTAGATCCTCAGCTGTTGAGCGGCATCGAAGTGGTGGCTGGCCCGACGGGTGCCTTTGTGGGAGGAGGCTACGGCGGGGTGCTCGCGGCTTCAATGCGGCCGACGTACGGGCTGCGCGCGGGGACGACGGTGTCCAGCGTGGGGCGCGGCGCGGTGGGCGTCGGACCGGCTGGAACGGCCCATGCGGCGGTGGCCCTTCCCTCCGCGTTCCCGACGGTGGTGCGCGTTTCGGCAGCGTGGATGCCCGGCTACCGCGACCAAGAGGCGAACCGCAAGGTCCACTTCGACGCGCACGGCATCTTGCCTTCGGAGCGGGGTCGGCAGCGGGTTTGGGTCGCGGGGTGGTTGGGCATGTGGGAGTTGCCCGGTGCACTGGATGCCGCCACCGCGGCCGCACGCCCGACGACGGCGCCCGGCGCGCCGTTCGGGGCCCGCGTGGAACGGGAGCGGCTGCTGGCGGGCTGGAGCCGGGAAGTAGACGGTTCGTCGGGCGTTTGGCTCCTCGCCCACGCCTCAAACAAGCGCAATCCCTTCGGCACCTCGCGGTTCTACCAGGGCGACAAGGACGAATCCGAAGGCGGCCTGACCGGCCGGGTGCGCCGCATCCACACCTTGCTGGCGCGACCTGGCGGCGTGTTGCGCAGCGACCTCTCGGCCATCGTCCGCGCGGACCGGTTGCTCGTGGCCGAATGGGACACGCTGGCGCCCGCGGCAGACCGGGAATTGCGCTATGCCTTGCGCACGGACGCGCTCAACCTGTGGGCAGGTGCCGGACTCGAATGGCTCGGTTTGCAGGGAATGCAGGCCTCGGTCGGAATCGGCGCAGAACGGCTCGACCGCCTGACCGCCGGGGATTTTGCGGCGGCCGAAGTGCCGTACCGGGAGCGCTACCAGGGGTTCAGGCCGCTCCTCCGCGCGGCCGCAAAGGTGCCGCTGGGATCCCACTTCCAAGCCCATGCGTCCTTTGCCCAAGGCATCGGCCACCCTGCTTCGCTCGAGCTCGTGCATCCGGAGACCTTTTTGCCCAACGACCTGCGGTCGGAACGGGCAGACGGTGTGGAAGCAGGGATCACGGCTACTTCGCGCCACCTCATTGCTTCGGCGGTGGTGTACACAACGCGCATCGTGGATGCCATCCGCCAAATTCCCGGCAGCACCGATGCCGCCGTCCTCGAAAATGCCGAGGCCGCTGCGCTGTCGGGGTGCGAAATCGAAGCGACTTGGACCTTTTCTCAGGTTCAATTGCGCGGCTACGGGGCCTTGCAGGATCATCGGATCTTTGCCGCTGAAACGCTGTCCTTGCCCGGTTCGCCGGCGACCACCGTCGGACTGGATGCCCGCCTCCAGAAGGGAAGCTGGACCGCAGCGGCCCACGTGCGCCGGACCGGAAGCACGCCGCTCAACGATGCGAACACCGATGTGGCCGCGCCGTGGACCCGGTGCGATGCCGAGCTCGCGCGTGCGTGGGGGCCGTGGAGTTTGTCGGTCGGGGTGCGCAACGCCTTCGATGTGCGCTACACGGACTGGTGGTCCGTCAACGCACCGGCCGGCCGCTACTACAATCCGGCCGCACCGCGCACGTGGTTCCTCGGATGCACCTTCACTCGATGACCGTGATTTCCGTTCGGCGGTTGAGGGCGCGTCCTTCGGGGGTTTCGTTCGTCGCGACGGGCTCGGCTGCGCCGCGTCCCTCCGCGACCAAACGCGCGCCGTCGATGCCGCGCGCTACGAGGTAATCCCGCACCGTCGCAGCCCGGCGCGCACTGAGGTCGAGGTTCACCGCCGCGCTGCCCGTGGCGTCCGTGTGGCCGGTGATGCGAATCCGCTCGCGGCCGGGTGCGAGCAGGGCGACGAGTTGGTCCAACTCCGCTTGGTCCGTGGCCGCCAACTCCGCAGAATTCGTGGCAAACCGGACATCGCGCAGCGTCAACGTCGTGCCCACCTTCCACCGCTCGAGGGCAATTTCGACCGCCTGCTCCCGGAACTCGGCCGCGGCCACCGCCGCCGAATAAAACGCGTACCCCTTGAGGTCGACCGTGAACCGCAAGCTGCCCACTTCCGGGAGGGGCAACGCAAAGGTTCCGTCCGCGCGGTCCGAGCTCAGCCGGGCATGAAACGCCCCGTCCTCGCGGCGCAATTCCACCTCTGCTGCGAGCGGTTCCCGGGTAGTGGCGTCGAACACGCGGCCCGTCAATGCGCGCTGCGGGGTTGCCGCCACTTCCTCCGGCAAATCGAGCATCCACAGGTCGAGGTTGCCCGGCGTTTCGCGGTCGGTTGCGAAGTAGGCCACCCGGCCGTCGGGGGCCACGAGCAAGCTGTTTTCGTCTGCCGCCGTGTTGATGGGGAAGCCGAGGTTCACCGGATCGCCCCACGTGCCGTCGGGTTGCAGCCGGCTGACGAACAAGTCCATCCCGCCGAACCCGGGATGTCCATCGGAAGCGAAGTACAACGAGGTGCCGTCGGGATGCAGCATGGGGTTCTCTTCGTTCATGGGCGTGTTCACCGGGCCCGGAAGGGGTTGGCCGGCGCCAAATCGGCCGTTCTCACCGCGGCGTGCGATGTACACATCCTGCCAACGGCGCCCTTCCCCGTCGCGGCCGCTGCGCACGTACAGCAGCGTCGTTCCGTCGGCGCTGAGGGAGGGTTGGCTCTCCCAGGCACGGGAGTTGGGCAGGCCCAAATTCTCCGCAGGACCGAACCTCCCCGCCTCTGCGACCCAGCGGGCTTCGAACAGGTCGCACGAACCCTGGCCTTCCCGCGGCCCGTACCCGTAGCCCGGCTCTTCGCAGGCCGTGAACACCAACATGCGCCCATCGCCTCGGAGGGTCGGGGCGCCTTCGTTGCCGGCAGACGTATTCACCCCTACTGCCGGCCCGGTGACTTCCCAGCCGTCGGTCCGTTTTTCGGCCCAAAAAAAGTCCTCCTGCCGACCGCGGTTGCTCTGCACCTCCCGCGTAAACAGCATGCGGTTGCCTTCCAACACCAGCGCAGGGTAGTATTCCGGCGCCGGAGTGTTCACCGTCCCCGGAAGCGGAACCGCCTCGGTGGGGCCCGGCGAGCGAACGGCAGAATCTGCAAAGGCCACCGAGCGCGTGAGCAGCTCCCACGCCGGCCGTTCACTTTCAGCAGGCGGCTGCCAAGCCCCGAGCCCCTTCAAGGCAGCGACGGCCTCCGCGTAGGCCCCCGCCCGAAAGGCGAGCCGCACGAGGTACGCCCGATGCCACGCACCGACGAGGTCCGGGCGGGCCCGGCAGGCACTCGAAGCATCCGCATAGGCCTCGCCCCACCGGGCGGCGTCTTCCCGGAGTTGGGCACGGAGCATCCAGCCGTCAAAAAACGCCGGATCGCGCTCAATGGCCTCCGTGCAGGCCGCCTCAGCTGCCGCGAAATCGCGGAGGCCATACTGGGCAACCGCTTCGTCGAAGAGCTTTTGCGCCCGTCGGTCGGTGGAGGCGCCGAGGGACGGCCGGCCGGGTTGGGCCGCACACTGTGCCGAAACCAGCAGGAGGAAGACGAGGAACAGGGGCCGCATGTGCGAAGTTTGGGCCCGAAAATCGGGCCAAATTCCCCCACATGCGCATCGGCATCCTTTCCGACACCCACGGCCACCTCGACGACCGCATCCTGCACCACCTCGCGGGCTGCGCGGAGATTTGGCATGCGGGGGACATCGGAAGCCTCGACGTGCTCGACGCCCTTGCCGAAGTCGCCCCGGTGCGCGCGGTGTTCGGGAACATTGACGACCACCGCATGCGCCGGACCTGCCCCGAACGGCTGCTGTGGGAAAGCGCAGGGGTGCGGTGCGCCATGCTGCACATCGGCGGCCATCCCGGGCGTTACGCGGCCGGCGTGCGGGATTGGCTGCGCAAGGAACGCCCCGAGGTGTTCGTCTGCGGCCACAGCCACATCCTGCGGGTGGACCGCGATGCCGAGTGGGGCGGGCTCTGCATCAACCCGGGGGCGGCAGGCGTCCACGGCTTCCACCGCATGCGCACCTTGCTCCGCATGGAATTGGATTCGGGCCAAATCCAGTCCATGGAAGCGGTGGAGTTGGGTTTGCGCGGGAAAATCCTGTAAGTTTGCACGCGACAGCGCAGGGCGGGGTGTTCAGCAGGAACATCCGAGATTTTACCACCTTTCAGACATCTTCGTATTCTTGATGTACGACATCATAGACCTAAACAGCAAGAAGGTCAACGACTTGCGCGATATTGCAAAGGGCATGGGCGTCGATGGCGGCGACAAGCTGAAAAAGCAAGACCTCATCTATTCCATCCTCGACAACCAGGCGGTCAAGGCGAAAGCAAAAGCGCCTGTGGCTCCGGCTGCCAGCGAGGACGGAGCGGCTGCAGACCGGCGGCCCCGGGGACGTCGGCCGAAGGGGCCCGCCGCGGTGGAAACGGAAGCCGCACGCGAGGTCCCGGCCGAGGTGTCGGTAAGCGCACCTGTGGAAGCGGCGGCTCCGGTCCCCGCGACGGCGGACGAACCGCGCCGGCCCGGCGACCACATCCGGAGCCGTCGGGAACGCCAACGCGCACAGCGCGACGGCCGGCCGCAATCCGCCGGCGAAGGGCGGTCTGAGGAAGTTGCCACAGCGCCCGCCGAAGCGAATGCGCCGATTCCTGCGCGCGACCGCCACGAAGGCCGCGGCGACCGGAACGACCGCCACGAGGGCCGCAACGAACGAAACGACCGCCACGAGGGCCGCGGAGACCGGTCCGACGTGCGGGGCGACCGGAATGACCGCAACGACCGGCGAGATCGGAACGACCGGAACGACCGGCGGGATCGCAACGACCGCAACGACCGGCGCGATGGCCGCGATGGCCGCGACCGCAATGCGCAGCTGGGCGGCGGTGGCAGGTCCCAAGAGCGGCCTGCAGATCCCGAGGAACACGGGTTCAACTTCGACGGCATCATTGCTTCAGAAGGCGTGCTGGAAATCCAGCCCGAGGGGTTTGGATTTTTGCGGTCGGCCGACTTCAACTACCTCAATTCGCCGGACGATGTGTATGTTACTGCCCGCCAAATCAAGCAGTTTGGCCTGCAAACAGGCGACAACGTCATCGCAAAGATTCGCCCGCCGCGCATCAACGACAAGTACTATTTGCTGGCCGATGTGGAGCAAATCAACGGCCGTGATCCGGCGTGGGTGCGCGACCGCATTCCATTCCAGTTCCTGACCCCGCTGTTTCCGCAAGAGCGGTTCAAGTTGAGCACCCGCGGAAGCACCATTTCAACGCGGTTGATGGACCTCTTCGCTCCGGTGGGCAAAGGACAGCGCGGCATGATCGTCTCGCAGCCGAAGACCGGCAAAACGACCCTGCTGAAGGATGTGGCAAACGCCATTTCGCTGAACCACCCGGAGACCTACCTCATCGTGCTGCTCATCGACGAACGCCCGGAGGAAGTGACGGACATGAAGCGCAGCGTCAATGCGGAAGTCATCGCCTCGACCTTCGACGAGCCCGCAGATCGGCACGTGCGCATTGCGAATTTGGTCCTTGAAAAGGCCAAACGAATGGTCGAATGCGGCCACGACGTGTGCATCCTGCTCGACTCAATCACGCGCCTCGCCCGCGCCTACAATACGGTCAGTCCGAGCTCGGGCAAAATCCTCAGCGGCGGTGTCGAAGCGAACGCGTTGCAGAAGCCGAAGCGCTTCTTCGGGGCCGCGCGCAACATCGAAAACGGTGGCTCCTTGTCCATCATTGCCACGGCCTTGACCGACACGGGGTCGAAAATGGACGAGGTCATTTTTGAAGAATTCAAAGGGACGGGCAACATGGAGTTGCAACTCGACCGTCGGATCTCGAACCGAAGGATCTACCCGGCCATCGACATCCTGTCTTCTGGAACCCGGAAGGAGGATTTGCTGCTCGACAAAGACACGCTTCAGCGCATCTGGATCCTCCGCAAACACCTTGCGGACATGAACCCGGTTGAGGCCATGGAATTCATCCGCGACCGGATTGAAAAGACCCGTACGAACGAGGAGTTCCTCGCTTCGATGAACGGCTGATGCGCGCCGGAACCGTTGCGGCCAGTGCCGCGGTGGCGTGGACGGTGGCGCGGGAAGCGGCGTACGGGGCGCTTGCATCGGAACAGGCCTCCATCGCCTCGGGGCTGATGCACCTGCTTTGCGTCACCGGTTGCGCCGTCTACGGGGTGCAAGCCACGGGCGCGCATTTGCGCAAGACGGGCGCAATCGAAGCCTGGCGGGAGGCGGTGAAGCCGGCGTTGCTCTATGCCGCATGGGGTACGCTGGCAGCGGTGCTGTGGACCTTTGTGCTGCGCGGAGAGGTGCATGCCCGCGCACAGGCGGAGCGGGAGGCGGCGGTGCGGGAAGTGTTTGCTTCCGAGGCTTCGTTCGAAGCGTGGCGGGAAGCCTCGGGGGCCCCGGAAGGCATCGACCGGGAAGCTGCGCTTGCGAACCAAATCGAAGGCATCCGCACACTCGAACACCCCGGCGTGTTCATCGGGATGCACCTGTTGGGACTTGCGTGGGCGGCGGCGGCCACGGTGGCCGTCCTGACCGCGGTGTGGCGGGGCATTTTAGGCCGTTGAGGCACTGCGGAGGGCGGCGGCTTCGTTGTAGTTTTGGGTCGATTCCCGGCACATGAAGTTTCTGACACGGTTCGTTGCGCTCGGCGCATTTGCAGTGGCCAGCCTGCACGGGCTTACGGCGCAAGGCATGGCCGGGAAGCGTAACCTCCCTGCCTTCGACACGAAACCGTACCACTTCGGCTTTTTGCTCTCCGGAAACCGCGCGGACTTTCGCTTCGACCGCGCGGCTGAACCCGTTTGGACGGACAGCCTGCTCGGGATTGCGAACGTGCCCCAGGCGGGCTTCAACCTCGCGCTGCTCGCATCGTGGAACATCAACCGCTTCGTCAGCGTCCGTTTCGTTCCGGGCCTGTCCTTCCAAGACCGCGGCCTGGAATACCGGTTTCAGGCGGAAGACGATCTGGAAACCACGGTCAAACGCACCGAGTCGGTGTACCTGGATTTCCCGCTGTTGTTGAAACTGCGGACTGCACGCGTCGGTAACTTCGCCGCCTACGGGCTCATCGGAGGCACGTTGAGCCGCGACATGCAATCCCAATCGGACGTCAACCAACAATTGCAGGACGATTTCATCCTCCGCCTCGAACGCGGGAACCGCAGCCTCGACGTGGGCGCCGGCACCGACTTCTTCTTGCCGTTTTTCAAATTCAGTGTGGAAGGCAAGTTCCAACTCGGAACGCGCGACGTGCTGATCCAAGACGAAAGCACCTACTCCGCCCCGCTCGATCGGCTGCGGACGCGCACGTTCATCGTGTCCTTTTGCTTTGAAGGGTGATGGCCCAGCCCGGGTTGCGGATCCTCCCCCGATCGCGCTGGCTGCGGCGGGTGATGCGGCGGAAGCGGTTTGAGTGGCAGCTCCAAGCGGCGCGCAGGTTCATGCCCCGTTGGGCGATTTTGGCGTTTGACCTGGGGCTGGCGGGCGGTGGGTTGTGGTTTGCGGCGATGCTGCGGTTCGAGTTCCACATTCCGCCTTCCGAACTGCGCGTTCTCGGTGCGTTCCTTCCGGTGTTCTTTGCGGTTCGGCTCGCGGCGATGGCCCTTTTCCGGACCTCTGCCGGCGTCATTCGCCACTCCGGTGCCTACGATGCGAGACGTCTGCTGGCCGCCACGGGTGCTGGAACGGCGGTGTTCGCTGCAGCGAACGTCCTGCACGCCGCCCGTGTGGACGGAACGTACCTCGTGCCGTTTTCCATCGCCGTCCTCGAAGGGGTGCTCACCGCGGGGGCCCTGCTGGCCAGCCGGTTCGTGGTAAAGGGACTGTACCACGCCTCGCGCAGGGCTCCAGGTGAAGTGATCCGGGTGGTCATCTTCGGGGCGGGCGATGCCGGCTTGATTGCAAAGCGCGCGCTCGAACGCGAACCCGGAGCCGCCGGCCTGCAGGTGGTGGCCTTTTTAGACGACGACCGGCGCAAGGCAGGCAAATTGCTCGATGGCGTCGAAATCGTCGAGGCGAGTGAAGCCGGCGACCTGTTCGAGACGGGGCGGGTGGACCGGCTGATCCTCGCGGTGCAGCAGCTGGATGCGGAGCGGCGGCGGCAAGTGGTGGATGTGGCGCTGGCCCACGGCGTGCGGCCGCTCGATGTGCCGCCGGTGGACCGTTGGATCGGGGGCGAGCTCACCGCTCGCCAAATCCGAGAACTGCGCATCGAAGATTTGCTG
>Ga0172372_10013546_pt1 | contig 10080 bp, 5 predicted proteins | sample LakKiv5m_2_FD_114544 | JGI IMG/M metagenome (GOLD analysis project Ga0172372, IMG submission 114544) | Freshwater microbial communities from Kabuno Bay, South-Kivu, Congo - kab_092012_9.5m | ecosystem: Environmental > Aquatic > Freshwater > Lake | place: Democratic Republic of the Congo... | reverse complement strand
GGTGGCATCGTGGTCGACGGCAAACTCATCGAGGGCGCGAACGGCATAGGCGGGGAGTGGGGACATAACCCGTTGCCGTGGCCGGAGGAGTCGGAGCTGCGCGAGTCAGCGAGCTGTTGGTGCGGTCAGCGAGGTTGTCTTGAAACCTGGATTTCGGGCTCGGGTTTGCAACACGATTTTTTGGCTGCCACGGGCATCGCGCTCACCGGTCAAGAAATCATGGCTGGCGTGCGGCGTGGTGAGTCGGCTGCTGTCGCCGCCTTCGATCGTTACGTCGATCGCCTTGCGCGTGCCCTCGCCAGCGTCATCAATTTGATTGATCCGAACGTGATCGTCCTGGGCGGCGGTATGGCGAATATCGACGAGCTTTATGAACGCCTGCCGACATTGATTCGCCGTCATGTTTTCTCGGACGTGTGGGATTCAAGGTTGGTGCGTGCCCAGTGGGGAGATTCCTCTGGGGTGCGCGGTGCCGCGCGTCTTTGGCAGCAATCAAAGTAATCGATCAACCAGGCCCGACGTTCGTTCGACGGTATGTTTGCAAGCGTCGAGCACAGATTGCGGATTGCCCCAGATTTCGACCTTCGAGCGGGCACGACTGACTGCGGTATACAGCAGCTCGCGCGTCATGATCGGGTTCGGCGTCGGCGGTAGCAGGATAAGTACCCGATCGAACTCCGATCCTTGGCTGCGGTGTACGGTCATTGCGAAGGCAGACTCATGCGGCGGCAGTCTCAGTGCCGACACGGTGCGCAGCGCGCCATCAAACGCCATAAAACAAGCCTTGAGCCTGCCATCCTGCGGATCGCGCGTGACGATGCCGCTGTCGCCGTTGTAGAGCTGCAGTCCATGGTCATTACGCGTGACCACGATCGGCCGCCGCTCGTAGAGTCTGCCAGCACGCCGTATGAGTCCTTCAGAGTCGAAAAGTCGCTCAATGATTTCATTGATAGCTTCGACTCCGAAAGGACCGCGACGCAGTGGGCATAGGATGCGACTGGCAGCCAGCTCTGCCAGCATGGCCGCCGGCTCTTTTTGCGCGAGTGCGACACGCAGGCTTGCGACCGCTGCTGATTTTTGCAGTGTATCTGCGAACAGCTTGCGCTCCAACAGTGTGCGCTCTGGCAGGTTGATGAGACATATGTCGTCGTACTCTGCTGAATTCAGCAGTGCCAGAGCCTGTTCACCGTCGCCATCGCGGATGGCGTTGCACAGACGACCGATGCCGCTCCGAGGTCCATGGCGATATTGCTTTTGCAAAGAAATGCGGGCGCTTGCGAGTGCAGGGTTTTTGCTGGCGGCAGCAGTAATATCGGCGAGGACTGCCCCGGCTTCGACCGATGCAAGTTGATGGGGATCGCCGACGAGCACAACCTCCGCGGTGGGCTTGAGAGCCGCGAACAGCTTTGCCGTCAAGGGCAGGTCGACCATCGAGGCTTCATCGATGATCAACACGTCAATCGGCAGCGGATTCTCCGCATCGTGCTTGAAAAATGCCGAGTCGCTGCGTGCGCCAAGCAGACGGTGCAAGGTCGAAGCGGAGCGGGGCAGGCGCGCACGCTGTTCATCGGATAATGCGAGACGCTCGATTCCGCGGCGCAGGCTTTCCTCCATGCGATTCGCTGCTTTGCCTGTCGGCGCCGCGAGTGCGATGCGCGGTGATGGCTCGCGCGCCGCGACAGCCTGCAGATCATCGATGATACGAGTGGTTTTGCCTGTGCCTGGCCCGCCGACGATGACTCTGAAGCGACCGGCGGAAATACGCAGGAGAATTGCCTCGGCTACGCGGCGTTCGTACTCTTCGTAGCGGTGCAGATACAGCCTGTTGCCACTGTCGAGTACCAAAGGCAGAAAGCGAGGCTCGCCAACCGCCACTACCCCGCTGCGAGAGAGATCCTCGCGCCAGACATCCACGCTGGGCCAGGGCGTGAGACTGGGCACCGTCGTCTCGGCTATTTTGGGTGCTCGCGACAGATCGAGACAAATATGACCCTGTCGCAGCACCAGACTCGTCAAAGCCGCAGCGGGTCCGATGAGCTTGGAGTTTTCGTTGGCGCGAAGAACGACCTGCCGCGCGAAGTGGCGATCGAGGGTCGAGAAGCCCTCTTGTCCCAGAAAGCTTTCGAGATCAGCGTTCATTGCCCGTGCTGCCTCGGTCGAAAATCACCTCGCCAAGACTGCGCAGAAACTTTGGCGTCGGTCTTGCAAAGTGCACGCCGCGCTCGGTTGCCGAAGGATCGAGTCCGCGCACGAAGATGTAGAAAATCCCGCCGAAATGATCTTCGTATCGATAATCGGGCAGGCGTTTTGACAGAAATCGTTCGAGCGCCAGCGCGTAAAGCCAGGACTGCAGATGATAAAAGTTATCCGTCATTGCACGATCCAGATGTGCTGGCGTGTAATCGCCCGTCGAATTGCCCAGCCAATTCGATTTCCAATCGGCGAGGTAGTAGCGACCCTCGTGTCGAAACACCAGATCCATAAAACCGCGTAGATAACCCTCTACAGGGTTGAACTGCAGACGCTGGATGCTGTCGGGAATTGCTTTGTCGGAGCCGAGTTTGCAGACCGCGGCGAGTTGGCGTGGCGTGAACGACTTGATCGGGTAGTAAAATTCCGCTTCGTTGATTCGGTCGTCGAGTCCGACATCGGCCAGACGCACCACACGATCTCCGGCTGACAGTGGATGCTCGAGAAGCATTTCGAGTTGCTTGCGAACGGCAGCATGCATGGCTTCGTCGAGCAAAAGCGGAGCAAAGTGTTGATCAACCAGCGATGGCAGCGTCTCTGCTCGACGAAAATCGACATGCTCGAGTACGGCGTGCAGCGCCGTGCCGGTTGCGGGGCCCCGCGGCAGCCGGAAAATAGCCGCGATCTCCTCGCGCGGTGAGTCGCTGGCGGAGACAGGGGACGGCCGGTCATCGTGATCCTGTGCTTGCTCGTCGGCGGCACCTGCGATCAATCGACTGAAGCTGCCGACCATCAGTCCCTGATCGATATGTCGATGCAACTCACGGCTCGAAAGTTCCGGCGGCTTTTGTATCGAGGTGACAGGCACCGGCGATGACGCCCAGGCTGCACGCACGCTGATCTGCTCGGGGTGTTTCTCTGCGAGCGCGCGTGCTGCTGCAATCGGGTCAGCACCGAGAACTGCAGCGAGCGCGGATCTTGAGTGCACACTTTCTTTGGCAGCGGGCACGTAGAGATAGCATCTTTGCACTGCGCGGGTGACAGCTACATAAAGCAGACGAACATCTTCGGCGAGAAGTTCTTCGGCAGCGAGCGCCTTTCGATCCGCATCGACTTGCTTGCCAAGATCGAGTGTCATCCGGAATGGCGGCTGCCGCTCGTGAAACAAGATGTCTTTCACGGGTTTCGAGGACCAGTGAGAGGGGCAGAAAACGACCGGGTACTCGAGTCCCTTCGCATTATGGATGGTGACGAGTCGGATGGCGTCGTCGTCTTTGTCGAGCCGCTGTATGTGCTGCTCTGCGCTCGTGCCGTCTTTGTCTTGTTGCTCGCGTATCCAGCCGATCACCCGCGGCGGGGCGAGGTGGTCATGGTGTTCCGCTTCCTGCGCGAGTTCCGCGAGATGCAGCAGATTGGTCAGTTTCCGCTCGCCACCGACCTGCGACACGAGTTCTTTGCGTAACCCCTCATGCACCAGCAATTCACGAAACATCGAGGCAAAACCGCGGCGGTACCATCGATCACGCAGTCTCGTGAAAAGATCTATCCATCGAGCCCAAGTGACTTCGTCCGAGTCCAATCCCAGCAATTTCTCGGCCGTCAGTCCAAAACACGCAGCTGTCAAAGCCGTACGCAGCAGTCGTGGATTCGAGGGTTCGAGCACGGCCGCAAGTATTCGCAGTAGCTCATCCGCTTCTGCCGAATGAAACACACTCTGCTGTGTTTGCCGGACCGCCGGAATATTCACCGAGCGGAGCATTTCTTCGATGTTTGCAGCTTCGCGATGCGAGCGCACGAGTACTGCGATATCCGAGGCCGCGAGTGCGCGATCTCCCAGACGGCAAGCCGTCAGCAGGCGCTGGATTTCGACCACGATATCGGCGGCGATCTGCTCGCGGATCTCGTCGCCGTCATCCACAGTCACCATGATCATGGGTGACGGCGATTTCGCTGATGGGTCAACGAGTCGATGTTTCGCTGCACGCTGACCGTCGCCTCGCGCCGTCAAAAATCGAATCTCCTCGTCACGAAAACACTTTTCCCGGCTCGAAAAAAGGTGATTCACGGCGTCGACCAGATTCACGCTCGATCGATAATTCGTTCGCAGCGTGTAGATGCGCGGCTGCAGTGACTTGCGCAGCGTTCGATGGACCTCGAGATAAGTGAAAAGATCAGCGCCACGAAAGCCGTAAATGGACTGCTTGGGGTCGCCGATGAGCATCAGCGTTTGCGGAGGGTTGGCAAACAGCTTGCGGAATATCTCGTATTGAAGCGGATCGGTATCCTGAAACTCGTCGATTAACGCGGCGCGATACTGACCGTGCACTGCGGCAATCAGCGCCTCTGCATGCGGGCCGCAAAGCGCTTCTTTCGTGAGAGACAGCATGTCATCGAAGGTCATCACGCCGCGTGCTGCTTTGAGCTGTGGAAGTGTATCGGCGGCAAACTGCAGCCATTCGTGACGCATCGCGGCGGTCCATGCTTGCCGGGCCACCGAAAACCGACTGCAGAGATCGAAGAATTCATCGTCAGGAAAGCGCAAGCCCTTGGCAGTTTTTGAAACGAGGCGGTTGACTTCGATCGATTCGGACCGCAAGGCGTCGATGGCTTCGATTGCGTCGCTGGTCATGATTGACGTGGCCATCCAGCTGTCGATGGCTGCACTGAGCGTGTGCAGACGATCGCTCCCGAAACCGTGCTCATTGCTTTTGCTGATGCCAACATGCGACTCGAAAAGCTGCAGCAGGCGGGCTTTTTCGCGAGGCCATGCATTACGAATCTGCTCGCCGGCGGCAGCCAGCGCCGTCATGGCGTTTGCCGAACTCAGGGTCGCAGTCGGCAGAATGTGCAGCTGCGGGTGTCGTGAAAGGCGCAGCAACAAAGAGACGCCATCGTCTGGGGTGAGATCGGCATACTGGGCCAGTGCTGCAACGAGCGGACTGACGTCGCGTTGCCGTTGTTGCCAAAAATCGTGCGCTGTATCAAGCATCAGCTCGGAAGCATCCGCGATAACCTCCGCTTCAAAAGAAGCATTGCCCTCAAAGGCGTTATCACGCAGCAGTCTTTGACAGAAGCCGTGGATGGTCGAGATGGTCGCCTCATCGAAAGACGCCAATGCCAGTGCAATTCGCCGCCTCGCCACTTCGGTCGAAATGCCTGCTGACTCGATTGCCGTCACTACCGGGTCTTTTCGTGTTCCGGCGGCCAGCTCGTCGTCGATTTCCATGAGCCGCTTGCGGATGCGTTCGCGCAACTCAAGCGTTGCGGCCTCGGTGAACGTGACCACCAGAATGCTGCGCAGAGCCAGATCGTCGATGACGATGAGACGAACGACGATGCCCGAGATCGTGTAAGTCTTTCCGGTTCCGGCGCTCGCCTCGAGCAGAGTCACCCCTGAATCGAGCGGTGTCGAGCTCAGTTGAAATTCGCGTCGCTCGCTCACGGCAACTTTCCGTCGAGATGCTCGGTGACAGGTCGAAAGAAATCGAGGGCTAGCGTCGTGAATTCGTCATCGAGGGGTGAAGCTTCGGCGAAGACCAGAGCATTCCAGGGATTGTCGAGCTCACCCGCAATACCGAATTGTTCGTTGCCCATCCAAGCCCGCTCTGCGGCACGAAGTGCAACCTCGGGTTTGCCTCCTTTGGGTCCGAGCATGGAGCGCGCGTAGGCGCCTGAAGCATCGGGAAAGAAGGGCAGGGGTACCGTCAACCCGTGCCAGTAAATCGCGAGCAGATCTTGCAGGAGCGCCTCCGTTCTTTGCACTGATTCGGGTGGTCGAAATATCCGAATCTCGCTATTTCGATCGATGAGCACGGTTTGCATGCCGGGTTCAGTCAGGTTGAGCAGCAAGTGCTCGACCCAGGCGGCGACGATATCTTTGGACTTGAGTTTGGCGCTGCGGAATCGGTACAGGCGAGCAGCGTAAATGCCATCGAGTTCACCCGTGATCGACCAGCGACCATCGCTCCAGCTCAGCGGCCGACGAGTCCGTGGTGCTCCGGCAAGATGGCTGCGCACGGTTTCGAGAAATCCGTATACCGTTTGATCGATAGTCGTCTGGGCGAGAGCACCGAAAGCACCCGTCGGCAAGCGACCTCTGGCACGGGCAAGATCGAAAACGGGTACGCCATCGTCTTTGAGCAGCGAGTCGAAACGCTCTTGTTGAAGATTATAGGATTGCAGATGATCGAGCTCGAGTGGCTCATGGGAGCGCAACGGCGCGGCTTCACGACCGACACGGATGCCGAGGCGCCATTCACAAAGGCGTCGCGCAGGATGAACAAAAAAATCGACGAGCTTCGCCGGTGAAAGACGACGCCAATCGTCGTCGGCTTCCGGCAAGGGTTGCAGAAAGAGCCTGCGGGCTCTCGCGGCGCCGGATGACAGTGCAGTCGCAGCGGCCGCATTATCCTTTGAAAAACTTTGCTCCGGGCCAAGTTCGAAGTAGCGGCGATTGAAGGCCTGCAACTTGTGCTGGACGACAAGCTGATTCGCTCGATTGCTTTCCCTTGAAAAGCCTCGGGCAAGATAGTCGAGCATTTCGGTGACTACGCCCGAAGGGGGTGCTGTTGAGGTGTCGCGCTGCGACTGCCCCACATGACTGATCAGCAGAGCGGCGCGCGCGCTCAGCAGTGCCTCAAGGAAAAGATATCGATCATCGTCGCGTAGTGAGCGATCACCGCGTCGCGGATCGATGGCGAGCAGGTCAAAACTCGGTCGACCACCTTGACGCGGGAAGTCGCGCTCGTTCATGCCGAGTAGGCAAATGATGCGGGCCGGGATGGCGCGCATCGGTTTCAGTGAACAGAAGGTAATGCGACCGTCGAGAAAGCCGCCACTCACCGGAGTCTCGTGCAGACGATGATCTAGGCTGTCGATGACGACCTCGGCTGGTACAAGTTCGTCGCGGTGTTGCGGATCACTGTCGCTCAACGCGCTCAGAGCGTCGCGAAGGATGCGCAGGTCGGCAGCGAATTTCGTTTCCGGGCCAAACAGCTGCTGTACCCACTGCAGCAGAGTCCGGCTCCACTGGCGCCTCGACTTCGGGGTCCGTATCGATTGGGCAACGCCGCGCAAAAAATCGATGACTGACAGCAATCGATCAAGCGTGTCGAGATGGTCTGCCTCCATCTCGATGAAGGGCAGCAGTTCTTCATAGAGGCGCTGCCCCTCGCTGTTCATCGCATAGCCAAAAATCCAGGTCGCTTCGCCGTGTGCCCATGAAAACTCGGTGCTCTCCGGCAGGCCGAGTCGTGCCCTGTGAGCTGCGTCGAGACCCCGGACAATGCCGCTGTCGTCGATCCAACGATGGATGCGTTCGAGATCAAGGTCCGTCAGTCCGAATCGCTCGCGAATGACCTCGCTTTCAAGGACCGCGAGGACTCGGGCGCTGCCGAAATTCGACAAACCAAGTTCGAGAATTCGCAGGAAAACATCAACGACTTCGATGCGCGTACGCGAGGACTGATCGGCGAGCGAATAGGCGATGCGGGCTGTCTCGCTTTCGGGTGTGCCGAAGACCGCTCGTATGTAGGGCGCGTACGCTTCGATATTCGGCGCCATGACGAGGACGTCGCGTGGTTGTAGTGACCCATCGTCCTGAAACAATCGGAGCAGGTGATCATGCAGCACCTCGATCTCGCGCAGAGGGCTGTGACACGAGTGCACTTCGATCGAGCGATCTTCGTCATCGATCGAGTCGCGGTTTGTTTCCTGCGTGCGATCACGCAGTTCGAGCAGGTCGTCTTGCAATCGACCGAGCAGTCCGTGGGCGGATGATGGCGAGAATGTCTCGCTGGCTTGCTGCACTTCGCAGGCGAGCAATTGATCAAGCAGATCGCGACCGAGTTTCCCGAAAGAGTTGGCCAGTGGGTTCCCTTGGCGTAGGGCAGCCGCATCGGAAGCTCTCAATCTTTGTTTCTCGGTCATGAGATCGCCCCAGTATTGATCGGTGGGCGAGAGCACATAGAAGTCGATGCGAGTTCGGAGGGCGGCTTTGTGCAACACATCGAGAAACGCGGGTGGCAAGGTACTCAGGCCGAAAACCCCGAGTTGCCCAGGTAGCGGCGCCGCCTCGAGCGTGGAGTCTGCAAGCCCGACGACGGCGGCGTGCAGATCCACGAATGATTCTTCGCCCGCGAGGTCTTGACGCAGCGCTCGCCACAAATGCCCTTGCCAGTTACCGGCAGCTGTATCGCTGTCCCAGTCGCGCAGCATCTGCGGTCGATAGACTTGATACTGGTCGAAAAGACTCGCTACCCGTCTTGCGAGTTCGAAACGACGCTGTTCCGTCCCGCCCCGCAGGTAGGCGGCAACGAGACCGAAACCATCGACCCCCATGAATTCGGGCAGCCGGTCATATAGCCACCATGTGAGCGAATCGCGTCCGTAGCGGGCTGAGCAACGCCGCTGCCCACCCAGCATGGCCGTGGCGAGCTCATCGACCATGCCCCGCAGGAACGGAAAGTGCAGGCCCATCGCGAGGCCGCAACGATCGGCGATATGCATCGAGAGCCACCGTGCCGTCTCGGCGCTCGACACCACGATCGCATGCGGTGTCAGCGGATCGGCACGTATAGCCGAAAGATCGTCGGCGAGCCGCTCAGCCAGGCTCTCAAGTCGGTTCGAGAGGTGGAGGAAAAGATGGGTGTTGCGTGCCGTGCTCATGCCCTGCGGGATAGTATCCCGCACCGGAGGCTCAATGTTTGAGCTCCTCGATGCATCGATCCAGGGGGAAGTTCATGACACGGCTCGTCATACGGATCGGCTCATGGTTTGCGTTGTGTCTGATGCTGGTGTTTTCGACACCCGGACGTGCGGCCCCCGAAGCATTGGCGACGCAGCCAGTATCTGCAGGCGAATTTCGAACAGTGCTGCAGAAGCAGCAGGGCAAGGTCTTGGTGGTCAACTTCTGGGCGACGTGGTGCGTGCCGTGTTTGCGCGAGGTACCCGATCTGCTGAAACTCGAGTCCGAGTTCGAATCGCGGGGTGTCAAGCTGATCGGCGTTGCCGTCGACGATCCTGCTCCTGGTGCCGTACAGGTCGAGCAGTTTCGTCGCAAATACTTTCCGGCCTTCCTGACCTATGCGCGGGTCGGCCCCGAGATGGACGAACTTGCGAGCGTGATCGATCCGGCTTGGAACGAGGTTGTACCGACGACGTACATCATTGACCGTCGAGGCAAGGCCGTCGCACGCATCCAGGGAAAGAAAAGCCTCGAGGAGTTTCGTGCCGCGCTCGAGAAAGCGCTCTAGACGTCATCGATCCTCATCATCAAAGAAACTTGATCAAAGAAAGTCGACTGTCGTTGTGGCGTCTTTGGTGATTCGAGCGGCTTTGATCAGGAATTTCATTACTGGCGCGCCACCCGGGGGTATGGATGCCGTCGGGTCGTATTCGCTGCGGGTGCCAGTGGCTGGTAGACCACCGGATCAATGCCATCCGCAGCGATGCCGTCCATGTCATCTGGTGTGACGCCACCGCCGTCATAGACATACACGCCCGGCTTGCAGCTTGCGACAGGAGTCTGTTGCGCGAGGGCGAGTGCAGCGACATCCACGGTTCCTTTGAGCGCACCTACTTCGAGCAGATCGACCAGACGCAGGCTAGGTCTGAGAATCCAGTTCGGGCTCTGTCCTGGCGGCGCGACGATGGATTTGCGCAGATCGAAATCGATCATCAGTCGGGTCGTCGCGCGCTGTGCAACGACGAAAGGTCTTGAAAGCTTCAAACCGGTCTCTGCTCCGCTCGGAATAAACAACGGGAACTGGCGACCATCCCGCAGTTTGATATACGAGCCACTTCATAAATTTTCTTCGGCGGTGATACGCAGCTTCAACCACTGATAGTTGCCGGGCAGAACAGCATGATTTTCGAGCAGATTGAAACTGG
>Ga0172372_10013543_pt1 | contig 10081 bp, 9 predicted proteins | sample LakKiv5m_2_FD_114544 | JGI IMG/M metagenome (GOLD analysis project Ga0172372, IMG submission 114544) | Freshwater microbial communities from Kabuno Bay, South-Kivu, Congo - kab_092012_9.5m | ecosystem: Environmental > Aquatic > Freshwater > Lake | place: Democratic Republic of the Congo... | reverse complement strand
TCTCAAGCGTCTTCACCGTCAGGCTCGCGCCCGTCGTCAGGGCCGCCCGGCGTTCACCCTGCTCGAGCTCATCGTCGTCCTCTTGGTGCTCGGTATCTTGGCTGCGATCGCGGTTCCGACGTTTAACACCGTCAAGGAGAACTCCGTCAAGCGCGCCGCGCAGACGACCCTTGAGGCGATCGACCGTAACGGTGAAGCGATCGCTATCTCGGATCCGGATCTCTCCGACGCCCAGGTCGCATCAGCAGCACTCGACGAGATCGACACTCCGGAAGGTATGACGATCACCAGTGACGGTGCGGAGGTGACCGTTGAGCTCACCCGAGGTTCGATCTCGGCGTCGGGAACGGTGACGTTCTCGAACGGTGTCGGTACGATCGTCGCCGCGACGACCGGTTCCGGCTCCTCGAGCACCACGTCGACGACTGCTGCTTCGACGACCACCACGACGACTGTCGCACTGACATGCGCCACAGGTGGTACCTGTGTGGTGGGTGACACCGGCCCTGGTGGCGGTATCGTGTTCTACGTCCACTCGAGCGGTACGTTCACGTCGACCGGCTCTGATTGCGGCTCGAACTGTAACTATCTCGAGGCCGCGCCAAACAACTGGAACGGCGCCGATCCTGCCCGCGCGTGGTCCGGTAACACCAACACCTTGGTTGGAACCAACACCGGTCTCGGGACCGGGTATCAGAACACTTCGTTGGCGTTCACACAGAACGCTACCGCTGATAGGGCTATCACGCTCGCATGGAACTACAGCAACAACAGCAAGACCGACTGGCATCTGCCTTCCCGGGACGAGTTGAAAGAGCTGTGCAAGTACGCCCGTCAGCAAACCACCGGGAACACCTTAGTTGCGTGCACCGGTTCGGGGTCGCTGCGGACTGGTTTTGCGGTCGCCTTCTACTGGAGTTCCTCGGAGGGCAGCGCGTCCAACGCGTGGCACCAGGACTTCAATTTCGGGAACCAGTTCAACGACCCCAAGGTGCTCCTCAGCCTGGTGCGCCCGGTGCGGGCTTTTTAACACTTCAGCCCTTTAACACTTTACGCCCCCGGCCAGTGACCGGCCCGGCGAACCTACCACACGTGAGAAGAGCAGAAGGAAAAACCCCGATCGCAGCCGGGGGTCCCTGTCCGTTTCGTCCACACAAGGCAGCATTGACACCAGGGTCGGCGACAGGACCGTCACCGCAATGGACGCAGACCCGACCACCGGTATGGACCCGGTGCGCATGAACACGCGACGCGTCTCCGACAAGACCCTCTGCGTCGACGTAGACGACACCATCTGCTTCACCGAAAACTTCGACTACACCGCCAGCACTCCGAACGAGCCCGTCATCGCGAAGCTTCGCGAAGCCCGCACCCACGGGTGGCGCATCGTCCTCTACACCGCCCGCGGACAGGGGCGCAGCGGGGGCAGGATCGAGCTGATCTCCGCGGACGTGTTCGAAGAGGTCCGCTCGTTCTGCGAGCGATTCGACGTACCCTTCGACGAGATCGTCGTCGGCAAACCCCTCGCACGCTGGTACGTCGACGACAAGGCCATCCGACCGGACGAGTTCGTCGAACTCGACCTCTCCTAACTCCCGGGACCCGACACGGGGACGTGAACCATCCGCGCTGCTGGCCGACTCCCCGGCGCCCGACACCGTCGACGGCATGACGCCGGCAACGAAAGCGACCCTTTCGCTCCTCGTCCTCTTCACCGCGTTCGCGGCACCGGTCGCGAACGCTGACGACACCATCAACGTCCCCGGCCCTTTGAGCCCGAGGGAACTCGCGGTGCCCGCCGACGCCGACCCGGACACCGTCCGCCTCACCGACGACACCGGGAGGACCATCCCGCTCACCGGGGAACGGACTCGGAGCGGCGCCGAGAACTTGCGGGTCCTGCCCCCGAAACTCGCCGAAGGCACCTACACCATCTCCCACCGGGAAGGTTCGGAGACGTTCACCGTCGGCGACCCGACGACGAGCACACCGTCTTCGGGCGACGGACCGTCTCCGTGGCTGATCGCGGCACCGCTCCTGCTGCTCGCCGCGGTCCTCCTCGCAACCGGGCGACGACGCCTGGGAACGCTCACCCTGCTCGCCGCACTGGCCGTCCCGGTGACAGGAGCGCTGCTGCCGTCCGACGCCGACACCGACGCCCCAGACCCCTGCGCGAACATCGAACTGTGGGAGACCCGCCTGCGCTGCATGTACGACCACGTCCAAGACGCGCTCGACGCCGGCGGCGTCGCACACGCCGTCGACCGGCTCGAGGCGCTCGCCTCCCGCCCCGACGGACGCTGGGGAGTGGCATGCCACGAGATCGCCCACTACCTCGGCCAGATCAGCTGGAAGGAGACCTCCGACACAAGACGCCTCGTCGAGGCCGGCACCCTGTCGTGCTCGTTCGGCTACTTCCACGGACTGCTCGAATCGATCGGCACCTACACGTCGGACGAGACGTTCCCGCAGACAGCCGCCGACGTATGCGACCGTCTCGGAAAGCGCTTCGCGATCGCCGCCGAGGACGGCAGCGTCCGGGAATGCGCCCACGGCATCGGTCACGCCGCCATGTGGCGCCACAACGAGAACCTCACCTCGGCCCGGCGTGTCTGCACCGGTCTCGCCGACGAGACGTGGCAGGAAGAATGCGACTCTGGAGCGGTCATGAGCTGGGTCTTCGCCCGGGAATCCGCCCGCGTCGAGAACCGCCCCCAGGACGCCCCCGAACCGGCGGTCGCCAAACCTCTCGACCTGTGCTCGCCGCCCCTGGGATCACCGACGTACGGATGCGTCGACGGCGCCCTCTCCGGGACGCTGCGCAGCGAGTACGACGACTCCCTCGAATGGTGCCGGACCCGACCCGAGCAGGCTGCGACCTGCGCCTCGAGTCTCGGAAGACGCCTGATGGCCTGGGAGGTCGAAAATCTAGTCGACGCCGCCGACGAGGCCCGCCGTCTCTGCACCGTCCTCCACGGCGAACCCGCCGGACGCAACGAATGCATGACGGCGGTCGCGTGGACGCACCTGCACATCCTGCGCGACTACCCGCGCACCCAGAAATTCTGCGCGGCGACCGGTCCCGAGTTCGCCGCAGGTTGCCGCAACGGCGTCCTGCGCTTCTACGAGACGATGCTGCGCCGCGGCGACGGGAGCGGCGGAGAGATACCCGCCGACGTCCTCGAGGAACTCCGCCGTGGGAACTGAACCGGCGACCCTCGCGCGCGCACTCGTCCTGGTGGTGCCCGTGCGCAACGAAGCACGGAACGTCCCCGGGCTGCTCCGTCTGGCCGCGGCAGCCCCCGGTGCGCGCATCCTGTTCGTCGACCACGCCTCCGACGACGCGACACCATCCCTGCTCACCGCCGGAGGGGCGACGGTCGTACCGTGCGCAGCTGGAGGCGGGTTCGGGTTCGCCGTCAAGGCCGGCCTGCGGGCGGCACTCGACGAGACCACCGACGGCTACATCGGCTGGTTACCCGGAAACCTCAAGAGCGCGCCCGCCGATGCCGTACGTCTCACCTGCGAACTCGACGCTTCCCACCCCTACGGCACGGCGTACGTGAAGGCACGGCGCACCGGACGTCCCTTGCGCGAACAGGTGCCCTCCGCGGTCGCCGGGATGATCCTGAGCGCGTGGGGTCCCGGCCCGTACTGGGAAGTGGGTGGAACCCCGACGATCGTCCCGGCGACGAAAGTCAACTCCGTCCTCGACGGCCCCGACGGACTCGAGTTCGAAACCCACGTCGTAACGGTGCTGCGACGCGAAGGTCTCACGATGCTGCGCCTCCCGGCAGCGTTCGGGCAACGAGTCCACGGCGCTTCCCACTGGAACCGAGGGATCGTCTCGCAGATACGACTCCTCGGACGCCTCTTGCGCGAGATCTCCCGCACGCGCTGAACCAGGGCTGGTTCAGCGCCGCCAGCGATTCCTGACATCGGTAGCGGACGACCGGCAGACGTAATCGACGCCGCGCGAGCTCCGCCCCACGGCACCCGACGGCGAACAGAACGCGCCCGGGGTCACCGGCGCGGCGACAGGGACGCCCGTACCGGAAGGGGTCCCGGGAGGAGTCGCCACGGTCGCCGATGACCGGTCGTCGGGACGATCGTCGCCCGGCACCCTGACGGGAAGTTCGAAGAGACGCTCACCGCACGCTCCGGACGCTGCGGAGACGAGCACGGAACGTTCCCGCCCGTCGACCGACAACCCCCACCGGTACTTTACGAGCATCCAGCGCGTCATATATTCGCAACGGTACGCCGCCGCCGGAAGCCAGCGGGCAGGGTCCTTGTCCGACTTCGACCGGTTCACCGAAGCGGAAACGGCACGAAGCGACCATTCATACCCGAGGTCGTTGGCGAACGCCTCGCGCCGCGACGGGGACCACGTCGACGCACCCGAACGCCACGCCTCGGCGAGCGCGACCAGATGGTCGACGTCGAGCGAACGCGACGACGTCACCGTGCGGCCGTCTAGCCACGACAACCAGCGACCCGCGGACAGACGGCACCCCTCGGGAGACGACGCGAGGTTATCGCGGACGAGGACCTCGACCCGGGTGTCCTGGCAGTCGCCGTCGGCGTCGACCCAGTGCCTGAAAGCGTCCCGACGATACGTCCCGGCGGACGACTCCTCCGTCACGACCAGCATGGCGAGCACCTCACCGGGAGTCACGCGCGACGATGCGGCGACAGGCGCGTTTGGAGGGACGGGGAACCCCGCCAGCAGCACGGCGCCGAGCGACGCCAGGAGAAGGGCGCGGATGCTGCGGCGAGGCGGACGCACCATTACGACAGTCCCGGGTCGCGAACGACGTGCAGGACGGCGCGGACGTTCAGTTCGAACCAGTCGTCCCGAAGACGGGCCTGTTCAGACGGAACTTGCCACCGGTGCCGACGAAGATCTCGCCGCGCGTCGAAAGAACCGCGACGGCGTCGCTGACGTCGACCGAGTCGAACTCTTCCCACGACCAACACGAGCGGGGCGGCAGTTCAGCGTCACATCCCCTGCCACCGACCCACACCGACTCGAGAAGGGTGACGTCGACCCGGTCGACCTTGAGCGTCGGCTCGATGCGCGCGTTCGAACCGGTCGGGGAGCGGAAACCGGCGCGCACAGCACCACCGGAGATCGAGGAGGCGGTGGCGGTGAAACCCGTCCTGCTGCCGGTCGCGAGGTAGTACTCGCACGAGGAGGAACGAGGGGACGCGCAGAGACGGTACGCGGGCGACGACGACCCCAACGTCAACGACCCGGAGGCGGTGGCGAGGCGCACGGCAGGAGAGGAGCACGGAGTTCCGTCGCAGTAGAGGGTCACGTCGACGAGCTCGACATCGGCTTCCCTGAGGGTGCCACCGGCGCGCAGCGTCGCCGGCACGTCGACCAGGAAGACCACAGAGACCGTGTCGAGGTCGACGACGTCCGACGGGTAGTAGTCGGTATACGTCGAGGAGCTGCCGGTGGGACCGCTGCCAGTAGGAGTCGAGCCGTTAGTAGGAGTCGAGCCGTTAGTAGGAGTCGAGCCGTTAGTAGGAGTCGAGCCGCCCGTGCGGAAGGTCCCGAAGATTCCGCGACTCGGATCCGGGGTGTCGTCGTCCCTCGTGAAACGGTCGCGCACGGTAGTCGTGGAACCACCGATCGTGGTCGTCGTGGTGGTCGGCCCAACGATCGTGGTCGTCGTGGTGGTCGGCCCAACGATCGTGGTCGTCGTGGTGGGCGGCCCAACGATCGTGGTCGTCGTGGTCGTCGGGCACGGCCAGTCGGTGTCACCGGACTGTTTCTTGCCGTCGGCGCGCCATGTCCGCTGTTGGTTGGCGGCGCACACCCATAGACCGGCGTTTGGTTCTTGGTTTGGTTCTTGCGTGAACGTCGCGAAGGCGGCCGTCTTCCGACCGGCGTTCAGGTCGCATCCGGTCTTCCTGCACGCACTCATCACCGGATCCGCCTCTGCCACGATCGTGATGTTGTTCTCGTTCAGACAGGACGCCCTCCGCTGTCCGGGTTCGCACAGACCGCTTGCGACGAGTTCGGCCTGCATCTGTTCCCTGAGCTTCTTCGCGGTGTCCTCGGCGCGGTTCTTGGCGAGCTCCCTGTTGCCTTTCGCGCCGATGTTGGTGATCTTGTTGTCCGCGGTGCCGCGGATGACGATGCTGGTGGTCCCATCGAGCTTGGCCGTAGCGATGGTGTCCTCGATGAGACGTTCGTTACCACTGAAGTCGCGGTTTTGAACAAGCCCCACCCCGGTGGGGCTGGCGTCGGAGGCCTGCTGGTAGCCGGCGATCCAGTACGGGTCACTGGGAGGGGTCTGGGAAGCCCCTGAGACCGTCTGCGGGACGGTCTCCTGCGGGACGGCGGAGGCCACCGGATCGACCACCCCTATGTAGGCGTTCGGGTCGATCGCCGGCATCGCGGTCGGATCGATACCGAGGTCGCAGGCGGAGAGAAACACGACCAACAGAGCGGCGGGGAGACGGAACGTTTTCATACAGGAAACCTTTGCTGCTCGAAAAGCCTTCCAAAAGGCGGGCATTCAGCCGAGGACCTCTTCGGCGCGGGCACGCAGCAGGAACACCACCCCGGACGGCACCGACGGATCCGGCGTCCGGCAGTCCCCACCGGTCAGGAGCGTCACCGCGAAGACCATCCGGTCGCTTGCCGCCAGCGACCGGCTCACGCACCGGCGCGCCGGCTCGACGGTGTCCGCATCGATGAAACGGAACACCAGAGGCATCTCGCCCGGGGCGCCCGTACCGGACGACGGGTGGACCGCTGGTCCGACGCCGAGGCCGTCCATGAACCCTGCATGGTTGGCGAGAAACTCGAGCGCATCCTCGGCGGAACCAAGCACGAAGACGTGCTCGATCAGCGCCGAGCCTCCAGCCAGGTCCCAGTACTGCTCCCACGAGAACGTCTCCAGACGTTCGATATCCCCGTAAGAGGCCTCCCACGCGGGCACCGAGAAAGGGACGTATCCTAGACGTGGAACCCCCGGACCGAACACGGGGCGTAACGAAGCGTCGTAGTCAGCGGGAGTCAGCAGCAGAAACCTGGCGTCCTCTGGAGCTACGATGCCCTGCCGGAACCGTTCCACCGCGCCTTCGAACGTCGGATCGTCGACCAAACCCTCGTCCGGGCAGGGCTCGCCCACGGGACCAAAATCGCAGCCTTCCACGATCGTCGACACCGGTGGCAACGCCGGCGTCTCGAGGGACGACGAAACGAGACGCGCGACAACGAACAACACCACACCGGCGAGCGCTACCCCCACCAGCAAGGTCGCCAACGCGACCCGAAACGCACGAAGAACCCGCGGAGAAACCATCACGACCCGTACCGTCCGCGCCGGGCACGAAACGGCCACATTCGCACACCCCCCGAAGACGGACGCACGCCTCCCTGCCCCGCGGCCATACAGGCTGCCACGGCGGCGAACGCCCCGAGCACCTGTCCGGTGAGCCAGCCGAGCGCGGCGCCGACGATACCGAGGGACGGGACGAACGCCGCGGCAAGAAGCAGGACCGAGACCCCGGAACCCGCGCTCGACGCCGCCGCGGCACGAAGACGACCACGGGCGCGCAGCACGCTGACAGCGACGTTGAGCACGGCGTTCGGGAACGCCGACACAGCCAGCAGGGCGAGGACCGAGACGCCGTCCTCGACGAAACCCTCCCCGAAAAACGACAACACGCGACCGCCGGCGAAAACGTAGGCGGCGAGCGGCAGCACGAGAAGCGCGGCGATGAGCAACGCAGCCTGGCGCACCTTCACACCGAGAAGTTCGGTCTCGCGCGAACCCTCCGCCAGTAGGGACGCGCACACCATCGGCGGGATCATGAAACAGCTGCTCCCGACCAGCCACGCCACCCCGAACTGCCCGCCGGCGTAGGTGCCGGCGACGGCGACAACAAGAACCGGCAACACCTGCGCAGGCAGACCCGTCCCCGCAGTCGCGACCACCTGGGAGAACGCCCCCCGTCCGAGAGCGCCATAGACCGCGCGCAGCGGCGACGGACGGGACCCGCCGTTGGTCAACCGGCCCAGCCGGCCGGCGAGCCAGACGACGCTGACTAGCGACACCGACGAGGACGCCGTCACGGCAGCCGCGGAACCGCCCGCCGAACCGGCGAACGTGGAGACCAGCAACAACACCGGCAGGCGCAGGACCGCCGTCGCCGCGTTCCGCGCCGCAGACAGACGGGCGGAGCGCAACGCCACCGTGACCATGTCGAGCGTCGCGCCCACGGACTGCGCCGCGACACCCACGACGAACAACGCGAAGACCCACGGGCGGGCGAGGACCGAGACGCCGTTGACCGCGAGCACCAGAGCCGCAACCAGTCCACCCAGAAGGGAGAGCGGGCCGACCGTGACGAGCACCGCGCGCACGAGCGCATGCTGCGCAGCGCCGCTGAGAGCGTGCATCCTGGCGAGAAGATTCGAGCCGGCGGAATGCGAACTTAGCAAGGAGACCACCGCGGCGGCGCCGCCGAGCGCTGACACCTCGCCGACGACCGACGGACCGAAACCCCGCGAGAGAAACGTCCAGTAGGCGTACCCGGCGACCGCCGCGCCCAGAGAGCCGAGGAGCGCCACCAAGGAACCGCGGACGAGATGGTTGGCACGCAACCCCTCGCGAAGGCGCTCAAGAAGCGAAGACACCGTCATCGCCGCCACCGTCCCCTGCGAGGACTTCGCGGCAAACGGGCGCCTCAGGGGCGGGACTCGCCCAGCAGGCGGCTCGGCGCGAGACGGCGGGCAAGACCGAACCTCTGCACGGCGTGATGCTCGACGTGCGACGCGGCGACGTCGACGTCGTCAGTGAAGAGCACGAGCTCGAGGTCCTTGGCGGCGATCGTCCCGGCGGCGAGCATATTCGCGAGCTGGGCGCGCAACGGCGACCAGTACTCGTCGCCCATCACCACGATCGGGAACGGCCGCATCTTGCCGGTCTGCACCTGGGTGAGCGCCTCGAAGAGCTCGTCTAGTGTACCGAAACCTCCCGGCATCACCACGAACGCGTAGGAGTAGCGGAGCAGCATGAACTTCCTGGTGAGGAACCAGTCGAAATCGACCCGGAGATCCAGGAACTTGTTACCGCGCTGCTCGTGCGGCAACCTGATCGTGCAACCGACGCTGGTCCCGCCGACGTCGCGAGCACCGCGGTTGGCGGCCTCCATCAACCCCGGGCCGCCACCAGTCACGACCGCGAAACCTCGGGCGGCGAGACGAGCCGCCAGGCGCCGGGTCGCGTCGTACTCGGGCGTACCCTCCCCGAGACGGGCCGAGCCGAACACCGTGACGCAAGGACCGAGGAAGTGCAGGCGACGAAACCCCTTGAACAACTCCGCGGTGATCACAAGAAGCGTCCGCAGGCTGCCGGTCCGCGTGCCGAGACGCTCGAACTGGTCACCTTGAGACGGCATCGTCACTACCGTCACGCAGACCACTCCGCCCGTCAGGGGTCCGATAGGCAGCCTTGACGGGCGGAACGGCGAGGAGACGGTCGAGTGCATGGAGGCGTCAAACAATCCCGAGCACGCAGCTGACTGGGCGGCGCACTGGCCGCCCGTCGGAGACGACCAGGCGCTGGCGTTGCTCTCGTCGACGCGACGCGGCGACGACGTCGACACCCTCCTCGCGAACCTCGAACTCCTCCTCAGCATTCGAGGCAGGGCGACGGTCGTCATGGCGCTCCTGCTGCGCTCCTGTTACTACCTGCCGCTCGTCGGCGCCATCGCGGTCGCCCGGGACGTGCTCGAACGCGAACCGGAAACGGTGTGCGAGACCTTCACCGGCATCGCCCGTAGCGGTTGGCACGGCGACGTCTGGGCCCTCCTCGACACCGCACGAACCCTCTCGGTCTCTTGACCGGGTCTCCCCGACCCTGTTGCTGAGTCGGGGCGGAACTACACAGGTAGCGTCCGTGACGGAAACCGACACCACGACCAGCCCCGAACACGGCCGCGGTCGACGAACCAGGTTCATGGTCGCCGCCAGCGCTGGTGTCGCCGTGGTCCTCGCCGTCTCCGGTGTCGTCGTCCTACGCGGCGAAAACAAGACCGTCTGGCCGAGACCCTA
>Ga0172372_10013541_pt1 | contig 10081 bp, 4 predicted proteins | sample LakKiv5m_2_FD_114544 | JGI IMG/M metagenome (GOLD analysis project Ga0172372, IMG submission 114544) | Freshwater microbial communities from Kabuno Bay, South-Kivu, Congo - kab_092012_9.5m | ecosystem: Environmental > Aquatic > Freshwater > Lake | place: Democratic Republic of the Congo... | reverse complement strand
TGCTGCGCAGCATCCCCCTGACGCACAGGTCTTCGACGGCGATCCGTTGGTTCTCCTTGACCAGCCGTGTTGTGAGCTTGTGGGTGAGCATGGCGCTGGTCTGGAGGTAAGAGATGCTTGTGCTCTCCGTCGCCCAGGCCGTGCTGCGAGCTTCCAGCGCCCGGTTGTAGACCAGGGCTGCTTCAAAGTGCCGGTTGCGTCAGGCGCGCGCGCCACGGGCGTCATCCCCGTCGCTATCTCTCCCAGGCCTGAAGTCCGGGGTTGCTCGCGAGAATTCTGATGAGCCAGCCAGCCTCCAGGCCCCGGTCGATGGCATCCCCATCCGGTTCCGATCCGGTCCCCGACGCCGCTGACCCCGGGGTATCCCAGGCAGCCGGCCCGGCCGCGCTGATCCTGCGCCGCCCCGACGACTGGCATGTGCATCTGCGCGACGGGCCACTGCTGCAGGCTGTGGCGCCGGCCACGGCGGCGGTGTTCGCCCGGGCGATCGTGATGCCCAACCTCAGCCCGCCGATCACCAGCAGCGAGCAGGCGCTTGCCTACCGCGAACGGATCCTCGCCGCCCTGCCGGATGGCAGCCGCTTCACGCCGCTGCTCACCGCCTATCTCACCGACACGATCGATCCCGAGCAGATCGTGCGCGGCCATCGGCAGGGGGTCCTGACCGCCTGCAAGCTGTACCCGGCCCATGCCACCACCAATTCAGCCGCCGGCGTCAGCGATCTGGCGCGGATCACCCCGGTGCTGGAGGCGATGGAGCGCATCGGCATGCCACTGCTGATCCACGGTGAGGTCACCGACGCCGAGATCGACATCTTTGATCGGGAGGCGGTGTTTCTCGAGCGCCATCTCGCCCCGCTGCTGCAGCGCCATCCCGGCCTGAAGGTGGTGCTGGAGCACATCACCACCACAGAAGCGGTGGACTTCGTGCTGGCGGCCGGATCCAATCTGGCCGCCACGATCACCCCGCACCACCTGCAGATCAATCGCAACGCGATGTTCCAGGGCGGCCTGCGACCCGATTTCTACTGTCTGCCCGTGGCGAAACGGGAACTGCATCGCCTGGCCCTGCGGGCGGCGGCCACCTCGGGCAATCCGAAGTTCTTCCTGGGCACGGATTCAGCGCCCCATCCCCGTCAGGCCAAGGAGAGCGCCTGTGGCTGCGCCGGCATCTACAACGCCCCGGTGGCGCTGGCCAGCTATGCGCAGGTATTCGAGCAGGAGGGCGCCCTGGCGCAGCTGGAGGGCTTCGCCAGCCTGCACGGCCCCGCCTTCTACGGGCTGCCGCCCAACGAGGAGCGCATCACCCTGGTGCGCGCCGACTGGGTCGTGCCCCGCCGCCTGCACGGCAATGACGCGGCGGGCAGCGTCAGCGAACTGGTGCCCTTCCACGCCGGCGAAATCCTGCCCTGGCGCCTCGAGCCAGCGCCGGCCGGCTGAGGCGCCGGGCGCCGGCTGCGGACCACTGCGGACCGGTGGGGGCCGCTGCGCACCGGGCCAGTGGGGGCTGATGGGGGCCGGGCCGGCGTACCGGGCCGGGGTCGCGTGGGGAGTCGGTGGGGGCGGCATGGCCGCGTGGGTCGGTGGCGGCCGCAGGGCTGGTGTGGGTCGGTATGGCCGCCCCGTGGGCCGATGGGGGCCAGTGTGGGTCGGGAGTGCTGGCGGGGGGGCGCAAAGTCGAAATCTCAGCTCAGCATGGCGGCTGCGTGATCTGCCGCCACAGGATCCGCTGCCACAGGATCAAATGTTGTCAACGCCGGCAAGGCCGATTGTGATCGGAGTTGCCGGCGGGACTTTCAGGCAGCCCTGGGAGTGCTGGCGCGGCCGGGCCGCTGCGGCACCAGGGCCGGGCGGCCCGGCCCTGGTGCCGGCTGTCGCCGCGCCCGTGAAGCGATGCCGCTGGCGCTGACACCGGCAGGGAAGCCGCCCGGTGGCAGGGCCCCAGGGAGAATCTCGGTGTTGCTGCGCGGCTCCGCCTGCCGATCCCCTTGACCTGCGATCCCCTCCCCACCGCCGCCACCGCCGCCGCCACCGCTACCGCCGCCGCCGCCGCCGCCGCTGCGCCTGTGCTGCGCACGCCCCTGCGCGGTGCCGCCCTGCTGGCCGATCCGCTGCTGAACAAGGGCACGGCCTTCAGCCGCCAGGAGCGGCGCGACCTGCAGCTGGAGGCTCTGCTGCCCTGGGAGGTGGAGACGATCGAGCAGCAGGTGGAACGCAGCCAGCGGGCCCTGGCCGCGATGGGCAGCGATCTGGAGCGCTACGCCTGGCTGCAGATGCTGCGCGAACGCAATGTGGTGCTGTTCCAGCGGCTGCTGGCCGATCACATCGAGACGGTGATGCCGCTCGTCTACACGCCCACCGTGGGCCAGGCGATCCAGGCCTTCCGCCTCACCTATCGCAGCCCGGCCCAGGGGGTGTTCCTCTCGCCGCCGCAGCAGCCGCGCCTGAGCGAGGTGCTGCGGCAGGCCATCGCCGGCTTCAGCCCCTGTGGATCCGACTGGCGGCCGCAGCTGCTGCTGGTGACCGATGCGGAGGGGATCCTGGGCATCGGCGACCAGGGTGCCGGCGGCATTCACATCTGCCAGGGCAAGCTGGCCGTCTACAGCCTCTGCGCCGGCATCGATCCGGCCACCACCCTGCCGGTGATGCTCGATGTCGGCACCGATCGCGCCGAGCTGCTCGCCGATCCCCTCTATCCGGGGCTGCGCCAGCCGCGCCTGCGGGGTGAGGCCTACGACGCCTTCCTGGCCGCCTTCGTGGACGCGGTGCTGGAGCTGTGCCCGCAGGCGCTGGTGCAATGGGAGGACTTCGGCGCCGCCAATGCCCGCCGGGTGCTGGATGCCCATCGGGAGCGCATCGCCAGCTTCAACGACGACATCCAGGGCACCAGCGGTGTCGCCTGCGCCGCCATCCTGGCGGGCCTGCAGGGCCTGGGGCGGCAGCTGGGGGAGGCGCCGATCGTGATCTTCGGGGCGGGCACGGCCGGTTGCGGCATCGCCGAGCGGCTGCTGCGGCTGCTGCAGCGCCAGGGGCTGGACGCGGAGGCGGCCCTGGACAGGCTGTGGCTGCTGGATCGCCGCGGACTGGTCTATGAGGGGCGGGCCGGCATCCGGGAGCTGGCCCGCCCCTGGGCGGCCTCGACCGCGCGCCTGCAGACCCTGGCGGCGGCGGGCCTGCAGCCCGATGGGCAGGGGCAGATCGGCCTGCGCGAGCTGATCGAGGCGATCCGGCCGGCGGTGCTGATCGGCACCTCCACCGTGGCCGGTGCCTTCGATCGGCCGGTGATCGAGGCCCTCTGCCGCGGCTGCGAACGACCGATCGTGCTGCCTCTCTCCAATCCCACCCCCCTGGCGGAGGTGAGGCCGGAAGATCTGCTGGCCTGGAGTGAGGGGCGAGCCCTGGTGGCCACCGGCAGCCCCTTCGCGCCGGTGCGCGTGCAGGGCCGGCTGCGACCGATCGGCCAGTGCAACAACTGCTTTGTGTTCCCCGGCCTGGGTCTCGGTGCCCTGGCGGTGGGGGCGCGGCAGGTGAGCGAGGCGATGATCGATGCCAGCCTCGAGGCCCTGGCCGCCCGGATTCCGGCCGCCCGCGATCCGGACGCCTCGTTGATGCCGCCGCTGCGCCAGGTGCAGGAGGTATCGCAGGCGGTGGCGGAAGCGGTGGCATTCACCGCCGTGCAGGAGGGCCTGGCCCGCCGCGCCGACACCAGGGCCGAGGCCCTGGCCTGCCTGGAGCAGCAGCGCTGGCGGCCGCAGTACCCGCAGCTGGTCGCCGGCTGAGCGGCGGCAGGGCCGGCGGCAGCGGGGCGACCGGGGCGCGACCCTGGGCTGATTCACACTCGGCGCGGGGGCTGCGGCCAAGGCGCAGGGGGACAACCCGCTGCTTGCAGCGCCTGGGGCGCTGAGGCTCCATTCCTGGTGCCCGTGTCCTGGTGCCCGTGTCGCGCACGACGGACGAAACCGGCACCTTGAAGCGGCCCTGGGGCGGGACCGGGGCGGGACCGGGGCGCGGCGGGTGCGCGGCGACGCGGGCCTGGGCTCGACCGGCGCCGGGTCGCTGCCGGGCCGCTGCAGCCGTGCGGCGGATGCTGCGGCGGGCGGTGCGGCCGGCGGTGCGGGGCCGATCCGGCGGGCGCTGAACCAACAAGATCTGTGTAGCGGGCTCGCGGCGGGCGCGCCGGGCGGCTTAGCAACGGGCTCGTTCCCCCTCGGCGCGATGGGCTTTTTCGTCCGGCTCACCGATGCGATCGCCGAGCACCAGTCGTTGCTGGTGACGGGCCTCGATCCCAACCCCGAGATGCTGCAGAGCTGGGCCTGGCGGCGCGGCATGGCCGGGCGCTCGTTCCTCTCCCAGGCGCGCCACTGGATCAAGGCGGTGATCGAGGCCACCGCGCCGCATGTGTGCGCCTACAAGCCCAGCCTCGGCTTTTATCAGGCCCTCGGGCCGGTGGGCCTGGAGCTGCTGCGGGAGGTGCGCGAGCTGGTGCCGCTGGAGATTCCGCTGATCATCGATGCCAAGCACGGGGATCTCAACAGCTCCTCAGCCCTGGCCCATTACCTGTTCCGCGAACTGGGGGCCGATGCCGCCACGCTCTCGCCCCTGGCCGGACAGGACATCGCTGCGCCGTTTCTGCTCTATCCGGAGAAGGCGGTGGTGGTCACCTGCCACAGCTCCAATCCGGCGGCCCGGGTGCTGCAGCACCATCCCGATGAGCAGGATCCCCTCTACCTGCGCATCGTGCGCGAGACCCAGCTGTGGGGCACACCCGAGCAGCTGCTGCTGGAGGTGGGCACCAGTGATCCGGCGATCCTGGCGCGGGTGCGGGCCGAGGCGCCGGAACGGTTTCTGATCCTGCGCAGCCTCTGGGCCGAGGAGGACCGCCTCGATGCCCTGCTGGAAGCGGGCCTCAGCGCCGCCGCCGATGGCCTGCTGCTGCCCCTGCCCCAGAACCTGCTGGTGGAGGACGACATGGCCGAACGGTCGGCACAGCTCAAGCGCCGCATCAGGGAGCGCCGCGAGCAGTGGCTGGAGCTGCGCAGCCGCGATGCAGGCGCCAGCGCCGCCAGCTGTCAGCTGTGGCTGCCGGATCCGCGCTCGCCGGGCCGGCCGGGCAGCGCCGCTGCGACGGCGGCGGGCGACGGGACCTCAGCGCCGCCGTTGGAGCCGCTGGAAGACCTGATCCTGGATCTGTTCGACATCGGCTGCCTGCTGTTCGGGGACTATGTGCAGGCCTCCGGCGCGGTGTTTCACTACTACGTGGATCTGCGTCAGATCATCTCTGATCCCAACCTGTTCCATCGGGTGCTGCATTGCTATGCCTCCCTGCTGCAGGAGCTTGAGTTCGATCGCATCGCCGGCATTCCCTATGGTTCCCTGCCCACGGCCACGGGGCTGTCGCTGCAGCTGCACAAGCCGCTGATCTACCCGCGCAAGGAGGTGAAAGCCCACGGGGCGCGGCGGCTGATCGAGGGCGATTTCAATGAAGGCGATGTGGTGGCCCTGGTGGATGACATCCTGATCACGGGTGGCAGCCTGCTGGAGGGCATCGCCAAGCTGGAGAGTTCAGGCCTGGTGGTGCGCGATGTGGTGGTGTTCATCGACCACGGCAGCGGCAGCGCCCCGGATCCGCAGGCCCGCGCGGCCACGGCGCCGGATCCGCAGCGGCTGGAGGCGCCGCAGGCGGGCGGCAGTGATGCCCTGCAACGCCTGACGCAGCGCGGCTATCGCTGCCGGGCCGTACTCGACATCGCCCGCATCACCGCCGTGCTGCACCGCCACGGCCGCCTCAGCGACGCCCAGGCCGCCCTGCTGCATCCGCCGGCACCGGCCGGATGACCCCGACCCGCATCGCTGCCAGGGTCGCTGGCCGCACCGTTGACCACACCGCTGCCCGCACCGCTGCCAGGGCCATTGGCCACACCGCTGGCCGCACCGCTGGCCCTGCTGCGGAGCACAGCCGGGCCGCGGTTGCCTGACCCTCCCGCCGGGCGGGCGGCTCTGGCTCGCCGATGCAGGCGCCGACAGGGCTGGAGCCGGTGACAGCGCCGCGTTGCACCGCCCCTGGGCGCTGCGCGCGCGACCCCGGGGTATCCCTGGCCACCGGGCTATGGCTGCGGCAGAGCGCTACAAAGGAGCCGCCACCGGCCGCGCCGGAACGGAAACGCAGCGGGAGCCCCCTCAGCGATGGCGCGGAAAGCCCAGCGATCGATTGCCGAGCCCTTCCTGCGACGGCCGGTGCTGACGCTGGTGATCAGCCTGCTGATCCTGCTCGCCGGCCTGATCAGCCTGCCGGTGCTGCAGGTGGAGAACCTGCCCCCGATCGCACCGGGGCGGGTCACGGTGCGCGCCAGCTATCCAGGCGCCTCACCGCAGGTGGTGGAGCAGGGGGTGACCTCACTGCTGGAGAAGCAGCTCAACGGCCTCGATCGGCTCGACACGATCCGCTCCACCAGCTCCCTGGGCGGCAGCACGATCAGCCTCGGCTTTGAGGGAGGCAGCCCGGAACTCAATCAGATCAACACCCAGAACGAAACCAGCGTCGTCGCCCGCCAGCTGCCCACCCAGGTGAGCCGCCTCGGCCTGCAGGTGCGACGCAGCTCCGATGACCTGCTGCTGGTGCTCAGCTTCAGCGCCGAGCGCGGCCTCTACAGCGACACCTTCCTGACCGGCTGGACCGATCAGGTGGTGCGCGATCGCCTGCGGCGCGTGCCCGGGGTGAGTGATGTGAGCCTGTTCGGCGGCAGCAGCCTGGCGTTCCGCGTCTGGCTGGATCCGGCCCGGTTGCAGCAGCACAACCTCACCATCCTCGATGTGCGCCAGGCCCTGCAGCAGCAGAACGTGCTGGCGGCCCTGGGCCAGAGCGGTGATGCCCCCGCCCCGGCCGATCAGCTCACCACCCTGCCGTTGCGCATGGAGGGGCGCCTGCGCAGCCCTGAGGAGTTCCGCCAGCTGGTGGTGGGCCGCAGCGACAGCGGCGGCGTGATCCTGCTGGGGGATGTGGGCCAGGTGAACCTCGGCAACGAGAACTACGACACGATCGCCACCAACCTGGCCGGTGACACCGCCGTCGCCCTCGGGGTGTATCAGCGCGATGGCAGCAATGCCCTGGAGGTGCGCCAGGCGCTCACATCCGCCCTGGCCGAGCTGCAGACGCGCTTCCCGCCGGGGGTGGCGATGGAGGTGATCGTCGATGAGGCCCAGACGGTGCGCACCAGCATCGATCGGGCGGTCGAGGCCCTGCGCGATGCCGTGCTGCTGGTGTTCGCGGTGCTGCTGCTGGGGCTCGGCAACAGCCGCCTGGCCCTGATCACCGCCGCTGCGGTACCCATTTCCCTGATCGGTTCGCTCAGCCTGCTGCGGCTCAGCGGCGGTTCGATCAACACCCTGTCGCTGTTCGGCATGGTGCTCGCCTCCGGCCTGCTGGTCGATGACGCCATCGTCGTCAGCGAGGACATCGGCCGGCGGCTGGAGCAGGGCACCCCGGCGCTGCGGGCGGCGCGCGAGGCGATGGCCGAACTGGGCGGAGCCGTGATCGCCACCTCCCTGGTGCTGGTGGTGGTGTTCCTGCCGGTGCTGGGGCTGGAAGGGAGCCTCGGGCGTCTTTACGCCCCGATCGCGATCGCCATCTGCGGGGCGATCACCCTCTCGACCCTCAATGCGATCAGCTTCACGCCGGTGGCCGCCAGCCGGCTGCTGCGGCCCAACCAGCGCGAACCGGGCTGGCTGCGCCGGTTCACCGATCCCAGCCGCCGCGCCCTGGAATCCCTGGAGGGGCCCTACGGCCTCTGGCTGGCCTGGGTGCTGGCCCGCCGCGGTGCCGTGCTGGCCCTGCTGCTGCTCGGTCTGCTGCTCACCGGCCTGGCCCTGCAGGCCCGCCCCACCACCTTCATCCCCCAGGAGGACAACGGCCAGCTGCGCGGGGTGGTGATCCTGCCCGATGGCACGGCCCTGGCTCGCACCCAGCAGGTGCTGGAACAGGTGCGGCAGCTGGCGCGCCAGGAACCGCTGATCCGCAGCGCCAACTTCTACGCCGGCCGCTCCTTCGGTGACAGCAGCCCCAACAAGGGGCAGTTCTTCCTGCGGCTGCGGCCGGTGGATGAACGATCCGGTCCGCAGGCCAGCAGCCAGGCGGTGGCGGAGCGGATCAACCTCCAGCTGCGGCGCCGCATCCGCACGGCCCTGGTGCAGCTCAGCGAGGCCCCCAGCGTGCGCGGCTTCAGCAGCGAGGGCGGTCTGGAGCTGGAGCTGCTCGATACCAGCAACGGCCAGCTCAGCCTGGAGGCGTTCGAGGCGCGGGTGCGCAGCTTCATCGCCGCTGCCCAGGAGCTGCGCCTGCAGGGCCGGCCGGCCTTCGAGCGCGTCTCGACCCGGTTCAGCAGCGCCGCCCCCCAGCTGCGGCTGCGGCCCGATCGGCTGCGCATGGCCTCGCTCGGGGTGGATCCAGCCACCCTGGTGGACACCCTCGGGGCCAGCTTCGGCAGCGATTACGTCAACGACAGCTTTGAGAGCGACCAGGTGCGGCGGGTGATCGTGCAGTTGCAGGGCCGCTCGCGTCGCGATGCCGCCGATGTGCTCGCCCTGCCGGTGCGCAGCCGTTCCGGCCGTCTGATCCCCCTGGCGGAACTGGTGCGGATCGAGCCCACCTCCGGCCCGACCAGCATCAACCACACGCGCCTGGTGCGTTCGATCTCGGTGCGGGCGCTGCCCGGGGCCGGGGTGAGCAGCGGCCAGGCGATGGCACTGCTGACGCAGCTGCAGCAGCAGCGCGGGGATACGAGCGTGGCGCTGGAATGGGCCGGGCTGGCCCGTGAGGAGATGCGTGCCGGCAATGGCAACGGGCGTGTGTTTGCCCTGGGGCTGCTGGTGATGGCGCTGGTGCTGGCGGCCCTCTACGAAAACCTGCTCGATCCGCTGATCATCCTGGTGACGGTGCCGCTGGCGATGATCGGTGCGGTGCTGGGCCTGGCCCTGCGCGGCATGGCCCTGGATGTGTATGGGCAGATGGGCCTGCTGGTGCTGTCGAGTCTGGCGGCCAAGAACGGCATCCTGATCGTGGAGTTCGCCAACCAGCGCCTGAGCCAGGGCATGGACCTCGACGAAGCGATCCATGGCGCGGCGGTGGCGCGCCTGCGGCCGATCCTGCTGACCGTGATCTCCTCCCTGGCCGGCTGTGTGCCGCTGCTGTTCCCCAGCGGCTCGGGAGCGGTGAGCCGGGCCAGCATCGGCACGGTGGTGTTCTGCGGCCAGCTGCTGGCCACCCTGCTCAGCCTGTTCGTGGTGCCCTCGGTGTATCGGATCGTCAAGGGCTGGGAGCTGAACCGCTGGGGCCGTCCTGCAGCCGTGCAGGCCGCGGCTGACCTGCCCGCACCGGGCAGCTCCTGAGGCGTTGTCCGGTGCGCGGCGGGGCTGTCTGCACCTCCATCTGCACCTCGATCTGAACCAGGGCCGCTGCAAAGTGCCGGTTGCGTTGCGCCAGTCGTGCGCGACACGGGCAGCATGCATGGGCCTCAGCACCCCAGGCGTTGCCAGCAAAGGGTTGATCTCTGAACTGCGGCCGCAGCCCTCGCACCGAGTTTGAATCAGCCCTGCCATCTGCACCTCCATCTGCACCTCCATCTGCACCTTCGGCCGGGCGGGAAGTTCGGCCGCAAGGCGGCTGCGCCCCGCCCAGGTCAGATCTCCGCAGCGCCTGATTTCTGCGCCAGCGCCCGGTGAAGCCGCTCGGGTCAAGCTCTACTTCTGAGGCTCTACTTCTGAGGCAGTAGGAACCTCTGGGAAACCCCTCAAGAGCACCGGTCAGAGCGCGGAGATTGCAGTTGCCGCAAGGGGCAGCCAGCGAGCGCGATCGGTTTTCCAGAGCTTCCTGTACTCCCGATACCGAATTCCCGATACTGTGCCCTCAATACTGAACTCATGAGGCTGTACTTGCGAGGCTGAACTCCCGGCATGGAGGCAGCCCTGATCGCGGCAGCCAGGGGCCCCGCCGGCAGCCAGGGCCGCTTCCAAGGGCCGGTTCGCCAGTCGTACGCGACACCGGCACCCTGCGTGGACATCAACCTCCCATGCGCTGCCAGACGCGGGG
>Ga0172372_10013539_pt1 | contig 10082 bp, 23 predicted proteins | sample LakKiv5m_2_FD_114544 | JGI IMG/M metagenome (GOLD analysis project Ga0172372, IMG submission 114544) | Freshwater microbial communities from Kabuno Bay, South-Kivu, Congo - kab_092012_9.5m | ecosystem: Environmental > Aquatic > Freshwater > Lake | place: Democratic Republic of the Congo... | reverse complement strand
TCCAACGCCTTGTTTGCCTTGATCGCGGCATCTCCGCCGATTACCGGAGCGTGCGCCCTGAGCTTTTCCACGCGGCGGACTGGCAAGGTTTTATTCAGCCGGTCCATGTAGGTTTTTAACTGTACCGGGCTAAGGCGCAGCATCATGTTCATTTTTAACCCTTATTCCAATAAATCCAGTTGCCCGACCAGGCGGTATGCCCCAAAGCGCTTACCATTCTCGCAGCGCATTTCTTTTACGATTTCATGGCCAGACGCTCTTAATTCCGCAATCCGACTGTGGCAGGCTAATGACCCCGTGATCTGGAATGCCCGCAACGGCGTAATCACCTCGCCTTGGCGCATGGCCTCAAGCAATCTCGAGCACTGGCTCATTCCACGATTTCCTCGTCATCGCTTCCAGGCTCGCGTTCAGGCTCTTTCGACAGTGTAGCCTTGGCGAGATTATAGGATGTGTGCGTAACCTTTTCGCCCGCCGCCACCTTAGCCATGATTTCATTCGCCCACCAGTTACCTGGCGCTTTTGGTGTGGACAAAATTTCACGAATTTTCGCCATACTTTCTTCCGCGTGTTGAGTAACACCATGCGGCGGTTCTTTCAGCAGTGGAGCGTGATTTTTCGGAGACGACCTGCAACACGCACGAAATTCCGCCATGGTCGGCGGCCATTCGTGCGATTTCGCAAGCACGTCCAGACCGTATTTAATCTCGATGCCGGTCAAGCCGGCAAGCCCCTGCGCCCACGTCGCCGTCCAGTCATCTACCGTTTCCTGGTCCGGGAAGAACCGGCTGAATTTTTCCATGTACATCAGCGACAGTTTCCGATGAAGCGCCTGCATCCACGGCCTCGGCAAGCTTTCTTGCCGTGTACTGGACTGCGCTGAATTTTCCATTCCCATTACCCCCGTTTAGCTTGACAGGATAAACCGACTTCCAGCCGTTCGATGTGCTTTGATCTAAAACTTTCCCCACATCTTGCCCGGAGTCGCGAAGTTCGAGTAACTTGCCTATCAGCAAAACACGCGCTCTTTCCGTAAGCGCGCTCTTGCTTTTTTTCCGCATCTCACAAAACCCGTTCCAAGCATCCTCCGGTATCCAATGCGGTAGCACCTCTTTCTCTTTCTCTTTCTCTTTCTCTGTCTCTGTCTCTGTCTCTGTCTCTAGGCGTGTCTCTTGATATCGCGGTGATATCACGCTGATATCTGATATCACGCTGATATCATCCTGTTCCATCCACGCGGAAAGTTTTGAAAGATTTGATTTTATAGACTTTTCCGTTGTTCTTAGTCTGAAGGCTAATTCCTTGTTTGTGGGCAAGTATCCTTCATGTTCTGATGCTATCAACCAAATTGTAACAAGCGTTTTTGCTGCTTCACCATCCAATTCATGCCAAAGTATGTCGTCAAGAATGTCCCGATACAGCTTAATCCAGGGTGGTTTCCGGTCTTTGAAGTGCTGGAATTTATGCCAGTTGCGGATTTTTACTGCCATGATCTAAATCCTTTCAGCCACGCAGAAAGCTCGTCCTGCGCCTTGTTTGGGGCGTTCCTGGGGTGGATATGGAACCGCGGGAGGTCATGCGGCCTCTCCGAACTCAATTACCTTTGCAGCATGTTTTCTGGCTACCGCAAAAGGCAAGTAAAATGTCCGAATCGTTCCACGCTTTTCTAGCACTTCTGGCTGCACGGAATGGAAATAGTTAAGCAGCATAACTCTAGCAAACACGAAAAGAATCTGACGATTTCCTTGAATGTAAAGCCATGTATTGTCTCCGCGCATAATTCCGCTCGGCGACCAGTCAAGAGATAAATCGTCGCGCGATTTCTCAGCGATCTCGATTGAAAGCCTTTTTGTCTCGCAGCAGCGATTGTCCAACTTGATCTCGAATCCCTGTAGATTTTCACCAACCTCGTACTGGTAACGCTTGGAGCACAAATTCTGCAACACTACTCCGCGCGCAGCGAGTTGCTGGCAGACGAAATCCTGAAATTCAAGCCCGTCCTGAAAAGACGTTTTTGATTTCGCATTAAGATAAAGTGGCTCAGGCTGCACAAGCCGCAGCTTCGTATCCATAGGCATCCCATCCGTCCCGCGGGCTGCGGGAGAATAATTCAATGCGCTTTCCGCTCGGATATAGCGTCTCTATGATTTCGTAGAATATCTCCGGCTTTTGGCTGTGCTTTGTGCGCTCCTGCGATACTACGGAGTCAAATAGCTTAGCCACTTCGGGAACGCCAGATCCGCGCGTAGCGATGAGCAGAAATTCATGGCGCACGCTGTTGTAGTGCCCCATGTTGTGTAACACTTTGTCCCACACGAATGAAGCCTTGTAACGGAAGCCCCAGGCCTTGATTACCTGGAAACTTTCTTCAAGAATTGGCGATGTAACCCACAAGAAAAGAACGCTGTCAGGCTCGCACAGCGCAGCGACAGGCATCGCGCAAATGTCTGCCAATGGCATCACTGGATAGTGGTCGCGCTGTTCGGTGTGGTAATCCGGCTGCGTGTTGCCGTAGCTCCATGGCGGGTCCGCGTAAATCACCCGATATTTCGCGTCCGGAAGGCTAACTCGCTTCGCAATCTGCTCGGCCCTAACCTTCCGCGTCGCCTGCGTAACACTCACCTCTCCGGTCTTTACCTGCTCAAATTGATCCCGCGGAAGCGAGGCGAGCTTTTGGGAAAGGCTGGAGGTCTTTTTGTCGAGGCCAAGGTCTGAAAGAGTTGGGGCTGCTTTTTCGGGCGGGGTCAGTCGGATACCGCCCGAAACGTCACGACCTCTTGCTGTACCTGCATTTCCCGTCGCCTTCGGCCCTTCTTGCAGCATCCTTCCCAGCTGCGCCAGCGCCTCGATCTTGATCGTGTGGGCGTAGTCGATTGAGTCCTGGGATAGCTGCTGACGCCTGGCGTAAATCTCGGCCGCCGCAGCCATATCGAGCACCCGCTTCGTGTCTTGTATTGTTTTTGCCTGCGCGAGCGCCGTCCGCGCTTTATCAAGCTCGACTATTACAAGGTCGTATTTCTCACCAGCGCGCACGCTCATGAATACACGCTCCTGATCGCCTTGAACGCGTCAATGTCATCCTGCCTTGGGTGTCTGGCAACAGGCCAGCACTTGAGCGGCTTCCACTCGCGCACCGGCAGCGGATCGCCCGCGAACTGCTGCTTGTAGTGGTTTAGGTTAGACGTGCCGCCGTTGATGGTGATGCCTTGGCCTTTGCCGTGTGCTTTCATGCGGCCCTCCTTTTTCTTTCAAAGCACTTTGCGAGCTTCTGCAAGACGATGAGCCGCGGAGACTGTATCCGCCCACTTCTAACGTCGCGTATGGTTGTTTGAGGCACGCCGCACTGCGCTGAAAGTTCGATATTGGTACGCTTGTCAGTGCGCAACTTGTAAATCAACTTGTCATAGATGTCCATGCGCAAAAAGTATAAAGTGATAATTCGCTACTTGTCAATTTTATTTTTCAAAGGTACTTGACAGCGGGCGATTGTTCGCTTTATTATTCTCCCATCAAGCCCACTTCACGGACGAACGGGGGAGAGCGAAATGGCACACACACAATTAGCACCTGAAGGCGCCGCACGAGCAAAAGGCAGCGGCATGAACCTTACCGAAGCAGCGCTGAAGATTGACAGTATCACCGCCGTCCTACGCGCCGACAATGATGCAGCCGACCGCATCTTGCGCGAGCAAAGGCGCCACGCCGAGGCGCAATTCAAGCGTTCGATCCGCGACTACGTTCTGAACGAAACTTCTCCGTCAGGTCGCCAGTTCTTCTTCGGCGGCGTGTGCAATCTGCTTACCACGGTTGCCAGCATCTGCGCAGAAATCAGCCAACTCGAGGGCGATGATTGGGAGAAAGCTGCCGAGTTGATCGACGACTGCGCTGATGCGTGCGACCTGACATACATGGATCCTGGAGCATGAGCGACTACACACTGCTGCTGGTCGATGCCGCGATGATCGTGCTTTGCTTTGTCTTGGTGGCCATGTATTGCCACCGTGCGGAAAACGATCAATGAGCGGCGCACTAACTGCACGGTGGAGCGTGAGCAAATTTAGCAGGAATGGCGTGGCGCATTTGTGGATGAAGTCGTTTTTAAATCCTAAATATATGTGCAGCTATTGCGGCTTAGTTGAGGCCATTGGAAATATCAATGGGCCAGATCACAAGGCAAAGCGCTGTCGCGTTTGCAGGAAAGCGCCTCAAAAAAAGGAAAAGTCATTATGAGCAACGAGTTGGACGGCAATATATTTCTCTGCGCTGCGGATACCAACCTGATTGCGGTCGCGCCTGATCTGCTGGCCACACTTGAATCTGCGCTATCCGCTGCAAATGGGGATTGGAATAACGGCTCGGCGTGGGACAAGAAAGCTCGCGCCGCCATCGCCAAAGCCAAAGGCGAGGCATGAGCAAAATGACTCCCATGAGTAACATCGGAGATTATATTGTATTGGGGACTTGTCTCGCAATCGTCATTCTTTACGCGATGGGATACATAGCATGAACGCCATCCTCCAGGAATACGCACCCTACTTCATCGGCGCTGCGTTCATCGTCGGCAGCTGGGTCGGATTCTCCGCCGCGTGCTTGTTCGCTGTCGGACGTGAGGCTGATGAACGCCAAGAGCGATGCCGGGAGAAGATCGCCTACATGGAAGGGAGAGACGTATCGTGAGACCCGCTTACCCCAACGCTGCCGTGTTCGCCCACCCCTCTATTTCGGCTGCCCAACTGCACGAAGTCTGCGTATCGGCCGGCATGGATTACGAGCGTACAGAGTGCGGCAATTTTCAACTGATTCCGGCCCCGCAGACCCCTCCCAAAGCCGCGCCCTCCCTCGCGGCCCCTGCGGGTGCCGGAACCTTACGCATGGAATGCCCTGCGGCCTAACGCATGTTTAAGTGCGCCGGAGCAGACTAACACGGAGACAGTATGACCGCCCGCCTACTCGACCAGCGTGACCCGAAGACCGGGAAGTATCCTTTTCAGTACCGGCAGAGCGCTGCAACTGACCTGGCTTTGACATTTGCCCGAGTTAGGAAAGAAATGCGCGAACAAGCCGAAGCGCTGAAGCAGCAATCCGCCAACGTGCGGCAGATTAAGAGGGGGAAGACATGATCGACGCCACCATTATAGGGCGCATCTTGGCAGCACGACCGCGCTACCAGTACAGCGGGAGGGATCCCTCTGCCTTGGTGCGCCCTATAATGATGGTCTCTTGCAAACGCTTGACAACTGGGAAATGATGGGGTGATAATGAAAGTGCGCAATGAATCGCGCCTCAGTTTGATAGCTGAGCACTCAGAGAAATGTTTCAAGGTCCATAGTGGACCGCATCTAAGTGCCTCACAGGTGCTTCATTTCTCCGCCGGTGCTGGATTATCACGCTTGGGTGCGGTCCACCGTGGGCCTTTTTCTTTGCGCCGCTCCTGTGGTTGGGGTCTCAACGGCAGCGCAGGGGTAGCATGGGTCACTGAAGGGAAGCATCACGCAAACCCTGTGGGTGGCGAAGCCAGCGCCCTAGATGCGAAAGGCTGGCGGGTAAGTCCGGCTCCGGAGGGAAGGACTTTGAAGGACCCCGATTCTCTTGAGTCGGGGTTGGCTAGGTATTCCTCACCAGAGGTAAGTTCCCTGAAAACCAGAACCCAACCCCCTACAAAACCAAGATAAACCCTAAAACGGATGGAGTATTGGCTAAATGGCAACGTGCAAACAATGCGGCTCGCCGGTGAAATGGATAAAAGAGGACGGTCGCAAATATTGCCAGAATCCGGACGGGTCAGACCATTGGGATTTGTGCGCGAAACTTCGCTTTGAATCAATCAAGCGGTCTGGTACGTTTTTCTCCACTGAACACGCTGACGGGTATTACACGGCAAAGAAAAAATCCGGCGTTCTCTTTACGCGGATTTCAAGCAAGCGTGCCGCAAAGAAGGTTCCGACCTGTAAGAACTGCGTCCTGCCTTGGGAGATTTGCCCGAACGGATGCGACATTGAGTTTCACTGAAAGGATAGACATGGAAACCAAAGGACAGATCCAAGTAGTCGAGGGATTTAGCCGTCGCGGCGAAGGCGGCGTGGCAACGCAAAAAGGAGCAGAAAGCATGAGCGACTATCTCCAGCAACAGGAACTTGAAGCCGAGCGCTACCAAGAAGACTTGAAGGCGCTTGCCGAATGCGTAGCGCGCGGGGTGTCGGATGAGTCCATCCTGCAGCTCGCGCACGAATGCGGAATTGACCGCCGCGACTTGGGCGTATTGCTCGAGAAAACGGCCTAGTGCTCACGCCGGAACAATCGGTATGGGTAAATGACTACAACCATGAGGAGCAGCACATGAAATGGACAGACACAGGCGGCGGAGATTTCGAGCAGCCGCCAGTAGGAACGCATGTAGCCCGTTGCATCAAGATCATCGACATAGGAACGCAAAAGGGCGAATACCAAGGCAAAGTCACGATCAGGCGCCAGGTAATTATCGGATGGGAACTGCCGAACGCGCTCATGGAAGATGGCGACTACGCCGGCAAGCCGTTCGCGGTTTCCAAGTTTTACACAGCTTCGCTTTCCGATAAGGCGAACCTGCGTAAAGACCTTGCCAACTGGCGCGGCCGGGATTTTACCGAGGAAGAGCTGCGCGGCTTCGAGTCCAATAACATTCTAGGCAAGCCCTGTATGCTTTCCCTAACAACGAACGAAAAAGGGAAGGTGCGTGTAACCGGCATCATGGCGCTCCCCAAAGGAACTCCCGTCCCGGATCAGGTGAACGCGTTCGTCTATTTCAGTTTGGACGAATTCAATGCGGCCGTGTTCGATTCGTTGAGCGATGGCATCAAGAAGATCATCGCACTTTCACCAGAATATGAACACGCGACGAAGCCGAGAACGGGCAAGCCGACTGGTGGAGTGATGGACGACATGGAAGACGATATTCCCTTCTGACCATGGAGTACACAGGATATGGAAGAGTAAGTAAGCCAACGATAACATTAGATATTGAAACCATCGGCACAGAAGATGCTGATGTAATTGCCAACATTGCCAGCACTATCACACCGCCTGGCAACATCAGCAAGGCGGAAACAATAGCGGCTTGGGAGCGCGAGAAAAAGCCAGCCTTGATTGAGGAGGCCGTAAAGAAAACATCATTCGACGGCACCTTCGGCAAGATTATTTGCATAGGCTGGGCATTTGACGATGAACCGGCGCAAGCGGTATGCAAGCATGATGAATGCGATGTGCTCAATGCTTTCTTTGATGCCATGAACACAATGGCTTCACAGAACAATAAATCAGGGTCTATCAATGCGATTAAGCCTGTTTTCGTAGGACATAACGTCGTTGCGTTTGATCTGCGTTTCTTGTGGCAACGGTGCGTTATAAACGGTATCAAGCCGCCTTCGTTTATTCCGTTTAACGCAAAACCGTGGGATTCCGTAGTGGCGGACACGATGCTTTTATGGAGTCCAGAACGGGAGCGGCGAATCAGCCTGGACAAACTCTGCACGGCACTTTCCGTCAAAACGAGCAAGGACGGCATGGACGGGTCGAAGGTCTGGCAAGCCTACAAGGACGGGAAAATTGCCGAAATCGCCAAATATTGCGCAGACGATGTGCGGGCCGTTCGTGATTGTTATCGTAGGATGACTTTCGCATCATGATCCCACAAACAGCTCGCCGCAACTGGCGCGGCTACCGCATCGGCGAATCGCACCAGCGTGCGAAGCTCACTGACGCAGAAGTGAACGCAATGCGGGCGCGGTATGTCCCCGGAAAAATTGGATACGGGACGCTAGCAAAAGAGTTCGGATGCGGCGAAAGCACGGCGCGCGACATTGTGAATCACTACACAAGGCAGGAAATGCCTACTAGCCCTTCAAGGAGCATAGCACCATGAGCGATACACCCCGGCGAGATTGTAAGCATGGTCATCTTGCGCGTAGCTGCGAGATTTGTTTTCTTGAGAAAGAACTCGCCGCAGCGGAAGCCGCAGCCAAAGCAGAACGCGAAGCCGTAGAAATCGTTCACCAAGCTTGTGCAGAGGCACTAGGCCATGACGTTACTTTGGCTGCGCTGCCGGATGAAATATCCGCACTCCGCCACGACATAGAGCGCCATGTGGGGATTTGCGCTAAACAGGCGACCGAAATCGAGACCTTACGCAAGCAGGTGAAGGTGATGCGGGAGACACTTCAATTTTACGCAAATCCAGAGTTGACTGAATTCCATGGCAGGTGGAATGAAGAATATCCTGGCGGGATTGGTTACACAGACGAAAAAGGCTATTCAATCCTTGATACCGGCTTCTTTGCTAAACAAGCCCTCGCCACCACCGAACCGAAGAGAGGAATTAAACATGGCGCTTGATAAAACATGCACGGCGACGCAGTTGACTGAGGCGCTTCGAAAACTGATTGAGCAATACGGCGATCTCCCGGTGTATAGCGATGACCCTGACACTTTGTGGCTTTTGCCGATCGGGCTGATACACAAGCCAGCCAATGAATCCGAAGAGTGGCCTGAAAGGTTGGAGATCAAGACCGACTACCACGGGCGACCGGATGGCGATTTGGCATGAGGCCCAACGCTACTCATGATGGGTCGGTCGCGGCCTCATCGCGCACGGTCCCGCTCGATACGGTTGTTGGGGGTGAAGGAGGAAACGATGGGAATGTTTGACTACATGCGGTGCCAGTACCCGCTGCCGGTTGAAGGCGCGCAGGAGCTTGAGTACCAAACCAAGGACACGCCAGCGCAATGGCTTGACCAGTACGAGATACGCGTCGATGGAACGCTTTGGCACGAGGATTACGACATTGAGGATCGCAGCGACCAGACAGCCGATGAGTTGCATCGAATCCTTGGTATGATGACGCGGGTAAATGAGCGATGGGAGCCAGAACCGATGACGGGCGAAATTGTTTTCTACGCCAACGGATTCGCGTTCTCGGCATATTTTGTCGATGGGATGCTAAAACATCTGGAAATACTGAAAGCCCCCAACGCAGAAGTAACCGGCGGGCCGCTTGCGAAGCGTCCTGTGGATTGATGGGTTATGCCGCCTACCCACGAAGCGCGGCGCAAGGAGAAAACTATGCTTCCGATTACAGAACGATCATTCATGCAGGATCTGCGCGACACCGCCAACGGGATGTCTATTTGTGGAATCATGAACCGGGAATGGGCACGTGCGTATGAGGCACTGGCAGATGCCGCAGATAGGCTGGACGCCATGCAGGCGAGATGTGAACTGCCGCCGACGGGTGGCTTGGCCGCAGGCCGGCCATAATAGCTGGATGGCTCAAAAACTCGCTGATGGCTGGACATACGGCCCAACGAAGAACCCGGATTTGAAGCAGCATCACTGCATTGTGCCTTTCGATAAATTGCCGCGTGAACAGCAGGCAAAAGATTTTTTGTTTCGTGGAGTGGTGCATGCGCTGATATGATGGGTTCGACCCCATTGAACCGAAGAAAGAAACGGACAAAACGATGGACCCGAAAGACTACAGACAGCAACGGTGCGCGCATGGATGGGTTGACGTAACTCAATGCAAAGCGTGTGCGACAGAAGCGGAGAACGAGGCGCTGCGTGCATTCGCCAAGGCGGTGATGGAGTGTTGGCCGATGGGCGACCTTGACGGCGGCACGCTGCAAGAGATTGCCGAGAAGCACGGAATGCTGAAACCTGAAACACGGTACGAGCCGTGCGGAGAAGTGTGCTCCTGCCGCGAGTACGCCGACGCGCAAGAGTGGGCCGGCGGTCTGGTCTGCTACCGGAAGACTGCATTGCTCATGGGGCCGATCGCCACGCACGATTCCGCACAGGGGCAGGAGGTTAGGCTTGACCAAAAGCACAGTGCGCAATGTGCTGGAGGTGACTCAACCGGCAATGTGCTGGAAGTCTTGCCTGCCCCTGCTGTGGAACCCTTTGCCCCTACTGCTGATCCTGCTTAAACACTGGAGAAAACAATGAACGAGAGTACGCCGCAATCGCCACGCACGATTCCGCACAGGGGCAAGTTACAGATACAGCAAATCCGAAAGGAAGCCTTGCCCCTGCTGCGGAACTACTTACCCCT
>Ga0172372_10013537_pt1 | contig 10084 bp, 9 predicted proteins | sample LakKiv5m_2_FD_114544 | JGI IMG/M metagenome (GOLD analysis project Ga0172372, IMG submission 114544) | Freshwater microbial communities from Kabuno Bay, South-Kivu, Congo - kab_092012_9.5m | ecosystem: Environmental > Aquatic > Freshwater > Lake | place: Democratic Republic of the Congo... | reverse complement strand
GGAGTGGCCCGCCGGCACCGAGGTGCCGGGGAGCGCCTGGGGCGACGGGTGGTCGGTCACCCTGGGCGAGGCCGAGGACATCCGTGCCCGGGAGGGGGGGAGCTGGGACGAGCCGAGCACCACCGCCTACGTGCTCCGGTCGGGCACCCAACTCTGGTTCGACGACGAGCCCGCGCTCGAGGCGCGCATGCGGTGGGCGGTCCAGGACCAGGGGCTCGCCGGCGTGGGCTTCTGGGCGCTCGGCTACGAGGACGGCTCGACCACCTTCTGGGACATGGTGGCCGACGCCACGGCCCTCCCCGACACCTCCACCGACACCGGCCCCACCGGCGGCACCGACTCCGGCCCCACCGGCTCCGACGACACGGGGCCGGCGGACCGCGGCGGCCCCCCCGGCGCCAAGGTGCTCAGCGGCGAGGTGGCGGGGTGCGGGTGTGGCACCTCCGGCGCGGGCGCGTCGGGGTGGGCGGCGCTCCTCGGGCTCGGGCTCCTGGGATGGCGGCGGGGGGGGATCCGGGAGCACCGGGCTTCGCGAGGTTCTTTCGCGCTGGGGTTGTGGGTGCCGCGGGGGTGGTCTACACTACGCTTGTAGGTGGTTCTTGCTGCTGCTCCGGGGCGTCCTGCTCCGGGGCGTCCTGCTCCGGGGCGTCCTGCTCCGGGGCGTCCTGCTCCGGGGCTCAACCCGGAGTATGTCATGGCCTCTCGGTACGTCCGTCTGCTCGATCCCACCGTGCTCGTCGCGAGCTCCAGCCAGGCCAAGGAGGACGTCGTGGATCTCGGCGCCTACACCACGCTGGTCGCGCACGTCCGCGTATTGAAGGCCGGCGGCGCCGGGAACGTCTTCCTCCAGCACGCCGCGGTGAACGAGGTGGACGCCTGGGTCACGCTCGCCGGCACCACTGTCGCCCTCAACGGCACCGGGGGGGTGGTGTCCGCCACGAACTTCCTCCGGTACGTGCGCTGGGCCACGGACGCCTTGGTGGCCGGTGCGCCCGTGGCGCTGATCGACATCGTGGCGAAGGAGTAGGCCGTGGCGGGCGACGGCGGGTGTGAACGTGGGGTGCGACTCGGAGGCGGGTCCGCTCCGCTGTGTTCGGGGGTGTCCGCGCCGCCGGGGCAGCTCCTGCCGTCGTCCGCGGCCGGTGGGTCGCCGTCCCAGGTGCGGGGCGTGTCCCTGGTGGCGGGCCGGGAGCGGATGCCCGGGGCGTCCTGCGGCTGCGGAGGAACGCGCGGCTACGGGAACGGATCGGCCGGGGCGACCGGGGGGGAGTGTGGGTGCGACAAGGCGGACGGCCGGGGCCTGCAGGTGGACGGCGTGCCACCCCGCTCCTGGTCGCTCCACCCCGAGCCGGTGGGCACCCTACCGGACGACGTGAGCGCGCCGCTGGTGGCGTGGAAGAACCTCGTCGCATGGTTGGACCGGGAGCACCCGGTGGGCGCCCGGCCCACCCTGAACGAGGGCTGGCCGGCACGGGGCCCCGTGGCGGGGCGGGTGCCGGTGGGCCTCTCCAGGGGTTTGGCTGGGGGGAGGATCACCCCCGGCACCCGGCCGGGCAGCGGGGGCGGCCCGAATCGCGGAGATCCGCTGGATCCGGACCCCACCCCCCTCGGCTTCCCCGAGTTCGACGGTGTCGATCGCCCGTCCGCCGCGAGCCCGACCGCGAGCGTCGCCTTCCGCTACGGCGAGGTGGAGTTCAGCGTCCCGGCCGCCTGGTACACGTCGTACGTCACCGGCCGCAGCTGGTCCTCCACCCAGTCGGTGCTGGACCGGATCTGGCCCGACTTCCTGGGAGCGGTGGCGCTCTCCGGAGCGGACGTGGCGACGCTGGACCAGAACGTGGGCTGCTACAACCTGCCGCGGGGCGGTGCGGGGTTCGCGTTCTGGCGGGACGGCTACGGGGCGCCGCACACCTTCTTCATGTACGTCCTGCAGATGCTCCTCGTGTTCCGGGACCACATCCAGGACAAGGAGTCGGGAGACGCCTGCGGCTGGGGTCGGGAGTACTCGGATTTCCTGGTGAGACTTCTCAGGCGGGAAGTGGCGGAGCGGAGCGGGGTATTCAAGAGCAACGACAAGCTGAAGGGCGAGGAAGTGCTGGACTTCCGCTTCCACTTCCTCAACCCCGACGACCGCTTCTACGTGTCGGGGGACATCGTCGGGAGCCGGCCGCTCGGGTCCTTCCAGTACTGCTACGCATGGTGGGACCGAGGGGACACGTCCTGGGCCAACGTGCCCTACGAACCGGCCAACCCCACCATCGAGGCGGCGATCGACGTGTACGCCGCCACGTTCGGCACCCCCTTCAACCACGGGATCCGCTACGACGCCTGGGAGTGGACCTGGAGGGAGGACGTCCCCGACCGGCCGTATCTGGTGGGGGATTCGTTCTTCGGCTGGGCGGCGGACCGCGGCGGGCTCCCGGACCCCTACTGCCAGGGAGGTGGCCATGTGACCGGCACCTACGACCGGGTCATCTTCCACCCCAGCTGGCTCTGGTACGACGGGGCGTTGGTGGACTTCCTCCTCTACTGGGCCCGCGTCGCTCTGGACTATGCGGACCACGTCGGGGGGAGCCCGTTGCACGAAGACGCGGCCTTCCGCATCGGGCGGTTCGTGCTCCGACGGTTCGTTCGGTGGGGCACCCACGTGATCCACGAGGTGGGGCACGTCTTCTGCGGTGGGAGCCACTGCGATCGCAACAGTTGCTACATGGACCACATGTACGAGCGCTTCGAGTGCGCGGCCCGGGCCCGCCTTGGGCTGTACGTGTCCCCGCTCGAGCTCCGCGCGGGCGCCGAAATCTGCCACGCGGAGAACAACCACCGCTGCTCGAACGTGACGAACTGCGACTTCTGCGGGGCCGAGACGTCGGTTGACGGCGCGTGCGACTGCACGTCCTACCAGAACCTCCTGTGTCGCATCGACACCGGAGGGGCGCCCTTCGCGCTCGGTACCTCCTACTCGGACTGGTTCTTCTGCATGACCCCGTGTCGGCGCGCCCGGATGCCGCTGGCGGACTCGTTCACCGGGCTCGACTGCTATCGGGTCTCGTCCTCGACCTGGACCGAGAGCGACCCCGGCCGGACCCCGACCACCCAAGAGTGGCACTCCTGTGTGTGGGACGGGACCACCGAGAACCTCCGCGGGTTCGAGTTCTTGACCCCCGATCCCGACGCGCTGACGGTGCCGTCGCGCCGGTTCGACGACCCGCGGGTGCGTCCACCGAGGGTGCCGTGAGGTGGCTCATCCTGGTCCTCGCGGGCTGCGCCGGCGGGCGCAAGGACGCAGACTCGCCGCCTGCGGATGATTGCTCCGATGGCTCCGTCGGGTTCCGCGAGGGGATCGCCCTGACGGCCGAAGCGTACTGCAAGTACGCGATCGAGTGTGTACAGGTTCCGGGGCAAACGTATGAGGAGTGCCTCGTCAGCTACACGTCACAGTACGAGGACCCTGAGTGCGAGTTCGACGAGGAGGGCTACTTCGGCGGACTCGTGTGCGAGTGCATCGCGAGCTACGCCACTCTGGATTGCTCTTCAGGCCCGCCTGCGACGTGCGCGGAGCCTTGGTTCGACTGTGGAACCACCTTTGTCGACTAACTCCGACGGCGCGCTCACCTCCGGACCGTGCCCTCACTCCGGTTCGTGTGCGCCGTGCGGGCGCGACTGGGGCTGTACGACTCCGTGCTCGCGCCCGCGCCGGGGACCGATACCTGCCACGGGGAGGACAACGTGGGGTGCTCGACGAACACCTCCTGCGACTTCTGCGGCCCGTCCACGGCGGTGGACGGGTCCTGCGCATGCAGGCGACGCCGCTCAGCCCGCGCGAGGGCTTCGCGTCCTCGCTCGCGTGCACCCAGGTCACCACCGAGCCGTTCGCGACCACCAGGGTGGTGGCCGGGCCCTTGGGTCCTCTTCTCGAGCTGCAGACCTGGAACCGCTGCGCGCTGGGGGGGCTGCCATGACGCCGGTGTTCTTCGCGCTGTTCGCCCTGGTCGGCTGCACCGGCCCGAAAGAGGACACCCGGACGCCGGAGTCGACCCCTCCGGGGGTGGATGACTGCTCGGACGGCACCATTGGGAGGAGGGAGTTTGAGGATGGGTACATCGCCGGCGTGTGTACCCGCAAGGCGAAGTGCTACGGTGATCCCTTCGAGAGGTGTCGAGCGGACATGGAGGACTGGCGAACATCGTACAACTCGGACTCCTGTGAACTTGTCGAGGCGCAATACGACGCCGCATTCGCCTGCTCCTGCCTCGACGCGGTCGCCGCGGACACATGTGAAACGCAGGGGTTCATCTACGCCTGCCAACTGCCCTGGTGGGAATGTGAGAACACCGCGGACTGACCCCCGCGCCCTGCGGTCCTTCCGTCCGGCCCGACCCCACCCTCAGCGGCAGCTCTGCGTGGTCGAACTGGTGCCCTCGGAGCAGTACACCACGTAGTAGTAGCAGCTCGACACGTAGTCGCCGCTGGTGCCACAGCTCGGGGTGGACTCGTCGTAGATGAAGCCGCTGGTCCGGGTGCAGGTGCCGGCCCAGACGTCCACGTTGCAGATGCCCGAGTTGGTGTACCGCTGCTCCTGCGAGCCGTCGCAGTTGTAGTCGTAGCTCCCGTCGCCCCGGTCGCTGGTGCGCCAGCTCGTCGCGCCCGGGTAGGCGTTGGAGTTGTAGTCGTAGCAGTCGCCGTTGGTGGTCGTGTCGTAGGACCCGGACGCGGCGCAGAGGCAGCTCGAGGCCGAGGTGCCGTAACCGTCGTTGTCGTAGTCGTAGTAGTAGGTGGTGCAGCCGCTCGCGTTGGCCTCGTCGGTGCTTCCGTCGCAGTCGTTGTCGATGCTGTCGCAGGTCTCGGTACGGCCGGGGTACGCGGAGGCCGAACTGTCGTTGCAATCCGTCCCCGTGCTCACGTAGCCGCTGGGCTGGGTGCAGCTGGTGGTGGTGGTCGACGCGCTCCCGTAGCTGTCGCCGTCGGCGTCGCGGTACCACACCGTGTTGGGGTTGAGCGCCGAGTTGCTGTCGTTGCAGTCGGAGCTGTTGGACACGTAGCCCGAGGGCGCGGAGCAGCCGGTGGTGGTGCTGGAGGACGTCCCGTAGCCGTCCCCGTCCGCGTCCCGGTAGTAGGTGGTGGTGACCCCTTCGTCCGTCGAGCCGTCGCAGTCGTTGTCGAGGCTGTCGCAGGTCTCGGCCCGGCCCGGGTACGCCGAGCTGCTGCCGTCGTTGCAGTCGCCCGAGGTGGACACGTAGCCCGTGGGGGCGGAGCACGCCGAGGTGGTGGTGCTCGAGGTGCCGTAGCCGTCGCTGTCGGCGTCCCGGTAGTAGGTGGTGGTGACGCCCTCGTCGGTCCCGCCGTCGCAGTCGTTGTCCACGCTGTCGCAGGTCTCGGTGGCGGCGGGGTTGATGGCGCTGTTCCCGTCGTTGCAGTCGGTCGCGGTGCTGACGTACCCCGACGGCGCGGAGCAGGCGGAGGTGGTGGTGCTCGAGGTGCCGTAGCCGTCGGCGTCGGCGTCCCGGTAGTAGGTGCTGGTCAGGCCCTCGTCGGTGGAGCCGTCGCAGTCGTTGTCGACGCTGTCGCAGGTCTCGGTGGCGGCCGGGTTCGCGCCGGCGTTCCCGTCGTTGCAGTCGGTCCCGGTGCTGACGTAGCCGGAGGGAGCGGTGCAGCTCACCGAGTAGACGCTGCGGTTGCCGTAGCCGTCCCCGTCGGCGTCCTGGTACCAGGTCCCGCGGTCGGTGGCGTCGCTGCCGTCGGTCGTGCCGTCGCAGTCGTTGTCCACCAGGTCGCACACCTCGGTGGCGTCGGGGTTCACGTCGGCATCGGCGTCGTCGCAGTCCGTGTCGTCGTCCACGTAGCCCAGGGGGGCGTCGCAGGCGGTGGTGCCCAGGTCGGGGTCGCCGAAGCCGTCGGCGTCGCCGTCCGCGAACCAGTCGGACGCGTCCGCCGCGTCGGCCTCGTCCACCGATCCGTCGCAGTCGTTGTCCGCTCCGTCGCACAGCTCGGTGGCGAGCGGGCGGATGACGGCGCTCGTGTCGTCGCAGTCCGTCGCGTTGCCCACGTAGCCGGCGGGCTGGTTGCAGGAGACGGTCCAGGTGCTCGCGTCGCCGTAGCCGTCGCCGTCGCCGTCCACGTACCAGGTCAGGGCGTCGGTGGCGGTCGCCTCGTCCACGTCGCCGTTGCAGTCGTTGTCGACGTCGTCGCAGACCTCGGCCGCGGAGGGGTAGGCGGTCGCGTCGGCGTCGTCGCAGTCCTCGAAGCCGAGCGTGGTGCAGCTCGCCTCGATGGTGCCGTTGCAGGTGGAGCTGTCCTCGCAGTAGCAGTCGCCGTCGTCGTCGAAGGCGGCGGTGCCGTCGTCCACCAGGCCGTCGCAGTCGTTGTCGCGGCCGTCGGCCGACTCGGGCGCCCCCGGCCAGCTCGCGTCCGTGGTGTCGTCGCAGTCGCCGTCGGCTTCGCTGTAGCCGTCGCCGTCGTCGTCCACGCACACCGTGCCCTCGTCCACGGCGAGGTCGCAGTCGTTGTCGATGCCGTCGCAGCTCTCCACCGCGGTGGGGTAGGTGCGCTCGTCGTCGTCGTCGCAGTCGCCGCCCGCCTCGGTCCAACCGTCGCCGTCGTCGTCGTAGGTCGCGGTGCCCTCGTCCACGAGGCCGTCGCAGTCGTCGTCCACGTCGTTGTCCACCTCCTCCGCGTTGGGGTGGACGTCGGCGTCGGCGTCGTCGCAGTCGCCCTGCCGCTCGGTCCAGCCGTCCTCGTCGTCGTCGGTGGTGGAGCCGGCCGCCACCTCGAAGTACGCGGAGGCGGTCTGGGAGTTGGTGTCGGTGTCGGTCACCGTCGCGGTGAGCCGGTGGTCGCCCACCGAGAGCGCGTGCAGGCAGGCGCCGATGCCGGCCCCGTCGGGGTTGAAGCTGCAGAAGTCGCCGTCGAGGTCCGAGTTGAGGACCACGTCGAGCTCGGCCGGGTCGTCCTGCTCGTCCCCGACCCCCACCTTGAACTCGAACTCCACGCCTTCTTCGCCGTACTCGCCGCTGATCGGGTGGATCCAGGTCACGGTCGGGGCGTCGGCGAGGTCGAGGATGGAGATGCCCACCGCGTCCTGGGCGGACTCGCCCGAGGAGTCCACCGCCTGCAGCGTGATGGTGTGGTTGCCGGGAGAGAGGACGGAGGTGGCCAGGATCACGGTGCCGCTCGCGTCCGCGACCGACTCGGTGGACAGGGTGCCGTCGAGGTCGCTCGACCAGGTCAGGCGGAGCTCGGACGGGTCGTCCTGCTGGTCGTCCACGATGGCGTAGAACTCGATGACGTCGCCTTCGTTGTAGGACGAGCGGTCCGGCGGCTGGGTGATGCTGACGGCCGGGGCCGTGTTGTACTGGACGAAGCCGTCCTTGTCCTGGGGACAGCCGGCCAACGCGAGGAGGGGGAGGGCGAAGACGCGCATGGGACGCATGGTACCTCGGTGGCTGGCGAGCGGCGCGGAGGCCGTTCAGGGTTCGGCGGGCGGTGTGACCACGGGCCCGCGGTACTCGAACAGGTAGAGCATCGTGAAGCTGGTCCGCCGGGGGACCCCGTCGACCACGTGCGGATGGAAGCGCCACTGCATCCCGGCCTCGACCGCCGGGGCGGCGAACAGCTCGTCGCACTCCATCGCCACGACCCGGGTGGGGACCCCCTGTTCGTCCAGGTAGAACCGGATGGGGCAGCCCGCGAGCCGGATGCCCTGGGCGATCGCTGCGGGAGGGAAGGTGGGCAGGACGCGGGTGCGGACGCGCTCGGACTCGAAGGTTAGGTCCAGGCGCGGCAGGGGGATGACCGCGACGGGCTCCTCGGCCCCGGCGGGCGCGGGCGGAGGGGGCGCGCCCTGGGCGAGGGCGGTGGCGGTGAGGAACCACATCGGCCGCCCCTAACCCCCGGACCCGCCCGCCAACTCCCTGTAAAGGAACGCCGATCGGCTCCATCCGCGCTACCCTTTCGCCATGCTCTGGCTGCTCGCGGCCTGTACCACCGAGCCGGTCTTCGTGAAGGACGGCGTTCGGACCACCGAAGTCGAAGACGAGCCCGAGTGGGCGGTGTCGCTCGCGGGCCCGGACGCGGCGGACGCGCTGCTCGCCCCCGTGCTCGCCACCTCCGTCGAGTCCGCCGAAGGGGACGCGGTGAGGGTGGAGGTCCTGGACGCGTCGGGGGCGGTGGTCGCCACCCTGGCGGATGGGACCGGGCTGGTGGACGAGGTGAGCTGGGATCTCGGCCTCACCCCGGCGCCGGTGGGCGCGTACACGCAGCGGGCCGTGCTGCTCGCGGACGGTCAGGAGGTCGCGGTGGCGGAGCGGCCGGTGTGGGTGGTCCGCGTGGGCGTGACCGAGGGGACCTTCACCGGCGACCGCATCCCGCTCCTCTGGCACGACGCGGGCGGCGAAGGCCAGTACTGGAGCGACCGGGGGGACGGCGCCAGCTTCAGCCTCTCCGCCATCGACGACGGGGCGACCGCGACCCCGTTCCCGCCGCTGTGGGACGACCGGGACAGCCCCCCCGAGGACCTGACGTCCGCCACCCTGCCCGTGGCCTACCCCTGGAACAGCCGCCCCACCCTGGTGTTCACCGCCGCGGGGGACACCGCGGGCGCGCCGCTCACGCTGGGGATCGAGGGGTGGACCTGCGTGGATCAGGACGATGGCAAGCGGGCGTGCACCGCCGACGCCCCCCTGGCCGAATCCGTGGGCATCCACGAGACCCCCCTCGCGCTGACCTGGTCCACCCCGTCGGGCGAGATGGCGCGGCAGTCGCTCCCCGTCCGGCTGTACCTGATGCTCGGTCCCCCGGGCTTCGACCGCCCCGAGGTGCCCTACCAGCCCTGGGTCGCGGTGGTGGACGACGTGCTGGGCGCGATCCAGGGGGTGGAGCCCACCGAAGCCGCGGTGACGGCGGCCATCGTCGAGCACGTGTACCGCGACCTCTCGCTCGCCTACGACACGCGCTCGGGCGCGAGCGCCTACGTGCAGTACGACTGGAACTCCTACAACGACGCCACGCTGGACCTCTCGAGCTTCCTCTCGCGCCGCCGGGGCTCGATCGTGAACTGCACGGACTGCGCCGGGCTCGTGCAGGCGTTCTCCAACATGGTCGGCGCCCCGCTCGACTACAGCATCATCCTGTCGAACTTCGACCTGAACTACATCCAGGCCATCGGCTACGACGAGTACACCCACTGCCCCTTCGGCAACCGCGGCTGCGGGTTCAGCTACCACGCGGTCACCACCCCGGACGACAACCTCACCATCTTCGACGCCACCCTCGCGCTCGACGGGGACAGCGACCCGGGGTCCAGCCCGCACACGGAGCTCCTGGTGCAGTCGGTGGACGGGGACGAGTACCTGGACCGCCTGGTGATGAGCGGAAACCCCCGCTACGACTACACCCAGCAGGGGAACATCCGATGATCCTCGCCTTCGGACTCGCCTTCGCCGCGGGCACCCACGCCGGCATCCCGGTCCGCGGGGTTCCCGGGCTGGGAGAGCCCACCTTCCTGACCCCGCGCACCGGCTGGACCAGCTCGGTCGAAGGTGGCTTCGTGCGGGTGTACGTGGGCCCCACCGAGGCCGACGCCGCCGAGTGGATGCTGCGGGCGCGCGAGGGGCTCACCCTGCAACCGTCCCCGGCCACGGTCCTCCTGGGCGACGAGGCCTTCGGGGACGGCGACGCGCTCTACGTGTTTCGCGACGGGAACGTCGCGGTGTTCGTGCGGGTCGAGCGTGGGGCGCTGGCCACCGCGCGGACCCTCCACGCGGCGATCGAGGACGGCCCGGCCTGGCCGGCGGCGCCGCGCCTCCTCCCGCGGGGAGAGGGGGGGTGGGAGCTCGGCGAGCGGGGGGTCTCGGTGAGCTTCACCGGCGGGCAGTTGGTCCCGTTCCGGCCCGGCACCTGGAGCGAGCTCCCCGCCACCGTGGTGGTGTGGGACGCCTGGGGTCGGCCCGCCGAGTGGGAGCGCCCCTAGCAGGATGCTGCAAAACCCTCCCGTCGCATGCTCGCTCCCCCGGGCCGGGGTCGCCGCCGCTCGTCAGTCGCGTGTCTCGACACGCTCCTTCCTCGCGAATCGCGCGTCGAGCGCGCT
>Ga0172372_10013536_pt1 | contig 10084 bp, 7 predicted proteins | sample LakKiv5m_2_FD_114544 | JGI IMG/M metagenome (GOLD analysis project Ga0172372, IMG submission 114544) | Freshwater microbial communities from Kabuno Bay, South-Kivu, Congo - kab_092012_9.5m | ecosystem: Environmental > Aquatic > Freshwater > Lake | place: Democratic Republic of the Congo... | reverse complement strand
TCCCGCGCGTCCCGGTACAGGCGCTGGTGGGAGAGGCTCGTGAACCAGAGGCGGTCCGGGTTGTCGTCGCGCGCCACGAACACGGTGCGAAAGGTGTTGACCGCCTGGGTGTTGGGGGTGAGCCAGGCGAGCGCGAGGTCGCGCTTGAGCTTGGAGAGCGCCACGCGCGCGCTCTGGGTCATGGCGTCGTTGGCCTCGAGCATGTCCCGGGCGCGAATCGCCCCGGCGATGGTCTCGAAGGTGAGCGCGGCGATGATCGCGAGCACCCCGATCGCGACGAGGATCTCCAGCAGGGTGAAGCCGGCGCGGCGGCGGCGCATCACTCCTCCACCTCGGAGCCGAAGATGGTGCCGCTCGGATTGGCCACGTGGGTGACGAGCTCGATGCAGTCCACACAGGCCTCGTCGGACTTGGGCTCCTCGCCCCACCACACCGTGACCCGTACCTCGCGGATGTACTTCGCCAGCTCGTCGGAGATGGTGTCCGGCTGCACCCCGAGCATGCCCAGGTCGCCGTTGAGGGGGTTGGTGCCGGAGGCCTGGGTGGCCTCCTCCGAAGGGCCCAGACCCACCGCCTGGAGCTGCTCGGCGGACCCGGCGACGTCCCCGAGGGCGAGGTTGACACGCCGGATGGTGTAGGCCCAGGAGTAGCCGTCGTAGGCGTCCCCGAAGTCCACCTGCTCGGCCAGCCCGACGTCGCCGAAGTCCTCGAAGTCTCCCTGCTCGTCGACGTCCGACTCGCGGAAGCCCTCCTTCTCGAGGCGCAGGAGCGCCTCGGTCATCTTCTGCTGCGCGAGGTAGCTCCCGGTCGCGGTACGCGCCCCGTCCTGCGTCATCAGCACCGCGCTGGCCTGGGACTCCACCAGCACGAACAAGGCGGTGGCCAGGATGGTCAGGGCGATGACCACCTCGAGGAGCGTGAAGCCGCCTCGCCGGCTCATCGGAAGCTCGGCGCCTCGGAGGGGAGCCAGGAGAGCGACGCGCCCACGTCCCGGAGGTCGGAGTCCACCGACACGACGCCGGACACCGGCTCGACCTCCACGGTGTAGCCATCCTCCGTGTCCGAGGCGGACACGATGCGGACCACGGTGTACTCGGCCTCGCCGCTCCCGAAGACGTAGCTGTAGACGATCTTGGGGCCGAGCCCGTCCCGCTCGCGCGCCTCCCGCTCGTCCTCGGCGGTGGGGAGCTGGGGCTCGCCGTACTGCGGGGTGTAGACGAAGGCCCAGACCGAGTTCCCCGGCAGCTCCACCTTGGACTCGAAGCCCATCATCGAGAGGCCCGCGAAACGCTGGGTCGCCGCCTCCGCGGCCTCGTCCGCCCCCTGCTTGTCGAGCCGGTGGATCAGCCGGTCCTGCTCGCGGGCGTGCGCCTCGAAGGCCTCGGGCGAGCTGAAGATGAGGGTGTCCGGGTCCCCCACCTCCACCTGGTAGCTGTTCTCGTCCAGGTTGTAGGCGATGCGGAAGGTCACGTTCCGCATCGACGCTTCGTTGAGAAGGAATTTGTAGGTCATGGCGAGGTCGCGCGCGGCGCCCCGCTGCTCCAGGTCGAAGACCGCGCCCATCGAGGGGATGGCCACGGCCGAGACGACGGCGATGATCGCGATCACCACCATGATCTCCAGCAGGGTCATCCCCGAGCGAGCGCGCACGACCGGCTCCTACTTGTTCATGTTCCAGGACTGGATGTCGGCGTTGGCTTCCTCACCGCCTTCCTTCCCGTCCTTGCCCAGCGAGACGATCTCGTAGGCGTGGTCCCCGTGGGTGCCGGGGGAGAAGTACATGAAGTCGTTGCCCCAGGCATCCGTGGGCACGGTGCCGTCGGCGTTGAAGTACTTGGAGGCGGCCGCCAGGCCCTCGCTGGTCGAGGGGTACTTGTTCTTGTGCTTGAGGCTGTACATCATCAGCGCCTCTTCCATCTTCTTCATCTGGGTCTTGGTGAGCTCGACGTTGGCGTCGTCCTGGGCCCCGGCCAGGTTGACGACGACCACGGTCATGAGCACGCCCAGGATGGCGATGACGATCATGATCTCCATGAGGGTCATGCCGGCGCGGCGGGCACGGCGACGGAGCTTGGACGGGAGCGAGGACATCGGGCCTCCTAGTTTTGGACCACGGACGAGAGGTTGAGCATGGGGAGCAGGATGCCGAGGGCGACGATCGCGATGACCACGCCCATGACGAGGGTGAGCAGCGGGGTGAGGAGGGAGGTGAGCGTCTCGACCGTGTTGTTGACCACCTGGTCGTAGGCGTCGGCCACCTTCTGCAACATGGGTTCGAGCTCGCCGGTCTTCTCGCCCACCGTGATCATGTGGACCACGATGGGGTCGAACTGGCCGGAGGCCTTGAGCGGCGCCGCGATCGACTGGCCCTCGGAGATGTTCCGGGAGGCGTTGCCCACCGCGTCGGCGATCACGTCGTTCCCGACCACGCTCTTCACGATCGAGAGCGCAGTGAGGATCGGTACTCCGCTCTGGAGGAGGGTGGCGAGGGTCCGCGCAAATCGTGACACCGCCACCTTGCGGTTGATCGCCCCGAAGATGGGGAGCTTCAGCAGCACCCCGTGCCACCACCACCGGCCCTTGGGGGTGCGGATCCGCCGCACGAAGAGCACGCCGGCCACGATCACCACGGGGAGGATCGCCCACCACCAGCCGGTGAGGAAGTTGGAGAGGCCGAAGATCACGCTGGTGATCATCGGGAGCCCCTCGCCGAAGGAGTCGAACACGCGCTTGATCTTGGGGATCACGAAGGTGAAGAGCCCCACCACCATCAGGAGCGACATCCCCATCATCAGGAGCGGGTAGGTCAGCGAGGCGACGAGCTTCCCCTGCAGCGCCACCTGGGCCTCGGTGAACTGGACGAGGCGCTCCAGCACCACCTCCAGGGCCCCCGACTGCTCGCCGGCGTCGACCATGTTCACGTAGAGCTCGGTGAACACGGTGGGATGGGCGCGCATCGCCTTGGCGAGCGTGGACCCCTCGTTCACCTTCTCCTTGATGTCGGCGAGGACGGCCTTGAGCTTCGGATTGTCGGTCTGCTCGACCAGGGCCGCGAGGGCCTCGACCACGGGGATACCCGCCCCCACCAGCGTGGAGAGCTGGGAGGTCATCTGCGAGAGCTCCTGGATGGAGACGCGCTCGAAGTACTTCCCGAAGTTGATCTCGCGGTTCAGCCCCTTTCCCTTGGCAGCCCCCGCCTTCTGCTCGGTGACGTCGGTGGGGAAGACGCCCTGCTTGCGCAGGCGCGTGCGCGCCGACTTGGGCGAGTCGGCGTCCACGATGCCCTTGACCGCCTTGCCGGCGGCGTCGAGCCCGACGTACTCGAAGACGGCCATCCCCTACTCCACCACGTCTTCCTGGGTCACCCGCATGACCTCGTCCAGGGTGGTGACCCCTTCGAGGACCTTGCGGATGCCGTCGTCGCGCAGCGACTTGAGCCCCTCTTCGGTGGCCTTGCGCCGGATCACCCCGGCGGACTGCCGCGAGGTCACGAGGTCGCGGAGCGCCTCGGTCACGACCAGCAGCTCGTAGATACCGGTCCGTCCCTTGTACCCGGTGGAGAGGCAGGCCGGGCAGCCCACCGCCCGGTACACCACGTGGCCGGCGAGCGCGGCGCGGGGCACGCCCGCCTCGGCCAGCTCGGTGTCGGAGGGGGTGTAGGCCTCCTTGCACTGGGCGCAGATGCGGCGCACCAGGCGTTGGGCCTGGACGGCGATGAGCGAGCTGGACACCAGGAAGGGCTCGACGCCCATGTCGATGAGCCGCGTGAACGCGGTGGGCGCGTCGTTGGTGTGCAAGGTCGAGAACACGAGGTGGCCGGTCAGCGAGGCGTTGACGGCGTTGTCCGCCGTCTCCTTGTCGCGGATCTCGCCGACCATGATGACGTCGGGGTCCTGCCGCAGGTGGGCGCGGAGCGCCGAGGCGAAGGTGAGGTCGATCTTCGGGTTCACCTGGGTCTGGCCGATGCCCCGGAGCTCGTACTCGATGGGGTCCTCGATGGTGAGGATGTTGAGGTCCGGAGCGTTGATCTCCGCCAGGGCCGAGTAGAGCGTGGTGGTCTTGCCCGAGCCGGTGGGCCCCGTGACCAGCAGGATGCCGTGCGGGCGTTGGATCATCGCCCGGAAGTCCGCGACCATCTGGGCGCTCATGCCGATCTGGTCGAGGTTGAAGACGGTCCCCTTCTCGAGGATACGCATGACCACCCGCTCGCCGTGCCGCACCGGCAGGGTCGACACGCGGAGGTCGATCTCGCGGCCGGCGAAGCGCGTCCGGATGCGTCCGTCCTGCGGGATGCGCTTCTCGGCGATGTTCAGGCCGGCCATGATCTTGACGCGGCTCACGATGCTGGCCTGGAGCTTGGGCGGCGGCTTCACGATCTCGTAGAGCACGCCGTCGATGCGGAAGCGCACCACCAGCTCGCGCTCGAAGGGCTCGATGTGGATGTCGCTGGCCCGATCCTTCACCGCCTGGGTGAGGAGCGTGTTGACGAAGCGGATGATCGGCGCCTGGTTGGGGTCGTCGAGCAGGTCCTCGTTCAGGGAGAGGTCGTCGGCGAGATCGGCGCCCGCGCCCTCCTCCTTGATCTCCTCCATCACCGCCGAGGCCGAGCGCGAGGCGCGGTCGTAGGCCTTGTTGGTGGCGTCGCGCAGCACGTCCGCGGCGACGACCACCGCGCGCACCGGGGCGCGGTAGAGCAGGCGCAGATCGGCGAGGAGCCGGAGCGAGCGCTCCTCCCCCACCGCCACCCGGACCACCCCCGCCTCCCGCCACAGCGGGAGGATCTGCTCTTCGCGCGCCATCCCGAGCGCCACGGGGCGGATGAGCTCCAGGTCGATCTGGTCCTGCTCGAGCTTCTCGAGCAGGGGCAGCCCGTAGAGCTCCGCGAGCGCCCGCGCGGCGTCGAGCGACGAGACGACGCCGGTGCGCTGCGCCGACTCCAGGAGCGAGCCGTTGGAGCGCTCGGCCTCGCGCCGGGCCTCCTTCAGGCGCTGGGCGCTGGCCCCTCGCTCGACGAGGAGCTCCTCGATGCCCGGCCTGCGGATGGACATGCCTACTGCCCTCCCTCGGGGGCGGGCGCCTCGGGGAGCGGGTCCGCCGGGGCGGTCACCGGCTCGGAGCCCGTGGAGGCCTCGGCCGAGCTTCCGGTCGCCGCGGGGTCCATGGAGATGGGCTCGGGGTCCTTGGGGACCGCCTTCATGCGGTAGTCGCTCGGCCGATCCACGAAGTTCATGCTGGAGTGCATGAGCGCTTCGAACTGCTCCTCCTGCTCCTCGCGGGACCTCCCGTAGAAGCGCCGGATGAACTCCTCGCGCTGGGCCATCTTGATGCGGTACACCTCCTCCAGGTCCGCCGGCTCGGCGATGACGTGGGGGGTGAGGAAGATGAGGAGGTTCGTCTTCCGTTGGGTGGTGTGCTTCCCCTTGAACAGCACGCCGAGGATGGGGATGTCGCCCAGGATGGGGATCTTGCTGTCGACCTCGGTCTCGGTGTTCCCGATGAGGCCGCCGATCACGATGGTCTGGTTGTCCTGCACCACCACGACGTTCTGGGTCTGGCGCTTCGAGGTGATGTAGCCCCCCGAGGTGGAGGCGTCGCCGCCCGAGTCGTCCTCGACCTCGGCCACCTCGAGCTCGAGCTCCATGGTGACGAAGTTGGCCTCGTTGATCTGCGGCGTGACCCGGAGGGTGATGCCCACGTCCTCCCGTTGGAAGCTGGTGACGGGGTAGCCGTTGGTGGAGAAGCCGCTCGACACCGGGAAGGGCACGTTGCGCCCCACCGTGATCGTGGCCTCCTCGTTGTCCACCACGAGCAGGTTCGGGTTGGAGAGGATGTTGACCTCGGAGTTCGAGGCCAACGCGTTCAGCGCGATGCCGAAGGCCGGGATGGTGAGCTCGCTGCCGTCCAGCGGGTTGGTGAGCCCGGTCTGGATGGAGGGCCCGAACACCCCCATCGCGAACCCGGAGAGCACCGAGCTGACGTCGAACTGCAGCGTGCTGGCGCCCATCTGCGCCGAGCCGAAGGAGAGACCCCCGGCGTCGTTGGCGCTCCCGCCGTGCACCCCGAGGCCCAGGGTGGACTCGTCGGTGCTCCCGACCTCCACCACCACCGCCTCGACGTAGACCTGCCGGCGGGGGATGTCCAGCTTGTCGATGACCGACCGGAGGACGCGGAAGTCCTCCGGGGCGGCGATGATCACCAGGGAGTTGGTGTTCTCGTCGGCGGTGATGCGCATCCCGCTGTCGAGCGCGGCGACCACCGAGCCGGACCCACCCGGGAGCCCCGGTCCGCCGCCACCCTCGGGGCCCGCGCCCCCTGGGAAGTTGGGGGGCGCCTTGCCGCCGCCGGTCGCCCCCGAGCTGCGGGCCCGGTTGGTGGACGTGGAGCCGGTGGTCCGCGTGGTGGAGCCGGTCCGGCTGGAGCTCGACGAGCCCCCGCTCCGGTTCTCGGAGAGGCTGGAGAGGACGTTGGCGACCTCGGTGGCCTTGGCGTGCTCCAGGTAGACCACGTGGATCTGCGAGCGGTTGCGCGGATCGATGTCGATGTCGATGCCCGCCACCAGGCTCTTGACCTTGCTGAGCGCCTCGGAGTTGGCCAGGACGATGAGCGAGTTCGTCCGCTCGTCCGCGATGATCTTCGAGATGTACGCGCCTTCGGCGCCCACGTTGGTGGCGGTGGCGGCGCTGGCCGCGGGCTCCGCCCCTTCGTCCCGGCGCCCCCGCCTCCGCGTGTTCGCGCTGCTCGACGAGGCCGACGAGGCCGAGCTGCCCGAGGAAGAGGTGGCGACGACGCCGTAGACCTCCTCCAGGATCCGCTCCACGTCGGTGGCGGTCGCGTAGCGGATGGGGATGATCTCGAGCTCGCTGCGGGGGGCCGCCACGTCCAGCTCGCTGACGATGCGGTACACGCGCCGGATGTTGTACGCGGCGTCGGTGATGATGAGCGTGTTGGTGGGCGCGTAGGCGATGACCTTGGCGCTGGAGCCGGCCATCTCCTTCACCACCGTGCTCACGTCGCTCACGGACACATTGTCGAGCTGGATGATCTGGGTGACGAAGTTGTCCGTCTCGGGGATGTTGTCGCCGTGGTACACCCGGAGCGGGACGTTGGACGCCTTGGAGGTCGGCACCACCTTGGTGCTCTTGCCGACGGTGACCGTGGTGTACCCCGCGACCTCGAGCGCCGAGAGGTACGCCTCGTAGGCCTCCGCCACCGTGACCTGCTGGTGGGAGATGATGGTGATCTGGCCCTTGAGATCGTCGCCCAGGATGAAGTTGCGGCAGGTGATCTCCGCCATGTACCGGGTCACGTCCATGAGCGGCGCGTCCAGGTAGTCCATCGTCACCTTGGTGGTGGGCGGGACACAGGGCACCTTCTTGGCATTGACCGAGCCGGTGGGCTGGGAGCCCGAGGAGACGGTGGTCGAGCCCGAGCCGCCACCGCTCTTGTCGTCCTCCTCCACCGGCTGGGGCGGCGGGGGCATCATCGGCCCCCCCGGAGGCACGAGGCCCCGGGTGGCAGCCGGGCCCACGCGCGGTGGGACCTCGGGGGGTTCGTCTTCCTTGTCCTGGGCGAACCCCGGAGCGGCGAGCCCGGCCAGGAGCAGCGCACACAGCCCTGAGCGGACAAGGAGACGGGAGTTCGTAGGCAGCGGCGACATGGGCATCATTCGGCGGTTCCCGGGGTCCTAGCGGACTTCGTACTGCAGCGACATGCGCTGGTTCTTTCGGGTGATATCGAAGGAGAAGGATCGCTCGTTCTTGAGCGCCTGGTAGGTCGCGAGGGCACCTTCGGTGCTGGTGAGGGGCTGGCCGTTCACGCCGTGGACGACGTCGGCGTTCTTGATCCCCAGCTTCTCGAAGAGGCTGTTCTTGCGGATGGAGGAGACCCGGTAGCCGTCGATCTGGCCGTCGGGGCCCTTGTGCGCCACCACCCGCATCTGGGTGGCGAGCGCCTCCACGTTGCCCAGGGCCCCCTCGAGGACCGAGGGGTCGACCTGGAAGCTCGTGTCGGAGAGGCGGGTCACCCCGTCCCCCGAGGCAGCGGGATCCCCCGCGGCCTTGCCACCCGGCGCGGACGAGGCGCCTCCCACGCAGAAGCAGCTCCCGCTGTCGGTACAGACCTTCTTCTGCTCGATGGTGACGATTCGACCTTCGCCGCTCACCTCGTCGCCCACCACGAAGCCGGTGGCGGAGCCGTCCTTCCCACCGGTGGACATGAGCGCGGAAGAGTACTCGGGGAGGTCCGCGACCACCGTGGCGAGGAGCTTGACGCTCGCGTCGGACTTGCAGTCCCCGCCGCCGGCGGACCCCGCGCTCGGGTCGTACACCGCGGACGAGTCGAAGATGTTGCGACGCACGATGACGTCCGAGTACTGCCGGGCGGTCAGCCCGCGGGCCGGGCGCGGCGTGGAGGACGCCGGCCCCTCGTCCGGCAGCTCCGAGTCGGCCATCGGGGGCGGCGGGGCGCCGGGCTCACCGGGGAGGGGCGGGGCGGCCGCGTCGGTGAACACGAACCGCTCGGTGTCCGCCGGGAGCGCGAGCATCCGGCCGAGCCCCTGGTTGGTGAGCGCCCCGAGGCTGAAGCCGACCGCGGCGAGCGCGGCTGCGCCGATCAGGAGCCGGCGGCGGGCGACGAAGAGGGTGCGGAGGGACATGCGCTGGAGTTCCAACCTGTCCTTAGCAAAAGGCATGCCACACGGCAACCCGACGTTCAACGTGGAGGAACGAGGAGGCGCCGGACACGATGTCAGGACGTCCGGCGCGTGCCCCGGCCTCGTGACAACTTGTCAGTCACCGACGGTCTCGATGGCGGCGACGGCGTGGGCGAGGTCCAACGTCGACAGGGCGCGGCTTCGAGCGATAGACTCGCCGCCGGAGAGCCCCGCGTGCTGACCCGCACCCGCACCCGCACCGTCGTCTTCACCGACATGGAAGGGTACACGAAGCTGATGGGCCGCGCCGACCGCGAGGGTCAGCGCAACCTCCTGGCGATGCACGCCCAGTTCGTGGAGCCGGTGCTCAAGGGCCGCGGCGGCCGCGTCGTCAAGAACATCGGCGACAGCTTCATGGCGCTCTTCGACAGCGCCACCGACGCAATGCGGGCCTGCCTGGACCTCATCGAGGCGCACGCCCCCTCCCAGGCCTCGCCGGTCAACTTCCGCGCCTCGCTCGCCACCGGCGACGTGGAGGAGACCGAGAACGACGCCTTCGGCGAGACGGTGAACCTCGCGGCGCGGATCAACGCCATCACCCCCGGCGGCGAGGTCCGCTTCGCCCCGGGCACCTGGCACTGCATGAACCAGGCCGAGATCCCGTGGGAGAGCACCGGACGCCACGCCCTGAAGGGGATCGCGACCGACGTGGAGGTGTTCCGGGCCGTCCCGAAGCACGCGGCCTACCTCCCCGAGGTGCTCGCCACCGCGGCCCGCGCCCGCACCCTCGTCACGTGGACCGCGGGGGACCCCGTCCCCCCCGTGCCCCCCGGCGCCAACATCCTCCTCGAGGGCTTCCGTCCCGGGAGCGCCGCGCTGGCGGACGCGGTGGACCATCTCCCGGTGGTGGACCCGAGCCGGCTCTGGTTGTCCACCTACAACATCTCCCCCGCGGACCGGCACGACTGGACGCGCCACGGCCGCGGCCTGGTGGTGGGCACGCCCGCCGCGGTGCGCGCCGCGGTGCAGCAGCTCCAGCAGGCCTCGCACCGCGCGCCGGGCTCGGACACCATCATCCTCGACGGGGGCGGCGGCGCGATCCTCGAGCTGGTGATCGGCGGGCTCGCGCTCCCCGCGGTCCCGCTGGCGGAGGTCGTCGCCGGCTACACCTACGACCTCGTCCCGGACGGCCGCTGGATCAACCGGTCCGACCGCGCCGCGCTGCGCGTGACCGTGTCGACGACCGGCCCCACCGTCACGGTGCTGCTCCCCGGCGCCCAGGTGACCGGGCACATCGCCGCGGTGAACGGGGCCTACCCGCTCACCGACGGGATGGAGATCCGCACCGCCTCCGGCGTGCTCCGCTACGTCGCCCTGAACCAGGAGGGCTACCTGGGCGCCGTAGCGGAGCACGCCGGAGGCGGTGCGGATCTC
>Ga0172372_10013534_pt1 | contig 10085 bp, 6 predicted proteins | sample LakKiv5m_2_FD_114544 | JGI IMG/M metagenome (GOLD analysis project Ga0172372, IMG submission 114544) | Freshwater microbial communities from Kabuno Bay, South-Kivu, Congo - kab_092012_9.5m | ecosystem: Environmental > Aquatic > Freshwater > Lake | place: Democratic Republic of the Congo... | reverse complement strand
TACATCTACGTGATGGGGGAGAACGTCACGACCGTCCATCGCGAGTTGAGCAAGCTCAACAACCAGCCCGACTTCTTCATCAGCCTGAATCTGGAAACCCTGTGGCCGGCGGACTTTTCCGTAACGCCGGATCTGCACTCGTCCGATGAGAGCGTGGCAGCAAGCCAGGAATGGCCGAGCCTGCTGCGCGAGCTGCATGCACTGGCTCGCGATATCTACGAGGACTTCCTGAAGCGACACGTTGATATTCAGATTGCCCAGTACGAGGCGGATGGCATCTTTCCGGACTATCACGATGCTCCGGAACAGGCCGCATGGAGACTGTCCAATACCAAGGAGTTGGTCCGGTCCGTGATGACGGCGGACCCGACGGTCCTGAAGTCGCTCAACAAAAAGCAGAAGAAGGTGCTGGTGCGGCTTTTGGATCGCCTCAGCGTATCGAGCGAAAACCACTCGCTCTTCGAGGTGCTCAACGGCGTTCTCGATCTCGATGAATCGTCGACGCAACGGCTCGCCGCCCAACTTCAGCGGACCACGCTGGCGAATGTCGTCAACACCATCGAGCTCATCCAGAAGCGCCAGACAGTGGTGGAGCAGCTTCGTGAGCTGATGAACCTGCATTACAAGGATGTTCTGGAGACGCCCGACCTTCAGCAGATCATCGAAAACAATACCTGGCTCTTCGGGCCGCAGTACGAGACCTTGGGCGCGGAGGAGACGACGTTCTCCTCGATCGCTCAGGCGCTTCGGAACTCAATAAAGGGGATCCAGGACGTCGACGCCGACGACGTCGACGAACCGGCAGACATCGAAGGGGCTATGCGCCAACCCGACCTGTTTCTGGCTCGGAGACTTCCAGTTCTCGGCAGCTTTGGGAATCGCTTCTATCGGTGTGTGATCGTCGAGATAAAACGGCCGAGTCTCTCTCTGAACATCAAGCACTATCGGCAGCTGGAAGACTATTCCGGGATCATCCGGCGACACCCCGAGTTCAGCAGCGAATTGATGAGGTTCGAGTTGCTACTGGTCGGGAGAAAAATTTCCAAGGATGACGTTCAACTTCAAGAAAAGTTCGTTGAAGACCGGGCTCATCAGGAAACCGGACTGGTCTCGACGAGCCGCGGGATGCGGCGCTACGTCCTGAACTGGTACACCCTGCTGGATGGCTTCGAACTCTCCCACAGCCATCTGTTGGAGACCCTGAAGCTGAAGCGGGATCGACTCACGTCTCTGGGCAAGGATGAATTGGTTGCCGCCTTGCAGCAGCCAGTGTCGGCATAAGGCGTGAGCTGCTATAAACGCTCGCTTCATCCTGGCCGCTTCCTCGGAAATGCCCTGACCTTTGCTTACCCCTAAGCCTCATCGGCACGGAAGGCAAGTTGTATCTAATTAAAGCCAGGAAAGTTGGGTTCACTTACTCGAGAGGGCTGTACTCAGAACGCTATCGCCTGAAGCACTGATATTTTGTGGCAGGGCCGGAGGTCTGGAGCAATGTGCCCTTTTGGTGTTTTCTGGGCGGCCCGCGGGTATTGATAAGTCACGTATTGCCGAGCGGCTTGGGCGTAGAATCGTGTGGGGGAATGCTCGCGGCAGCCTGCCAGAGCCATAGTGGCAGGCTAGGCGACGAGATCGCATCTCGCACTGTCCGAACTGCTGTGCTAACCGGCTCACGATCATTAGGCCCACATGGGAAAGCCATATTCGGAGGAACTGCAACTTTTCGCTGAAACGGCCGAGTGGGTCGCGACGCAGAAGGTTGAGCCCTTAAAGCGCTATCTCGACCGCTGGGTAGGCGACTACGCCGCCATGATCGGCTCGGGCGGGTCCTACGCTGCCGCAGTGGCGATTGCAATCCTGAGGGAGCTGGCCCACGCCTCACCAACCTGCGCTGCCACTCCTCTGCAGTTCGCATCGATATCGGCCCGGCTGCCCGACGTTCGCGCGTTCTTGTTGTCGGCAGAGGGCAAGAACAGAGACATCCTACATGTTGCCCGACATTCGGTCGCGGCCGATCACGTTGTTGGTTCCCTGACACTGACGGACAGCAGCCCGCTCACGGAGGTAGCCCGAACAACTCGTGCGATTCGTGTTTTCTCCTATCAGATGCCCTGGGTGAAGGACGGCTACCTGGCAACCAATTCGTTGCTCGCGACAGTGCTGCTGTTCTATAAAACCTTCTTTGGCGATTCGGCTTTCTCCCGATTGACAGAGTCGATGCTGACTCGCGAATACATCCAGGGAAGGCGAGATTTCATCGCCGCTACCCCCCTTCCCGGACTGAAGCGTAACCCCAGCGTGCTAATTCTTCACGGGGAAGCGGCGAGGTCCTTCGCAGTCGACATGGAGTCAAAGGTTTCTGAGGCCGGGATCGCAGTGGCTTCCGCAGTCGACCTGCGTCAGTTTGCGCACGGTCGTCATCTGCAATTGAACCAGGATCGCCTGAAGCCGCTCGTGATGGTCGCGTATTCCGGGGCGGAGCAACGGCTCGCAAACGAAACTCTCGCGCTCTTTCCGAAAGACACGACCGTCGTTCGGGTGCCACTGATGCAGCAAGAACCTGCTGCTTTGGTTGTTGAAGGCCTCGTCGAAGCGTCGTATTGGACCGAGCGCCTCGCGGAGGTGGTTTCCTACGACGTCGGCGATCCGCCGGTGGGCCAATTTGGCCGGGCGGTCCACGGACTGGATCCCGAAGCGCTGCTTGCTGGGCCCGCTGCGCTCGACTATCACGCGGTTGGGAGCATCAGAAAGAATCCAGCTGCGCGTTACGATCCGCTCACAATGTCCCGCTTGCGTGCGGCAGGCGATGCTCATGTGCGCAGTCTTGAGCGAGCTCGAATAAAGGCCTTGGTCTGCGACTTCGACGGCACGTTATGCCGGGCGGAGAATCGGTTTGATGGCATTGATCGAGCGGTTCTGAAGCGATTGGTGCAGCTGGCTGAACAAGGGCTAATCGTGGCGATTGCTTCGGGCAGAGGTGATTCGCTCCACCAAAACCTGCAAGAGCACGTTCCGTCTGCCTTGCAGGGTCGCATTCTCGTTGGCCTCTACAGCGGCAGCTATATAGTTCGGCTAGACGAGGCCTATGTTATCCCTGACAGCAACCCTGAATTCTCCGCGCTGTTCAAGTGGATGAAGGGAACGACCTATGGGTGCCCTGCCGAGCCCTGGAAAAAGGTGAGAGGCGGGCAGTTCAGCTTCAGCGTTGACAGTCCAAAGGAAGGGCGTCGGTGGCACGCTGCAATCACGAACTGGCTGCGCAGAACCGGTCGAGATCGATGGCGCGCTTATCGATCCGGCCACTCGGTTGACGTCCTAGACTCCGAAACCTCAAAGAGGTCAGTGATCGACGCTGTTGCGACGGCACACGGGCTCGACTCCATGACCGAGGTGCTCTGCCTTGGAGACTGTGGTCACGAGGACGGCAACGATTTCGAGTTGTTGAATCATCCATTGAGCTTGAGTGTTGAGGGGGTGTCGATGGAACTGGGCGCGTGCTGGAACTACGCCAGGGCCGGATGCACGCAAGCAGAAGCAACGCTTGAATACCTCGAGGCGATGGCCGCCCATCCCGACGGCGGGTTTCAGATCCGTTTTCGAGAAACCTTTGAAGCCATTGATCAGGACATCGCTGAAGGCGGAGGTTCATGAATCACAACCTTGCTCTGCGCCTGCTCGCCGATCAGATGGGGTGGGATGACGCCACCTTTCAAGAGCAGCTAACCAACCTGAAGCTCATGGTTGACTACAAGTACGATGCCTACCAGGGATTTCAGCCAGCGTCGCGCTTTTATGTCGCCTTGTTGGGGTTTCTCAGCCAATTTTCCGATCCGCAGGAACGGGACACGATCTATGCCTTCATCCGGGACAAGCTGATTTTCGTCAGCCAGCGTGAGATGCACCATCTGGTCAGCCTGCTGATGCCGATCATTGAACGAGATATGCGTGCCCGTGTAGCGAAGGAGCTAGGAATTCCACTGTACGAGGCTTGGACCGCTGAGACCGCGAGACAACGCATCAAGCTGATGAAGCGGCGCACTTTGTATGTTGGCGTGTCCGACGGCGCGCGGGTGGATGTATTTCGCCGCTTCAATGAAGGGGAAGTGTCCAATGAGCAGGTGGTGGCGACCAACGAAATCAGTGCGACGAAATGGGCCAATCTGGCGGAGGAGCTCGAAAAGGATCTCGCGAAGATGAAGGTAACGGCGGACCGCAAGTTCGAGCGTGTGTGCCTGATTGACGACTTCTCCGGATCGGGATCGTCATTCGTCAAGAAGAAAGATGTGAAGAAGTGGGGCGGGAAGATCAATCGCTTCGTCGAAGCCGCCACTGCTGGCAATATGCTCACCGGCCACTGTGTTCTGCACGTCCATCACTACTTGATGTCTGAGAAAGCCATCGGTCATATCGAGAGCAGCATGGCGGAATTCACGCAAGACCATCCACAGTTCTCGGCACTCACCACGTGCTCCTACCAATTACCCAAGTCGGTGGTGATCTCCGATAACTACACGAACCAGGATCTGGTGGGCCTGATAAGGAAATGCTACGACGAGGATATCTGCGACGAACATACCGGCCCTGACATCTGGTACGGATACAAGAGCGGTGGACTTCCGTTGATCCTCGAGCACAATACCCCCAACAATTCGATCGCTCTTTTATGGGCGGCATCTAAGCCCGACGCGCAGAAGCACAGGATGCGCAGCCTGTTCCCTCGGCGGAAGCGCCATTCCAGCGATGCCTAATCCATTCCGAAAGCGAGCGACCGAGTACATCTCGGAACCCGTCGCTCTACTCCCGCTTGTAAGCCAGCGCCCGATCGGCGATTTCCTGAGCAAGGATGCCGAGGCGATCTTTGAAAAGCTGACGGTGATCGTCGGCTCGCCTGGCTGTGGAAAGACCACGATTGCACGCGTAATGGAGTATGACTGCCTCTTCGAGCTTAGCCAGAATCCTGATCACAACAAGGCGCTCACAGCAGTATTGCACGACCACGAGGTCTTGGTAGACGGGCGACCTGGTCTGCTTGCACACCTGTTGCCGATGACCTCGGACTTTCGAGCGATCTGGGAGTTGCCTTATACGCCGCAGCTGAAAAGCTCTTTGCTGCGCTCTTTTGTACAGTCCAAGGCGGTTCTGGGATGGTTCCGACGGTTGGTTGCCTCCGGGGTGGCACTTTCGGATATCGAGGTGTTGACCCGACGTGACACCGAATCGGCAAGCGTGATTCATCAGGCGCAGACCGCCGAGAGCTTCCGCGACGGCGCCAGGGAGATCGAAATGGCGATCTTCAAGATCGTCACTGCCCTGGTTGCCCCCAATGTTGAAGATCTTCCCAAAGAGTTCCTCGATACGCGCTACGACGTCTTCGAGTTTCTTACGGGATTCCGCCTCGGCGGACAGGAAGTCTCTTCAGGCGGGTCCTGGACGCTCAAACCGCTCGTGATCATCGATGACGCACACGAACTGCATCCCAATCAGTACGTGCAGCTTCGAGATTGGCTCAAGTCGCGTGTCATCGGTGTCTCTCGTTGGATCATGTGCCGTCCGGATGTCGTTGCCCCCGAAGACTTTCGGGAAGTTCTGGTCGAGGACAATGCCGAATCCAGTCCGCTGCCGGCGGGATCGAGCCGCGGGCGCGACTACATTTTGAGGCTGATGCAGCTGAGTAGCCGCGAGACGAAGAAGTTTCGGCCGGTCGCGCGTGACATTGCCAACAACTATCTGCGGAGCATGCCCGAGATTTCCAATCGGGTCAGTGACGTTGAACGTCTGCTGGCCACGTCCAGCATGTCGGTTGCGGCGGGCCAGATCCGGCATATCCGAGAAGCCATCGCGTCACGTGCGCTCGAATCGAAGTTTGGCGACGGGCTGCTCAAGGCACTAGAAGAGCGGATCCCAGCTAGTGCAGATGACGATGAGCGCGCGCAAACCCTACGTATTTTGATCGAACGCGAGCGCAACAGAACTCCGCAACTCGCGCTAATCGAGCCTGAGCCGCTTGACGAGCCCGTCTCGGATGACCGTCAGGCCCGGGCTGACGTCGTCGACGGCGCACGTATCCAGCTGCTGCACGAATATCGTCGCCCTTATTACTACGGGCTCGAGAAGCTGGCCGATGCCAGCAACGCCAACATCGAGCAGTTCATCACCCTTTGCGGGGCGCTTGTCGACGTGGTGGCAGCCCAGGTGGTGCGCGGGAAGCCCATTTCGCTCAAGGCTCGAATACAGAACGATACCTTACAAAAAAAGGCCCGCGATGTGATGAGCGAGTGGGACTTCCCGTATCACGTGCAGGTCCGTGAACTCGTGGAGTTGATCGCTAAGCGTTGCTTGGAAGTCACATTGAAGCCGAATGCCCCATTGAGTGACGGTGCCAACGCAGTCGGGGTGCCGCAATCGGAGTTCGACCAGTTGCATACCGGCACCGATCGATTGGCGCGTGTGCTGCATTTCGCCTTCGCTTACAAAGCCCTCAATCTGGTGCCGCACTATCGCTGCAAGAACAAAGACTGGTGTTTGCTTGAGCTTGGCGGCATTCCTTGCCTGGCCTTTGGGCTGACGCTGGGACGTGGCGGGTTCATCGAGGATCGCTTGTCGGGCCTGCAGTCGAGCGCAGGCTGGTAACCGCCATGGCTGCCCCATTAATTACGCACCGGGACGAAGATTGCCTGACGTTCTTCCATGAGTTCTTTACGAAGGACAAAAAGGTGTTGTACCTCGGGACGCTCGGGTTCGGCGACACCTGCGCGTATTTCCCGTTGCAGTTGATCGGTGTGCCGCAGATCGAGTTCGTATTCCTTATCGAGGTCCGCCAGGACGTCTCACCGATCCTTCAACAGATGGCGAATCGCAATCGTCAGGTGCTGGAAACCGCGATGCACGCGGCTGGCAAGGCGATTCAGTTCGTCGAAGTGCCGATTGTGGCCGATGACACCGCAATCATTGCCGGCCGCAGTGCGGCACAGCTCTGTACGCCGATGATCGAAGGGACGTATAGCGACGTAATCGTCGATGCCACGTCGATGTCGCGCGGCGTCTGTTTTCCGATCGTGAAAGCTGCCTATGCGCGAGCCACGAAAGACCACCAGTGGAACGCGCATGTGGTTGTGGCAGGGCGGGCGGAATCCCGCATCGATGTCACCCACATGTCGAGCGAAGCCCCGGAGTACATGCACGGATTCCGTGCCGATATGGGGGTAGAAGGAACCGAAAACTCGATCAAGCTTTGGCTGCCTCAGTTGTCAGAGCGACAGGCCAAGGGTTTGAATCTCATTTACGAGAAGCTAACGCCCGATGAGGTGAGCCCCATCCTGCCATTCCCTTCTCACGACCCGCTTCGCGGCGACCGGCTGATGCGAGAGTACCAAGTGCCGGTACTGGACGAATGGAGGGTGAATCTGCCGGATGTGATCTACGCACATGAATCGGATCCCAACGACGTCTACAACACCATCTGCCGGATCCATACGACCCGATCGGAAGCGTTCAGAGAGGCGGTTACCCGACCGACCCGCACCATCCTGTCACCGGCTGGCAGCAGAATTGGGAGCTTGGGGATGCTTTTTGCGGCACTTCGGCTCGACTTACCGGTCATGTATACCGACGCCATGGGATACAATTCGCCTATGACGGCGCTTCCGCCCCTGCTCGATGATGCACCCGAGTATCGGTGGCATATCTGGCTCAAGCCTTAGATTTGGGAGCATGACAACGGTCGTGGAATGATTGGAATGACCAGGCCCACACCCCCTCGGATCGCAGGTGCCGGCTTCTTTGCCGTTGATGTCGTCCTTGATAGCGGAGGGGACGTGCTGGCCAGCTCATTAGGTGGCTCCGCGGGTAACGTGCTCTCCATCCTCAGTGCATTTGGATGGCGGTCAACGCCCTTTGCGGTTCTCGGAGAAGATCGCCCAGCCTCGAATCTGGAGGCCCGTTGGGGCGCGCTAGGTATGGATACGCGCTTCGTTCAGAGGTCCTCCGAGCGATCAACCCCGGTAGTTTTCCAGCATCAGCTGGATCCGTCTTGTGGGCGGACGCACCGCTACTCGTTCCATTGCCCTAAATGTGGGCACTCGACTCAGCCACGATACGAGGCGGCGCGGGCGCATTTCGTGACGAAGACGATTCGCCAGGAGCCTGACGTCGATTTCTATTACTTCGATAGGGCGACGCTCGATAACGTCGAGTTGGCGGAGCACTTCGCGCACCATGGCGCATTGGTCGTCTTCGAGCCCTCTCTCGTCGGTGACAACGTCGAAATCTTTCGTAGAGCGGTTCGTGCGGCTGACATCGTGAAATACGCTGACGATCGGCTAGATGACATCGAAGACCTGGGGATTTCCGAGGTTCCGATCGAAATCCAGACGATGGGAAGCAGAGGCCTGAAGGTAAGGTCATCGAATGCGACTGGCGGAGCCTGGATCAAGGTCGACGCGTTCGAGTTGCCGAGTGGAGTGGTCGACGCAGCGGGATCAGGTGATTGGTGCACGGTCGGTATCATCCGTGCCCTGGCCGGTGTTACCCGCAGCGCGGTGAGACAGCTCTCGCTAGAGCGACTGATAAGTGCCACGGTTTACGGACAGGCGTTGGCGGCTCTTAACTGTCTGACGGTAGGGGCGCAGGGGCTACTGAAACATTTTCCGGCAGAAAAGTTCCGTGATCCGCTGGAAGGCTTGGCCTGCGGTTATCCGAAAGCTGGTGCCCACTATCTCGTAGGCTCGGCTTGTCTCTCCGATCTGGCATGGGACGCTGAGGAAGTTTTATCAGTGCTTTCCCGGCGCCTGCCGTTAGGCGGCGACCTTTTCCCCTGCTGCTCGCCGTGACGGCTTCGTGCTCTTCGCGCGACCTGCTTTCTTCTTGTTGTAGATGATGGCGAGTTCGGCTCGAACCTCCATGAGCAGTTCGCCCAACTTGTTCTGACCTTTACCGTTCACTTCGCCCCAGAGCCGGTTAACGGCGTTATCGACGGTCGCCGATTCGACTAAGCGGGCTTGGCCGGTGCTGAGAAGAAGCTCTCGAAGATCGTCGTGCTGCGTGAACTTTGCCGTCAGCACACGCTTCATCCGCTCGAATTTAATCTTGGCCCAGTCTTCGCGGATATCCCACGAATAAAGGCCGTGAGCGGCCATCGCGACCAAAGCGGGGGAGGGCGCTGCCAGGAGCCAATCACGCACTTCGGGTTTGCGGGCCTTGCCGGCCTGATAAGCGTGCTCCGAGGTTGGGAACGTGATTCCCTCGAATTCGAAGGGCCGTCGAAAAAGGTTGCTGAACGCCCCGTAGGGCTTTTCGTTGGATCGGTAGAAGCGGATTTCGCTCATCGTCGTCTCAGGTCAATCGCGTTTTTGGCGGTGGTGGGGTTTGTCGGTTTTCACCTTTTACGGGGGAATCGTTTCTCCACTCCTCTAGCACACGAGATGCCGAGGTTGGAGGGAGTGCGGACAGCAGGTTGAGCATGGCCAGAACCCCTGCCGGGGCGCTGGCACCTCTCTTCCACTCTCCCAGTGCGCGGGGTGACATCTGAGCAACGGCTGCCAGCTCTGCCTGGGTGATTTGTCGCCCTTTTTGCTCTGCCACGCTCACTTGGATGCGATTCAGAATTTTTTGGAATCTATCCACGTAATTAATGTTGTAACTTACATAAAAATGTAAGTCAACTCAGGAGTGGCGTAGGTCTACTCTGGATGCCGCGCGCGTCGCAGTCGTTGGACGATGTTCGGACAGCCACAACAAGAAAAGCCCCTAGCGAACTAGGGGCTTTCGTGTGCCACGGCTCAGTGTCGGGCGGCTAATGCGACGAAATCTCAGCGCCACCTGTTGCTGTCAATTGAGCCACTTAACGCTGTGCCTCACATTCAGTCCCAGCTGAGTGCACCACCGGTTTGATACTCGGTGACTCTAGTCTCGAAGAAGTTCTTCTCCTTCTTGAGGTCGATCACCTCGCTCATCCACGGGAACGGGTTCTCGGCGCCCGGGTAGATTTCCTTGAGGCCGATCTGGTTGCAGCGGCGGTTGGCGATGTACTGCATGTACTCGTTGAACATGCTGGCGTTGAGACCCAGCACGCCGCGCGGCATGGTGTCGTG
>Ga0172372_10013533_pt1 | contig 10085 bp, 8 predicted proteins | sample LakKiv5m_2_FD_114544 | JGI IMG/M metagenome (GOLD analysis project Ga0172372, IMG submission 114544) | Freshwater microbial communities from Kabuno Bay, South-Kivu, Congo - kab_092012_9.5m | ecosystem: Environmental > Aquatic > Freshwater > Lake | place: Democratic Republic of the Congo... | reverse complement strand
GTCGTCTTGCCCGCGCCGGGCGTGGCGACCGCCATGAAGTCCCGCGGCTGACGCCGGGTGTACTCCTCGAAGGCGGCTCGCTGCCAGGCGCGGAGGCGGGTGCTACTCACCCGAACCGGAGCCGCCGGACCCCGATCCGCCGGAGCCGGCGTCGTCGCCGTCCTGCAGCGACTCCCAGATCTCCTTGCACTCCGGGCAGACCGGGAAGCGCTGCGGGTCTCGACTCGGCACCCAGACCTTGCCGCACAGGGCGACCACGGGGGTGCCCATGACCATCGCCTCGGTCAGCACGTCCTTGGGGACGTAGTGGCTGAAGCGTTCGTGGTCACCGTCCTCGGTGCGCTGCTCGGTGCGCTCGTCGAGGACGGTCTGCGTTCCGCGGCCGAAGAATCCCACGTCCCCATCCTACGGGTCCACGGCGACGTTCCTCGACCTCCGACGCGGTCGCGACCCTCGTCCGCCTCAGTTGTCGCCGGGCTCGTCGGGCAACGTCGCCCAGAACCGCAGGTCTCCGGACTGCCGCCGGACGACGTCGTGCCACAACGACTCGGGGTGTCGACTGATGAGGTCGCGCGGATCGGCGTCCAGCACGAGCCAGGCGCCCTCCGCGACCTCCTCCTCGAGCTGGCCTGCCGACCAGCCCGCGTACCCGGCGAAGACCCGGAGCCCGGCGAGGGTCGTGGCGTCCGGCGGCGGGCTGTCGAGGTCGACGAGCCCGACCCGGCCACCGACCGATCGCCACCCCGGCGGCGGGCCGCCGACCGGCACCGGATCGGCGAGGACCCCGACCGCGAGCGCGGCCTCCTGCTCGACCGGGCCGCCCCGGAACAGCAGGGTCGGCGACGTCACGGCCGAGCTCCAGGCCGGCAGGATCACGTGCACGTCGGAGTCGAGCGGCCGGTTGACGATGACCCCCAGGGACCCGTCGTCGTCGTGCGACAGGAGGAACACCACGCTGCGCGAGAAGACCCCGTCCCCGATCGACGGAGTGGACACGAGAAGCCGGCCACGCCATGCACCCATGGCCTTATGATGCCCGCATGCCCGACCCAGCGTCCGGATCCCACACCGGAGACGACGAGTTCACCGTCGACGAGCTCGCGGCCCACGTCGGCATGACCGTGCGCAACGTGCGCGCCTACGCCGGCCGTGGGATCCTGCCGCCACCGCGGCTCGAGGGACGCACCGGGTACTACGGCCGCGAGCACGTGCAGCGGCTGCAGCTCGTGCGCGAGCTGCTCGACCGCGGGTTCACGCTCCAGGCGATCGAGGCGAGCGTCCGCGACGCACGTCCCCAGGTCTCGGGACACACGCTCGACCTGCTGCGCATCCTGGACGAGCCGCACGACGTCGAGGCCGAGATCATGACGCGCGACGGTCTCGCGGCACTGGCCGGGGTCGACCGCGACAACCACCTCATCGACGACCTCGCCGATCTCGGCCTGGCGCGCTGGATCGACGAGGAGAACGTCGAGCTCCTGCAGCCGCAGATCGTGCGGATCGGGGCGACCGTCGTGAACCTCGGCCTCGATCCCGGGACCGTCATCACGATGTACCCGCTCATGCGGGAGCGTCTGCGCTCGATCGCCGACGCGTTCGTGGCGTCGGTGTCGGCGGAGATCATCGACCCGTTCCTGGAGGCGGGGCTGCCGGAGTCGGACTGGGACCGCATCCTGGCCGTCGCCGAGAGCCTGCTGCCGATCGCCGGGCAGGTCACCGTCGCGATCCTGCGCGAACAGCTGGGTCAGGCGATCGACGACGAGCTCTCGGTCAAGCTCAAGGGACTGCGCAGCAGCTCGGACTGATCCGCCCGTCGGCGGACGTTCCGCCTCGGACGCACCGCGACCCCGACCGCGCCGGAGGGAGGATGGCGCGAACGGGGCCGTGGCAACCCGCGACGCCGAGGGAGAGCGGCGCCCGGGGATCGAGGGGTGGGGGCTGGGAGGTGTGAGGGGGTCGGTCAGGCCGCCAGCGCGCTGCGCAGTCGGCTGAACAGGCTGGGCTGGGGCTCGGGCGCCGACGCGATCTCGGGCAGCACCGCCAGGTCACGCGCGGAGTCGGCGATCTCGCGGCCCTGGTCGACCAGGGTCGGCGACATGGCCGGCACACCGGCGGCGCGGGCGAGCAGCTCGTTCTCCTTCTCGACCGCGCGCGCCATCTCGGGGGCACCGCGGTGGGCGTCGAGCAGGCGACGCGCCCCGGGCAGACCCGAGGCGGTGTCGACCCAGGCGTTGACGACCCCGATCTCGGGGGTGTCGGCACCGTCGCCGACGAGCTCGTCGAGGTGGGCGCTGAGAGCCGACGACCAGCGCAGCTGGACGTCGAGCAGGAGGAGGGTCGGGTCGGAGTAGACCTCGCGGGCGCCGGGGACGGCGTCGAGGGCGGAGTCGAGGGTCACCGAGGCGTCGGCGTCGGCGATGGCCAGCACGTCGGACACGATGGACTTGCGACGGTGGTAGGCATCCCAGGTCATGGTCGCGATCCTTTCGTCGGGGGGAACGTACCGAGGGTACGTACTGTCAGTATGGCGCATCGTCGCAGGTCAGACCACGTCGGCGGGGTGTGATCCCTCCCACGGCTGGAGCCTCCCCCTAGGATGTGAGGCATGACTCATCCGGCCAAGGTCCTGCGCGCTGCCCGCAAGGCCTCCGGGAAGGCGTCGGGCCGGAGCTACTCCTCGGGCACGAAGAAGGCGCTCGTGCAGAGCGCGACCCGCCTGTTCGCCGATCACGGCTACGCCGGCACGTCGCTCGACGAGGTCGTCGCGGCCTCGCGCGTGACGAAGGGCGCCTTCTACCACCACTTCCCGAGCAAGCTCGCACTCTTCGACGCCGTCTTCACGGAGCTGCAGGAGTCGGCGATCGACCGCATCCGGCAGGCGTTCGAGGCTGCGAACGACCCGTGGGACCAGGCCCGCGCCGGCCTGCGCGCCTACCTCGACGTGAGCCGCGAGACGGAGTTCCGGCGCATCTGCATGCAGGAGGCACCTGTCGCCCTCGGCCACGAGGCCTTCACGGAGGCCGAGCGTGCTGCCTCGCTGGGCTTCATCCACGATGTCGTCGACCGGCTCGTCGACGACATCGGCGAGATCGACGTCGACCGCGAGGCCCTCGCGGCGGTGTTCTACGGCGCGATCCGCTCCTCGGCGGAGTTCGTCGCCGACTCCAGCGACCCCGATCTCGCCAGCGCCCGGGTCGCGGAGTCGATCAACGTGATCCTCACCGGCCTCCGCACGCTGGGCCAGCTCGTCACCGAGTGAGCCTCGGCGGCGCGCCTACTGGAACGTCGCCGACCCGCGGTCCTGCGAGACGAGCTCGATCCAGGTCTTGCCCGGCGGGATCGTGACGGGGGCGCCGGCGGCGTCCGTGAACGTCACGGTGCTGGCCAGCGACGCCTTGGACCACTGCACGTCGATCGCCTGGCCACCGATCACGACGACCCCGTTGCCGGTGCCCTCGAAGATCGTCTCCGGCACGCGGTTGCCGGCCGGGTCGCGGTAGCCCGCGTCGCGCTCCGGCGCGTAGATGACGACGAGGTTGTTCGCGACGAACTCCTCACCCGGAGCGGCGAAGCCGTTGGTGCGCGACCACGTGCCGTTGGTCAGCGCGAACGTCGTCGTGTGGCTGGAGGAGAACGTCACGCTCGCGCTGGTGACCGGACGAGCGCCCGCCGCGGCCGGGGGCGTCTCGCCGGCGGGGGTGAACTGGAAGTACGGGCCGGGGATCTGGGTCGGCGCGGCCGCGGCAGCCACCGCCGTCAGGTCGAGCAGCCGGTTGTACGGCCGCCTCTTGTCCGGGTCGGAGCTGAAGCCGGGCGAGCTGTTGTCCTCGGTGTAGGTCGTCAGGCCCGCTCCGCCGATCACGTCGTACGCCGGTCCGGCGCCGCCGGAGGCCACGACGTGCGCCGCGACGGGGGCCGCGATGCCCGCGTCGGTGCCGCGCAGCGACCGGACGTGACCGATCTTGGTCGGCAGGGTCGTGTGGTACAGCGCCGCGAGGCGCGTGATGCCGCCCTCGACCATCTCCTCGACGACGAGGTCGGCCTGGTTCACGCCGTACTGCGGCGCGCCGGACCTGCTGTTCTCGACCTTGACGACGAAGACCGGGTTCGCGGGCGGCGTGCCCCCGAACTCCTGACCCGTCAGCGGCGAGACCTGGACGATCTGCTGGCTCTCACCCTCGCTCGACTCCTTCTTCTCGTCCGACGAGTCGCCACCGCCACAGGCGGACACGACGAGGACCAGTGAGGTGACGACAGCGAGCAGGCGGAGCTTCATGCCCGACAGCATGCCGGAGACACCCCGACGTTCGGCCCGGGACACGCGGGGCTGCAGGACCAAGGTCCCGTCCGTCAGGAGGTGAGTGTCGGTGCGGGCTGCCACGATGTCAGGGTGTCCGACGCCCTCGCCCGTTTCGCCCCGGCCACCCGGGCCTGGTTCGGCGAGAGCCTGGGCGAGCCGACCCCGGCCCAGGCGGCCGCCTGGGCCGTCCCGGACGACCGTCACCTCCTGGTCGTCGCGCCGACCGGCTCCGGCAAGACCCTCGCGGCGTTCCTCAGCGCGATCGACACGCTCCTGCACCGCGAGGCGCCGCCGGCGGGCGCACCTCGACCCGGCACGTCGGTGCTGTACGTCTCGCCCCTCAAGGCCCTGGCGGTCGACGTCGAGCGCAACCTCCGCTCCCCGCTCGTCGGCATCTCCCGCACCGCGGCGCGAGAAGGCACGGAGGTGCGCGACGTCACGGTCGGCATCCGCTCCGGCGACACCCCGCCGGCCGAGCGACGCCGGCTGGCGAGCCACCCGCCCGACGTGCTCATCACGACGCCCGAGTCGCTCTTCCTGGTGCTGACGTCGGCCGCCCGCGAGTCGCTGCGCGACGTCCACACCGTCATCGTCGACGAGGTCCACGCGGTCGCGGGCACGAAGCGCGGTGCCCACCTGGCGCTGAGCCTGGAGCGTCTCGACGCGCTGCTGGAGCGACCCGCCCGACGGGTCGGCCTCAGCGCCACGGTGCGTCCGGCCGAGGAGGTCGCCCGGTTCCTCGGCGGCGGGCGACCGGTCGAGACCGTCGCCCCGCCGTCGCCCCGGCACCTGGCCCTGGAGGTCCGGGTGCCGGTCGACGACCTGGCCGAGATCCCCCCGCTGGTCGATCCCGCACAGGAGGCCTCCGACGGTCAGCAGTCGCCCGGTGGCACGATCTGGCCGCACGTCGAGCAGCAGGTGCTCGACCTCGTCCTGGCCCATCGGTCGACCCTCGTGTTCGTCAACTCCCGCGGCCTCGCCGAGCGTCTGACGTCCAGGCTCAACGAGGCGCACGCCGCCCGCCTGGGCCACGCGCGACCCCTCGACGCCGACACCCGTGCACCGGCGCAGATCCTCGGCGGCAGCTCGCAGTCCCGCGGCGTGGCCGACGACGCCGGAGAGCTCGTGGCGCGGGCGCATCACGGCTCGGTCAGCAAGGAGCAACGGGCGCTGATCGAGGACGACCTCAAGACGGGACGCCTGCCGTGCGTCGTCGCCACCTCGAGCCTCGAGCTCGGCATCGACATGGGCGCCGTCGACCTCGTCGTGCAGGTCGGCTCGCCGCCCACCGTGGCGTCAGGGCTGCAACGCGTCGGCCGGGCCGGCCACCAGGTCGGGGCGATGTCCGAGGGCGTCGTCTTCCCCACGTCGCGTTCGGACCTGCTCAGCGCGGCGGTCACGTCCGAGCGCATGCTGGCGGGCGCGATCGAGTCGCTCCAGGTCCCCGCGAACCCGCTGGACGTCCTGGCGCAGCAGACCGTGGCGGCGTGCGCGCTCGAGCCGGTCGACGTCGAGGAGTGGTTCGTCACGGTGCGACGCTCCGCACCCTTCGCGGCGCTCCCCCGCCGGGCGTACGACGCCGTGCTCGACCTCGTGTCCGGTCGCTACCCGTCGGAGGACTTCGCCGAGCTCCGGCCGCGGGTCGTCTGGGACCGCGACGCCGGGACCCTCACGGGGCGACCCGGCGCCCAGCGGCTGGCCGTCACGAGCGGTGGCACGATCCCGGACCGCGGGATGTTCTCGGTCGTGCTGCCTGTCGACGAGGAGAACGCCCGGACACCGCGTCGTGTGGGCGAGCTCGACGAGGAGATGGTCTACGAGTCGCGGGTGCAGGACGTCATCTCGCTCGGCGCCACGAGCTGGCGGGTGCAGGAGATCACGCATGATCGCGTCATCGTGGTGCCCGCTCCCGGCCTCCCCGCACGCCTGCCGTTCTGGAAGGGCGATGCCGCCGGGCGCTCGGCCGAGCTCGGCGCGGCGATCGGGGCGGCGGTGCGCGAGCGGATCACCGACACGACCGACGTGCCCGGCGACGAGTCCGCCACGGCCCCGCTGCTCGACCGGCGGGCCTCCGGCAATCTCGACACCTACCTGGCCGAGCAGCGCGCCGCGACAGGCGTCGTGCCCACCGACCGCACGCTCGTCGTCGAGTCGTTCCGCGACGAGCTGGGCGACTGGCGGGTCGTCCTGCACTCGCCGTACGGCCGGCGGGTGCACGCGCCGTGGGCGCTCGCGGTCGCGGCGCGCATCCGGGAGCGGTACGACCTCGACGGCGCCGTCGTGGCGTCCGACGACGGCATCGTGGCGCGCTTGCCTGACGTCGAGGGCGACGCCGGACCCGCACGGGCCGAGCTCTTCGCGTTCGATCCCGAGGAGCTCGAACGCGTCGTGACGGCGGAGGTCGGCGGGTCGGCGCTCTTCGCGGCCCGCTTCCGGGAGTGCGCCGCACGGGCGCTGCTGCTGCCACGCCGCAACCCCGGCTCTCGGGCACCGCTGTGGCAGCAGCGCCAACGCTCGGCCCAGCTGCTGGAGGTCGCTCGCCGCCACCCGGACTTCCCGATCCTGCTGGAGACGGCGCGGGAGTGCCTCCAGGACGTGTACGACCTCCCGGCACTGATGCGACTCATGCGCGGCGTCGTCGACCGCACCGTGGGGGTCGTCGAGGTGACGACCGAGAAGGCCTCGCCGTTCGCCCAGAACCTGGTGTTCGGTTACGTCGCCGCGTTCCTCTACGAGGGCGACGCCCCGCTCGCCGAGCGACGGGCCGCCGCCCTGTCGCTCGACTCGGGACTGCTGGCCGAGCTCCTGGGGCGCGCGGAGATGCGCGACCTGCTCGACCCGGAGGTGCTGCGCTCGACCGAGGCACAGCTGCAGCGCACCGAGCCGGAGATGCGGGCGAAGGACGCCGAGCAGGTCGCCGACCTCGTGCGACGCCTCGGTCCGCTCACGACCGACGAGGTCGTGGCTCGGTCGGGCGATCCGGAGGCGGCGCCGGTGTGGCTCGCCGGACTCCTGGAGGACCGGCGCCTGATCGAGGTCAACGTCGCCGGCTCGCCCGCGTGGGCCGCCGTGGAGGACGCGGGGCGGCTCCGGGACGCCCTCGGCGTGGCGCTGCCGCTCGGGGTGCCGGCGGCGCACCTGGAGTCGCCGGCCGACGCCCTGGGCGACCTCGTCTCGCGGTACGCGCGCACGCACGGACCCTTCTCCGCCTCGCATCTCGCGGCCCGCTGGGGCCTGGGGGTCGGCCCGGTGCGCGACGTGCTGGCGCGCCTCGCGACCGACGGGCGGGTCGTCGAGGGCGAGTTCCGCCCCGTCGCGGAGTCGGACGCGGAGACCTCGACCGACCGCACCGAGTGGGTCGACGCCGAGGTGCTGCGCCGGCTGCGCCGTCGCAGCCTGGCCGCGGCCCGGCAGCAGGTCGAGCCCGTCGACGCCGCCACGTTCGCCCGCTTCCTGCCGTCGTGGCACGGCCTCGACCGGCCGCGCCGCGGCGAGGCCGGGCTGCTGGAGGCGATCGACCAGCTGGCCGGGATCGCCCTGCCAGCCAGTGCCTGGGAGTCGCTCGTGCTGCCGTCACGCGTGCGCGACTACTCCCCGGCCGCGCTCGACGCGCTCCTCGCCGACGGCGAGGTCGTCTGGGTCGGTGCCGGCACGCTCGGCGCGTCGGACGGCTGGATCCGGCTGCTGCCCGCCGACCTCCTCGGCCTGGAGACACCGGGACCGCTCGAGCCGCCGGACGCGGACCGCGCAGCGGCCCAGGACGCGCTGCTGGAGGCCCTCGGCGCCGGCGGCGCCTTTCGCTTCACCGACCTGGCTCCCGAGGTCGCCGAGCCCGACGCCCTCTGGGACCTGGCCTGGTCGGGCCGGGTGTCGAACGACTCCTTCGCCCCCGTCAGGGCCCTCGCCGGGTCCCGGGGCAGCACCCGTGCTCGTCCCAGCGGACGACCTCGACGGCTGGGTGCCCGACCACTGCGTCCAGCCGCACCGCCCGCCCTGTCCGGCCGCTGGTTCGCCCTGCCCCAGGAGCAGGTCGACCCGACCCGTCGGGCCGTCACGCGGGCCGAGGTGCTGGTCGCTCGCCATGGCGTGCTGACCCGGGGAGCCGTCGTCAGCGAGCAGGTGCCGGGCGGGTTCTCCGACGTCTACCGGGTGCTGCGTGAGTCCGAGGACCGTGGCGTCGTGCTGCGCGGGATGTTCGTCGAGGGCCTCGGCGCCGCCCAGTTCGCCGCGACGTCGACGATCGACCTGCTTCGCGCGCACGTCCGCGACCCCGACGACCCGGCGACCGGCCCGGCGTTCGCGCTCGCGGCGACCGACCCCGCACAGCCGTTCGGCGCCGCCCTGCCGTGGCCCGACACCCTCGGCGGTCCTGAGTCCACGCACCGTCCGTCGCGGCGTGCCGGAGCAGTCGTGCTGGTGCACGACGGCGTGTGCGTCGCGTTCGTCGAGCGCGGGGCGCGGCGTGTGCTGACGTTCACCGACGATCCCGCGCACCTCGTGGCTGCCGCCGATGCGCTCGCGTCGGTCGTTCGGTCCGGACGCCTCGGACGCGTCCGTGTCGAGACGGTCGACGACCGCGGCGTCACCGGCACGCCGCTGGGGCAGGCCATGGCCGCCGCGGGCTTCGCCCCCCATCCGAAGGGGTTGCAGCTCCGTGCCTGAGGGCGACACTGTCTTCCGCACCGCGGCGCGCCTGCACCGTGAGCTGTCCGGCCACGTCCTGACCCTCAGCGACCTCCGGGTGCCGCAGCACGCCACGGCCGACCTGACGGGACTGCAGATCCGTGAGACGGTCAGCCGCGGCAAGCATCTGCTGACGCGCGTCGGCGACTGGACGCTGCACACCCACCTGCGCATGGAGGGCGTCTGGCACGTCCACCCGCACGGCACCCGGTGGCGTCGCCCCGAACACGCCGCGCGCGTCGTGCTCGAGACGGCCGAACGCCAGGCCGTGGGCTTCTGGCTCGGCATGGTCGACCTGGTCCCGACCAACGAGGAGCACCGGGTCGTGGGTCACCTCGGACCTGACCTGCTGGGCTCCGACTGGGACCTCGAGGTAGCCCTGACCAACCTCGACATGGGCCCGGAACGTCCCGTCTTCTCGGCGCTGCTCGACCAACGCAACCTGGCCGGCTTCGGCACCGAGTACGTCAACGAGCTGCTGTTCGTTATGGGCGTGCACCCCATGACCCGGGTCGCCGATCTCCCGGACGTGCGCCGGCTCGTCGTGCGCGGCCAGCAGATGATCCGGGCCAACTCGACCCGCTGGGAGCGTTCGTTCACGGGCTCGACCAGGCCGGGGCAGGAACGCTGGGTCTTCCATCGGGAGCGGAAGCCCTGCCGCCGGTGCGGCGCACGGATCGCCGACGCCGACCTCGGCGAGGACCCCGTGCAGGCGCGTAACGCGTTCTGGTGCCCGCACTGCCAGCCAGAGCGCTGACCGCCGCCACGTGTGCCTGCGGCTCAGGGAACGGGTGGGCGCCGCTGGTTGAGGTGCGAGCGCCGGGCGTTCCGCTGGTTGAGGTGCGAGCTTGCGAGCCTCGAAACCGGCTGACGTGCCCTTCGAGGCTCGCTCGTTCCTCACTCGCACCTCAGGGAGCGGGTTGGTTCGCGCGGGCGGCCTCGCTCCTCAGGGAGCGGGTGGGGTCCGCTGGTTGAGGTGCGAGCTTGCGAGCCTCGAAACCAGCTGACGTGCCCTTCGAGGCTCGCTCGTTCCTCACTCGCACCTCAGGGAGCGGGTTGGTTCGCGCGGGCGGCCTCGCACCTCAGGGAGCGGGGTGGCGGC
>Ga0172372_10013531_pt1 | contig 10085 bp, 7 predicted proteins | sample LakKiv5m_2_FD_114544 | JGI IMG/M metagenome (GOLD analysis project Ga0172372, IMG submission 114544) | Freshwater microbial communities from Kabuno Bay, South-Kivu, Congo - kab_092012_9.5m | ecosystem: Environmental > Aquatic > Freshwater > Lake | place: Democratic Republic of the Congo... | reverse complement strand
GCCAAAGCTGCGTCGTCAGCCGGCGTACCGACCTTTCGTGCGTCTTGGAACAACCGATATGCATCGTCATACGGATCCATCTCAGGAAGGTCCGCTGCCGCTGCCGGCGCTCCACGATTAAAACCTTGGCGAAATGCCTGCTGCTCTCGTTCCTCGGCAGGGATCTCGGCAGGCGCACTCTGCGGTGCACCCAAGATTCCAAGATCAGTAGCCTCGGACTTAAGGGCTTCGACGTCCTCGCCTTCCCAGGTCTTAAACAGCAATCCACCAATCTTTGAACTGGTGTCGATGCCAGCCTTTGCAAACATCAGCTCCCGGCGCATCTGGGAAAGCTCTTCCTGAGCTTTCTTGCCTGCTTCGGCAGCCTTTCGCAACGACTTGATATCGGGCTGATCGTTCTCTTCGTAGTTGTCAATGTCCTGTGCCATGTGGATTTTCCTTTGGAAGTTGTGTCAACAGCCGACTTGACCTACACCCGAGACGCGGCGATTTCCCGAGGATGCTTCCGGCGGCCACTATGTAGCACTCACCTGTGGGGCCCTAAGAGCTCACCCACATCCACAACCCTATCCACAGGGTGTGGACAATTCAGGTATTTCGTTGAATTACTTTTTGCCCCGATTGCGGGCACGGTTGGTCGACGCATTTTCGCGGACCAAACGTCCATCTTTAAGGTGGGAAAGATCCTTTCCACCTTTGCCCATTATGCCGCGCTCTCGTCGTTCCTCTGCCAGTTTACGCCGCTTTTCCAGTTGATCTGGGCGTGCATTAACTTTTTTATCCGTCGAGGCTTTCTTGGCACGAGCCGTAGCGTTGGTGCGGTAGTACTTCGCAGTAGCGCGAGGTTTGGCAACCTTCCGAGGTGCCATTACCACTTCACCTTATTTGCCCAATACGCAGCCGACATAGGTCCTTTAGCAATGTTCTTGGCGTGGCGAGCTTTGAACGAGGCTCGCTTTTTACGCATAGCAGCGCCTTCACCAGCCTTCGGTTTGCCAGCGGTCTTGGCCCCCTGCTCGCCAAACCGGATGGTCTTGACCCGTCCACCCGACCGAGCCACCACAACGTGTGACTTGGTCGGGTGACCGGGCGTGCGCTTTGGCTTGTTGTAGCCAGCCACGCCCGCCCGGGCGAGTCGAGGATCTTTCTTAGCTGCCATAGCGAGTCTTGGAGTTATGCGAACCCCAGCCACGAATGGCATCCGAAACCGTCTTGCGTCGGGACACTCCGGCGCCAGGATTCACTCCGGGTGCCGGCGTTGAGTCACCGTAGCCCTCGTGATATCGCTGGGTGGGAGATGCTTTGACTTTGTTCTTGCCAGCCTTCTTGGGCTGATTTCCACCGGGACCAGGCATGATTGCTCCTATCGCTTTGTTGATTTCGAACTACCTGAGGACTTCTTTGACATAACTGCAGACCTGGTTTGTCGAGCCATGCCACTTCCGGTTGTGCCGGTGTACTTTTTGCCCGCCGCTTTCAAGCCACCAACACGCTGGGTTTCTCCACTGTCAGTAGCGCCGAGGCCACGCTTCGCCGGGGCTGGAGTCTGCTTGGCAAAAGTACTTTGACCCTGGCGAAGCGTGCGCGTGCGTGCGGCGTTTAAACCCGTCATAGGGTTTGCTGAAGGCTTTGATTTGTCGGCCTTCTTCGTCTTCTGTGCACGCTGGGTCATGCGTTGATTGGGCTTGGGGGGCATTACATTGCTCGCTTTCTGCCTTTGGCGGCCATTTGCTGAAACTTCTTTTTACCATATTTCTTTCGGCCAATAGACGCCGCCAAAGCACCGGGGTTTTTGACCCCTTCTTTGGACAGCTCTTTCTTCAATTTCTGGAAACGCCCACCGCCACCAGGGGCCATCGACTTTTTCTTAGCAGCCACACTTCCTCATTTCCGCCTGGAAGCCCAAGCATTATCTACCAGGTTCGGATACTTTCTTCCAGCCTTCTTAGCCCTTGCACGGGCCGCTTTCTGCTGAGTAGGACTCAATGATCGGCTAGTTTTCTTGGGGTTTGGTTTATCCCAAAACGCTTTCTTGCTGGCCATTAGATTACTCCTGCTCCTGTGACACCCCGCCCGGAAATAGTTGCTCCTCCGCCGACTGCAGTTTGCTGGAGTTGACGGGTTCGGAGGCGGTTCTCAAGGAGGGCTCGATCGACAGCTGAGCCACCCAACCCAGCCTCAAGAGCAGTTACATCGGTCAAGTCCTGGCGTTCAGCAAATGTCTCCTGTGTCAAGGGACGGAACTCGGCCGCCGTCTGCACACCCTGGCGGATTTCACCTTCGGACATAGCAACTTGGCCGAAACGTTCAGCTTCAAGACGATTGATCTCAAACCCTGCTCGACGACCGAAGCCACCAATCTGTCCAACACGGACCGAACGATCAATCTCAACCAACGTTTTCTTTGGATCAAGAATCGCTGCAAGCATTGCGCCTTCGGCAGATTGGCCGTAGTACTCAGAGAAAACATCTTTGACTTCGTTAGGCATGCGCTGCATAACCTGGAAACCACGCTGCAGTCGGTCCTCTACTTGGGTAATAGCAAGCCCGGTTTCCATCGCCCGTTGTGCGTCGTCATTGGAATCGTAGAACCAAGATGGGACTCCCGAGTTGTTCATCAACTGGAAGAAATCCCTCTCGTATTCCAGCACCTGCTCCGCAGTTGGAACGTAGGGGGCATTTGCATCACGCATGCGAAAGATCACCGAGAATCGTTGGCGAAACTCTGGGGTTTGTTCAAGCGCGAACAACAATTCGTCACGCGTTTCAATGCCGCCCTTGATCTGTTCCCAAAGCCAGCCACTCGGCCGCCCACCCTCGTAACGGAAAAGACTCCCTAGACCAATGCTGTTGAGAAATCCCGCTAGTCCTTGGAAAACAGCATTCGGGTCGCGGGTTGTTCCGGTAACAGGATCTTCTTTTTCCTTGTCTCTGTCGCGTCGCTTTGCTTCCTCGTCACGAGCAATCTTGTCTCGTTCGGCCTGGCGTTGTTCAACAAACGAAATCAACTGACACGAATTAGTTTCTGGGTCCCACACTTCTCCAGGTCCGCACTGCTGCTGTGATTCACCAGCACCACCGCCGGGTTGCCCTTGGCCCGGAGCAGGCGTCTGCGTTGTTCCACCACCAAAAAACGTGTTGAGATTTGCTCGTGCCTGCGCCTCGTTTTGCTGACGAGCTGCTTCTGCCTGTGATTGCGTAATCTGACCTGTTAACTGTTGCTCAAAGATCTGCCACGCACGCTGCTGCTGTGCGGGGGTCATTGCGCCATAGACAAGATCACTCTCAGAAACATTGCTCATCAGAACACACTCCTTCCAAAGATTTCAGCAATACTCCGCGCCAAAGCAGACGACAACTGTCGAGCCTCATCGCTCTGTTCCCATCTCGGATCTTTGCGAATATTGCTACGAAGTTCCGATGTAGTAGCAAGACGCTGGTTCTCGCCTTCCCCAACTGTTACCAAGCTCAAAAATGAGGGATCATCGAATGACACCGACGCTTCGTTAATACCAAGACTGTCGGCAATAACTCTCTTAGGTGCAGCAAGGATGTCTATTGGGGACAATCCTTCATCGATCATCTTGGTCAGGAACGGTGTTGCCAATTTGGCCTGCGTCCGGATCAACGCTTTATAGCCATCGGGAGTTGCTTGTCCGGTAGCAAGGTTGGTAGCCCAATCAAGGATCTCCTGTTCAGGCAACTTCACCAAATACTGCTTGGCCATCGTTGTAATTTCATCCCGATAAGCCGTCAAGGTTCCTTGACCAATAGTGTCCCACTTGATAAGACCAGCCAGGGCCTGGTCAACCTGCTCGGCTGAATAGTTCTGTGCTTCAGCAACGCGGGCGATGTAGTCAACTTCCTCCGGCTTGAGCTTTAGACCAAGTTGCTTTGATCGAAAGAGAATTGAAGTTTGGTAGGTGCGAACAATATTTTCCTTGTCCTGCTGGCTTCGACCGCCACCACCCGAGGATCTAAACAAGTACGGAATAGCATTACGGGGCACTCCAAATCGGGCCATGAGTCGCCCAACGTGAACCTCGCTGACATTTCCCCGAGTTGCTACGAAGTGGTCAGCGAATGAAATCGCAAACGACGGACCATAAGACTCAATCAGTGAGACCCAGGCTGGCTCCTTCTTCATTTCAATCAGAACCTGTGCCCGCTGAGTCTGTGATGCAAACGCCAACTGACCACCCAGGCCGGCAGCAACACCACCTTCACGTTGCTGTACGGGATTCATTGTTTCAGCCACGAGTCGTCCTCACTTTTTCTCCACGCATGTACGTCTGGTTAAACTGCTCCAAAGCGTTTACCATTCGCTCATTGGCAAATTGTTCATCGAAGTAGGCTTGAGCGCGTGCTTCAACATCGACCTTTGGCTCGCCAGTAACGGTCGGCCCAAGCGCAGCATCTCGTTCCCAACCACGCACGGCACGAAGAAAACCATTCAGTTCATCGCCGGACATAGTGCGGCCGAGCACTTTGCCCCCAAACTCTTGTGCCGCATTAATCCACGACGTTGGATCGGTGTACTCAATATTAGCTTCGTTGGCGTAGGTAGAAATCCGTTCGCGCAATAGATCGGCCACCTTTGTCTTTCGATTATCTGAGTCCCAAAGCATGGTGTCCCACGCAAGTTTTGTGTTGTCGTCGACTGTGCCAAGAGTGGAATAAGCCCGACCAATGTCGTTGAAATAACCGGCTCGTCCCAACATTCGTTGAACCGCCATGACTTGCTGACGATTTAATCCATAGATGTATTGACGGGCCTGACCGGCTGTCAACGACTCCAACTTCGGCATATCAATAACAATTTTATCAGTGGTGAACTGGTTCACCCATTCTTCATTGCGGCGTCTGTAATCATCAAGAAATTGCTGGCCACCAATTACGCCAGTAAACGAGAATGGCCCGGAGCCAATCGCCTCTTCCGGCGGCTGCCCGGTTGTTCCAGGGACTCGCAAACCCTCAACAAACTCTGCTGCTCCTGGCATCTGGCTTGGAGTTCCGCTTGGCATTGTCGCAGCGCCAGTTGCAGCATCTTTAGTTTCCTTTGCCGCTCCCGATTCCTCTGACGTAATTAGTTCTTCGACATTGTCTTGTCGGTTTTTGGGTTCACTTTTTAAAAGTTCGTTCAAATAGGGCGTGTAATTAAGGCGAATGAGAGCGGCATTTGAAACTATTCCTGAATCGGGATCGACGGAACCATATTTGTATTCGTCCGGCAGCATTTCAGCCAAGCGGTACAGAACAACCCATCGATGATTCTCTTGAGTGTTCCCTCCAACCTTTGCTGCTACGCCAAAGATATCAGCTAACTGTTGGGCAACAATTGTGTTTGAAAGCAAACCATCTTTTTCATAGATTGAATTTGCTGCGACAGCATCAGGTTGCAACGGAATCTCAGCCATGATTACTCCAGTCCAGCCTCAGGTTGAAGAACCGTAGTCCAATACGGCATGACCATTGGGTTGTTAATAAGGAAGTCGTCGACCCAAGCCCGAAACTGCACCTTGAGAGCAGACAACTTAAATTCACCTGACGTTGTTCGGTCAAGACCCAATTCGCCACGCAGGATTTGGTAGACATCAAACGTGTCTTGGAGAATCCGCATAGCATCAAAGTGTGCTGCTTTTGGAGCCAGCGGATCCTTGAGGACAACACGCATCTGATCAAGCACTCGACGCCGGCGCTGACGCGCGTCATCCGAGGTCAACATCTGATCGAACAGCGGATGTGTTGCTCGGAACGAATCGGCCCAAGCCAACCATGCTCGGTTCAACGCGCGAGCTTCTTCAATGCGACCAGTACTGCGAAGTGTCTGGTAGGACCGTTCGTAAACGGCCTGCGCGTTGAAGTAGTAGTTCGCACCTTCCTTGTACTTGACCATCGTCAAGAACTCGGTAGGCGCACGACGCTCTCGAAGGTTGTTAACCATTTCGGTGTCGTAGGCATACTGACTTCGCGTGTCATCCGAGTCTGACTGTTGAGGCAAAAGCCACGGACCCGCATCAGGATATTGATCCAAGATTTTCTTATTGTCTAGATAGAACTCAATACCAGCGTCCGTCGTCGGAAGCGGTGCACCCGAGGGTGTAGTGGTGGTTGAAACAGTGTATGCCAAAGGATTGAGGATCGACTTTAGACGAGACTCTGGGTACAACTCCAAATACCGTTGTGTGCCTGCTTCGATTCCAAGTTCGCTAATCAACTCGTAGTAACTGGCAGACAACAACTCGGCTGGATTCGTGACCTGTCCGTTAGTGATCCAATCAAGTGAACCGCCTTCTGGAATCTGTAGCAGTTGTGCTGGCCCTGGAGTAAACCAACCAGCAAGAGCCTGTGAAAAAACAATGATGCGGGCGTGGTCGCGCACCTTGCGCAAATAGTCGTCTCTCTGGCCCGGCGTCGCGTCGTCAGGCAGACCCTGATCGGTAGCATCCAGATGCGCAATAGCCGCGTTCATGGCGGACGCAACACGCTGATTGCTGGGATCAAGATCCGAGTCAAAGTACGTGCCAACGGCGTTCCACACATTAGCCACGTGACGCGGGACAATCGATTCAACAATTGCGTTAGAGGCATATTCGCGGCCAACTAACGCTTCTTCAATTGGTTTAGCTTCGGGGAACAAGATTGTAACAACATCCATTGACACAGCAACAAATGGGCTCAAGGACGGTCGACCAAAGTCACGGGTAAAGCCCGGGATAATCCGTTCTGTTGGTGTTTGGATGAGCGCACTGATCGGAACCATCTGGCCAGGCAACGCTTTTTCGATTGCCGTCGACAAAAGCTCTGAACCTGGATAAACAAAGTAGTCCCGGCCTTGTGCATCTGTACGCACAATTCCAACTGTTTTCAAGCCCATGTAGGTCAACTGGAGTTTGCGAATTCGTTCCAGCGTAACGGCCGGTCCGCCCTGACTAAAAATCTTTCCCCAACGCTTAAGGAAGTTTTCCTCGGCATACCAGAACGGCATAAGACCGCGCCCATACTCAGCAAACTGAGAACGGATTTCGTGTGAGTCGACGAACGGCATGACGTCGCGCACCGCGTGCTCGGCGGCGTAATCCATTAACTGGGTATTGTGTTGCTCCCTTTGTTTCGCAGATGCTTTGATTGCTGCCCAGTCGTCATTAGTGAGCGCGGCCAACGTCTTCTCCGCTTCAGGGGCATCGAGCATCATAGGCCGCCCCTCAAGAGCGGAACCTTCTCCAAAGATCCGGTCGATGTGCGTTAGGAAATCATTGGTGTTGTCACCAAGATTGATCAATTGCAACTGGCTCTTGTTGGCTGTAGCAAACGACAGGATGCCAGGAAGTCGGGGGTCTTGCGGTTGATTTGCATACCAGTAAGCAACCTGTGGAAATAGCTCGTCGAACTCGTCGCCATCAAATCCACGCAAATAACCGATAGCACTAATGTTGTCCCATTGAGCGGCCATCTTGTCGCCATGCACGGTTCCAACAATTCGACCGAACTCCGCCCACAACTCAGCCGCCGACTCAGTTAGTTGCGTTTCTGGCAACCGTTGGTTAAACGATAGGATCGTATTTCGTAACGCACGCTCCTGTACCGAACCACGGATCGCCCACTCGGTCAACGCACGATTGCGCTGAGCAGCAATGACAAACGCATGGAAAGCCATCGGCTTTCGTGTAATTGCGTCGATAACAGGACTGACAATGTTGTTGAACCCGTAGTTAACGACCTGCTCCCACCGGTTCTGGGTAACAGGGCGGTACCGCTGGACAATTTCCCAATCGGGCAAATCACCAGCGTTCGTCATCGCTGCGTGTTTTTGGGATGCAGATCGAACACGAGTGCGGGTTGTGTAGATGGTTTCCTTACGGCGCGATCCAATAGGCGCAATCTCAATTGGGTTCTTCAAATCGTACAAACCCCAGCCCATTCCTTGCTCGGCATGGTCAGCAAGAATTGGGCCCATGACTGGCCAAAGGAGTTCTGAACTTCCTTCGTAGGTCAACGGTTGATCTTCAAAATAACGCTGGTCACTAAACTGGACAAGCGAGTCCTCGTCCATCTTCGGACTCTTGTAGATTAAATCATCGCCGCTAATAATCTCACCCGGCATGAGTTCGACCCGTTCACCCATGACATTCCGATAGAGGGTAGGAACGTTGTCGGTGTCTCGAACAGCGCGGACAAGACGGCGACCAGCTCGAACATTAGAAATGATGTGGTCCATCATGGCATTGACCATGTCAGTAGGGCCAACCTCTTGCTTCAATGAATCAACCCAATCCCAAACGAGCGGGAACTCTTCGTAGTTCTGACGAACTTGAGCGTCCCCGCTCCAGCCATACAATGCGGCACTTTCAGTCTTGCCTTTCACTGTGTAGGACATTGGGTACCTTGCAAATCCGGGCAACATCTCATTTTGTTCAACCGGAAAATACGCTTTGCCAATGGCAGGACGGCGAGAAAGCTTGCCATACGTCCCACCAGTTGTTGTCGTTAGGTAATCACCAATTGCATCAGCAATCTGAGTTGCCGCTTCTTCGGACGAAACAATGATCGGTTGCTGCTGTTTAATAGCAGCAATAATAAAATCAGGTACGTCTACGGTAGCAGACGGCCAATCTCGATCATCAAGAAGTTCACCATCAACAATCATTGAACTAGGAACATCATGATGCTGGACTTCACCCGCCAATCCATACCGAGAAAATATTACAGCATCAGGGTTAAAGTTGGCATTAGTGAACTCTGAGGTTGGACTACTAGGCGCAAGATCAGAAACCGTCCGCGTATCGACGACATAAACAGGCGTCGACTCTGGCATTGTATGCCAACGGGGGCTGAGCTGTAGTGCCGAAGCGTGACGCGGATCTGTCATTGCCTCCCCGGCTTTAAAGCGCATAGCCTGCAACGCATCATCCAATGATTCGTAAAATGGCGAATACGATGGGGTTTCGGATGCTGCTAGAATTCGTGATGCTAAATCTGTAACGGTGTCGACTTCGAAGCTCACCGTGTCTGGGATTTCAGCTGACCAAGCACCACGTGGAACAACAATCTGAGCTCTACCAGCGATTCCCTCTTGCGAAAAACGAACAAAGTCAAGCACACGCGTTCGTACATTTTCTGGCAATTGATCGAGCATGTATGGGAGATCACGAATACCGTCACTTAAATTATCGACATATTGCTCCATTTCTAGTGCAATTTGTTCGGAGTTGAACGGATGCACAAACGCAATTGAGTCGCTAAACATTTCTGCTTGAGTGGTTAATCCTTTTAACAACACTTCATCGCTTGCGTCTGGTGCAATGCCATTGAGCAATCGAACAACTTGGTCGAATAAAGCCGGATCGCCTGTTTGGCTAAATAGTGGCTCCAACACATTTTCCCAGTATTCTTCAAGGGTTCTCCGTATTGCTTCAATTTGTTCACCGCGAGGGAGACTAAACGTTGCGGCAAATCGAGCCGCGTAGTCATTTCTAAAATCTTGAGGACGGCGAGCGCCTGCAAATACTCCAAGATTTTCGTCTCGGCGGCGCGTTAAAACAAATTGCCGGAGGCCAAACTGGTCATTATCAATTTTAATTGACTGTTCGCTAAATGGCGCTTTAGGTGGGCTGAGAGTTAATGCACCAACAGTTTGACTTTCGGGTATAACTTCACGGTCAAAACTCGCTCCAATAACGTCGTCAAGACTAAGATTTTGCGCGGCGAGGAGCGCATCGCCATCAAACGTAAACAATAACGGAGTGCCCGGCGCTACTCCGCCACCAACTTGACTTTTGGCGTAGCTCAATGCTTCCGAACGATCAAGCGACATTGACACTTCAACAAGCTCGGGATGAAAGTACCGAGGCGTTAAGTCAAGGATCAAGTTTCCTTGATCGTCAACCTCGAAGCCACTGTATTCTTTGCCCATATAAACTTGAAAGCTCGGTCGCTTCCGCAATGGGCCAGTGGGATCCCAGTTAATAATCGAACGAGGGTCGAGGAGTGTTGGATGACGGTGCCAATTATGAATCAACTGCCGCACCCACTCACGTGCATGCGGAGGTGCATCAGCAAGTGCATCAGCCATTACCGCTAGAGAT
>Ga0172372_10013529_pt1 | contig 10086 bp, 8 predicted proteins | sample LakKiv5m_2_FD_114544 | JGI IMG/M metagenome (GOLD analysis project Ga0172372, IMG submission 114544) | Freshwater microbial communities from Kabuno Bay, South-Kivu, Congo - kab_092012_9.5m | ecosystem: Environmental > Aquatic > Freshwater > Lake | place: Democratic Republic of the Congo... | reverse complement strand
TCGAAGGCGAAGGTGCGGCGGAAGCGTTCGAACGAGCGCGCCTCGTACACGAGCGAGCGCTCGCTCTGCGTCAGGGGCTCGCGCACGATGGCTTCGCCGCCGCCGGCGAGCAGCGGGCGCGTGATGGACAAGGACAAGCTCGAGGCCGGGTTCCAGCCGTCGGAGGACACGAGGCTGCGCGCCACGTCGAAGCCCGCCTCGGCCACGACCAAGGTGCCATCGCCGAAGAGCTGCGAGATGGAGAGCGCCGCATCGCCGCGAGCCTCGACGGCCTCCTCGTCCTCGCCGTCGAGGAACGCGGAGAGCGACATGCCCTTCTGCGCGTGGAAGCGCCAACGATCGAGCGTCACGTCGAGGGCCGCCAAGTACAGGCGCTCCTTCCTCGACTGCACCTCGCGGCTGCACTCGGCCGCGATGGCGAGGGTCGCCGGCAGAGTCAGGAGCGGCGCCTCGCCGCCAGCGGCCAGCCGGTCGCGCAGCTCGCGCGCCGCGGGCTCGATCGTGAAGCGCGGATCGAGGCGCAACTCGGCCCGGCGGGCGGCGACGAGGGCGTAGGCCTCCTCGTCCGCCTCGGCGCGCCATTCCGACACGCTGTTGCAGGCCAAGCAGGCGCAGAGAAAGGCCGCGGCGGCCGCGCGCCGCAACGCCTGATGGCGTCGAGCCGGAGCTTCGCCAATGCTGCTTGTCGATCCCCGTCTCACGCGTCGATCGTATCCGATGGAGCCGCCGTCCGACCATGCCGGCAAGCCAACTTCATGCAAGGCTCGCGCGTCGCGGGTGCGATTCGTTCAGGCTCGGGCGATGCCTCAGGGCGACTCGGCGAGGCCCAGTCGGCCGCGCAAGGCCGCCACGCGCCCCGGCGCGAGCAAGCGCGCCTCGCAGGCTCCATCCTGCAAGGCGAAGCCCTGCAGCACTCCCGCGCGCCAGCGCAGGGATTGCACGACGAGCCCGTCGGAGCGCACCAGCTCGAAGCGCCGCTCGTCGTCGCCCTTGCGCAAGGCGGAGGCCACCATGGAAGCGCGACGCGTGGTCGGCTCGAACAACTCGAACGCGCCGCGCTCGAGTTCACCCGTCCTAGCCAATTCACCCGTCTCCAACGGAAAGCGCACCACTCCGCCGCGCGCAGCCCCGTTCGTCGAGCCGTGCGTGTCGTGCGCGCGCCATGCGAGGCGGCCGTCGAGGCGCCGTTCGGCGTGCAAGCTGGCGCCATCCTTGCCGAGTTCGCGCCAGGACAAGCGCCAACCAAGGCTGTCGCGCGTCTCCACGTGACGCACGACGACGGCCTCGGCTCCGACTCGCGGCCATTCGTACACGCGCTCGAGCGTCAGCACGCCGCCGCGTTCATGGCGGCGTTCGCGGCACACACCGACTGGCCGGCCAGCCTCGACCAGCGCGTAGTCGCGTTGCTGCGACGCATCCGCGACTACATCCGATCGTTCCGCCACGCGCGGCGCATGCGCCGGCCAACACGCCAACACGGCGCACAGGACCTTCGTAGAGAGGGAGGCAAGGTGGACCACCCGGTGCTCATCGACCCGGCGCGCCGCGCGCCTTGAGCTCGCGGCCGACGAGCCACGCGCCCACGCCCAAGAGAAGCGCCACGAGGCAGACTAGCGGCCAGCGCGCGGCCCCCACTTCGCCCGCATCGACCACGGCGAGGAAGCGGCCATGGCGCGCGCGCTCAGGCGGCAGGAACGAAGCCCTTCCCGCCAGCGGGAAGACGCGCTCGGCGTCGAGCGCCCCATCCGGTCCGGAGGCAAGTTGCGCCAAGGCGTAGCGCGGCACGCTGAGGGGTGCGGCGGTGCGCCAATCGACGAGCGCTGCTTGGAACAAGTCCTCGTCGCGCACGACGGGGTCCACGCCCTCGCGCACGAGTTCGGGACGCAGGCGTCGCTGGGCTTCGACGGCGGCGGCGTGCCAGCTGGCCGCGTCGGTGGCGAGGAAGGACAGTTGCAAGCAGGCCGCGACCGCGAGCGCCACGCGCCAAGCGCGAGCGACGCGGGCACTCGCCTGGTCGAAGTGCAGCGCGGCGCAGGGCGCGAGCAGGACCACCGCGGCGAGCGCGTAGCGCGGACCATGCGCGTGCGCTCCGTGCCAAGCCACCATGACGCACACCGGCGCCACGACCAAGAGCGCCGCGACGAACAGCGTGGTGGCGGCGGTCGCGTCGCGCCGACGCCAGCACCACCAACCCAGCAAGGCGGGCAGCAAGACCGGAGCCGACCACCACAAGCCGCGCCCCGGCGAGGAGACGAGCAGCCACGCGCCCTCGAGCGGATTGCGCGCGAAGAAGCCGCCGGCGAACACGGGCGCGTAGCCCAAATCGAACGGCGAGCCCGAGCGCGCCAGATTGGCGAGGACGACGAGCAGCGCGCCAGCCGCCAAGCCGGGCGCGAGTCGTGCTGCCGCTGCGCCGCGCATCTGCGCGCTCCAGATCGCGCCGAGCGCGAGACAGGCCGCAGCCGGCGCGAGTTGCACGCGCACGGCGCAAGCGCCACCGAGGGCGAGGCCGCACCAACCCAGCGCGTGCGCCACCGTCGCGCGCGCGGCGAGCCAACGCTCGAATCCCAGGAGCAAGCACAAGGCCGCCGGCACATCCGACAACTGGCCGCGCGACAGCGGCGCGAGGAAGCTCCCGAGCGACAATCCCAGCACGGCCCAGGCGCTCGAGCGGCGCGAAGCGCCCAAGCGCCGCGCGACGAGGTAGGCCAAGGCCGCCAAGGCCCCCGCGCACAGCGGGTTCGCCCACGCGGTCGCCGCATGTGGCCACCACTCGGCGCGCACCACGCCATCGAGCATGCGCGTCGACGCGCGCGCCTCCGGCTCGGGATCGATGCGGGCCAACGCGTCGCCGACGAGGTGCAACGGCGCGAGCAACAACACCTGCCCGGGCGCATACCACGAACGCCAGCGGCCGTCGCGGCCGCGCGACAGCGGGCTCGCGCCAGGCGCGGCGTGCTCGGCATGCGCCACCAAGGCCAGCGCCTGTGCGCTGTCGCCCATGGCGAGCGTGCCTTCGCGGCACAAGCTGCGCGCGGATTGGTGCGCGACCTCCGCATCGAGCACGTCGGCGGCCGGTTGCGAAAACGACAAGAACCAGGCGGAGACGAGGCAGAAGGCGATCCACGCCAGGCGGCGATCGCGCGCCGCGAGCTGGCCGCCCATCATGGCGTGCGCCGCGGCTTCTTGTGCGCCGGGAACGTGCGCAGCGACTCGCGCCAGCGCTTGACCAGCGCCTGCAGCCTCCGCGCGTCGTCCGGCCGCTCGCCCGCGAGGTCGCGCGTCGCGCGCGGGTCGGGCGCGATCTCGTGCAGGCGCTCGAGCTCGGCCGTGGGCTCGCCCGCGGCTTGGCCGTGCCAGCGCTTCTCGAGCGGGTTCCACACGAGGCGCAAGTGCGCGTCGCGCACGCTGAACACGCGATCGTACGCGCAAGCCAACCACTCGCGGCGCGGCGCGCGCCCGTCGAGCTGGGCCAAGACCGAGGGCGTCGAGCCGTCGCGCGGATCGTCGAGGCCCAACCACTCGACGCAGGTGGCGCGCAAGTCGGAGAGATCGACGAGCAGATCCTCGACGCGACCACCCGCCAAGGTGTCCGGATGGTGCAACAGGAGCGGCGCGCGCAAGCGCGTCTCGCACATGCTGGGCGCGGCGCCGGCGACGCCGCGCTCGAACAACATCGTCGGCGCCACGCCGCACATGACGAAGGCCGTGCGCGTCCAAGCTTCGCTGGCCTCGGCCTGCGGTTGGAACGGATCATGCGCCATCTCCAGCAAGCCCGCGAGGCCCGACTCGACGCGCCACACGGCGCGATCGTAGGCCAACTCCACCGCCGCGCGCCGCGCCGGATCCGCGAGTGGCGCGGAGGCGAGCTCGTTGCTGCGTGCGGCATCGACGCGCTCAGGCTGGAGCGCGTCGCGCTCCTCGAGCCATGCGGGCGCCGGCGCGGCGCCCTGCAGCGCTTCCTGCAGCGCTTCCTGCAGCGGAAAGCTCGGCCCGCCGAGGTGGATCCACAGGAAGCCGCGCTGCTCCGCGCCGGAGTCGCGCGCGCGCAGCCACTCGAGGGCGCGGGCCAGCACCTGCGCGTCGTCGTCGCAGGATTCGAAGCGCTGGAAGCCTTGGCCGAAGGCCTCGCGCAGCTCGCCGCGCGGATCGCGCACGAAGGCGGCGGTGGAGAAGCCCGCCGCGCCGCACAGTTCGGCGATGGTGACCTGCTCGCAGGGCAGCAACTCGCCATCCCGCTCGAGTCCGGACTCGAGTGGCGATCGACCGGAGTGCAACGCGCCCAATGCCGGCGCGAGCGCTGGCGAGCTGGCGTAGGCGTTGGCGAAGGTCACCCCGCGCTCGGCCAGGTCGTCGAAGCCGAAACCGCGGCCTTCGAGCCGCACCTCCACGTTGGCGCTCTCGCGCAAGGGACGCCGGCGGTCGGCGCCCGGCACGATCCGGTCGGCGCGCAGGCCCTCGACAGTCGCCAACACGAGGTGCAAGGGCCGTAGGCCCTCTTCGGGACGCGGCGCGCAGGAGCTCGCCACGCACAGGCACGCGACGAGCGACGCGCCAAGCGCGAAGGGATTCAACGCGCCGGGTCGCACTGCTCCGAGATCCATGCCGCGTAGCGCGACTCGACTTGGCGCGGCTCGAGCACGATGCACTCGGGCAGCTCGTAGGGATGCAAGGCCATGAGGCGCGCCACGAGCCGTTCGACGACGGGCTCGACGCACTTGAGCACGACTTGGCATTCGGCCGCCGCCTCGACGACGCCCTGCCAGCGGTACACGCTCGTGGCTCCAGGCAGGACGGTGGCGCAAGCGCACAAGCGCTCTTCGACCAAGGCGCGCGCGATGCGTTGCGCCGTCGCCGCGTCGGGCGCCGTGGTCAGCACCAGCCGCGTGGCGGCGCCCGCCTGCAGTCCTTCGAACGCCCGGGAGCCCATGCGCGCGAGCCTAGCAGGGCGCGCGCCTCGACGCACCGTCGAGGCGCGTCGCCGCCAGATGGCCTGGGCGAGGCGCGCCTTCCACCTCCGATCGTGCGCGGATCGCCGGCCACGCTCGGCGCGGGCCCGGCGCGGGGATCGCGCCGCATCCCGGCGGAAAGTAGAGTGCCGCTTCGCATCCCGCCCCCGCGGGAGCCAACACATGGGCCTTTTCACACGCCTCGTCCTCGCCGTCCTACCCTCGGTACCCAAGCCCATCCTGCGACGCGTGGCTGCGCGCTACATCGCCGGCGAGACCTTGGAGGAAGCCTTGGCGCGCTGCGCCGAGCTGGGGCGACGTGGACACGCCTCGGTGCTGGATGTGCTGGGCGAGGCCATCGCCGACGAAGGCGCGGCGCGCGCCGTGGCTCAGGCTTACTGCGACGCGGCGACGCAGCTCGCCGCGCGCAAGCTCGACGCCTATGTGTCGGTCAAGCCGACCCATGTGGGCTTGTCGATCCGCGAGGAGCTGGCCTTCGAGCTGTACGCGCGCATCGCCGCGCATTGCGCCCCGCTCGGCGTGTTCCTGCGCGTGGAGATGGAGGACCATCCCACGAAGGACGCCACCCTGCGCGTGTTCGAGCGCCTGCGCCGCGTGCACGCCAACGTCGGGATCGTGCTGCAATCGCGCTTGTTCTGCACCAAGGACGACATCGCGCGCCTCGCGCCGGGTCCGCTCGACGTGCGCCTGGTGAAAGGCATCTACCTCGAACCCGAGAGCATCGCGCATGTCGAGGCCGAGCCGATCCGCGTGGCCTACCTCGAGTGCCTCGAGCTGCTGTGCGCGCGCGGCGCCACCTTGTCGCTCGCCTCGCACGACGATGGGCTCGTCGAGCGTTGCCTGCCCATCCTGCGGCGCCACGGCTACGGCTCGGAGCGCTACGAGTTGCAGACGCTGCTCGGCGTGCGCGAGGAATGGTGGACGCGCTGGAGGGAAGCCGGACACCGCGTGCGCGTTTACGTGCCCTACGGCCCGGAGTGGCGCCCTTATTCGCTGCGGCGCATGCGCAAGAACCCGCAGATCGTCGGGCATGTCATGCGCCAGATGCTCCGTCTGTCCTGAGGGCGCGGGCCGCCGCGCGGCGCCCTCGCGGGCTCAGCGCCCCAGCTCGAGCCGGCGCGCCAAGGCCTCGGGCAAGCCGCGTTCGCGGATCTTGCGCTGGGTCGGGCGGAAGTCGTATTGGACCCGACGCCAGGTGACGCGCTCCTCCTCGAGGATGGCGTAGCACGCGCGCGCGTCGCCGTCGCGTGGCTGGCCCACGCTGCCCACGTTGACGAACGACTTGCGCCCGGCCGGCAGTTCCATCGTCGCGGTCGCGGCCGAGAACTCCGGCTCGTGGAAGCGGAAGTCGTCGTCGATCAGCCCCGGATGATGGGTATGGCCGCCGACGCAGACGCCCGCGAAACCGGCGAAGATCGCCGCGACCTTGTCGGGGTTGAGGTAGCCGTCGGTGTGCAGCACGTACTCGCGCACGGGATCGCGCGGACTGCCGTGCAGGAGCAGGAACCGCCCCTCGGACCACATGCGGCGCTTGGGTTGGGACCACAGCTCTTGCAGCCAGCGCCAGCGCGCGCGCTTGGCGTGCAGCGACAGGAAGCCCGGCTCGAGCTGCTTGCGCGTCCACTCGACCGCCGCACGCGCGTTGGGGTTGAAGTCGCTCGCGCCATCGAACACGGCGGCATCGTGGTTGCCGAGGATCGCGACCTCGCAGTGTGCGCGCACCGTGTCGATGCAGTACTCGGGATCGGGTCCGTAGCCGACGACATCGCCGAGGCAGGCGATGCGCTTGACGCCCGCGGCGCGGATGTCGGCCATCACCGCCTCCAACGCCTCCAGATTGGAGTGCAGGTCGGAGATGACCGCCAAGGGACCAGCCAGCGCCTGCGTCATCTCTCAGCCGCCCTCCAGCGCCGCTTCGGCCAACTGGGCCGAGGCTGCCGCCAGGATGCGCTCGCGCACCTCGTCCAAGCGGCCCGCGATCGTCGCGCCCGAGGCGCGGCGATGGCCACCACCGCCGAAGCCGCGCGCCAAGCGGTTCACATCGAAGTTGGTCTTGCTGCGCGCCGAGAGCTTGACGGAGCCCGCCTTCATCTCGCGCAGGTACAGCACGACCTCGACTTGCTCGACAGACCGCACGATGTCGAGCACCTCGTCGGAGTCGACCTCGCCATCGCGCCGCACATCCGCGCCTTCGCAGTAGATCGCGACCCTGCCGCCATCGTGGTAGGCGAGGCCCGACAGGAGCCCGGCCACGAAGCGCGGATGGGAAGGACTGCGGCGCTGCACCAGGGCGGCGTGCACCTCGGAAGGGACCACGCCCAACTCGACCATCTCGGCCGCGACGCGCAGCGTCTCGGCGTCGGTGTTGCTGTACTTGAACCAACCCGTGTCCGTCACGAGGCAGGTGTAGATGCCGCGCGCTGCGGCCGCGTCGAGGGGCGCACCCAAGGCGGCGGCGATGCGGCGCACGAGCAAGCCGGTGGCGGCCGCGGAGGTATCCACGAAGCGCTCGTTCCACCAGATGTCGCCTTCGTGCAAGTGGTGGTCGACGACGACCTTCTTCGCGTCGCTGGCGCGCACGGCGGATTCCATCTCGCCGAGGCGCGACAACTCGGAGAAGTCGAGCGTCACGACCACGTCGTGGGCCGGCAGATCGCCCGACCAGGCGCGGAAGCGGCAGTCGCGCGCGAGGTAGTCGTAGCGCGGCTCCGGCAAGTCCGGGTTGACGATCCACACATCCTTCCCTTGCCCTTGCAGCATGCGCGCCATGGCGGCTTGGGCACCCAGCACATCGCCATCCGGTCGCTGGTGCCCGCACAAGAGAAAGCGCTTGCCCGCGCGCAGCACGTCGAGCGCGCGCAACTTGTCGGGATCTAGCGGCCGGTGGGACATGGTGGCTGGAAGCCTCACGCGGGCGCGGACGCGTCGCGGTCGGTCCCACAGAGTAGGACTTGGGCGCCCGCGATCCACACCAGAGCCGCGGATTGTCGGCTGCGCAGCACTTCCTCGAGCGCCGCATCCGCCGCAGCCGTCGTGCGATGGGCGGCGAAGTCGGCTCTGGCGCCCAGGACAAGACCCGTCCGTCCAAAGGGCCGCCCCAAGGCGTCTTCCGCCTCGTCGCCAAGCATGCGCAGCACCTCCAGGGGCGACGCGCGCAGGGTGTCCATGGCCAACGCGGCCTCGTGGCGGCAATCGAGCGCGTCGTTCGAAGCGAGACTGTCGGTGCCCAGCACCACGCGCACGCCCTGGCGACGCCAAGCCGCGAACGGGAACGCCGCGCGCGCGAACCAACGATGCGTGCCCGGACAGTGCACCAACGCCACGCCGCGCCGCGCCAGCAACGGGCCGTCGCGCTCCGGATCCAAGTGGTTCGCGTGCACGAGGGTGGTCCCCGGACGCAGCGCCCCGGCGCGCGACAGGTGCTCCAGCGGCGCTCTGCGGGGCGAAGCACCGAGCCACGACGCGAAAGGCCCGGTGCCGTGGATCATCCACTCGACTTCGGCTTCGCTTTCGGCGCAGTGGATCTGCAAGGGCACGCACGCGCGCGCGGCGCGGCGCAACAAGCCCGCCGAGACGGTGTGCGGCGCGTGCGGCGAAACGGCGCGCATGAGGCGTCCCTCGCGCTCGCCCGCGCGCGCCAATCGTCGCGATGCGTCCTCGCGCCGACGCGGGTCGTGCGCATCGAGCACCTCGACGAAGGCGAGAGTGCGCAAGCGCGCGCCTCGCCCGTCGCGCAAGTGCGCGCCTCGCCCGTCGCGCAAGTGCGCGCCTCCGTCGATGTCCGCCACGCTGGTGCAGCCGCCGGCGAGCAGCAAGTCCTCGCCCGCAGCGATGGCGCTCGAAGCGTCGCTTTGCGCCGTGCGTCGCATGGCCACGACGGCTGCCACCCAGCGCTCGAACGTCGCGCGTTCCTCGATGCGAGCGTGCGACAAGTCGAGGTGCGCGTGCGCGTCGACGAACCCGCGCAGCAACGCCACCTCGCCCAAGTCGACGGCCTCGGCGCCCCTGCGGCGCCACGCGCTCGTCCGTCCGATCCAAGCAACGCGACCGTGGCGGCATGCGACCACCCCGTCGTCGATCCAATCCCCCCCCGACCAGACGAGGCGCGCGCGCCAAGCCTCGATTCCACGACGAAGAACGGCGGAAGGGACCCCCAGGCCGGTCCCGGGAGTCCCTTCCGTTCGCATGGTCTTCGTGGATGGCGCGCGAGCTCTGTCAAGTCGCCTTGACAGAGCGCGCCACTGGCGGGCTCAGTCCGGCTGCGCCTTGATGCGCAGGTCGGTGACACCGCGGATCTTCGAGGCCAAGCCAGCCGGATTGATCGCCTGCTTGGTGTCGAAGATCACCACGAAACGCACCATGTTGGGGCGCGGCAGGAAGCCGTTCAGCTCCTCGGGGTGCTTGACCCAGGCGGTCTCCGAGCCGGGCACGATGGTAGCGGAGGGGCCACTCAACGAGACCGAGCACGGATCGATGAGGCTGCCGGTGAGCACCGCGCCTTGGAAGCGCACCGCGATGTACGACTCGAGCTCGCCGGCGCCGAGATCAAAGTTGAGGTTGTTGCCCAGCGCTTGCTGCAAGTCGCCGGTGCCCGCGACCGGGTAGCCGGCCGAGGGGAAGCGACCGCGATAACTGAACTCGCGTTCCACGCCGTTGTCGTCGTAGATAACGTTCATGTTCCAGCCGTAGTCGTCGGCGCTGGCGAGGGCGCCTTCGTCCGCGGCGAAGGTCGCCTCGAAGAAGTTGCCCGAAGGCTTCATCCAGCACGACATGCCGGCCGTGTAGCTGTCGGGTTGGCGGCGCGGCGTGGCCCAGTTGCCCACGGTCAGCAGCTTGCTGGTCGGGACGCCTCCGACATTTTGGAACGCGCTGGCGTCGTTGGGGGCGAGCTTGGCCGCTTCGTCGAGCGCCGTCAGACCGGCGAGGTCCTCCAGACGCACCACACCTGCTCCACCCGCGCCACCGCGCGAAGTCATGCGGTTCGTGCCACCATCGCCACCGCGCACATCGATCAGGGTCGAAGTGGAAGTCGGCTGTTGCAGGTCGATGTCGCGCGCTTGGAGACGCACGGCACCGCCCGAGCCGCCACCACCAGGGGGGGCGTTGCGCTTGCGAT
>Ga0172372_10013528_pt1 | contig 10088 bp, 8 predicted proteins | sample LakKiv5m_2_FD_114544 | JGI IMG/M metagenome (GOLD analysis project Ga0172372, IMG submission 114544) | Freshwater microbial communities from Kabuno Bay, South-Kivu, Congo - kab_092012_9.5m | ecosystem: Environmental > Aquatic > Freshwater > Lake | place: Democratic Republic of the Congo... | reverse complement strand
GCGCGTGCGCCAAGCCCAGGAACAAGCCGGACTCCACCACGCCGGGGATCGCGTCGATGTCGCGCTCGAGGCGCTCGGGATCCGCGATGCCGTGCGCGAAGGCGCAATCGAGGATGGCGTTGCCGTTGTCGGTGCGGTATTCGACGCCGTCCTTGCCCAAGCGCAACTTGGGATCGCATCCAAGCAACGCGAGGCGCCGCGCCACCGGAGCGAGCGCGAAGGGCACGACCTCGATCGGCAGCGCGAAGGTCGTGCCAAGGCGCTCGACCACCTTGTTCGAGCCTACGACGATGACGACGCGCCTAGCCAGCGAGGCGACGACCTTCTCGCGCAGCAAGGCCCCACCGCCGCCCTTGATCATGCGAAAGCGCGCGTCGATCTCGTCGGCACCGTCGATGGCGAGGTCGAGCGCCACGACTTCGTCGAGGCGCAGGACTTCGATGCCCAACTGGCGCGCCTTGCGCTCGGTGTCGAGCGAGGTCGGCACGCCGCGCACACGTTCGCCGCGCGCCGCGCGTTCTCCCAAGGCTTGCAGGGTCCAATGCACCGTCGAGCCCGTGCCCAGGCCCAGCAACATCCCGGGTTGGGCTTCCGCGGCCGCGCGGCGACCGGCGATCTCCTTGGCGTCCATCGAGCGCGGAGCATAGCGGTCGGCGTGGCGCGTGGCAGGCTCTGGCTGGTTCTGGCTGGCTTGGAATCACTCGGCGCGCTGCTCGAGGGCGCCGCTGCATGGTTTGGGCAAGACCGCGAGGACTCCAAGGGCCCAAGTTGGCGTCCGAAGCCAGCGGCCCTTAAACTGAGATCAGGTCTCAAAATCATGGCACTACTCGCGACCATGGCCCCCGGACAGGCGGCCCGCATCGAAGCCGTCGGCGGAGAGCGCTCCTTCCGGCGGCGCTTGATGGAGATGGGTTTCCTCCCTGGCACGCAGGTGCGTCTGGTGCGCCGCCTCGCCTTGGGCGGCTTGCTCGAGCTGGAGGTGCGCGGGGGCCATGTCAACCTGCGCATCGACGAAGCGGCGGCCTTGCAGGTGCAGCCGCTTTGACGGCGCGCGCATGGACGCTTCCTCCACCGATCGCCGGCCGCTGGTGGCGCTCGCCGGCAACCCCAACACCGGCAAGACCACGCTCTTCAACCGCCTGACCGGTCTGCGCCAGAAGGTCGGCAACTACGCGGGCGTGACCGTCGAACGCGTGGCGGGCGAGTGCGCACTGCCCGGCGGAACCAGGGTGCAGCTGCTGGATGTGCCGGGCGCCTATTCGTTGGCCGCCCGGAGCCGCGAGGAGGAGTTGGCCTTGCAGTGCGTGGCCGGCGTCGCGGGCGAACCGCGTCCCGATGCCATCGTGCTCGTGCTCGACGCCACGCATTTGTCGCGCAACTTGTACCTCGCGCTGCAAGTGCTCGAGCTCGGCACGCCTGTCGTCGTGGCGTTGAACATGGCCGACCAGCTCGCCAAGCGCGGCGAACGCGTCGATGTCGCCGCGCTCGAACGCGAACTCGGCGCGCGGGTCGTGCTCGTGTCCGCCTTGCACGATCGCGACTTCACCCGGTTGCTCGAGTGCGTAGCCGAGGCGCTCGCCGCCGACGGAGGTCGCAAGGGCGAAGGCCGCCAGGACGGGAACGACGCGCGCTCGCCACGCCGCGCCTTGCCGCGGGAACTGGAGGCCGATCTCGCCCAAGTCGCCCGTTGCGTGCCCGAGTCCTGGTCGCTGGGCTCGAACGCACGCGCGCGCGCCTTCGCGGAATGGGCACTGCTGTCGGTCGAGGAACGCGACGAGTTGGAAGGCGTCCCTGCGGACTTGCGCGCCCGCGCGCTGGCGACGCGACAGGCAGCCGCCCAAGGTGGTCGATCCACCGACGACGAGTTGATCGCGGCGCGCTACGCGTGGATCGACGAGCGCATGCCGAGCTTCGTGGTCCAAGCCTCGCCTTCGCGCACCGCGAGCGAGCGCATCGACGCCGTCCTGCTGCATCCGTTGCTGGGCTTCGGACTGTTCCTCGGCTTGATGGTCGTCGTATTCCAAGCCTTGTTCGCTTGGAGCGATCCGCTCATCGGCCTGGTCGAGGGCGCCATGGGCCATGTCGGCGACGCCGCGCGCTCCATCTTGCCCGCGGGCTTGTTCGCCGACTTCGTCGTCGAGGGCGTCGTGGCCGGCGTCGGCAGCGTGGTCGTGTTCCTGCCGCAGATCCTGCTCTTGTTCTTCTTCATCGGATTGATGGAGGACACCGGCTACATGGCGCGCGTGGCCGCGTTGATGGATCGCGTCATGCGCGCGATGGGCCTGTCGGGTCGCGCCTTCGTGCCCATGCTGTCGGGCTATGCCTGCGCCGTGCCGGCCATCCTCGCCACGCGCACGATGGAACGGCGACGCGACCGGTTGCTGACCATGCTGGTCGTGCCGCTGATGACTTGCAGCGCGCGCCTGCCCGTCTACACGCTGCTCATCGGCGCCTTGTGGCCGCCCGTGGTGGTGGCCGGGTTCGTGCCGGTGCAAGGGCTGCTGATGGCGGCCATGTACCTGTTTAGCACGCTGGTCGCGTTGGTGGCGGCCGCGGTCCTGTCCCGCACGCTGTTCCGCGGCCAAGGCGCTCCGCTGATCCTCGAGCTGCCCGCCTACCGCGCGCCGCATTGGCCGAGCGTGCTGGGCATGATGGGCCAACGCGCATCGTCGTTCCTGCGCGAGGCCGGTGGAGTGATCCTCGCCTGCACCATCGCGCTGTGGTTCCTCTTGAGCTTCCCGAAGGACGAAGCGGCGCAAGCGCGCCACGCGCAGACGGTGGTCGCGGCAGCGACCTTGCCCGAGGCCGAACAAGCCTCCGCCGTCGAAGCTGCCGACGCGCGCCTCGCGTCCGACTCGTTGGCCTCGAGCTGGGGTGGACGCTTCGGCCATGCGATCGAGCCGCTGATCGAGCCGTTGGGCTTCGACTGGAAGATCGGCGTGGGCCTCGTCGGCGCGTTCGCCGCGCGCGAGGTGTTCGTGTCGACGATGGGCGTCGTCTACGGCATCGGAGGCGGTGTCGACGAGGAGTCGGACACGCTGCGCGAGGCCATCAAGGCCGAGGCGCATTCCGATGGACGCCCGGTCTACACGCCGCTCGTGGGCTTGTCCCTGATGGTGTTCTTCGCGCTGGCTTGCCAATGCATGAGCACTCTGGCCGCGATCAAGCGCGAGACGCGTTCGTGGGGTTGGCCCGTGTTCTTGTTCGTGTACATGACGGCTCTGGCGTGGGTCGCGAGCTTCGTGGTGCACCAGGGCGGACTGCTGCTCGGGCTGTGAGCCCAAGCCCCGCGCGGGGTGTGGGCTAGCGCAGGTCTTCCACGGTCAACTCGTGCTTCGCGAGCCCATCCCCGGCGCGCAAGTCCAACGGCCATTCGAAGGCGCGCGGCGCACCATCCAAGCCCGGGGCGAGCACGCGCAAGAAGCACAAGAGCGGCGGCAAGCCGCGCAGGGCGACCTTGGCGCGCACGCCGTCCTCGAGGTGCCGCGGATCGAGGAACCACGCCGCGGCGAGCGGTTCGTCGGGCTCATGCTGCGCCACAACTTCGAGCCGCAGCCAACCCTCCGCGACCAGTTCCGGCGGAAGCTCCAAGGCGATGTCGGCGCGGCGACCCTCGCCAAGTTCGATGTGCATGGGAGCACGCGGCGGGGCACCCGTCTTGGCGATGCGCACCACGCCGAAGCAACGCGCGTCCTGCACGTGGGCCAACCACGCGAGATCCGCGTCGGCGCCCGCGAACACGAAGCGGCCCATGTCGTCGGTGGTCGTTCTCGCGGGCTTGCGCACGACAGAAGGCAAGCGCGTGGGCAGCCAAGCCAATGGAGCACCAGCCAAAGGTAGACCCGAGGCGAGCAGGACGGTGCCGCTCAAGCTCGCGCGTTCGGCATCGGCGGCGATGGCACCGGCCTGCGCCACTGGATCACTCGCCGCTTGCGCGCGACGGAAGCGGCGCAGGTCCACGACCTCCCGCAAGGTCTGATCTCCAGCGCGCAGATCGACCGTCCATGCCAAGCTGGGCGCGTGCGGGTCGCGCTCCAGGAAGGCGTGCACGCGCAGCTCGTACAGAGCCGGCTCGAGCAAGTCGAAGACGAGCGGCTCGGGCTCGGGCGCGTCGAACCAGTCCCAGAAGGACGAACGCGAGCCACGCGCCACCGCATGCGCGACGAGAGTGCGCTCCGCGTCGACGTGCCGCAGTTCCACCGGGAAGCCCACGTCTTCCTCCTCCGACTCGAGGATCAAGACGAGGCGTCGTGCGCCGGGCACGATCATGTCCACCACCGCGGCGCCGGCTTCGGGCACCACGACCTTGGCGAGGGCGCGCAGGACTTGGCTGGGACGCGACTCGAGCTCCAGATGCCACTCGCCGGGGGACAAGTCGCGCAGCTCGAAGAAGCCCGCGTCGTTCGTGATGGCGCGCGCTTCCACGAGCGGAAGCCGCCAGCCGAAGTCCGCGTGTGGACGCGTGGCCGCCACGGCGCGCGCCGCAAGCGGCGCGTGCGTCTCGTCGTAGAGGTGTCCCACGATGGACGAGGGCGCGGAGGCCGCCGCCAAGGAGACCGACTGCGGGTTCGCGCGCGCACGGGAAGCCGTCGGTGCTTCGGTCGCGGGCGGAGTGGTGCGCGAGTCGGACCCGCACCACGCGAAGAAGGCGGCTGCGAGCACCACCAAGGTCCAAGCCGGCGCCTTGCTACGCGCGTCCAACTTCAAGGGCCCACGGGCGGCGTGAACGTGCAAGGACAAAGCTCGAAGCACTCGCAATGCATCGAGTACACGAGCCGGCTGTACGTGGTCGAGTACAAGCCGAGGTTCCAGCTGTAGCTCGCGGGGCAAGCGAGTTCCCAGCAAGTCCGCAGCTCGGTGCAAGCGCCCTCGAGGAACTCGTTGTTGAGCTGCGAGCCTTGGCTGTCGCGCAACTTGCCGCCGTGGTTCGAGACTTGGATGGCGACTTGGCCTTGGTTCGACGACGGAGTCCCCGCCACGGGATCGTTGCGCCCGGGCCAGTCGAGCTCCTCGACGACGATGCGCCCGGTCCATTGGCCGCCAGCGCCGCACGGAGTGCCCGAGCCGCAACCATCGACGGGGTTCGACCATTGGCTGGGCCGAGTGCATGTGATCGTCGCGCTGTTGCCGGATGCGACGCAGCGCGCGTTGGTCTCCTGTGGAGTGGACGCCGCGAAGCCGCAGTCGGAACGCGAAGGAGCGACGAGCATGGCGAGGGCGAGACCTGGAACCACGATCCTGGACGGCGCTGGGCGGGGTAGATGCACGAAAGACACCTCCGATGCAGATGGGCTCGGGGGGGTGCACCTGCTTTGCACAGGAGCACGTGGAAAGCGCGAACACGCTCCGCTTCCCCTAGCAGGAAGACGGTGTACGTCCCGAAGCCGCAAGTCAGCGGCTCGCCATCGAGCGCGGTGCGCGGCCTTGATCGGCGCCAAGATGATCGGCACCCGGGTGCGGGGCCTAGTTGCGGTGCCTGGTTGCGGGCGTCGAAGCAGGCCGCGCCGCGTGGGATCGGCCTCCAGGGATGGTCGCCCGCGGGCGACCGAGCCAACTTGTCAATTCAGTTTGACAAATCGCGGCATGCAGGTCATTTGCCCTCGAGGAAGGCGCGGAACTTGTCCTCCGGTCGCAAGCCCGCGGTCTTGCGCAACACCTTGCACTCCGCCGGGTCGTAGGCGAGGAAGAACGGCAACGCCACCGATCTGGTCAATTCAGCCTGCAGGCGCTTGTTCTCCTGCAACGCGGGGCCTCCATCGACGTGCAGACGCGCTTCGATGTAGCCTTCCTTGAGGATCCCGGCGACCGCCGGGCGCGGGAAGATCTTCTCTTCCATCACGCGGCAGTTCACTCAAGTGAAGCCGGTGAAGTTCACCAGCACCAGCTTGCCTTCCTGCTTCGCTCGCGCGACCGCGGCTTCGAAGTCGTCCTTGATGATGGCGTGGCCGATCTGCTCGGCCGGGCCTTCGCCACCGCCGATCTTGCTCGAGTAGTTGGGGATGATGGCCGTCATGACGGGATCGACCGAGTGGCCGAGGCCCCCGTACAGGCAGTACATGGCGAACAACCCCGTGGCGAAGCCGCCGACCATGCGCTTGGGCGACACGGTGGCTTCGTCCTCCGAGCCGTACTCGTCCTTCATGCGGACCCAGCCGAACAGGTACGCCATGGCGACGAGGAAGATCCCGGTCCACAGGAACAAGAACAACTCGCGCGACAACCAACCCCAGCCCCAGACGAGATCGGCGTTGGAGAGGAACTTCAACGCGGCGGCTACCTCGACGAAGCCGAGGAAGACCTTGAGGGTCTTCATCCACTCGCCGCCCTTGGGCAACGCCTTGACCTTCTCGGGCACCATCGAGAGGGCCATGAACGGCAGCGCGATGGTCAAGCCGAAGACGCCCATGCCGAGCGCGATGCGGCCCACTCCACCTTGCGAGGCGCCCGTCGACAGCAGCGTGCCCACGAATGGCGCCGTGCAGGTGAACGAGGTGATCACGAGCGTCGCGCCCATGAAGAACACGCCGAGGTAGCCGCCGCGACTGGAGGCGGCGCCAGCCGCGTTCATCATCCACGCCGGCGGATTCAGGTTCATCACGCCGAACAAGGTCAGCGCGAAGACGAGGAACATGCCGCCGATGACCAGGTTCGTCGCCGGGTGGGTGGCGAAGGCGATGATGACGGGTCCAACGACCACGCCGATCAGCACGAAGATGAGCACGATCCCCGCGCCGTAGACCAAGGACAGCGGCAGCGTCGAGCCCTTGCCTCCCGCCGCTTGCTTCGTGAAGAAGCTGATCGTGATCGGGATCATCGGGTAGGTGCAGGGCATCAAGAGCGTGAACAAGCCCCACAGCACCGCCGACAGCAGGAAGGCCCACAAGCCCTGGCCTTCGGTCTCGCCCGAGCCGTAGTCGGTGGTCGCGGCGGCCGCCGTGGATGTGGCGGTCAGGTCGGGCGGGAACTGCTTCCACAACGACTCGACGCCCGCGCCTTCGACCGATTTGGTCTCGTCGTAGGGCGTGCACACGCCACCATCGCCGTTCTCGCAGGTCAGTCCCTTGACCTGCACGCGCAGGTCCTCGAGCTTCGCGCCCGGCTCCGCGACCCCGCGCAACCACAGGCGCAGCTGGTCTACGTGTTCGTACACCTTGACCGGACCGTCGCCGAAGTCCTGGGTCTTGGTCTCCGGCTCGCTCCAGCGCCAATCGCCCCACGCGAAGCCCGCGCCGGAGATCTCGACGGTCGTGGGTTGTCCCACCGCGCCCTTCTCGCCGATGTCGGCCTCGGTCGGCCCGTGGTAGAGGTGCCAACCCTCGTCGATCTCGACGAGGACCGCGAGCTTCACGTCCGAGCCCTCTTGGACTGCGTAGATCGTGGCCGAGGCATGCGTATCGTCTTGCTGCGCGCGCGCCAACCCGCACAAGGCGAGGACGCACGCGAGCAAGCTGGCGAGGAAAGTCTTCATCTGTCTCCCGGGGCGGCGATGGAGCGGTACGCCCCGAACCGGACCATGTTAGCGCCCGGGTGCGCTCGACGCCCGCTCGACGCCCGAGGCCCAGCCCCCTTGCCGGACCGGGCGCGCTCGATGGATGATGGCGCCATGCACTACACCGCCGCCGCCTGCGTGTGCCTTGTCGCGTTGTCGCTCGCCCCCGTGCAAGAGCGACCCAAGCCGTCGGCGCCGACCTTGGCGCAGAATCAGGTGCTCGACTCGGTGCAAGGTGCTTGGCGCCTGCGCAAGATCGAGGACAAGAACCTGCGCACGCAGGGTCGGCAGGAGACCGGGTACTTCGTGGTGTCGGGTTCGCACGCGGCCATCGAGATCCACATCGGCTACACGCTGGTGAACGGGACCTTGGGCGAGCCGGAGTTCCAATCCGGCATCTACGCGGCTTCGGTCGACTCGGAGCGCAAGCTCGTGCTCGGCACGCTCATCGGCATGCGCACCGACCGCGCGGTGAAGGCCATCGCGGAGCCCGTCGGCCAGTCGCGCAAGTTCGGCGTGGAAGTCGCCGGCGCGATGCTGACGCTGCGTCGCGACGATGGCGCGGTGTTCCAGTTCGACCGGCTGCAGGACAAGTCCGGCAAGTCCGACTTCTACGGTCGGCCGGTGGGCGAGAAGCCGGCCAACGGCAAGTAGCGCTTCGCGTTATTGCCGGCGGGGTTGATCGTCGCTTCACGCGCGGCGAGGCTGGTCGTGCGTTATCGTGCCTCGTCATGGAGCCCCGCCCCTTCGACGAACTGGCGCGCGCGCGCTTGTCGCGACGCGACATCTTGCGCGGATCCGCGGCGTTGGCCGCCGCCTTCACGCTGCCCGCTGGTTGCGCCACGCCGCGCCAGACCGACCCATCCAGCTTGCGCTTCGAAGGACTCGGCCAAGGCGTGGACGACCGCATGCACGTCGCCCCCGGGCACTCGGCGCAGGTCGTGCTGGCTTGGGGCGACGCGGTGCTGCCGGGTGCGCCCGCCTTCGATGTCGGCGCGCAGACGGCCGCGTCTCAACGCCTGCAATTCGGCACGGAGAACGACTTCCTCGCCTTCGTGCCGTTGCCGCTGGGCTCGAACAGCTCGACGCGCGGCTTGTTGTGCGCCAACCACGAAGGTTCGCGCCTCCACATGATGATGCCCGGCTTCGATGGCGAGGCCGCAGTGTTGTCCCGCGCTACGCGCGCGCAAGTGGACTGCGAGATGTCGGCCCAAGGCCACAGCGTGGTCGAGATCGTGCTGGTCGATGGCCGATGGAAGCCCGTGGCGGGCTCGGCGTCGAATCGCAGGCTCGACGCCTTGCACACCGTGCTGCGCGTCTCGGGTCCGGCCGCGGGATCGCAGCGCTTGCGCACGCGCGAGGATCCATCGGGCACGCGCGTGGTGGGCACCTTCAACAACTGCGCCGGTGGCGTCACGCCTTGGGGCACGGTGCTCGTGTGCGAAGAGAACGTGAACAAGGTCTTCGCGGGATCGGCGCGCGGCACGCGCGAGGAACGCAACCACGAGCGCATGGGCGTCGGCGCGGAGCTCGAGTACGCCTGGGCCGTGCACCACGAGCGATTCGTGTTGGAGCGCGAGCTCAACGAGGCCAATCGACATGGTTGGGTGGTCGAATACGACCCGCACGATCCGTCGTTCGAACCGGTCAAGCGCACTTCCCTAGGGCGGTTCAAGCACGAAGGCGCGACTTGCGCGGTCGATCCCGACGGACGCGTCGTCGTGTACATGGGCGACGACGACGAAGACGAGCACATCTATCGCTGGACCAGCGCGCGTCCATGGAACCCGAACCTGCGCGCCGCGAATCGCGACCTGCTCGACGATGGGGTCCTGCATGTCGCCCGCTTCCACGAAGACGGGACGCTCGAGTGGCTGCCCCTGGTGCATGGCCACGGCCTGCTGGAGGGCGGCAACGGATTCGAGTCGCAAGCCGATGTGCTGATCGAAGCGCGCGCCGCGGCGACCCTCCTCGGCGCCACGCCGATGGACAGACCCGAGGATGTGGAAGCCAATCCACGCACGGGCAAGGTGTACGCGATGCTGACCAACAACACGCGACGTGCGGCGGCCGACGCCGCCAATCCGCGCGCGCGCAACAAGCACGGGCACGTATTGGAGCTCGAACCGCCGCGCGATGCGCAAGGACGCGCGCGGCACGCGGCCGAACGGTATGCGTGGGACGTGTTCCTGCTCGGCGGCGATCCGCGCGACGCCGACCAGCCCGGCGAGTACCACCCCGGCATCGACGCGGGTGGCTGGCTGACCTGCCCCGACAACTGCACCTTCGATCCGCGCGGGCGCTTGTGGATCGCCTCCGACGGCGGCGCGCGCCTCGGCATCGCCGATGGCGTGTGGGCCTGCGACGTGGATGGCGAGGGCCGCGCGCTGACCAAGCGCTTCTTCTCCGCGCCCGTGGGCGCCGAAGTCTGCGGCCCGTGCTTCACCCCGGACGGCTCGACGCTCTTCGTGGCGGTCCAGCATCCGGGCGAGTCCGACGCCCAAGGCAACTCGCGCGGCGTGCACCACGGCGCGCCCACCAGCCGCTTCCCCGACCACGACCCGGCCTTGCCGCCGCGTTCCGCCGTGGTCGCGCTGCG
>Ga0172372_10013523_pt1 | contig 10090 bp, 8 predicted proteins | sample LakKiv5m_2_FD_114544 | JGI IMG/M metagenome (GOLD analysis project Ga0172372, IMG submission 114544) | Freshwater microbial communities from Kabuno Bay, South-Kivu, Congo - kab_092012_9.5m | ecosystem: Environmental > Aquatic > Freshwater > Lake | place: Democratic Republic of the Congo... | reverse complement strand
GACTTGCCTACAATCGCGCCCCTTGCGTCAGCCAATGGGGCCCTCGCCCGATCGGAGGCAGATCATGTCGAGAACCGTACAGGTCTTTCAGGTCGACGCGTTCACGCGGCAACTTTTCACGGGAAACCCCGCCGGTGTCGTGCTCGGCGCCGAGGTGTTGAGCGACGAGGAGATGCTCGCGATCGCTCGCGAACTCAATAACGGTGACACTGCCTTCGTCCTGCCGCCCGAGGCGGACGATCACGATCTACGGGTACGCTTTTTCACACCGCGCACCGAGTCTGCATTCGTTGGTCACGCCACCATCGCTACCCACTACGTACTCTCGCGCGATGCAGCGCCGCACCCAGGACGGGCTCGTCAAAAGCAGAAAGCCGGTCGGGTCGATGTCGAAATTCGCGGCTCCGGCGCGGACCGCCGTATCGCCGTGCGACAGCCCGCTCCTCCCTTGGGGCGCGAACTGAACGAGCGTGAACGGCTCGCGGTACTCGACGCGCTTGCGCTGTCGAGTGCTGATCTCGATCCCCGCTGCGAAATGCGTATCGTCGGTGGTGCTGGCAATCGATTGCTGATTGGCGTTCGCGGCAGTCAGCAACTGAAGCAGATGAAACCGGACTTCGGCCGGCTGACTACGCTGTCGGCGCAGCTCGGTGCATCAGGGCATTTCGTATTCACGACCGACTCGGGGCAGCCCGAGTGCCTCACCCTCTCGCGCATGTTTTGTCCGGCCATCGGCATTCCAGAGGACCCCGTCAGCGGTAACGCGCACGGCCTGCTCGGCGCCTATCTGTTGCATCACGGACTTCTCGAACGTAACGGCGACAAGGTCGAGTTCTCGGGCGCCCAAGGGCAATTCCAAAACCGGCCTGGCCGCGTCGACGTCGAGTTGGAATTCGAGGATGGTCGTTTGGCTGGTGTGTGGATTGTCGGTAGCGCGGCGATGGTCTTCGAGACGAGCATTACGCTGCCTTGACGGTTAGCGAGCGACGTCCCAAAAAAGTGCGTCGATGCCGATCCGTAATCCTGGATCGGCCGACCACTGCCGCTCACGCTCGAAACGGACCAACGGTTCGACGTTGAGAAAAAGCCATCGTCCATGCAAAGGCTGTTTCCAGAAAAAACCAGCCTCATAGAAATCTGCACCCTTGGCGCTACGTCCACCCGCCTCAAGACGAAAGCCTGCCGCATCACCGAGATCGCGATTGCGCACCTGCGACAATTGTCTATCCGGGCTAATCACGGCTTTCGCATGCGCCGCAACGAATTGGTACGACCAGCCCGTTTCATCCGTCTCGTCAAGCCAACGAACAGATAACGTCGATCGGAACAGATGTTGTTGACGCCGCCGGTCAACCAACAGGTTGCCCGCCACGCCAAAACCTTCGTCGCTCTCGGCAAAAACCTTGACGAAGGGCTCTACTCGCCACGCACCCGTCACGAATGCTCTGCCGGTGCGCACGGCGACGAAACCGACTGGCTGCGCTGCCAATTTTGCTCCGACTTCGAGATTCAGCAATCGAAAAGGATCGTAACGCAGGCCTGCGCGCAGCGATTCGGTCGCCTGCTCCAACGTACTCTCGGAGAGCGCATCGGTCGTGATAAATACATCCAGACTCTGCTCGAGGTTGGGTAGTTTCAAAGAAATATCGAAATTTGCAGACGTATCGAAAGCCACGGAGCCATCTTGATCGATCGCGGTCAGATCCACCCCGAGGCGAAACGGCGACACCGGCACCGGCAAGGGCTGCTCCGAGGAATCGAGAAAATAGTGATCCAAGGACAGTAACCGCCGCTGGATGCCGAAAAAGAGTCGGTTATGCCAAACATCGAGGGTCGAATCCGCCTCGAGCGGCTCGTCCACCAAGCGCTCGATAGCGAGTGTAGATGGTCGAATTTCGATGACCGCTGGTGTAACGTCGGCAGCCATCAGCGACGGCGAACAGCCGATTAGCATGATGCTTCCGAAAACCAATCGGGGCCATCGAGTCATGCGATCAAGTGTAGCCGCGTTTGTCACTACTTAAGGATATCGTCGTATGAAAACACCGCTCCTGCTGACCATCGGACTGTGCATCGCATCGACGGCAGCGGCGCAGGCTGCCGCCGCTTTTTGCGCCACGGACGAGCAACGAGCCGCCATCCAAGCGGCGATGGGCGATCCTGCAAAGCCTGCACCCTACCGTGTCGCAGCCAAACTATCGCTGCCTGAGGCTACCGTGCAAAGTGCATTGGCACCAGCTAGCTACGGCATCGATGCCAGCCACTTCCGCAGCGTGTGGACGAGCCTCACTCGTTGGGAGGAAGCGGTGACGGTCGTCATGAAAGGCGGTCATATCTTTGAAACGCATGGCCGCATCCCCGAGGGAGAGCCATCGAAGCGCAGCCAGTTCTTCAACCTCAAGTCGGTAGCTGAAGGTATGCATGGCCATCTGCGTCCCGACTTGCTCTCGGCGATTTATGCGATGGAGATGACCATCGGCGACGAGACGCAGCGCGGCGTCCTGTTCTACGACAAGCAGGGAGACATTGCGTTTGGGGTCTATCTACCGGGCGAGGGACATACCCCATCGGCTGCCACGATTAAGCAATTCGCTGCGACGCGAAGTTTGATCGAGCAACAACCAGCACTGTGCCGCTAACGACGCGGCACGGATCTCAGCGGAGCATCTCGTCAACGATCGCCGCAACGCCATAACGGACAGGGTCCGAGGCGGGCAAACTAAAGCGCTGTTCTAGCTCGCGAAGCAGTTGACGCGCGGCCTCGTCAGCTAGCGCCGAAGTGTTGATGGCCATGCCGACGAAACGTGCGGCCGGATTCATCATCCGCGCGCAGCGCAGATGCAGTTCGAAGCATTCCTCCAGCGCCGGAATCGGCCAGTGTGACAAGCCGCGCATATGCTTACGGGTCGGCTCATGACACATCACCAGCGCATCCGGCGTCGCACCATGTAGCAGACCGAGACTGACACCGGAGTACGAGGGGTGGAAGAGCGAACCCTGCCCTTCGATCAAATCCCAGTGATCCGGCGAATTAGCAGGACATAGCTGCTCGACAGAGCCGGCGACGAAATCCGAGACCACAGCATCAACCGGCACCCCGCCGCCCGCGATCATGATCCCGGTTTGCCCGGTAGCACGAAAGTCAGCAGGAACACCGCGCTCACGCAACTCGCGCTCCAATGCCAAGGTCGTATACATTTTTCCGATAGAACAATCAGTGCCGACAGCGAGCAAACGACGACCACTACGAGGCTCCGCATTGGCAATCGGATACTGCCCCGATTCGCGCACCTCGATGATGCGCGAGCCGGAGCGTTGAGCGGCCTCACGAATACGCTCGATGCTAGCCAGACGCGTGTGCAGTCCGTTGCAGAGGTCGTATCCCAACTCCAGTGCTCGAACGAGCACCGAGACCCAACTATCGGCGATGATGCCGCCACGATTGGCGACTCCGATGAGCAGCGTGCGCGCACCGCGACGGCGACCCTCCTCCAGATCGATTTCGTCGATGGGGAGCTTCGGAACACAGCCGTCTAGACGCAGCTGACCAACGCACTCCTCAGGTCGCCATTGCCACACGCCGATCGCCGTCTTGGCGGCAAGATCATCCGGAGCATCGCCCAAGAAGAGTAAGTATGGCTTGTGAATGATCATCGCAATGTCTCCGTCAACATGAGCGACACGTCCGCTATCCATTTTTGCGCCGCGTTATCCGGTGAGTAGTCTATCTGCGGTAAACCATCAACGGTAATGGCAATCGCAATGCGTCCGTGAGGGGTATGGACGATGCCGACATCGCTGCGCAATGCATCGAGCGATCCCGACTTGCTCGCGACTCGATACTGCTCCAATTTTCGCCCGATTCCGTCCTTGTACTGCTGTCGCTCGAGCATCTGCAGCACTAGACGCGATGAACGCTCATCGACGATCTTCCCCTGTTCCAGCAACTCCAACAAACGCACCATCTCTCGCGGCGTCGACACGCCTATACCGAAGCGTTGATTCTCAGGGCGGCTTCCCTCACGAGTCCAACCTTGTGCCGGCTTGAGTTGATTGCCATCTCCTCGGATCTTGCGCATCACCCGAGTGCGCTCCAAACCTAACGACGCCAAGTACTCATTTACGGCATCGCCACCGACCCGATCGAGAATGAGATTGGTCGCCGTGTTGTCACTGACGATGATCATCAGTGTCGTTGCATCGCGCAGCGAAACTGACTCACCGTCGCTGAAGTCCGTCAATACGCCCGAGCCCGAGACTTTGTCAGCCGCACTAATGACCAAGCGATCCGACCAGTCGTGCTGGTTGTCGGCCACAAATTTGGCCACGGCACAGGCGATGGGCAGCTTGATCGTGCTGGCTGTACGCACCGGTTCGTCCGGATTGACACCAACCTCACGCCCCGTGTCGAGGTTACGCGCATATAGCGAAACACGCCCATCGATCTGCTTCGACATCTCTCGCAAACGAGCTTCGAGATCGCCTGCTCGTAGCGGCGATGACATCACGAAAATGGCTAGCGTGATGCCAAGCATTCGGCCGAACGCGCTCATGAACCGCCCTCCCGCTTACCAATCGGCAACAAAGAAAAACTCACGCACAAAAGGACACCGAGCGGGAACAGCCATGGAAACGCCAACGCTTTTCCATCGGGTAACCACCCAAACAGGCTCAGGTTATCCGCTAGCAAAACTCCCAATATCGATGCCATGACCCCGAGCGCAGGATAACGTACCCAATGACGCGGCACGAACAGCGCCATCAAAAATAGGCCTAGCATCGAACCGTAGGTATAGGCGGTCATGGCGAACGCCAATGGGATCAGTCCATCGTCGCGCCCCGAGAGCAGCATGGCGAAGGCGCCGAGCGCGAACGCCCACGCCAGCACGAGTATCCTCGACAAGGTCACCGCTCGCGCTTCGGAGAGGGATCCATCCATATAGCCTCGATGAAACATCGTCAATGAAGTCTGCGCTAATGCAGCGAGAACAGAGTCGAGACTCGACATCGCCGCTGCGAACACGCCGGCTACCAACAAGCCTTTCACTCCGGCTGGCAGCTCGGAGAGGATGAACGCTGGGAAAATTCGATCGCCCTTCTCTGCGACGAGTGCCGCGAATGCGGGGTCTATCGGCTGGTACTGGTAGTAACCCCAGAGGCCAAGACCTACGGTCAAAAACAGTACGACCACCAACTCGCCGGCGTTGCTGACGTAGAGAGCCTTGCGCGCCTCTTGCAAGGAGCGACAACACAGCATGCGCTGCGTATTGACCTGATCCGACCCGTAAGCGGCAAGATTTTGAAACGGCATCGCAAAAACGCCCGCCCAAAACGTGAAGCTGATCGTCGGATCCAGGCTGAAGTCGAAAACATGGAACTTGTCTGCGGCGGAGCCCGCTGCCAACAGTGCTGAGAAGCCCCCAGGGTAAGCGCCGGCAGCAAACGCAACGGCCAGCAAACCGCCAGCGACAAAGATCACGAACTGCAACGCGTCCGTCCAAACCACGGCGCGAATTCCACCGAGCCAAGTATGTAAAGCGGAAAATCCTACGATCAGCACGATACAGGTTCCGAGCGAGAGACCTGTCAACAACTCGAGCACCAATGCCACCGCGAAAACGCGGACCCCCTGACCCAACACGGCGCTCAAAAAAAACAGCAAGGACGCCAACTGACCGAAACCGTTTCCCAAGCGATCGCGAATCAAATCGTAAGGACTGGAGAACTGTCCTGCGTATAGCTTGGGCAAAATCCAGTGGCCAATGATCCACTTAGATAAAAAACCGGCGAAGATGAATTGCAGGTATCGATAGTCACCACCCTCGGCGAATACCAGAGCCGGAACGCCGATGAAGGTGACGCCACTGACCGTCGTCGCAATGATCGAAGCCGAAACGGCGTACCACGGCAAACTGCGTGAGCCCAAAAAATACTCTTGGATAGTCGACTGCTGCGAACTCACGCGATGCCCGATCCACGTCACCAGCGCGAAGTACGCGAGCACCACCGACCAATCGAGCAGACCGAAGTGCGTCATGGGAGCGGCAAGCGACGGCCCGAGCCCTCACCGGGGTAAACGCGTCGATTCGAACCGGGATAGGCATATCCATTGATCAGGATACGCCGTGAATACTTTGACTCGTTCGAGGTGCTACCGTGCACCGCATACGGCCCGAAAAACAATACGGAGCCACTGGTGCCAGTGACTGTGATCGCCGCAGACTCGTCGAACTGAGCCGTCTCGGCCGACGTCTCCATGGGTGTGCCGTAATCGTAATGCGACGAGAAGATACGTCCTTCGGCATCGCCACGCACCGATTCACGCGGAATGAACTTGAGCGGACCATTGCTCTCGGTCATGTCGTCGATCAACGTAATCGTCTGAACGTAAGAACCGCGACCATTCACGTCTGTCCAAGTGCCTGGACCCTTGTCACGGTGTTGAATATCCTGATGCCAGTCGAAGGAAACGCCATCACCTGGCATTTTGAAGTGCGCCTGACAGAGCAACTGCTCGCAATGGTCACTACCGAGCAACTGCAAAGCTGGCTCGACCAGTCGTGAGTCGGCAGAGAGGTCTAACAAATCGGATTCTGCCCCACCCGCCCAAACCACTCGCTTGATGATCACGTCACCCTGCGGCGGTGCATCTAGGACGAAATAGGCGCCGGCGTGATTCTGGGTCGTGCGCAAGTGCTGCGCGGTGACGTATAAACGCTCGAATGCCTCTCGGGCGCGAGCCATCTCGACACTTGAGAACAACGCCGGAACGACTATCCAGCCACGATCGAAAAACTCCTGAACCTGTGCGGCAGACAACTTCATCTCGATGAATCCTCGACCCCGTATATCAACCATTCCCGACGCGACCGACGCCACTCGTTCTCACTCGCACGCCACGTGTCGACAATAGCGTCGACCGATAGTCCCGAGCGAAGCTGCTCGACAATCTGACGGCCGAACAGCTTGGCGATTCGATCGAGTTCGAAATCCCTTGGATACAAGCGATGCAGCGCATGGGCAAGTTCCGCACCGAGCCGCACCGACTTGAACGCGGCGCGCTCCGTCACCACGAAAAACACACCATGGCAAAGTTCGCCGGCGAACTTGCTGCTCGTCGGCGTGAAGCTGATCGGATACACCCGAAGTCCTGCAATATTTCGCGAATTCAATTCACGTGCGAGAGCCGTCGCATCGATCCACGGCGCACCGATCAGCTGGAATGGAGTATCGGTGCCGCGACCGACGGATACGTTCGCCCCTTCGATCGTAGCCACGCCCGGATAAAGACTAGTCGAGACGAGATTCCGAAGGTTCGGCGACGGATTAACCCAGCCGAGGCCCGACTCGTCGAAACCGCTACTCCGATCCCATCCTCGTAGCGGAACGACGGTCAGCGCCGCGGCGATTTGTTTGTTGAAGAAGCGAGCGAGTTCGCCAATCGTCAAGCCATGCCGTATTGGCATCGGCTGATATGCCGTAAATGACAACTCGCTGGGATCGAGACTCGGACCCTCGACGCTGACACCATCGATGGGGTTTATTCGATCGAGCACGATCACGGGTAATTTTTGAGCAGCAGCCGCCTCGAGCATATAAGCCATACTCGTGGCGTAGGTATAGAAGCGAGCGCCGACATCCTGCAAGTCGATGACGATGACATCGAGACCCGCAAGCATGGTCTCAGTCGGTCGACGAGTCTCGCCGTAGAGCGAGTGGATCACGAGACCTGTCTTGGCATCTCGCGACGAGGGTACCTTGTCATCCAATTCGCCTCGGATTCCGTGCTCGGGACTGAACAATGCCGCCAGCTTGACGCCATCGGCTTGTACCAATAAATCGATGGTGGTCACACCATCGTGCGAGCGACCGGTCTGATTGGTCAGTAACCCGACGCGTTTGCCGCGCAGCGCATCGAAACCATTTGCCCTGAGAACGTCGACACCTGGGCGTACTTCGCCAACTCCGACGAGACGCGCGACTGGCGAGGTCGAGAACTCCGGCGAGGCGTACCGCTGCCCACGCAGGCGATCCAAGGGCACGGTGGTGGAAAACTCCGCCGCGACGATCGTCGCTACTTTGGCTCGCACCGGGGTCGCATCGCCTTTACCATCGGGATGTACGCGGTTGGTCAACAGCACCACGTAGGTGCGACTGACTGGATCGATCCAGATCGAAGTGCCGGTAAAGCCGGTATGTCCGAAAGACCCAATCGGGTATAGGTCACCACGGTTGGCGGAGTAACTGCTGTCGATGTCCCAACCGAGACCGCGCTGCACGCTCATCGCTGACGGCGTCGCCGGCGAGGTCATGCGCGTCACGCCGGCGGGCGACAACACTCGCTGCCCATCGAGTTCACCGCCGCGTAGCAGCATGCGCGCGTATCGCGATAAGTCTTCGGCCGAGCCGAACAAACCCGCATGTCCTGCAACACCACCCATGCGACGTGCCGTCGGGTCGTGGACGATTCCCTGGAGCAAAATTTGATCGGGGCCATCACACGGCCATCCGTACGCAGTGCAAAACTGAGTAGGTGCAATGACACCTCGTCGTGCCACCACCGGCGTGAATCCAGCCGAGTTCATACGCAGCGGCGCAAGGATGCGCTGCTGCACGAAGGTTTCTAGCGGCTGCCCAGCAACTCTCGCCACGATCTCGCCGAGCACGATGTAGCCGATATCGCTGTAAACGAATCGCGCACCCGGCGCCGACTGCGGGAGCTCTTCGACAGCTCGCCGAACGGCCTCATCGGCGCCCAACCAATCGCCACGCAAATCGAGACTCGGACGCAGACCCGAGGTATGCGTGAGCAGATGACGCAGGGTGATTTGAGCTTTGTCGTGACGGGCAAACTCGGGCAGATGTTGTGCCACTTTGTCAGAGAGCCGAAGCTTGCCCTCTTCCACCAAGATCATGACCGATGTCGCCGTAGCGATGCCTTTAGTCAATGACGCCAAATCGAATACGGTATCTAGCTGCATCGGCTCGGGCGTCGGCTTCACGGCACGATACCCATAGGCCTTGCGATACACAGTTTGGTCGCCGCGCCCAACCCATACTACTGCGCCCGGGATCTGCTGCTTAGCGATCGCGTCTTCGACCGTCGCATCCAGCTTCTCGGTCCAAGTGGATGCCGCTGCGGATACAACCGAACCAAAAAGCACGAATACGCTCCATGCCAGCGCACGGACCGAGACGACTTTAATCATCTGCCACCCCGCTTTTGGGTCACGCTTTCAGACCCGCTTGACGAAAAAACCCGCCGAAGCGGGTTTTTTCGTCGAGTGCGTGCCGATCAGAAATCGACGCGCAACGAAAGCTGGACACGCCGCGGCAAGAAGAAGCTGCGTGCCTGGCCAAACTGCGGGCTGTAGTCAACTGGATCGATGTTGTATCCGGTCTGACGATCGAACACGTTGAAGAGATCCGCGCGGAACTTCAGGGTGGGCAATGAAGCCACCTGGAATTCCTGCGTGTAGTTCAGATCGAGCTGCCAGTGACTGGCGCTGCGACGGCTACCCGCGGGCTCCGCGTACGACGAGGTCGTATCGTAGGAGTTGTTCACGCGAAGTCCGTAGTATGTGCCCGACCACTTCTCCCAGGGCTGACCCGACTGAAACACGAAGTAGGCGCCGAGGTTGGCCTTCCAGTCGGTCGTGTAGTGACCGAATACCTTGAGCAAGTGCGGCCGATCGCCCGAGAGCGTGCCGTCCTTGTTGTCCCAAGGGAACTTGCCCGGATCATCCGCGTAAAACGACGAACCGATGAAGGTGTTGGCGTCGTTGACCGTGGTGGTGTTGTCTTGGTCGAAGTTGCCACGATATCGGCTGCGTACGTAGGACGCATTCAGATACGTGCGCTCACCCACCCATTCGGCCTCGAGGCTCGCCTCGTAATACTTGGTGTACGCGCCATCCATCTCCGCGATGACATAGGTCGAACCGCCGATCTCCGCGCGCACCGCGGCAAGGTTCGGCACGTACAGCCCGAGCGCACGGATGTCCGCCGGCGCGCCGCCGTTCGGTGCGTACACTCGCAAGCGTGCATCGTTCGGCACGTCTTCCCAGAAGTGCGAACCCTCGCGATAGCG
>Ga0172372_10013521_pt1 | contig 10091 bp, 7 predicted proteins | sample LakKiv5m_2_FD_114544 | JGI IMG/M metagenome (GOLD analysis project Ga0172372, IMG submission 114544) | Freshwater microbial communities from Kabuno Bay, South-Kivu, Congo - kab_092012_9.5m | ecosystem: Environmental > Aquatic > Freshwater > Lake | place: Democratic Republic of the Congo... | reverse complement strand
GCTGTGTTCAAGTGGGGACTTACTGTGCTGAAAAAAAGCTTGGTGTCTGTATCCGTAAAAAAACCTCATTTTGCTGTTATGGGACAAAACTTGCCAAAATTGTTCAAGAGCAGGGTAAGGGGCAGTTGGGGCTGGGATTTGGGTCGCCTGAGCATCCACAATGCCAAGGGCTAACCCCTGAACAACTCTCAAAGATAGACTTTTCGAGGATTAATTTCTCAGACATCTTTTCTGAGATTGTAACCAGCGCAAAAACACCCAACCCTGAAGCGATTACAAAAGGCATCCAAAAGTCTATGGAAAACAAGGGAAGTCTTCTGAAGCCTACAGTCAAAGAGGTTAATGCCAAACAAAAAGCTGATGATTCCATAAGCAGGACCGCGGATTGCCCTTTAGCCAAAGAAATAAAGGAGGAACCTTTAATGGCTCCTTCAATAAAAAACATACAGCCTGGTAACGAATTGCCCTCAGAGAACACCCCAAAACTCGATAACTATCAAATATGGGGGCGCACCCATGGCCAATTCTAGATGTTCTTCAGCGCTCATATTTATTGGTATTTTTTTTATCGGTGTTAGCCAAGCTTCCCATAAACCCAAGCATCCCCAGATAGGGTATGAAGCGCCGGATGTTGGATGGTCTTGGTATAAGGACACACGTGCTGCCGACGTTTCCTTAAGAGAAAAACCAAGCAGCAAAGAAAGCGTGAGCGGTGCCCTTCAAGAAGAAGCTGGTGAACTTTACAAGAAGATTCAAGGGGAAAAGTCGTGAGCTTTCATTCAAAGCCATTGCCGATTGCATCTATTCTGCTTGTCGTGAAGAGAGTCGGCTTTAGATTAAGCTTCCTGGTAGTCGTTATATTGATGACGTTTCCTATCCAAGCAATGTCTGAGGCCCATCAACAAGGAATGTCGTTAGCGCAAAGCATCCCTCTTTCTCAACCTGGAAGCCCTGAGAATGTTCCTGGCTATGGAGGAACAGATTTGCCTCAAAGTCAGATCAAGGCCCATGACTTAAGCGAGCATTCCTTTAAGGCATCCAAAAGTAGTGAAGCTTCCAATTTGATTGCTGAGAATTTTGAAAAGGGAGAGAAGTTTGTGATAGACCCTCACACTGATCCCCTTATTTTGGCTGGTAATGAGGTTATCAATAACCCCCAGAAAGCTCTAGATGAGAACTTCATTGAGAGTGAAGAATCGGGGAAAACTACGGAAGAAACTAAAACATGTGAAGAATCGGGAGATGAGACCCTTGAGGCGGTTGAAGAGACGCGCGTTATTGAGGTTACCGACCCTCAAAAGCATTATACTCAAGTTGGTGTTTATTCCCATGGCTGGTCGGGGGGGTTATCGCGCAATATTATCACAGGGCAAAAGTATGATAGCTCAACCAGCAATACGCTTGCCTACGCCGCCGGTATAGCTATTTATAATCAACTTCCCTCGCACTTACAAAACCGCGTGAAAAGTGTTGGTGTTGCGCCTGGTTCTTCTTGTCCTGCTTCATTGTCTTCAAATGGGGTTTTGAGTGTAGCCACGGGGAGTGGGGGTAGTTGGTACTTTGTTCAGTTTAATACCAACATAGAAATCACCCTTAAACCAGGTGAAGAAAATGTAAAGGAAACTATTGTAACGAACAATCATAACCTTGAAGAGCGTGTAAATAAAGGCTTATGTGCTTATGAAGAAATCCAGGTCATAGAAGGCCCACAAACACGCGTTATTAGTGAGGTGTCTATCAAGAAGGATTGGTGGCGTCGCAAGAAAATCTATCGGTGCCACTACCCATCTCAAAATGATTGCGCAGCATTAAGGGCCAAGGGATGTTACCAGATCAAGTCGACCTGTAAGCAAAAGGTTGCGAATACTTGTGTTGTTTGGGAGCAAACATACAATTGCTCTAATGGTAAGGTTTTAGGAAAGACCTATCGCTCTTCTAACAAGGAAAGCCCATTTTGTCTAAGTGGGGATTGTGCGGATAAGTCTTATGCACCAAACTCGGATTTTGCTCAAGTCATGAGCCATATGTCTGTCTTGAAAGAAGCCGGAGATGATTTAAAAAACGTTGGGGTCATATTCAAAGGGCAGGATCGAAGATGTACGCGCCACTGTGTAGATTTTAAAGACTGTTGTGGGAGCGGTAAGGGCTGGGGTGTTTCTTTAAAGTTTGCCTCTTGTGATGCAGATGAAAAGGAGCTTGCAGAATTAAGAAGCAAAAACCGCTGTGTTCAAGTGGGGACTTACTGTGCTGAAAAAAAGCTTGGTGTCTGTATCCGTAAAAAAACCTCATTTTGCTGTTATGGGACAAAACTTGCCAAAATTGTTCAAGAGCAAGGTAAAGGACAGCTAGGTCTTGGGTTTGGGTCGCCTGAGCATCCTCAATGCCAAGGGCTAACCCCCGAACAACTTTCAAAGATAGACTTTTCCAGGATTAATTTCTCAGACATCTTTTCCGAGATTGTAACCGGCACGAAAACGCCTAATCCTGAAGCGATTACAAAAAGCATCCAAAAGTCTATGGAAAACAAGGGAAGCCTCCTGAAGCCTACAGTCAAAGAGGTTAATGCAAAACAAAAAGCTGATGATTCCATAAGCAGGACCGCGGATTGCCCCTTAGCCAAAGAAATAAAGGAGGAGCCTTTAATGGCTTCTTCAATAAAAAACATGCAGCCTAGTAAAGAATTGCCCTCAGAGAACACCCCAAAACCAGATAACTACCAAATATGGGGGCGCACCCATGGCCAATTCTAGATGTTCTTCGGTGCTCATATTCGTCGGTATTTTTTCTATTGGGGTTAGTCAAGCTTACGATAAGTCCAAGCATTCCCAGACTTGGTATGAAGCGCCGGATGTTGGGTGGTCCTGGTACAAGGACACAGGCGTCACTGACACTCCCTTAAAGGCAAAGCCAAACGACAAAGGAAAAATACAAGAACAAGACAAAGGCCAACAGCCTGATCCAACAAATGGCGCTGCTTCAGAAAGTGGTTCTCAAGACTCTTATACCCACACGAGGCAGATGGATCGGCTGCGAAAAGATTTTGAAGAACTTCAAGCCAAAGCGATTTTAAATCCAACTTTAGAAAATGTCAGGGAATTTCAACAAGCTTATCACAGTATTATCAGCCGTTCGAGTCGGTTTGAAAAAGCCTGGATGCTCTCAACCCTTTTGTCCGCAGAAAGTTACCGAGAGTCTGATCAATCTTCACCTGCTCATCGTAAAATCTACCAGGAAAAAGTAGATAAGCAACTCGAAGAAGATATTTTTACACTTGCAAAAACCCATGGACTTTTCTTCTTCTTTAAAGATAGTTGCCCCTACTGCCATGAGATGGCCCCTACCGTAAAGCAACTTCATGATCAATATCATTTTGCTATCAAATCCATATCACCGGATGGGAAAAGTCTTGAGGGATTCTCAGGACACGCGTGTCTGCACGCCGTTAAGGACAATGGCACGATAGCTCAACTCAATCCTGAAGGGATATTTCCGGCCATCTTCCTCGTTAACCCTCACTCCGGTCAAACCATCCCGTTAGCAAGGGGGCTAATCAGCCCGTCCGAGTTAAAAGAAAACTTTAAGGTTATCATCCGCTTTTTAAAAGAACAAGCCAATGGTAGATAACAAATCACATATCCGCTTCTTGAGGCAAGAATACAACCTATCAAAATATGCTGCTGTTGGGGTGGTTGTGGCCTTGATAAATTTAAGTCCAGTCAATGCCAGTGGTGCTCTTGACCGATTTTTTGAAAGCTTAGGGGCAAGTGTCAACAACACTTCAGCCGGTTCTTTCTCAGATCAAGCCTCCGGCTACTACACGGGAGGTGGATATGCGATGCGGCAGAACAATACGCTTGTTCAGCCCCTTAACCTCAGTCTTCCCAAGCTTGGGGTGGGATGTAACAGTCTTGACATGTATTGGGGGTCATTTTCCTTTATGAGGGGCGAACAACTCTCCCAGCTTCTTCGGGAAATTGGGACAGGGGTTCCCACCTTTGCCCTTCAATTGGCCCTTAAAACCCAAGCCCCCCAAATTGAGAACCTGTTAGCGCAACTGCGTAAAAAACTCCAAGATATGAACAATATGATGCTGACTTCTTGCCAGGCCAGTCAGCAGATTGTTGGCGGCCTTTTACCCAAAGGGACGGCGGCGAGCGAACAACTCTGTATGGAGATGAAACGCAGCGGGAATGAAGATTGGTTTGGGAGCAGGAAGCATTGTGAAAAGCCAGATCGGGTACAATCCGGCGTTGAAGGGGCACAGCAAAAGCATAAAGACCTTCTGCACGGAGAATACAACCTTGTTTGGCATGTGATGAAAAAAATGCCCGCTTACTCAAATAATAAGGAACTTGCCTCCTTCATTATGACCGCTACCGGAACCCTTATCTCCCGCAAGGATGGGGATGGGTTCAGGTTGCACATTATTGAGCCGAAAGCAGACCAGAAAGAATTTATCGTTGCATACCTGAAGGGAGGCACCACCTCCCACCTGACCTGTGATGAAGAGGAACGGTGTTTAGGTCCACAATTCACACAAGTAACCATCCTGGATGACCCCCAGAATCCCAATGGCTCTATGAAATCCAAAGTTCATAATAAGATTACGAATATGCGGGTGCAATACATGACCAATGGTGAGTTTAGTCCTGAAGAGGTCGGGTTTTTGGATGATGCGGTTCATTTGCCTGTCTACCGGTATATCCAGGTTAGCGCGGCGGCGGGGACGCCCTTTCTCATGCAGGACGCCGTTGAGTTTATCGCGGCAAACATTATCCTTACCCAATTTGATCGGGTCATGAGTGAAATCATTGAAGCGATTGATGCTTTGCAAAAGATACAGCTTGAAGATTCAGCTATAGGCCAGTTCAAAAAAAACCTGCAAGATTCAAGGTCCCGTGTCCAAGCCCTTCTGATTGGGGCGAGCAATGGCTCGATCCATATGCTTAACCAAACGATGCAAGCCATAGAACAAACAATTGTGTCCAAGAACTCTTGAGGAGAACACCGGCATGGATTTTACAGTATATTCGTACGGCGGGGCTGAGATACTATGGAAGGTTTTTAACTCCCTGGCCATGCTAGCCAACAGCACGTATTTTTATAACCTCAGTATTTTAATCACCGGAGGTGCCCTGTTAACGGTAGCGGCACGCGCTATTCCGGCGGCATCCATCCCATTTCTCTTTAAAAAGTGGATCATGCCGACCTTCTTCCTCATGGCGTTCTTCTGGGGACCCAAGGTAACGGTCAACATTGTGGATCACGTGGATACCAACTTTAAGGCATCAGAAGTTGCTAATGTGCCTTTTGGCATTGCCTTTGCTGCCAGCATAGCGACCAAAATGAGCGATGTATTAACGAACGTTGTTGAGAAATTTATGACGACCAGCGATATGGAGCGATACTCGCAAGTCGGGCCAATGTTTGGGGCACGCCTGATGTATGAGGCCCGAACCCTTACCATTCGGGACCCGATCATGCGGGAGAACCTGAAAGACTTTACCCGTCAGTGTTATGCCTGGCCTTATATCTTTACGAACATCGCTCCTGGCAAGAAAGCGGCTATGGAAAGTGAGGATATGCTTGGGTTCATAGAAGAAAATGCCCATAAGTCTTTAGGGATGTATTGGCGTAATAGTACAGGCGAAGCGGAGTTCATGTTCTGCGGAAAATGCGCTGCAAAAGTGAGGGAAGTTATTTCCCTGGAAATTGAGACAGGGTTCCAAGCCCTGGCAAAGCGTTTGTTTGGGGCAACAGATGACGGCGTTTTTGAAACACAGAGGTTGAAGCAGTATTTTGGGGATGCTTGGCAATACCTTTCTAAAGGTTCTAGCGATGCGGCCAATGTGATCCAACAAGAACTGATGCTCAATGCCTATCGCGCCGCGCTACAGGACAAACGCGAAGAGTTTGGCTTAGGTCGTGATCCTGCCTTGTCTTACCTGAATGCAGAACGGGGACAGATTCAACAAGACGAATCTTCCATGGTAAAGTTTGCCCTTTTTGGGACCCAAATACCGATGCTTCATTCGATATTCTTGGCCATAGCACTTATGTTCTTTGCGATTGTTGCCCCCTTCACCTTTTCGACAGGGGGAATTCAACTGATCACAACGTTTACCAAAGTTATGCTTTGGCTTGCGACTTGGCCGCCATTGTCCGCAATTCTTAACGCGCTTGGCCATATGTACCTGGCGAAAGCGAATGCAGGTCAGTTGATGGGTTATGGGGAAGGGTTGAACCTGATGACCCAAAACGGATTAGCGGATACAGCCTATCATGCTTATGCGTTTGTGATGGGGCTGCAACTGTCGATACCGGCGGTTTCTTGGGCTTTATTGTCTGGTGGAGGTGGTTATGCCATGTCCCAACTTTCAAGCTACATCACCCAATCCGGTGATTCGTTTGCAGCCAAAGCGGGGGCTGAGATTGTAGATGGCAATGTGTCGTTTGACTCTCAGACGATGCACTACAAATCTGTGGGTAATGCCCAATTAGCACAACAGCAGGTTGCCCCCAATATTAACTATGGCTCTAGAATTGATGATGGAACCTTAGCGAAGACTTATGGGCAAACCAAAGACGGTAAACTAGATCGCACTCCAACGTTCCAACAGCATCTCACAAATATGGGGACGAACTTAACACAGAATGATGCTCACAGCGCTATTATGGGATGGAGAAGTGAGGATGCGTACAATTCAGGAATAACCAATAGCAAGGCAGCGGGAAAGCAAGTCCAATCCGGCGTTAATCAAACTTTCGGTTTAATGAAGCATCTTAATACAAACAAGGGCTTTACCGATACGTTCGGATCGAATGCTTCTACAACTGTCCAAAAGAATTTGTCTGACACGATAGATTTTGTCCAGCAAGTTGCGAAGGATCACAATGTAGGAGTTGATAAGGCATTCGAGATGGCGGCGGGAGTTGCTGCCAGTTTGGGTCTAAGTTTTGGCTCTGGTAAAGGTAAAGGTAAGGGATTGGGTGGAAGCTTTGGGATTAATTTAAACGGGAGTGGTGGTTATAAAGCATCCGCAAGTGATAGAGAGGCCCTTTCAGAGCACATTAAAAGTGGGAAGATCGAACAGTTTGCAAATAACTTGGGTAGTGTGTTTCAGCACCTTGAAGATAATAAGGGATCAATCGGCGATAGTTTCACGACCCAGAAAATGGATCAGGCCCAATGGCATTTTAATGAAGCCCAAAATTATTCCGACCAGGCATCGGCGAACTTTTCTATGGCGAAAATCTTTGCGAAAAGTGCAAGTTCCCAACGTCAAAGCGGAAGTTCTTCGAGCAGCAACATTACCGACCAAGCTTTGGAGGTTCTTGCCCATGAAAAAGGGATCGACATATCACAGGCAGCCCAAGAAGCGGCTAGAAACCCTGAAGCTTTAAAAAGAGCGGCATCTGGTTTAATTGGTTTGTCTGAAGTTAGGTCCCATCCCATTGAATCTGAGGAAACTGTGAGGAGACACCATGAGGCGGCTAAATCTAACATTACTGATGCTCCTACTCATAATACAGAGGTTGTTAAGGGACGCACTGATATGGGGGCTAGCGTGGATGAACTGGAAGCCAAAATTAGCGAGATGCAACAGAAAACCAAGCAGGAGATAGCGCAGCAACAGTCCAGGGTCGCACCTAAGCAGCAGGAGCTAGAAGATAAATATACTGAAATTGATGCTGAGCTTAACAAAGAAGCTGAGAAAGGATTAATGGGGAAAACATGGGACAAACTGGTAAAATGATCGTGATTTATAACTCCTTTGACCTTAACGAAACTAATAGTGAACCCTTAATCAAACCTGCGTGGGTCAAGTATTCCGCCAGGCCAATAAGCCGCCGAACTTCTGATATCCAAGCGATCAAAATGATCCGTTTGGAAATCGATCGAATGGTCGGGGCTGGGGTGATAAGCCGAATTAAGAAAAGCGTCTTGGGTTGTCTGGTTACCAACGGCTTTATCCAAAGCGTAAGGAACTATGATTTTCTTTGTTATCATACCAAAGGTGACGATAAGGAAAACTATGCCTATATAACTCAGGATCAAAGTGGCTTGCCAATTAAACGCGCCGGAAAAAAGAACCAATGCGGCGGTTATGGAAATGCTGGCTGCAAGAGATGCTTTTCTTGCTGTAACCATATAGTGGTTAAGCCCATCAATCTGGTTTTTTGTTATGCTAATAGACTGGCACAATTCTTCGCTGACTTGTTCAGAATCCTTATATTTTTTGTATTGAAAATACCACCAATCCAAGAACAGACCGGAAAGGATGAAAGCAAAGAAGCCCAGGGCCGGATATCCTGTTTCAAGAGTGATAATCGCGGTCAGAAAACCAATGAAAAGGGGGATGAAAAAACGCTTATTTCTGTAAAGAATAACATTCCCAAGAACCACAGGGACTTCATTCAAAGTCGAAGCATTGTTTTTAGTATCGTCAGTCGTCTCGGTCATTTCTTAAGCCATCCTTTCATCGCTTATTTTCTCATAAAAATTGTATGTAATCATACAGATAAAAACAATAAGTCAAAAAAAATAGGCGCACGTGTCATTTTTAACAACAGCAATATAAAGGAGATAACATCATGAGTTTGTCTAATCAAACAAATCCCATAAACCAACCAACGCCAACACTGCAAAATAGTCCCCATCTCTTGGAAAAGGGAAGGGAAGGCTTCGACTACAAAGATTATTATCGCTGGATGAATGAGCAATTAACCATGCGCATATCTTCACTGGCCGTCGCTTTGCTTGGGAACCCGACTTACAAAAGGCCGACGGAGTGGCGGTGGGGTAAAAAGGGCGAAGTCGTTGTCTATATGGCTGGCGAAAAAATAGGCCGTTTTTCTGACTTTGAGTCGGGGGTATCCGGTGACGCTTTGGAACTCGTTAAATACAAAACAGGTTATCGGAGCAAAGAACTAAGTGATTGGGTTAAAAATTTTATCGGGTATCAACCCCGAACCTTACTAAAGGAAGGAAAAGAAGCTTGGATGCCTATTGTTCCCGTACCTGAAGAAGCCTTAAAGGGCGATATCCTCCAAGGATTGGCAGATAACTTTAGTCGTAAGGGTATGTTTGAACAAGGCCGATATTGCTACCGAGATTTAGAGGGCAACATTTTGGGATATGTGGTGAGGTTTGAAGATGAGGAGAACAAGATGACCTTGCCTTTAACTTATTGCGTTAATGAGAAGGGTATAAAAAGTTGGCGGTGGAAGGGTTTGCCTGTGCCGCGCCTCCCCTATGGGGCTGAGTTGTTGAAGAACACATGTAATACAATCCTTGTGGTGGAGGGTGAAAAAACAGCGGAGGCGGCTAAAATTATTTTTCCTGCAATGACAATCCTGTCTTGGCTTGCAGGAACAGGCAGCGTCCACCTCACGGAGTGGTCTGTCCTTGAAGATCGGGAAGTTATTCTATGGCCTGATAACGATAAGCCAGGATTGAAGTGCATGGCCCGCCTTAAGAAAATTCTACAAGAAGTCAAAGCCGCGTCTGTGCGTATTGTTCAAGTGCCCTCAAGAACCCCTCTCCAATGGGATCTAGCAAATAACCTACCGGAAGGATGGGATAAGGCTACATTGGATCATTTGCTCAAGGAAGCTGTTTAAAAAGCCAAGGAAAGGATTTTAAAGATGTTTAAAACGTTTACACGTGGTGGTCAAGTGACCATGCACAACGTTAACATGATCCGCCAGGTCTTGAATGTAACGCTTATCATAACGTTGCTTGTGGGCGTTCTGAGTTTTGGAATTAAGAGTTGGTATGATTACAGCCCTTATGAGCGCTCGGCGGCTATGGCATACTATTGGGCTGATTTTAAAATAAACTTTCCTTTGGTCAGAAAAGAACAACAGAGAAAAATGACCCAGCATTACACTTTTGAGGATGGAAGGAAGCAGTTGGTTTACAGCTTGGATATTGTCAATGATAGATGGCATCAAGAACTGGCTGAAGATGTTAACGACCGGTTGATTAACAACGCTATTTTTTCTCTTTGGATTATGCTCATTTTCTTTGTTGTTGCTTGTGGTTGTTGGGTTTGGAGAGGGGGTAAGATTAAAGAAAAGAAAATCCT
>Ga0172372_10013517_pt1 | contig 10095 bp, 13 predicted proteins | sample LakKiv5m_2_FD_114544 | JGI IMG/M metagenome (GOLD analysis project Ga0172372, IMG submission 114544) | Freshwater microbial communities from Kabuno Bay, South-Kivu, Congo - kab_092012_9.5m | ecosystem: Environmental > Aquatic > Freshwater > Lake | place: Democratic Republic of the Congo... | reverse complement strand
GATTTCTTTGCAAGCTTGCAGATCGCCGGTTGGCGCGGCGAAGTTGCGAGTAAAGTCGTGCGCGAGGTCGAAGACCGCCTGCGTTTTTTGGTCGATGTCGGCCTCGACTATCTGACCCTCGATCGCGGTGCCGACACGCTCTCCGGTGGCGAGGCCCAACGTATCCGTCTCGCGAGTCAGATCGGCTCGGGACTGACCGGGGTGATGTACATCCTCGATGAGCCCTCGATCGGACTTCACCAACGCGACAACTCGCGCTTACTCGCCACGCTGCGCAGGCTGCGCGATCTTGGCAACACCGTGATCATGGTCGAACACGACGAAGAGGCCATCGATACGGCGGATCACGTCATCGATCTCGGTCCTGGAGCGGGAGTGCATGGTGGTCGCATCGTTGCCCAAGGAACTCCGGCCGACATACGCGCGAGCGTCGACTCACTGACCGGACAGTATCTGAGCGGGCGTCGAAAGATCCCGATGCCGGCAAGCAGAATGCCGCCGCAACCCAAGCGCATGTTGCGTGTCATCGGCGCCAGCGGCCACAACCTGCGCGACATCACGGTCGACATTCCGCTCGGGCTCTTCACTTGCGTCACCGGCGTCTCCGGCTCGGGTAAGAGCACGCTGATCAACGACACCTTGCTACGCCGCGCCAATGCGGAACTCTCCGGCGGCCCGGTGGATGCCGAGCCCTGCCTAGCCATCGAAGGCCTCGACTATCTCGATCGCGTCATCGACATCGACCAAAGCCCACTCGGCCGCACGCCGCGATCGAACCCCGCGACTTACACCGGCATCTTCACCGGACTGCGCGAACTCTTCGCGCAGGTTCCCGAAGCGCGCAGTCGTGGTTACGACGTCGGTCGTTTCAGCTTCAATGTCAAGGGCGGTCGCTGTGAAGCCTGCCAGGGCGATGGTGTCATGCGGGTCGAGATGCACTTCCTGCCGGATGTGTTCGTGCCCTGCGACGTCTGTCGCGGCAAACGCTACAACCGCGAAACACTCGACATCCTCTATCGCGGGCGCAGTATCCACGACGTGCTCGAGATGACGGTCGAGGATGCCCTAAAGTTTTTTCAAAGTATTCCGTCGGTGCAGCCGAAGTTGCAGACCCTGCTCGATGTCGGCCTCGGCTATCTGAAACTCGGTCAAAACGCGACGACGCTTTCAGGCGGTGAAGCGCAACGCGTCAAACTCGCCCGCGAGCTTGCCAAGCGGGCAACCGGCAGAACGCTCTACATCCTCGATGAACCAACCACGGGCCTGCATTTTCACGACGTCGCGCAACTGCTGCTCGTGCTGCAACGACTGCGTGACGAAGGTAATACCGTGGTGGTGATCGAGCACAATCTCGATGTCATCCAGACGGCCGACTGGATCATCGATCTCGGCCCTGAGGGCGGTCACGGCGGCGGACGATTGGTAGCCGCCGGCACACCCGAGGATGTGGCGCGACAAGCAGGATCGCATACCGGTCGTTATTTGGCGGAGCGGCTCGGGAAGACGTAACGCAAGTGGCCGTCGGCGCGCTCCTCACGACGTCGATCCAAGGCATATCTTTGAATGACCTTGCCCCAAAAATTTAGCGCCAAACGATCGGACTGCAGCACCTCGAGTTGCCACTGCCCCGCGTAGCGATCGAACAGCAACACGGCAGCGTGACTGCCAACGCCAAGGCGTCGTAGGTGGGGTACGACATAGAACTCGCGCAGACGCGCGCCGCCACCCATACCTTTCTCCACGCAGGCGAAGCCCGCGTGCTCGTCTTCGCGCCGCAAGACGAAGAGGTCAACGGCACGATCCTGCAACCACTCGTCGATTTGCTCGCGCGCGAGCGTCTCGCTCGATGGCGGCGTGGCGCGCGAAACGACCGCAAGCTCTCGCAACCAGTCGAGATAGGCGGTCTCTAGCCAGTTTTTTTCGATCGTCGCAGAGGCGAGTTGCAAGCGTATTGGCATGACGTTTTAGCGAGGCCTGAAACGAAAGAACCCGGGGGATGGCGGACCATCTTCCCGGGTTCTTTGGAGGAACGCGAACGTTCCTCAGGCTTTCATTCTCTTAACGAGAATTACTGAGCCGGAGCAGCCTCAGCAGCGGCATCAGCCGGAGCGGCATCAGCAGCGGCGTCGACCGGGGCAGCTTCTTCAGCAGCCGGAGCGGCTTCTTCAGCAGCCGGAGCTTCGGCCGGAGCCTCAGCAGGCTTGCCACCGCAGGCGGTCAGAGCGAAAGCCGCGAGAACAGCGGCGAGAGCGAGCTTCGTGTTCATGTCGTATACCCCAAAAAGTAGTGACACAGAAAATTCAAACAACCTAGCTAGTTTGTCTGGCGATAAAAAATCGCGCGGGGATTCTAGCAACCTTTACCAAGAATTGTGAACCGCTATTGCAGCGCCATTGCTCGGCCCCGTGTCTAGCGAGCGAGACACCGAGCGGACTCGGGACAAGGCCGCAGCGGCCACCTAGAATTCGCCGGGCGGGGTGGATCCTCGCGCGACCCCAATGCCAAAGGAACCATGCCATGACAGCGCCGGCCGCATCGTTTTCGAACCTGCCCTCCCCGGACGGACTTTTCCCGGCCCACATCACCGAACTGCGCGCTCGGACCGATCGAGCGCTGACCAGCGCCAAGTTCGACGGGGTGATATTCCAGTCGGGGGAGCCGCTCGGTCTCGCGCGGGATGACCAACACTACCCCTACAAGGCGCATCCGTATTTCAAATGGTGGGCGCCTCTGGCGGACGCCCCAGGCTCGTTGATCCATTACCGGCCGGGATCGCGTCCGCAGCTGATTTTCTTCGTCGCGACCGACTTTTGGTACCAGCCGGCGGCGGTGCCACAAGCCACTTGGGTCGAGGCCTTCGACGTGGTGATCGTCCACTCTCACGACGAGGCACGCGCAGCCCTGCCGCAGGATCTGTCGCGTACGGCGTGGCTCGGGGATCCGCTGCCGGAGCTCGGCGGCTATGGGCTTGCCGCGGTGAACCCGGACAATCTCCTGCGTTGCCTCGACTACACCCGCGCTCGCAAGACCGCGTACGAGATTGAGTGCCTCGCCATCGCCAATCGGATCGCCCTCAGCGGTCACGAGGCGGCAGCCGTGTGCTTCGCCACAGGCGGTAGCGAGTACGACATCCACCAGGCTTTCGTTGGCGCCTGCGGACAACGTGAGCAGGAACTGCCCTACAACGCGATCGTGGCGCTGAATGAGGCGGGCTCGGTATTGCACTACCAGATCCTGCAGCGTCATCGTCCGGCGCGACATCGCTCGCTACTGATCGATGCCGGTGCGAATTATCGCGGCTACGGCAGCGACATCACACGCACCCATGCCGCCGCTGATGCCGATCCCGACTTCATCGCCTTGCTCGCCCAGATGGACACACTGCAGCGACAGCTTTGCGATCTGGTCAAACCCGGCGTCGATTGGCGTGACATTCACCAAGCTGCAGTAGAGAACATCGCGGCGCTGCTCTGCGCTAGCGGCATCCTGCGCTGCAGTGTCGACGAGGCATTGAGCTCGGGCACGGCGCGTCTCTTCTTCCCGCACGGCATCGGCCACTTGCTCGGTCTGCAGGTGCACGATGTCGGTGGCGTCATGGCCGACGATCGGGGCGGCATGATTGCCAAGCCACCGCTCGATCCCGCGTTGCGACTGACTCGCCGCCTCGAACCCGGATTCGTCGTGACCATGGAACCGGGACTGTATTTCATCGACGCATTGCTGAAGCCCGCTCGCGGCTCGCACCATGCCGAGCGTATTGACTGGGACAAGATCGAGGCGTTCGCTCCCTACGGCGGCATCCGTATCGAAGACAATCTCGTGGTCACCGACTCGGGTGTACGCAATCTGACCCGCGAGATCCACGCGGCAGTCTGAAACGACAACGGCCGGTGTCCCTCGCGGAACACCGGCCGTTCTTTTAGGTCGCGCTATCGCGATTCGGCGAAACGATTAGGCAGCCGCTGCCTTGGCCTTCTTGGCCGGAGCCTTAGCCTTCGCCTTGGCACGAGTCTTCTTAGACGGAGCCTCGACTTCCGCCGCGGGCGCTGCAGCCTGATCAACCAGTTGCATCAACGCCATCGGAGCGGCGTCGCCGGCACGCGGCATCATGCGCAGGATGCGCGTGTAGCCACCGGCACGGGCCTTGAAGCGAGGACCGAGATCATCGAACAACTTGTCGACGACGGCCTGATCACGCAAACGCGCGAAAGCCAAACGACGACGCGCTTCGCTGTCGGTCTTGGCGAGCGTGATGAGGGGCTCGACCACGCGACGCAATTCTTTGGCCTTAGGCAGCGTGGTGCGGATCGTCTCGTGACGCAGCAACGCCACACTCATGTTGCGCATGAGCGCATGACGGTGCGGAGCATTGCGCGACAGTTGCCGCCCTGAAAGTCGATGACGCATAACAAACCTCGATAAGTCAGTGGGACTTCCGGGCTATTCAGTAGCCCGGAACCCGAATCACATCAAACCGCCACGATCTTCTTCGTGACGCAGGCTGGCCGGCGGCCAACCATCAAGACGCATGCCGAGCATCAAGCCGTGGCTCTGCAATACTTCCTTGATCTCGGTAAGCGACTTCTTGCCGAGATTCGGCGTACGCAGCAACTCGACCTCGGTACGCTGCACGAGATCACCGATGTAGTGGATGTTCTCCGCCTTGAGGCAGTTGGCGCTGCGAACGGTGAGCTCGAGCTCATCGACCGGGCGCAACAGGATCGGGTCGAACTGGGCCGACTCGGACTTGCCGGCCGACTCTTCCTCACCCTGCAGATCGACGAACACCGACAACTGATCCTTCAGGATGCTGCCAGCGCGGCGGATCGCCTCTTCGGCATCGATCGTACCGTTGGTTTCGATGTCGAGAACGAGCTTGTCGAGATCGGTGCGCTGTTCGACGCGAGCCGCGTCGACCGAGTAGGTGACACGACGGATCGGGCTGAACGAGGCATCGAGCTGCAGACGGCCGATCGGACGGGCTGCTTCCTCGAAGGCGATACGCTGGGCGGCCGGGCGGTAGCCACGACCACGCTCGACACGCAGCACCATCGTCAGTTCACCGGCCTTGGTCAGGTTGGCGATGACGAGTTCCGGATTGACGACTTCGACATCGTGATCGGTCTGGATGTCACCTGCGGTGACCGGACCCGGGCCTTTCTTTGATAGACGCAGCTCAGCCGAATCACGCGTATGCATGCGAATGGCGACTTGCTTGAGGTTCAACAGGATGTCGACGACGTCCTCTTGAACACCCTCGATGCTGGTGTACTCGTGCAGTACGCCCTCGATCTCCACTTCGGTGATCGCAGCACCCGGCATGGACGAGAGCAGCACGCGACGCAGCGCATTGCCGAGCGTGTGGCCGAAACCGCGCTCGAACGGCTCGATGACCACGCGCGCCTGACGGGGCGCGAGCGGGCTGACCTTCACCACGCGGGGCTTCAGGAACTCGCCGACTGATCCATGCATGTTCGATTCCTCTTTCCTGTTTCGAGAACGACCCGACGATTACTTCGAGTACAACTCGACGACCAGGTTCTCGTTGATGTCCGGCAGAATTTCGTCACGGGCAGGCACTTGCTTGAACACGCCCTTCATTTCTTTGTCGTTCACCTCGACCCACTCGGGGAGGCCGACCTGCGAGGCGATCTGCATCGCGTTCTGGATGCGCAATTGCTTACGCGCCTTTTCGCGGATCTGCACTACATCGCCTGCGCGCATCTGGTACGAGGCGATCGTGACCACCTCGCCATTCACCTCGATGCCCTTGTGGCTGACGAGCTGACGGGCTTCCGAACGCGTCGCAGCGAAACCCATGCGATAGACGACGTTGTCGAGACGGCACTCGAGCAGCTTCAACAGGTTCTCACCCGTCGAGCCCGAACGGCGCGCAGCCTCGGTGTAGTAGTTGGCGAACTGACGCTCGAGCACGCCGTACATACGACGCAGCTTCTGCTTCTCGCGCAACTGGCTGCCGTACTCCGACAGACGCGACTTGCGCTCGCCCTTGATTCCGCCCGGCGGAACCTGGAACTTGCACTTCGACTCGAGCGGCTTGACGCCACTCTTCAAGAAAAGATCGGTGCCCTCGCGACGAGCGAGTTTGCACTTGGGACCAACATATCGGGCCATCTGATGATTCCTCTTGCGACGCTACGTCAGACGCGACGCTTCTTGGGAGGACGGCAGCCGTTGTGCGGGATCGGCGTGACGTCGGAAATGCTGGTGATCTTCAAACCGCAGTTGTTCAAAGCACGAACGGCGGATTCGCGACCCGGGCCCGGACCCGCGACGCGAACTTCGACATTGCGAAGGCCATGCTCCTGAGCGGCGACACCCGCCTTCTCGGCGGCCACCTGCGCAGCGAACGGGGTCGACTTGCGCGAACCGCGGAAGCCGCAACCACCGGAGGTCGCCCACGAGAGCGTGTTCCCCTGGCGATCGGTGATCGTGATGATCGTGTTGTTGAAGGATGCATGCACGTGCGCGATTCCATCGAGCACGTTCTTGCGAACCTTCTTCGGCTTTTTACCGGCGGATTGCTTCTGTTCTGCCATGTGCTACTGCCTGCTGAAAATCGATTATTTGCCCGGAGGCGCGTTGAGCTTGACGGCGGCCTTACGCGGACCCTTGCGCGTACGCGCATTGGTACGAGTGCGCTGGCCGCGCAGCGGAAGACCCTTGCGATGACGCAGGCCGCGATAGGTGCCGAGGTCCATCAATCGCTTGATGTTTATCGAAACCTCACGACGCAGGTCGCCTTCGACCAAGCCCTTCGCGATCTGCGAACGCAGGGAGTTGACCTCGGCTTCCGTCAGATCCTTGACCTTGGTGGTCGGATCGACGCCTGCCTCGGCGCAAACCTTGCGTGCACGGGTTCTACCCACACCGTAGATGTGAGTTAAACCGATGACAACGTGCTTGTTCATCGGGATATTGATGCCGGCGATACGTGCCATGTTTTCTGCCCCGAAGCCGCGGAAAAGCGCGGCATTCTACTTAAAAGCCTCTGACTCTCAACCCTGCCGCTGCTTGTGCCGCGGATCTTTGCAAATCACGTAGACGACACCGCGGCGCCGCACGATCTTGCAGTCCTTGCAAATCTTTTTGACGGATGGACGAACTTTCATTTCAAGTACCCTTTGATCACTGCGGCGCGCCGCCGCGTCCATAGCCCATCAGATTGGCCTGCTTCAACAGACCGGGATACTGATGGGACATCAAATGCGCCTGCAGTTGCGCCATGAAATCCATGGCAACGACCACGACGATCAGCAAAGAGGTGCCACCGAACACGAACGGTACGCCCCCTTCGGCGAACAGCACTTCGGGAACGATGCAAACGGCAGTCAGGTAAAGCGCGCCCCAAAGGGTCAGGCGGGTGAGCACTTTGTCGATGTACTCGCCGGTCTGCTGACCCGGACGGATGCCCGGAATGAAGGCGCCGGACTTCTTCAGGTTCTCGGAGGTCTCGCGCGCATTGAAAACGAGCGCGGTGTAGAAGAAGCAGAAGAAGATCATCAACACGGCGTACAGCACGAGGTGCAACGGCTGGCCGTAAGCGAGCGAGGCCGCCATCGTCTGCAGCACATCGGCCGCCGCACCTTCGCCAGTGCCGAAGAAGCTCGCGATGGTCGCCGGGAAGAGCAACAAGCTCGAGGCGAAAATCGGCGGAATCACGCCCGCCATGTTGAGCTTGAACGGCAAGTGGCTGGTCTGCCCCGCCATCACGCGACGACCGACCTGACGCTTCGCATAGTGCACCGCGATACGACGCTGCGCACGCTCGCAGTAGACACAAAATGCCGTGACGCCGAGCACCACGACGATGAGCACGAGGACGAACACGCCCGACATCTCACCGGTGTTGACCGACTCGACCGTACGACCGAGCGCGCCCGGGATACCCGACACGATGCTCGCCAAAATAATCATCGAGATGCCGTTGCCGATGCCGCGCTCGGTGACTTGCTCGCCGAGCCACAGCAGGAACATCGTGCCGGTGGTCATGGTGACCGTGGCGATGAACAGGAACGACCAACCTGAGCTCAGCACCATGCCGCCGTTCTGCAGCGCCACGGCCGCACCAAGCGACTGGAACACCGCAAGCACCAGCGTGAAGTAGCGCGTGATCTGGGTGAGCTTGCGTCGACCCGCCTCGCCTTCCTTCTTCATGGCTTCCCAAGGCGGATACACCTGCGAGGCCATCTGCACGATGATCGACGCGGAGATGTACGGCATCACGCCCATCGCGAAGATCGACAGGCGCTCGAGTGCGCCACCTGAGAACATGTTCGCCATGCCGAGGATCGTGCCCGCGTTCTCTTGGAAGAAACGCGCGACCTCAGCGGGGTTGATGCCCGGAACCGGAATGAACGAACCGATGCGGTAGACGATCAGGGCGCCGATCAGGAAGAACAGGCGCGCGCGCACCTCGCCGAAACGCGTCGCGTCGGCGATGGCTGCTGCCGGATTTCCTACTCCCGTTGCCACTGACGTTCGTTACCTATTCCTTACGCTTCGATACGGCCGCCGGCCGCTTCGATCGCTGCCTTCGCACCCTTGGTGGCGCCGACGCCCTTGAGCGTCACTGCCTTTTTGATCTCGCCCGACAGCACGACCTTGGCAACCTCGGTGTGCATCGGCACGACGTTGGCAGCCTTCAAGGCAGCCAAATCGATCACGGCAGCCTCGACCTTCGCGAGTTCGTCCAAACGAACCTCCGCGCGGGTGGCCTTAATGGCAGAGCGGAAGCCGACCTTCGGCATCCGGCGCTGCAACGGCATCTGACCGCCTTCGAAACCGACCTTGTGGTAGCCACCCTTGCGAGCGCGCTGTCCCTTGACGCCACGACCGCAGGTCTTGCCCTGACCAGCCGAGGCACCGCGACCGACGCGCAGACGCGGACGCTTGGAACCCGGTGCCGGCTTGATGGTATTGATACGCATCGTCGTAACTCCTACTTAGCCTTCGACGACCGCGAGCAGATGCCGCGCCGCGCGAATCATGCCGCGATTTTCCGGCGTATCCGCGACGGTAACCGTCTGGTGTCGCTTGCGCAGACCGAGACCACGCACCGAATGCGCAATGCTCTCGAGCTGACCGTGAACGCTCTTCTTGAGCGTGACTTTCAATTGCTGTTTGGAAGCCATGGTATTAACCCGTCAGTTCTTCCAGAGACTTGCCACGCTTCGCCGCGATCTCCTCGGGGGAGCGCACCGAAGCCAAAGCCTTCACCGTCGCACGCACGACGTTGATCGCGTTGCGCGAGCCGTAGCTCTTGGCGAGCACGTTACGCACGCCGGCACATTCGAGCACCGCGCGCATACCGCCACCCGCGATGACGCCGGTACCGTCAGAGGCCGGCTGCATCAACACGCGCGTCGCACCGTGACGACCTTTGATCGAGTAGTGCAGCGTCTCGTTCTTAAGCGCGACGTTGACCATGTTCTTGCGGGCTGCAGCCATCGCCTTCGAGATAGCGACCGGCACTTCACGCGCCTTGCCGAACCCGAAACCGACGCGACCCGCGCCGTCACCAACCACCGTCAGTGCCGTGAAACCGAACTGACGGCCGCCTTTGACAGTCTTCGAGGTGCGGTTGACCGCAACGAGCTTCTCGAGGTACTCGTCGGTGGCCTGGGATTTTTCGACTCGTGCCATGGATGTGTCCTGTCTTAAAACTCAAGGCCCGCTTCACGCGCGGCATCCGCCAGCGCCTTGATGCGTCCGTGGTACATGAAACCCGCGCGATCGAACGCGACCTTGCTCACGCCGGCGGCCTTGGCACGCTCGGCAATCGCACGACCGACGGCCTTCGCTGCCTCGACGTTGCCAGTGCCCTCGAGGCCATTGGCCACGGCGTCCTGGAGCGTCGAAGCCGATGCCAACACCTGCGCACCCGTCGAATCGAACACCTGTGCGTAGATATGACGCGGTGTGCGATGAACGGTGAGACGCGGGGTCCCGAGTTCGCGAATCTTCGCTCGCGCCCGCACGGCGCGGCGCTGACGACGCTGTTTGTTGCTGATCTGCATTGCTCGATCCTCTGTGCGCGCCTGCGGTTACTTCTTCTTGCCTTCCTTGAGGGAG
>Ga0172372_10013514_pt1 | contig 10096 bp, 6 predicted proteins | sample LakKiv5m_2_FD_114544 | JGI IMG/M metagenome (GOLD analysis project Ga0172372, IMG submission 114544) | Freshwater microbial communities from Kabuno Bay, South-Kivu, Congo - kab_092012_9.5m | ecosystem: Environmental > Aquatic > Freshwater > Lake | place: Democratic Republic of the Congo... | reverse complement strand
CGACGATCTTCAGAGCCACGAGTAAACGTTCTACAGTGCGTTCGGAACGTACAAAGTTCTATAAAAGAGCTTAACCGTACTATTCCTCTGTGGGTAGATATCGGAGATACTACGAGTACCGTTTCACTGAGTACGAGTACGAGGAAATCCGACCTGAAGCACGAACATATAGTACGCGGAATTTACCATAACCCCGCAAAACCATAGTTTACCATAAAACAAACAAGGCCGCAGCAATTCGTGGACGCTAAATCCACTGGGAAAAAGATCTTAGCTCATCAGGCGCCGCTTGGATCTGGGCAGGATATCTTGAATTTGTGGTTTCTGGGTTATATGGAATTGTGTTTTTTCAGGATATGCAAGGGGTCCTCGGGGTCTGTCCCCGATTCGCATGGAATGATTTGCTGGCATGGATGACTACGCTGCTCAGAGGTGCCAAGCACCCTACGTTCTCGCTGTGGCCAAGACGATCGCAAGTGGTGTCGGGATGACGAAAGCTTGGTTAGCTTCGCAGGTGGAACCGCCACCGCACTCCTGTGCGTTGAACCAACGCGTCCGGACCCGCATGCTAGGTGGTGTCGGGAGGGTACCCGGAAACGGGCATCCTTACCCGATTTCGTCAGCGCGATGATCTCCGTTTCCAAAGATGGGCCTGATTAACACAGCGGTAGCGATCGATCGCGGTGGGAAACGAACCAAAATACACCGCTTGGCGTAGATTTTCTACGCCAAGCGGTGTATCGTTATGGAGAGAGGTGAACAATGATCGTTGAATTGAGAATCAAGAATTTTAAGTCCTTTCGTGAGGAAGTTGTCGTGAGCTTTGCGGCCAGCACAACATCCAAACTTTCCGGAAATCTACTACGTCAAAGGAACGGAGAAAGGGTTGTAAAGTCGATGGGCCTTTACGGCCCAAACGCATCTGGCAAAACCTCCATTCTAGACGCAATGTATGCGTTGAAGACCTTCGTTCTTTTCAGTAGCCAAGAGCAAAAGCCAACCTCGAAAATCCCATTTTTCGAACCTTTTGCGTTAGAAAAGACGGCGGCAAACTCTCCGTCGACGATTGGGGTAACGTTCGACTTGGACGGCGATCGCTTCTTCTTGGAAGTTTCAGCAACGCCAACTCGCGTTCACAAGGAACTTTTGACGGTGCAACGCCTTACCAAACAACCAAGTAGAAAGAGTACCAAGACAACTTTGATTGATCGCACCTGGGCGCAGGAGAACCAAGCCTATGAGACGGTTCTGCATAAGGATCTGGGGCCAGATCTCACTCGTGCTGCAGCGATCGAACAGACCACACAAAATCGTCTTTTGTTGGGTAAGCTTGCTTCGATGAATAGCGGCTTGGCCGGCAATCTGATCAAGTGGTTCGATGACGACTTAGATTTCTATGACATGCATCGTAATCCCGGCGCTGAATCAGTAATGCTGACAGAGACGGCGAAACTATTGAGGGATGACAATCAGTTTTCGGCCCTGATTAAGCAATTCATGAAAGACGCTGATGTTGGCATTCAGGATCTTCAAATTGTAGACGAAAAAACACTAAAGGCAGAGGTCTCGGAACTGGATAACAAAGTTGAGTTCAAGGAAAGTATTGAACCAGGAATCTCATTTAGGCATTCGTCACAAGATGGCTCTGTAGTCTTTTTCCCACGGCACAAAGAGTCTTCTGGTACACTCAGATTCGTAGCATTGCTGGTCGCGATACTCAAACCCAGTGGGCGGAGGCGATTCGTTTGCATTGACGAACTTAGCGCTAGTATGCACCCAGAATTGGTGCGTCGATTAATTCGAATCGTACATAGCAGCGTTTTCAACCAACTAGGGAATCAAGTGATGTTCACCACGCACGACACACATTTGATTGAACCCACTGAGCTCTTAAGGCGTGATCAAGTCACTCTTTGTAATAAAGATCGATTTGGGCGTTCTTCATTGAAGAGACTGGATGTCTACCAGGATTCAGCAAGATCAGACGCGAATCTTCAGAAGCAATACCTACAGGGGCGATTTGGCGGCACACCTCAGTTTGGCGTTACGCTCGAGGACGTACCCGTCGACGATAAGCCGCTAGAGGTGTGCTCTTGAGCCGTTCCAACCCGAAGCGGCGCATTCTCCTAGTTGGAGAGGGACGCGAGACAGAATACAACTACTTTGTCGGATTTCGAAAATCATTCGAAAGCGAGCTTGACGCTGCATCAGTGTCGATTACCGTTCGACGCGGCAGAGGTGGAGATGCTCGGTCTATTGTCAAGACAGCGATCGGAGAGGCAAGAAGATTTGAGCCGAATCGCAAACTTGGCGACCGGGTGTTTTTGTTGCTCGATACTGAGGGCGTTGGACGGGCACCAGAGTTAGCTGCGGCTGAGGTTTTGGCTAGGCAAAATCATATCGAGATAGTGTATTCCTCACCGGCCTTTGAATACTGGCTTCTCTGCCACTTCGAAAAAATTCCCAAAGGCTATTTCAACGATTGTTCAGCGGTTATTGCCGAGCTCAACAAGCATTGGAAAAGTGTTTGCAAGTCCGAGTACGATAAAACTGATATAGGTGTATTTGATCGCTTGTCGTCAAGGCTGCATACGGCGCGAGCACAGGCCCTGGATATCGATTTGGCGAACATTGATAACGGCAATCTGGCCGCAAAATCAAATCCTTCGAGCCAAGTTTACGAGCTAATAGCCAGTCTGATAGGGGTTCAATCCAATGAACGATGCCCCATTGGCGGTAATTGGAAACCGCTTGGGGGAACCCGTGTTTCTGACTTTTCAAAAGGTGACGTACTGCCGCAAATAGACAGCGAGATTGTTGTTTGGCTACTCTAAGCTTGAAGCTCTCTGGTTTTTTTCACCCCTCGTGCGAGTCTTGTTTTCGAATTTTTCTCGACTTCCCTTCGTCCACTCGCCTATGATCAAAACAGTGGTCTTTAATACTTCGGAAAGATGGCCGGCGAGGGGAAACGTTCTTCGAGATCGTTCGCGTCTTCGAGGTACTCTTCGCGAGGTAGTTCGACGAGCTGCCAATGGTTGGGGCGAACACGCACGATTCGACCCGGTCGGATGCCTTCGATGATCAAATCGGTTTCAAACTTGATCTGAATCCCACTGCTACCTATGGGTGGCTCGCCAGGCAAGGGGCTTACTTCCAAGATCGACCCACGCGAGGCCATGTGAGCCGGCCCGTAGGCTCCATGCGTATGCTTGAGCGTATTCTCCACCGAGTTCATCATCGCGGGTGCTCCCGATTTGAAATCCGCATAGAGCATAGGATCCATTCCACCAAAGAGAGTTGCCCTGATCGTCGCGCGACCGAACTCGTGATACTCGACCGAGTCGATCCAAGCCGGCATCCAACGGCTACGGATGAACGCTCTATGCAACTCGGTTTGGCTCCTGCTAGCTCGATCCAGGGCTTCTTGGTCAAGCCAAATATCAGAAACGTGAAACCGAGTGAATACACCTCCAGGGGTGGGTTTCCAAGTAATCCCAAGCCAAAGCGCTTGGTCGTCGAGCGATTTTTTCCCTTCCGTTGGCCAAATACCTTCGGCAATTAAGTCTTCGATGCTTAAGCATTCTTTGCCTCGCCAAATTCGGGTCGCAGCATCAAATGTCATGTTCTCTTCACTGGATTTTTCGCCGGCATCCTGAATTGATTGCCGATAGGCAGTAAGACTTCCTTGACGGTTCTCGATTTGAATCTCTTTGACCCTCCAGTGCTTCCCCTCACGCTTGCAATAGCTCGGCTCGTCTTCAAGAAGCAGGACGTGGTTCTCGGCAGGGAATATCCCAGCACCACGGTTATGGTTGGCATCTTTCACTCTATTGTTCACTGGCAGAACCGGTACGCTCGAGAGTTTCGGATCTGGAGGGAGATACGCGCGTACATGCAGCATTGTCCCCAGCGGTATATCCTTCAAGTCCGCTGGTGCACCTCGGTAGCGGATGATTCCATAGGGAAGCATCGCGAAGGGATGCGGATCGTTGCGAAAGAACATTCCGGAGCCTTGCACTCGCAGACTCCCGCGCCGGTTGGCATGATCGACAAAAACCAACTCACCTCGGTAACTGTGCCCCTTGTCAAACTCAGGAAACTTGCCCGACTCGGGGCGATACGGCTCATCGGCTAGGATCGCCGACGCTGACGACACGAGCAACAAAACGGCTATGACGATCGTGGATTGGGTCATTGTTGGAGCCATGTGGGACTGAATCTATAATCTATAGGTCGATCGACTTGTTGCTATCACCGAATTGGTCGATTTCCACGCCCATACGCTGAGCCATGAGCAACAGCAGGTTGCTCATGTGCGCGTTGGTGTTTGCAGGACGACTGCACAAACTATAGTGCTCGTTAGGCTTATCGAGCTGGTAGCCATTGAAGTGACCTTGATTGAAATCCAAATGGCTTCCATGTTTGAGTCCAAGCTCCGAGCCTCCGGCCAGCACCAGTGGCAAGTTAGCATTCCCATGGCTATGTCCGTAGCACATGCCGCTACCAAAAAGGGCCATGGTCGTACCCAGCAGAGGTTTGCCATTTAGATCTTTGGTCTCCGAGAGTCGTGTCAAGAAATAACCGAATTGTTCGATCGCAAACGTATCGTACTTGGTCAATTTCTCCATGTAACCTGGATCGCCGCCGTGGTGGCTCAATTGGTGCCGCGATTCGGTAATGCCGATCTCGGGAATGGAGAATGCGTCACCTTCGCCACCTAGGCTAAAGGTCGCAACCCGAGTCACATCGGTTTGAAAAGCTAGAACGATCAGATCATAGACGGTTCGGAAATACTCGCCTGCCATGGTTGCGGCAATGTCGCGATTCGTGCGATTTCGATCAGCATCGGAGATAGTGGGTAAAGGGGTATCTAGCCAAGCATCCGCGCGCCTGGTTCGGATCTCAGCTTCCCGAACCGAGGTGATGTACTGATCCAATCGACCTTTGTCGGTCGCTCCCATCGACTCCTGAAGCCGGCGGACCTCTTCAAGATTCGCATCCAGAACACTCCCTTTTTGGCGAAGCGCCTTGCGCTGCGCGGCCGTGCCTCCTTTTGGTTGCTGAAACAATGAGGCAAAGATCTCGCTGCAACGCCGCATCGCTGGCAATCGGACTCCATCGGCCGTCCAGGCCAGAGAGTCCTGTGTCAAGGCGATCTCCATCGAAGGATACCGAGTATGCTTAGCCGTCACCTCGGCCATCTTCTGATCGACCGAGATGGTGTTGCGATCCGAGGGACCGAGTTTCCCTCCGGTCAACCAAACGGAAATGCAATTGTGATGATGGCCTAATGCCCCCGGATGATGAAGTCCGCTGATGGGAGTGATCGATTGGCGATGCTGTTCCAACGGTTTGAGCGAACGCGAGAACTCGTAATCCTTTCCTGGTTGGGTGATCTGGTAGTTCAGCGAGTGAACACCGTTGGCTAAGTAGATAAACGCGCTGCGGCGAGGGGACTCGGTCGCTTCGGCTCCCCGCAAAGGAACCATGCACTCGAGCATCGGCAAGGCGATGCAACTACCTAGGCCCTTCAAGGCATGCCTGCGATCGAGCAACCAGGATTGGGAAAGAAAGTGACTCATGATTAGCCTCTGGAGCCTTTAAAAGACTTGGATCAACGCTTGTGAATAAGATCGGAAAGGGCCACCGCCCGAACGATATCTTTTAATCGGTATTCGGATTTTTTTGCCTCGTTGACGATCGCCTGGATGTCCTCTTGGTCGTCGATGGTCAAAACTCGCCTCAGTGCGTAGGTGCATAGGTGCTGGACCAAGGCTTTTGCCAAACGATCACGATCCTCGAGCATTCGTTGCTTGAACTCGACGGAATCCTTGAATGCTCGGCCATCGGGTAAAACGCCCGAAGGATCGATCTGGGGATCTTGGCCAACCCCTTTTTCAACTCTCTCGGTCGTTCGCCATTGACCGATCGCATCGTAGTTTTCCCAAGCGATCCCGTAGTGATCGATTTGAGCGTGACAGGCCGCGCAATTAGGATTGCTTCGATGAGCCTGGATCTTCTGGCGAATGGTCGTTTTAGGACTCTCAGGAGGATTTGGTTCGATCGGATCGACGTTCGCCGGAGGAGAAGGTGGTGTTGTTCCAAACATCACTTCGCTCACCCAAACGCCACGATGGACGGGCCGATGCCTAGTGCCGTCGGATGTCAAACCTAGAATACTACCCATCGAGAGCAATCCTCCACGATGATCCTCTGGCGCTAAGGCAACGCGCTGAAACCCCTCTTGGTCAGGGTATTTTAAACTGTAAAATTCGCTAAGTCGTGCGTTTGCGATCGTCCAATCCGAGTCGATGAAACTGTCGATGGAAAGGTTTTTAGAAAAAACCTCGCGAAAGAACTCGATCGGTTCCTTGCGGAGGCTCGTTTCGAGCCAGGCATCGTAGTTTGGGTAGAGCTTTTTGTCAGGCGGAAACATTCCCAATCGATGCAGTTGCAACCACTGCCTCGAAAAATCTTCGATGAAACGGTTCGACTTAGGATCATCGAGCATGCGATCTACCTGACCGACCAAGTTCTCTCTATCGAGTTGGCCTCGGTGCGCTGCATCCAAGAGGTCTTGGTCTGGCATCGAACTCCATAGGAAGTAGGAGAGTCGTGTGGCGAGTTCCCAAGGGCTAAGTTGCTGTCGGACTTGCGGATCGCCTTCGACGATGTAGATAAAGTTTCTCGATGTCAGGATGCCTTGAAGGGCAAGACGAACCGCGTCGGCCAGAGACTCTCCTTCGTTACGGAGGGTTTGATAAGCGTCCAGATAGACTTTCAATTCGTCCTGTTGAACCTCTCGTCTCCAGGCGCGTCGGGCAAACTGTACCAAGTGGTCTTGCACCTGCTGGACCGAAGCGTCTGAGGGTGGGAGCAAGGAGCTGCGAAGTTCTTTTTCTGGTTCGCTGACCAATGGGCCTTCCCATTCGATCCAATCAAGGATGACCGTTGAGAAGATTCCATTGCCTTGATCATCGAACATCTGTGGGGCGTTGGGATTTAGCAGGATGGTGTCGCTGCTGTGTGTAAAGAGATAAGAACTTGGGCTGCTAAGAGCGTTACGAAAGGCTGCGCCCTGGCGACGGTCGACTTCATGGGTTGAGACCACGCACAGGCTTAGCGACATCGGCATTTCAAGAAACACATCGAATTCATAAACCTTGGGTTGGTCTTCAGGTGCTGTGATATCAAAGTCGATTATCCCTTCGACAGTTTCCTCTCCGGTGGGCTTTCCGATGCTAAGGTGTGCTGGCTGTCCACCCGGAGGTCGGATTCCACTTGCTTGCAAACGGACTTTGTATAGACCGCTGTGCTCTGGCCCACATTTGCCGAACCAGTTTGGAGCGAGGGCTGTTTCGACACGGCCTGGGAAAATCAGGAATCGCAAGGGGCGATTGATGCCGAAGCGTTCCAGTCGGGATTCCTGTTCTTTGCCACCTCGATAACGCAATTCGGCCGCCGATTTACGAACTAGGCGAGAGGTGACCGAGGTATCTGAGAGCGCTCGATCTAATACCAGTCCTGCTGCACGATAATAGCGATCGACGTGGGAGGGTGAGAGAGACAGTTCCGATCCGATCCTTTCGAATCCATGCCATAAGCTATCTTCGTTGAGCTCACCTGGTTTCGTCGGATCGTAGCGCACGCCGAGCAGATCGTAGATGGTGTTTTGGTATTCTTTGCGGCTCAGTCTGTAATGAGCCACTGGAGGTCTTGCGGCCATCCTTGCTGCTCGACCTTCTTTAAGCAACCTATCGAGCTTGGAGACAAACTCACCGATCTCCTGCTGTGTGGGCCGGGGCTTTTCTTTCGGTGGCATCTGCCCACTGTTGACTTTTTCAAGGATCTCTCCCCAGCGATGTGAGTCGACCCCAGTCTTGAAATCCCTCGAGAGTTGATCGATCCGCACATCGCTCTTTTCGTTTTGCTCGCTGTGGCAGGCGCTGCAGTGCTTCTGCAAAAAAGCTTCCAAGGCTTCATTGCCATAGGTCGACTTTGAAACGGCTAAGCTCGATAGCAATGCGGTCACCAGGAACGTAGATCCGATACGCAATTGCGAAAGGCTTGTCATGGTCCACCCTACGGTCCTGGGTTGCTTAAGCACACGGTTGTCAGGAAACCCCTCCATTAAACACTTGATTTTGGACAAATACAACAATCCAATGAGCCTGCGGTGGTTTTAACCGTCCCAACGGACAAATAAAAAAACCGCCCCTGGAGCGATTAGCATCCAAGGGCGGTTTTAAGGTTTAGAGCAAGTGGACGACCTTGTCGGTCAATCCTTTGTCCGAAAGCATGATGTTCATCTTGCCGCTCGAAGCGACTTTTTCAAGGACTTCGAGCTCTCGAAGGCGCATCAAGGTTGGGTTTTCCGCGAGCAACTTGGCCGTGTTGGCTTGGCTGCGCATGGCGGCTGTTTCTTCTCGGCGAGCGATCAAGTTGGCTTCGGCAGCCTTCTTGGCTTCGGTCACTTTGTTCATCAAGTCTTTGATTTCGCCTGGCAAGATCACGTCCTTGATCCCCACCGAACGAACTTCAAGACCCAATACAGCAGCCTTGTCGACAACGTACTTTTTCAACCCTTGCGTGACTTCGTCCTTTGCGGTCAAGAAACTGTCGAGTTCCTGTTGTCCGATCACTTCTCGCAATCCGAACTGCACATCGCGGTACAACGATTGGCGCACATCGACCGCAGCCGATACAGCCAACTTCGCGTCCTTAACCACATAAGTGACCGAGGCATTCATGCGCAAAGTCACCTTGTCGAGTGTCATGAACTCCTGTCCGCTGACATCGATCTGCATTTCGCGCCTGTCTTGACTAACGACTTTGGCTTCCGCCGCATCCTTCCAGAACGCATACAAGCCTGGTTCAAGTACGCTGGTGAACTTGCCGTCGATGTACAAAACACCGACCGTATCCCGCTCAACCTTGCAAACATCAAGCCATTTTCCGGCGTCTTCAAGTTTCAAGATTGCACGAAGTTCCAAATGATCGAATCGAACGTTTCGAATATCGATCACTTCGGTGCGAACCTCGCGGCCACCGAGCCAATAGGCGAACAAGCCAGGACCAACCATTCGGCTTAATCGTCCGTCGATCCAGACCAACGCTCGCTGGTAGTCGAGCAAGTCCAAGACGAAAGCGTGACCCTCAAGCTTTCCCGATTTGACGATCGTGTAAAGCTGTCGTTCGTTGATCCAAGGATCCTGAGTCGAAGCGATTCGCACTTGGGTCTTGTACCATGGGTCGAAGATCTTGTGATTGCCAGCGGCAAGCAAGTTTTGGAACTCGCCGTCGCGGAAAACCAATCCCACTTCGTACTCTTTGATTTTGATATTCTTGTAAAACATGGACTTTCGCCTCCTTTGATTTTGGCGAATGATCGAATGAAGCAAACAATTTTTGATTAGGTGAAAAATGCTTTCAGACAAACGGTTGCTTTGGTGATCACAGTTGGCCATGCGGAGATAATCTTAAGCGAGCAACATTTTGCTCACCGGAGGAATATCTACAAAGCTTGCCGTGCTGTTGCCGATGGTAACCATGGATGTCAGAGACCTGATCGATCGCTACAAGTAGCGAGACGAAAAGGCTCGTAGATCCATAGGTCAAGCATCGGCGGATCGAACAAAACAACCGCTGTCATCGAGCTTGGCAAAGGGAGACCTGCGTCTACCTTGTGTTTGCTGGGGTTTTCTTTTCCCTGCTGCAACAGTTTCACTAACTGGTGGATCGAAGGCGACTTTGGAGTCCGTTTGTGGAACACGAAACGCTAACAGCCATAAGTAGCCGAGCGAATCGAGCCGTCGGAGCGCGCCGCCTTGGCTCGACCCGGTGCTTGCTTGTTAAGCAGGAAAGCAGTGATTCGAACACTGTCCATCGGCTTTGGAGACCGAGTCCGCTCCCAGGCGAACATTCCTGTGTTTAGGCTTTGGGAAAACAGCCACAAACCACTAAGTCACAAACCACTAAGTCACGACGAGGAGACTCGAACTCCTACGCCACAAGGGGCACGACGTTCTTAGCGTCGGGTGTCTACCAGTTCCACCACATCGTGTTTGGTTTTGTATCGGACGTGGGAATAGACCTT
>Ga0172372_10013513_pt1 | contig 10096 bp, 12 predicted proteins | sample LakKiv5m_2_FD_114544 | JGI IMG/M metagenome (GOLD analysis project Ga0172372, IMG submission 114544) | Freshwater microbial communities from Kabuno Bay, South-Kivu, Congo - kab_092012_9.5m | ecosystem: Environmental > Aquatic > Freshwater > Lake | place: Democratic Republic of the Congo... | reverse complement strand
GCCATCCGCAGTCGTAGTGTAGCCTTCGCAGTACCGAAGCCCGAACCGACCAAAAAGCCCTAGATACAACGAAGTCAGAAAACTCGTTTTTCCTCGCCCATTCAAGGCGCCAACCAAGACAACGGAACGCCGCCCCGACGGCTCTTTGAAGTTGAAGTCGGCTTCCGCGTAAGTACGCCAGTTCTTCAGGTGCAACTTCGCCAAGTACATAGGTCACTCTGGCTCCCGCGCAATGAATCGAGTGATGATGCCCGCGATTTCGTCATCTAGCCCAAATCGCCGCCCCGACCCTGAGTACTGCGTGACGAGTTCGCACAAATCCTTCAGCAGTTCCGGGTCAATCTGATGCTGCCTGCAGACTTCCTTCACCAGTTTTTTTGTTTCTGGATCATCGAAACACGGAGGTGCTTTCATTAGCTGACCTTCCTTTCGGCTCCAGTGACCGTCCTGTTCAGCTTCTCAAGTTGCTTCAGCACAACATCGGCACGGTCTGTAGCCCACTGCTCGCGAATCAACCGAACTTCCAGCTCTGATATCAACTCTCCGCCCGTTTCTTCCTGAAGGACCAGCAATTCGTTCAAGAGCATCTCGCGAGCCTCAAAGGTCAGTGGCCCCAAACCCGGTTCACCGTTGCGGCGCACCTTGGAGCGATAATCAGGATTCTCGGAGACTGCTTTCAGCCGATTACGAAACAGCATCAGTGGCTCCAAATATCCATGTCCCGAAGTGATCATCGACTCGATCGAATTATCTTTTTCCACGACCGTGCAGGTCCAGCAACCAAATCGCGTCGATGCAGAACCACAAGACGGCGCGTCGTCATCGCTCATGACAAACGGACATTCTCCACCGGCTGCATCCCGGTAGAGAGCTGCTAACTCCGCATAGTCACCTCCCCACGGCGGCCGACTGTTCAGCAGAAAAATCCAGACCTCATCTGTCGTTAGTTCTTTGATGGGCGAGAATACCCAGCACCCTTTGTGATCGGCGTGCGGCGATAGTCGACTATGCTTTCCGGAATGATGCTTGGTGATGTTCTGTGCTCGCGTTGCCGATTCGTCACGTCGTACTCCGAGCAACAAAATCGCTTCGCCGCTATCGTTAACGATTTGCCGAATGAAGCGGCTCGTTGGCCGAATCTTCATCCTGTCTGTGCACCAGCGAAACGTTCTATTTGGCGCGGGGTAACCCTTACCGAGTAGGTTCACCCAGAACGTTTCCTCAACGACCGGCAGCGTTTTCACGACCGAGAAAGGGATTCTCAGCTGTGGTACATTCTCCCTGAGCGTTACTAACGTTTTGTTCACAAAAGATTGGTAAACCGGGGACTCGACGCGCGTATCGTTGCTAACTAAGTACACTGGTCGTTTTCTGTCTTCAGGGGAAATAGACAGCAAGCATTCCACGACCAGATGCGTCAGTATTGTCGAGTCTTTCCCACCCGAGAACCCGATCACCCACGGCTTCTCATGCGGCTCCAAATACTCTTCCCGCAACTCAGTCCGTATGGCTTTTAGTTTTGTCGGCATGTTTGCCGCAAGCGTTGGCCTTCCCTGACTCATAACGATCCCTTTGCTGTGACCGTGTTCTCGAAGTGCTTCGCCGCGAATGTGGCGGGATACCGCGAGCGCAGCAAACATTTACCCACTGACCAAGAGTATCCACAATGCTCTGCTGTGGCGAATAGGACGCGACTAACGTTTGACCGAACGAACATTAAGTATATCGCCAGAATGAGGAAAATACAGTCCGCCGAAGTTGTTGCTGCCACTATTTCTAACTTAGCGGAGACAGGGACAAGAGGTCACGAAGGCCAGAACGACCCGTCGGACAACATCAATTGTTCGACAAGGATACAGAGGCCTCGCCATCTCCGTTCACGGAGCGCAGGGATTTCCTGTGATCCGGCTCACTCCGGTCGGCATCCGCAGATCGTCCAGTGGCGATCACTCGTGGCCTGCACGGTGTCGGCCGGCCAGCGGCATGTGCTGAGCAAGTCCCGCACTTCTTTGACCGTCAGCGCGGCGTGCAGGGACTGGCGGAATAACTGCTGCTGATGCGGGTTGGCCTCGCCGGCATAGGCCCGGACGATGCGTTCGACGGATTCGTCAGACTCCGGTCGCATGAGATCGCGGATAAACAGCAGACCGCCCGGACGCAGCACTCGGAGCATCTCCCGCAGCGAATCGAGCGGCTCCGGAATGTGATGGACGATGCTGTTGGAGATCACCCAGTCGAACGAGTGATCCGGATACGTCATCTCTTTGGCGTCGATCTTTTCGAGCGCGATGTGGCCGTGCAGTCCAGCCTGGCGGATGTTGATCTCCGCCAGTCGCAGCATCTCCACCGCCAGATCCACAGCCACGATGAAGCCCGTGACCGGACGGCGGAAGAACTCGATGGGAATGAGAGCCGTGCCGGTTCCGACATCGAGAATCCGCAGCGGAGGCGATGCGCTTAAGGCCTCGGTGAATCCATGCCGGTCCGCGGCGCTGAGCAGATCGTCGATGAAGCGGCGATTCACATCGGCGTGATCCATCGAGTTGTAATCGAGGGCTTCGTCGATCGTGTCCATGACTTCGGGTTCGAGGACGCGCGGCAGCATGGAGGCACCTCACGGAATCAGGTCGATCGGCCGGCGGCGATGTCCTTGACCAGTTCGGCGAGGATCGACGGGTTCTTCGACGACATGATGTGCTCGATGCGGGCTTCACGGACCTTCATCCGTTTCATCAGCTCTTCGGCCTGCTGCCAGAGCTTGTCCTTCTTCTTTCCCTCAGCGAGGTACAGGCTGGCAACCAGATCGCTGAGCTTCTGCTCGTCGATCTGATCGCGGTTATCGTAGTACCGCTGAATGATCTTCTGCTGGTACGGGCTGTAGTTCCGCGGCTCAGTCATGCTGTCACTCGATCCGACTGCAGCCGGAGTCTCTGCCCCCGGCTGCGTGATATGAAGACCAGCCTCACAAGGCCGGCAACCGATTGGAAACAATCACCGGGGCGTGGCTTCGATCCGGTAGAGATGCTTTTCCGTCCGCAGAAACAGAGCGTCTCCTGCCACAGCCGGCGATGCCATGAAACCGGACTCCAGTTGATTCTCCGCCAGCAGCCGGTACTTGTCGCCCGGTTCCAGCACCAGCGTGCGGCCTTCCTGACTGAAGAAGTACAGGCGTCCGCCCGCGAACAGCGGCGATGCCGAGAACTGTCCGGCCACCCGCTCCTTCCAGCGTTCCTGACCGGTCTTCGCATCCAGGCAGAAGGCGATCCCCTTGTCGTTCACGAAATAAAGTCCATCTCCCACCAGGATCATCGAAGGCTTCTGCGGCATCTGACCGTCCTGCTGCCACGCGATATGCGACTTCGTCACATCCCCGGACCCGTCATATCGGACAGCCAGCAGACGCGGTTGAATGAAACTCGTCGAGACATACACCATGCCGTGTCCGAAGATCGGCCGCGGGACGGTCGAGAACCCCAGCGTGCCATAGCTGGCCTTCCACAATTCCTTTCCCGTGGCCGGGTCATACGAATAGACCCAGTTCGCGCCGGGTGAAATCAACTGCGGTCCGCGTTCCGTTTCAATGATCGAAGGCGTGCAGTAGGCCTTCTGGAACTCGGGTTTATCGTGCATCTCGCCGGAACGTTTCGTCTGCCAGACTGTCTTTCCGGTGTCCTTGTCGAGCGCCGCGACATACTGCCGGTCCGTGCCATCGAAGTTGATGATCAGCAGATTCTTCCACGACGCGGGCGAACTGCCGGGACCGTTCTGATGCTCGATGCGGTGCTCCAGATTCCGCCACAGTACCTGGCCCGAAGCGGTGTCGATCGCCGCGGTGCCATACGTTCCGAAGTGACAGTAGAGCCGGCCGGCTTCCAGAACCGGAGTGGGTGACGCATAGCTGTTGAGCGCGTGTTTGGGTTCCGGTTCGCTGATCTTGATCAGCTCCGCCTGCTTGAGAACGCGGCCTGTGCTGCGATCAACTGCGAGAGCCTGCAGCGAGAGTTCGCCAGCCAGTTCCAGTCCGTTGGGATTGGAGATCTTCGCCAGTCGTTTCTTTTGCTCTTCCGGTGTCAGCGGAACTTCGACAGCGGTTGTCACCCAGATTTCGCTGCCGGAGATGACTGGTGAGGAATGACCTTCGCCAGGCAGAGCCACCTTCCAGCGGATGTTCTCGGTCTCGCTCCAGTGGACCGGGAGTCCGACCGCGTTGGCATGCCCGGATGTCTGAGGTCCACGGAACTGGGGCCATTCGTTATCGGCCCTGACCGTCAACGAAGAAGCCAGCAGAGCGGCACTCAGCAGGACGCGCGGGAATTGTTTCACGATCGGTACTCTCATGCGGAAGCGGGGCGGGACGATCCGGCGGAACGACAACGAGACATCCTGCGGCTGGCAATGAGGCCGTTCTGCAGGCACGCAGCACCGGCAAGCGAATCAGCCGGTCACTCGCTTGCCGGCGCTGCGTACTGATCAAGGCCTCACACCTTGTTGTGAATGGTATATCCCGCTGCTTTCCGCAAGGAAACCCGACCGGGGCAAAGTCCTCGCAACCGGATTGCGGCCCGTCCGCGAAATACCCGGCCTCACAAAGGCCGGCTACAGTGACGCGGCTGCGAATCAACCTTGATGGAACCGCACATGTCCTTCGATCTGCTGATTCAGAACGGTCACGTCATAGATCCGGCCACCGGTTTGAATGCTGTCCGCGATGTCGCAGTCACGGGAGGACGGATTGCCGCGCTGCTGGAACCGGGGCACGGTCAATCCGCCGGGCAGACGTTGAATGCCGCGGGCATGGTTGTCGTACCGGGGCTGATCGACTTTCACGTACATGTGTTTCCCGGAGTCAGCCACTTCGGGATCGATGCGGATGCCACCTGCCTCGCGCGCGGCGTCACCACGGTGCTCGATTTCGGAACGGCGGGTGAACTGATCTTCGATGGCTTTCGACGGTTCGTGATTGATCAGAGCCGGACGCGAGTCTTCGCGCTGCTGCACATCGCCAGTCAGGGTCTCATCAGCAGTCCAGGTGTCACACCGGCTCTCGGCGAACTGCACGATCTGAGGTATCTCGACATTCCCGGTCTGGAGCGCTGTGTGGAACGGCATCGCGACCGGATAACGGGCATCAAGCTGCGACTGACCGCGAACCTCGCCGAGAACGGCCGCAACGAAGCCGAAGCGTTGCGCATTGCGCGCGAAGGTGCAGACCGCGTCGGTCTGCCGCTGGTCATTCACAGTCCGAATTCGTCGCTGAGCACCGAACATGTTCTCTCGCACATGAAGGCGGGCGATGTGCTGACTCACTGCTTTCACGCGAAGCATTGCGGTCTGGTTGATGAGAAGCTGAAAGTTCTGCCGATCGTGCGCGACAAGCTGGCCGAAGGCGTGCTGCTGGATGTCGGCCACGGCGCGGGCAGCTTCGGGTTTCATGTCGCGCGGGCTCTTCTGGATCAGGACATTCTGCCGCATTTCATCAGCAGCGATCTGCACGTCTACAACCTGCAGGGACCGGTGCATGACCTGCTGACGACGCTCGACAAGTTCGTCCATCTGGGCATGTCGCTGCCCGATGTCATCGCCCGCGCGACGTCCCTGCCGGCGAAATTTCTCGGCCAGTCCGGAGACCTGGGAACCCTGCAGCCCGGAGCGCTGGCCGACATCACGATCCTGGAAACTCAGACGGGCGAATTCCCGCTGCGCGACACCGAAAACCAGGTCGAAACCGCGTCGCGCCGGCTGGAAGTCCGGCACGTGTTCCGGTCCGGAGTCCGGCAGGGACTGCTGCCGCGGCCGTGAGCGGCCTTGTAAATCGTCCTTCCGCCGGGAAACTTCCAGTCGCTGTCCTGGTTCAATGCCCGTCCGAACGGGAACTCACCCTCGAGACGCCATGCCTGCCGTGTCCCCTGAAACAGACCAGAATGCCTGGTTGCGCGATCCTGATGTGCAGCGGATGCTGCGCGTCCGGGAGGGGGATGAGGCTGCGTTCGCGGAGCTGGTCGAAGCCTATCAGGACCGGGTGATCGGCATCTTTGCGCACATGCTGCAGGATCAGCAGGCGGCGGAGGATCTCGCGCAGGATGTGTTCCTGAGGATCTACCGGGCCAGAGAGCGGTATCAGCCGACGGCCCGGTTCGCGACCTGGCTGTTTCGCATCGCGAACAATCTGGCGAGCAACCGGTTGCGGTCGCTTGCCACGCGGCGCGAGGTCAACTTGAAAGGCTCGGATTCCGGCCCTCTGGGAGCACGACCGGAAGAACAACTGTTTCTGGAGAAGTCCGGCCTGATGCCCACCCGGCAACTGGACCGGCAGGAAATGCAGCAACTGGTCCGCTCGGCACTGGAAACTCTGAATGAGCGGCAGAAGATGGCGCTGCTGCTCAACAAGTTTGAACACATGAGTTACGCCGACATCGCGGCGGCCATGGACCTCAGCGTTCAGGCCGTCAAATCACTGCTGACAAGGGCTCGTGAAAGTCTGAAATCCCGTCTGGAACCGTTTCTCTAGTGGTCACGCTCATGTCATCGGATCAACCTCGGAACACCGAAAATCTGATCGCTTACCTGGACGGTGAGTTGAACGATGCGTCCGCCGCTGAAGTCGAACAGCAGCTGGCCGGTGATCCGTCTCTGCGTCGTGAAATCGAACAACTGACGCGGACCTGGGAACTGCTGGATGTTCTGCCTTCGCCGCGCGCTTCCAGTGAATTCACCTCGAAGACCATGACCGCCATCCGGACAACGCAGGCTCCTGTGGTGACGGGAACGGAAGGGGAAAGTACCGAGGTGGTTCCCGCGCGTCCGACGGCGCGAGTCCTCAGGCAGTGGCTGCTGCGGCTGACTGGTCTGGCCGGTCTGATGTTCGTGGCCTTTCTGGCGTTTCAAGGAGCCGCCCGGCGCGAACGCGATCCCGTGGATGAACTGCTGACCGAACTGCCCGTCATCGAACGGCTCGATCAGTATCGCGAAGTGGAGAGTGTGGAATTTCTCAAACAACTGCAGACGAGTGGATTGTTCAATGGCCAGTCCCGCCGCGAATGAAAGCCTCTGGAAACGTCTGCTGAGGCTGGCTCAGGAACAGGGCTGGCTGGTGGTCGGCTGCGCGATCGCCTTGATCGCCATGAAGCTCGGCACCCGCGATGCGGAAACGCCGGAAATGCGCGGCAACCGCGAGCGGATCGAACGGATGACCCGCTCGGAGCGCGATCGGCTGCAGATCAATCAGCAGCAGTTTCAGACGCTCAACCCCGATCAGCTTCAGCAGGTGCGGTCGATTCATCAGGCCGTGAACGGCAGCCCGGAACTCAATCAGACGTTGACAGCCTGGCATTCGTGGCTGGGATCGCTGCCCCTGGAGAGCCGCGAAAAACTGATGCAGATCAAGGATCCGCAGGCTCGTCTGGAAGAGGTGAAGAAGCTGATGGCGCCGCGTCCGCAGTTTCCGACGCGGTCGCCGTTTGACGTCGTCAAATGGCTGCGGGAATTCTCCGTGGATCTGCCGCGCGACGATTATCACCGCATCATCCGAGTGGCCGCGCGCTACTGCGGTCTGCCGGAACATCCCTCCGACGAAACCTTCACCGGCCGGATGGACCATCAGCTTCGGACAATCGATGCCGTGATCCGGAAGGGACGCGAAGGCGGTAACGCGCCTGGCACTCCGCGCCGTTTTCACATGCCGGATGACCTGCGCAAGCAGATTCTGGAAGCCGTTGAATCCGATCGCGCGCGAGCGGAACTGGCCACGCCCCCCGGCCGGCCGGTCACACCCACCATCATCATGGGCATGCTCGATGAAGTCATGCGGCTCATGGACGAGCAGGGTCCGACGAAGCAGCAGCTCGATGAAATCCGGGCCGGACTGGATGAAAACATCCGCCGCGAACTGGCGAAGAGCCCGGAATCCATGCAGGAGCGAATGCTCCGATACATGTGGATGCGACAGAAATTCCCGCCGCTGGCCGGGCGGATCGATCAGATGCTGATGTTCTATTCGTTCGCGCTGCGCGAAGACGACAACCGCTGGGGCGGGAGCGGGATGGATCGCACGCGTCGTTCTGATGGAAATAATCCCTTCGAGCGCGGTCCCTGGCGACGCCCTGGTGAGGCCGGCCGGCTCTTCGATGGTCCGCGCTCATCCGGCGGGCCGCGCCCGGACAATTCAGCGAAGCCGGCCGGAAAGACGCCATGAACCGAATGGCTGACGTTTACGGAATCGCCTCATGCAGACCATCCGGGAATTGACGTCGCGGCATGCTCAGCCCGGGTGGGTCGAGTGGATCGGCGTGTGCCCCGCGCGGCGCGCTCCCGTGCAGGTGGTCTCCGAAGTGGAGGCCGTCACCAGTTTCGGACTGACCGGCGATCATCACGCGAAGAGCGGGAAATCGAAGCGGCAGGTGACTCTGATTCAGCACGAGCATCTGCCGGTGGTGGCGGCGTTGACGGGCCGGAGCGAAGTGCCGCCGGAACTCCTGCGCCGCAACATCGCGGTTTCCGGGATCAGCGTGCTGACTCTGAAGGAAGGCCGGTTCCGGATCGGCGATGTGCTGCTGGAAGGCACCGGACTCTGCGCGCCGTGTTCTCACATGGAAGAGGCTCTCGGTCCTGGTGGTTACAACGCCATGCGCGGTCACGGCGGTATCACGGCGCGCGTTCTGAACGGAGGCGTCATCCGGATCGGCGACTCCGTCATCACCTGCGATGAGAACACCCCGGACACTTCCCGGACGTTGTTCACTTAGTACACATTCCCGCAAATGGTGGAACACTCTCACGCGGCGAGTGCGGTATGTGCCTCGTACCTGGCCGTGATTCTGGTCGCGGACTTTTCAGTCCATTCAAACGGATGAGCATGTTCGCTCCATTCCTTCACAAATGCGTGCAGCCGCTCGGCCAGTTCCGCCTTGTCGGCAAAATCGGCGATGGCCAGCCGCTTGCGCTGCAGGATGCTGAACCACTGCTCGACCTGGTTCATCCACGAGCAATGCACCGGCGGATGATGAAACTTGAACCGGGGATGTTTTTCCAGCCAGGCTTGCACCTGCTGGCCGGTGTGCATTCGCAAATTGTCCATCACCAGGTGGATTCTGGTGATGTCCTCGGGAATCTCGCGGTCCAACTGCTCCAGGAACTCGATGAGCTCTTTCTGTCGTTTCCGTTCGGCGGTATGCGCGTAGACATGGCCGGTCCGCGTGTCGAACGCTGCGAACAGATGGAGTGCTCCCTTGCGTTCGTATTCGTGCTCGACACGCACCGGCAGGCTGGGCCTGGCCGCCAGCGTCGGCGACTTGCGCGTGCGGGGTTGCAGACTCGTCTTCTCATCCACGCACAGCACACGCTCGTGCGGCTTCAATTTGCGTGTGTAGAGCGTGCAGATGTTCTTGACCCGGCGACAGAACTCTGCGTCGCGCGGCACTTTCGACGACAGCCACAAATGCTTCCGCCACGGCTTGAGGTGGTGACTCGCCAGGGTGCGCTGGACGGTCTGCGGCGAAATCGTCTCCACGACTTGATCGGCGATCAGTTGCCGGGCCGGCTCGGCACAATCCCGGTGCGACAGCGAACGCCCCACGTCATCCAGCCGTTCGCACGCCAGTTTGACGGTGTGCATGGCGACCTCGGGGGGAAAAGACCGGCGGTCGGCCGGGACGTTTCGCATCGTGCAGTCCCGCGGCGCCCTGGTCTCGGAACCGTGCAATCCATTTGTAGAGATGCCGCCGCCGCATGTCGATCAGCGTCGCCGTTTCCGACACATGATGCCCGTCCGCCAGCAGCAGGATGGCCCGCGCCCGCCGGGCCAACCCGGCCGGAGTCGTCTGCCGCCGCAACCACGCAGTCAGTTCATCCCGCTGCTCCTGTGTCACCGAGACCGCCGTGCGATTCGACATCGAAACTTCTCTATTCCATCAGTCGTGTGAATTCGGTTCCTTCCGACTCGCGATTCATAAACTGTTCCCCCACTTGCGGGGAGATGTACTAAGGGATAGTCGATTAATAACTTCCCTGAATCAGTTGGGAGAGGGTGGTGCAGTGTAGTTCCATTTGGGGAGCACCTTGTCGAAGACGATTTGCATGGTCTTCTTGAAGTTGGCGGCGT
>Ga0172372_10013511_pt1 | contig 10097 bp, 4 predicted proteins | sample LakKiv5m_2_FD_114544 | JGI IMG/M metagenome (GOLD analysis project Ga0172372, IMG submission 114544) | Freshwater microbial communities from Kabuno Bay, South-Kivu, Congo - kab_092012_9.5m | ecosystem: Environmental > Aquatic > Freshwater > Lake | place: Democratic Republic of the Congo... | reverse complement strand
GGCGTGGACCTCGAGATCCCCGAGGGCATGTTCGGGCTGCTCGGCCCGAACGGCGCGGGCAAGTCGACCTTCATGAACATCGTCGCAGGCCTCATCGAGCCGACCGCCGGCAAGGTGTATCTCGACGGCGTGGATGTCGTCGAGAAACCGCGCCACATGCGCGAGCGGCTTGGGTATCTGCCGCAGGACTTCGGCTTCTACCCCGATCTCTCGGGCCGGGCGATGCTCGAGTTCCTGCTGAAGATGAAGGGCGTGACCGGGCCGCGCGGTCGCCGCGCGCTGGCCGACGAACTGCTCGAGCGCGTGAACCTCACGGCCGCCGCCAAGCGCAAGGTCGGCGGCTACTCGGGCGGCATGCGGCAGCGGCTCGGACTCGCGCAGGCGATCGCCGGCAACCCGCGCGTCCTCATCGTCGACGAGCCGACCGCGGGCCTCGACCCCGAGGAGCGTCAGCGCTTCTACCGGCTGCTTTCGGAGATGAGCACGGGCCGCGTGGTGCTGCTCTCGACGCACATCGTCGACGATGTCTCGACGCTGTGCCCGCGGCTCGCCGTCATCCGTGCGGGCGAGGTCGTCGCCGACACGACGCCCGCCGCGGCGCGCGGCGCGGTCGACGGCTTGATCTACGAGGGCTTCGTGGCCGACCCTGACCTGCCCGCGTTCGCGAAGGCGCACCGCGTCATCAGCGCCGTGCTCAACGAGGGCCGCAACAACCGCGTGCGCGTGTTCGTGGCACCCGGACGGGTGCCGCCTTCCGGGTTCGCGCACAGCACCGGCACGCTCGAGGACGCGTACCTCGTCCTCATGCGCTGCCCGGGCGACGAGATCCCGCCCGCGCTCGCACGGAGCGGCGTTCCCGCGCTCGCCGGGGGTGCGGCTTGATCGCGCGCTTCCTTGCGTATCCGCTTCTCGAGCTCAGGAACAGCTGGAAGCGCCCGCTCCACATCATCATGCTCGTCGTGTTCGGGCTGATGTCGTTCGGCTTCGTCGCGGGCGGCGTCCAGGTGAGCACAGGCAGCGCCGACACGGGGGGTGCGAAGGTCGCGATCAACTCGGCCTTCAACCTCGCCTTCTCCGACATCCTCACCTTCGCGCTCATCCTGCCGTTCTTCGTGGCGGTCCTCTGCGGCATGCCCGTGCTCGGCGACTTCGACCGACGCATCAACCGCCTGATCGCCGCCACCCCGATCTCGCATGTCGGCTACGCGTTCTCACGCTTCGTCGCGTCGCTCGCGGTGCTGGCGGCGATCATCGCGATCTGGCTCGTCGTCCAGATCGGCATCTACGAGCTCTACCCGATCGACCCGAACGAGCGCGTGCGCAACGCGTTCAGCCTCTGGAACTACCTGTATCCGCTGTTCGTCGGTGCGTTGCCGCTCACGGTCTTCGTCGGCGGCGTCTCGATGTGGCTCGGCGTGCGCACGCGGCAGCCCGTGCTGATCTTCGCGCTTCCGGTCGTCCTGCTCATCTCGGGCCTCTTCTTCGTCTGGAACTTCAACCCCGCGTGGCTTCCGGGATGGGCCGACAAGCTGATGCAGTACGCCGACCCGGCGGGCGTCCGCTGGATGCTGCGGACCTTCGTCGACGAGGACCGCGGCGTCGCCTTCTACAACGCGGCGCCGTTCGCGCCGGACGCAGCGTTCCTCCTGAGCCGGGTGGCGACGGCTGCGATCGGCATCGTCGCCGTGTGGGCGACGGGACGACGCCTCTCGCGCGTCGAGCACGACGACCTCCGCGTCGGAGATCCGCGCATCCTGCTCGCGATGGCGAACGCGAACGCGGCGCGCGTCGGCGAGACCGAGCACGCGGCGATCGCAGCGCGCGGCCGCCCGCCCGAGTGCACGGTGCGCGCACCGGGCTTCTTCGGCGCGACCGTCGACGTGCTGCGCGCGGAAACGCGGGCGCTTCTCCGCTCGCCCGGCATCTGGCTGTTCGGCCCGATCATCCTGCTCCAGTCGTGGGGCGCGACGGCCTTCCGCGAGGGTCCGTTCGACACCGAGGCGCTCGTGACCACGGGATCCGCGGCAGCGGGCGTCTTCAACACGCTCACGCTCCTTCTCTGCTTCCTGATCCTCTTCTACACGGTCGAAAGCCTCGTCCGCGAGGAGCGCTGCGGACTGAGCGGCATCTTCCGCGCCTCGCCCGTGCCGACCGCGGCGGTGCTCGCAGGCAAGGTGCTCGCGAACGCAGCGATGGCGCTCGTCATCATCGGCTGCGCGTCGCTTGCGATCGCCATGGTGCTCGGCAAGCAGTACTTCGACACGGGCATTGAGATCGACTTCGAGGTGCCCGTCCTCTTCCTGATTCTCGGCATCCTGCTCGCGCCGACCCTGATCGTGTGGGGCGCGTTCGTCTCGTTCCTCTACGCGCTCCTGCGCAACCGCTTCGTCGTGTACGGCGTCGCGCTCGGCGTGCTCGTCGCCACCGGCTTCGCCACGCAGTTCGGCTACCTGAACTGGGTGACGCGCTGGCACATGTGGAGCAGCATCCAGTGGAGCGAGCTCGACCGGCTCGGGTTCATGTGGCCCGCCATCGCGACGAACCGGGCGCTCATGCTCGCGCTCGCGGCGTTCTTCATCGTGGCGACGCTCCAGCTCTGGCCGCGGCGCCTGCCCGACATCCGCGCGGTCGCCGACCGCATGAAGCCGTGGCCGCTCTTCCGTTCGGCGATCGTGCCGATCGTCGCAGCGGTGCCGGTGCTCGCGATCGGGACCTACGCGGGCCTCTCCGTGCGCAACGGCTACGAGGGTGCTCCCGAGCGCGACGCGCAGAAGGCCTACTGGAAGCGCAACTCCGGGACCTGGGAAGACGCTCCGTTCCCCGCGCTCGACAAGGTCGACGGCGAGGTCAAGCTCTATCCCGAGACGCGCTCGCTCGAGGTCGCGGCGACCTATGTCCTCCGCAATCCGCACCAGAAGCCGATGGCCGAGGTTCCGATCACGGTCGGCCCGCACTTCGAGTCGAGCGACTGGACCGTCGAAGGCGTCGCGACCGATCCCGAGAAGCGCGACCAGCCGCTGCCCGCGATCGAGAACCGGAGCGGGCTCTACGTCGTGATCCCAGCGAAGCCGCTCGCGCGCAACGAGACCGTCAGCATCTCCTTCAAGCTGAAGGGCGAGTTCCCCAAGGGCTGGTCGCGCAGCGGCGCGGGCGCAGGCGAGTTCCTGCTGCCGTCGGGCGTCGTCCTCACCAGCTTCAGCACGAGCTTCCTCCCGTATCCGGGCTTCGTCGAAGGCGCCGGCGTCGACGAGGACAACCGCCGCGATGCGCGCGAGTATCCGCTCGACCACTGGAAGTCGCGCGTGGACCCTGCGTTCGGGCCCGCGTGGAACATGGATGTGCGCCTCGCGGTCGAAGGTCCGTCCGATTGGACGATCAACGTCGTCGGCGTCGAGAAGGAGTCGACCGAACAGGACGGCCGCACGCGCACCGTGTGGGAGACCGAACACCCCGTTCGATTCTTCAACATCGTCGGCGGTCCGCTCGAATCGAAGGAAGGCGAAGGCGCGCGCGTCTACTTCTCGCGCCGCACGCCGCACAATGTCGACACCATGGTGAAGGCGCTGGCCGCCGCGCGCAAGAGCTACGGCGGGTGGTTCGGCGAGTATCCGTGGACGAACCTGCGCGTGACGCAGTTCCCCGGTCTTGCCGGCTACGCGCAGGGCTTCCCGGGAAACATCTCGTTCTCCGAAGGGATCGGCTACCTCGCGAAGCCGCTCGGCGGCGACGAGGGCGAGGATGGCGAGGACGCGAACACGCTTGACGTCGCGTTCTACATCGTCGCCCACGAGGCCGGCCACCAGTGGTGGGGCAACATCGTGATGCCGGGCAAGGGTCCCGGCGGCAACATCATCAGCGAGGGCCTTGCTGAGTTCAGCTCGCTCATGCTCGTCCACCATGAGCTCGGCGAGAAACAAGGCATGGCGCTGCGGCGCCGCTGGGAACGCGCGTATTCCTTCGGCCGAAGCCCCGACGACGAGCGCTCGATCAACCGCACCGACGGCACGCGCCCAGGCGACCAGGTCGTCACCTACAACCGCGCCGGATTCGTGTTCTGGATGCTGCGCGGCGTGATGGGCGAGGACGCGATGGTCGCCGGCCTGCGCGCGTTCGTCGAGAAGTGGAAGAACGGCGTCGAGACTCCCGAAGGCCTCGATTTCCCGCTCATCGAAGACATGGTGGTGAGCCTCCGTGAGCACGCTCCCGACCAGGCGAAGTTCGATGCGTTCGTGGCCGACTGGATCCTCGGGACGAAGTTCCCCGAGCTCGAGGTTGCCGACGCGCGCATCGCGGACGGAAGCACGGAAGGTGCGTACACGACCGAGGGTTCGCTCCGCAACATCGCGACGGGCCGCAGCGCGTCCGCGAGCCCGATCGAGGTCGTGGTGCGCGTCGTCGGCGAGAAGCCGGCGACGCCCGATGCGGAGGCGCCCTTCGCGGATGTCTCCGTGCGGCTCGATGGCGGCGAAGGGACGGACTTCCGCATCGAGACGACCTTCAAGCCCGTGAAGGTGATGGTCGACCCGAAGGTCAGCCTGCTGTTTGCGGGGCGCCAGCGCTGCGAGAAGAGTCTGTAAGCGCACGCATCGCGGCCTCGCAGGAGCGCGGGTTCGGCACGAACCAGCGCGAAGGCTCGTCGGTCGACCCTGCGCCGCCTCGGAAGCGGATCTCGCCGCGCGCGGCCGACGTGGGCCAAGAGTAGATCTCCTGGATATCGCGCGCCTCGACCGCGCGCAGGGCGCGTCCGGGCGACGTCTCGAGCAGGATCGCGCGCTGGTTGGTCACGACGTACGCGGAGCGCGCGGCTTCGCGCTGCACGCGCCGGATCCGAAGCCACTCGACGATCGCGCCGATCGCGGGGCCGAAGCCGATCAGGATCGGCATCAGGTAGGCCGAGTCGAAGCCGGAGGTCGCGAGCATGACCATGGCGACCACCACGCACGCGAGCCCGAGCGCGCCGGCCGCCAGTTCAATCCGCCTGAGGGCCGCGACCGACGGCGTGAACTGCGCGTACGGCATGGGAACGGGCACCGCCGCATACGTGACCTGCTCGCCTGCGCGCAGTTCGGCGCGGACGGCGCCCGCGGTTTCGGCGGGGAGCGAATTCAGCGCATCTGCCGCGGTGTCATGGAAGCCGTTCGGCATGCCGCAAGGATATCGCAGCGTGGGCGGAGATCAATGGATGGCACGCAGCCTTCGTCTGTTCGGACGCCGCCGCACTCACCCGTCCGTGGGGGTCGACGGGGTTCCGTGCAGATCGATCAGACGACGGACCGCCATCTCGTAGGCGCGGGGATCGGGGATGAAGTTGAACTGCGTCACCTCGCGCCGTGTCGAGCCAAGGACGGTCTCGGCATTCCGCACGAGGGTGGCGTGGCCGTACCCGTTCTTGCCTCCGCTTGATCGCACGCTCAGGAGCACGTGAGGGTCCCACGAGTAAAGGTGGCTGTACGAGCCGATCTTCAGGAGGAACGTACGCTGGTTGCTGACGCAGTACACCTCGTGGCGCGCCTCGTCTGCGAGGCGCCACGGCGCGTACATCATCACCCCGCTCAGGAGCATCATGAGGAGCCCGAATCCCATCAGGACAAGCGGTCCTTCAACCGGCGCGGACGGGTGGCCGAGGAAGTCGGGCAGGAGAGCTTGGAGAGCCTTGCTGATGATCAGCACAGAGACGCCGAAGAACGGAACTGCTATGGAGACGTAGACGAGTCCGAGCTTGGCGAGCGCTCTGGGGCTCGGCACTCCCGCGTACCAGAGCTCCTCTCCCGGCCGCAGTTCCTTGAGGAGCGCAGCATCGATCGCGGCCGAGCGTGGAAGTCCGGGCGGAATCGTCGGGTCGAGCGACGTTGGAGCGGTCGTCTCTTCACGCAGAGGCTCGGCGTCGGGCGCGGCCATCGGCTCGACGACGGGTGCGCGCAGGCGTCCGCCTAGTTTTTGACCATCGACTGGACTCATACCTCCGGGATCGGCTCGGATCACCGGCCGGTCGATGGCCGAACGATCGATTCGGTGCCTTCGCGGAATCGGAGGCCGAAAAGTCGGATCGCGCGACCGATCATGCCGCGGCGAGTTGTCGGACCCGCCCGCGCCCTCTGCGTCACGCCCGCAGGATCGCCGTGTTGACCTTGCCCTTCACGTCGGTCAGGCGGAAATCGCGGCCGGCGTGACGGTAGGTCAGGCGCTCGTGGTCGAGGCCGGTGAGGTTCAGGACCGTCGCGTGCCAGTCGTGGATGTCCATGACTCCGTCGACCGCGGTGTCGCCGACCTCGTTCGTGCCGCCGAAGCTGAGGCCGCCCTGGACGCCGCCGCCCGCCATCCACATGGTGAAGCCCTTGGCGTTGTGGTCGCGGCCGTCGCCGTTCTGCGCGTACGGCGTGCGGCCGAACTCGCCGCCCCAGAGGACGAGCGTGTCGTCAAGGAGGCCGCGCTGCTTGAGGTCCGCAAGCAGCGCCGCGATCGGCTGGTCGATCTCGCCGCACTGCTTCGAAAGCTCCTCGCGCAGGTTGCGGTGCGTGTCCCAGCCGCCGTGGCTCACCTCGATGAAGCGCACGCCCTTCTCGGCGAGGCGACGCGCCAGGAGGCACTGCCGCGCGAACGCGTCGGTCGGCTCCTTGCCGACGCCGTACATGTCGAGCGTCGCCTTCTTCTCGTCGGAAAGATCGACGAGATCGGGTACCTCGGCCTGCATGCGGAACGCGAGCTCGTAGCTCTCGATCACGCCTTCGAGCTCGCGGTCTTCCTTCTCGCGCTTGAGGCGCTCCTTGTTGAGCCGCTGGATCAGGTCGAGCTGCTCGCGCTGCGCCTTCACGCCGAAGCGCTCGTTGTCGATGTGCGGGATCGGATCGGTCGACTGGTTCGCGCGGCCGTTGCCGAGGCGCACGGGCGTCGCCTGGTAGCTCGCGGGCAGGAAGGCGCTGCCGTAGAGCTGCGCGCCGCCGTTGTCGCCGCGCGGGTTGATCGCGACGAAGCCTGGCAGGTTCTCGTTCTCGGTGCCGAGGCCGTAGAGCGCCCACGCGCCCATCGACGGACGCACGAACTGGAACGAGCCCGTGTGGAGCTGGATCGAGGCCTGCGCGTGCGCGGGGATCTCGGCCTTCATGCCGCGCAGCAGGCAGAGGTCGTCCGCCTGCTTCGCGAGGTTCGGGAAGAGCTCGCTGATCCAGAGGCCCGACTTCCCCGACTGCTTGAACTTCCACGGGCTGCCGAGCAGCTTCGCGTTGCCGCGGAAAGTCTTGCCGTCCATCGCGTTGAGTTCGGGCTTGTAGTCGAAGGTGTCGACATGGCTCGGGGCGCCCGCCATGCAGAGGAAGATGATGCGCTTCGCCTTGGGTGCGAAGTGCGGTTTCTTCGGGGCAAGCGGGCTCTTCGAATCGTCGTCGCCGACGAGGAGCGACGGGAAGCCCGACGCGCGCGACGCCATTGCCGCGAACGCGACCGAGCCGAATCCGCAGGCGGCGAGGCGGAGCATCTCGCGTCGCGAGAGCGCGTCGGGAAGGCGGTTGTTGCAGAGGTCGGACATGGTGTGCTCGCGTTTCGTGCGGGATTCAATCGACGGATCGGAACTCGCCGCTCAGGAGAAGCGCCTGGCAGAGCGCGGAAAACTCGGGATTCCTCGGCATCGGCGCGGAGGCGCCCGCCTGCTGCGCGCGCTGCGCCTCGAATCGCGCCCGCGCGCGCTCGCGCATGTTGCCCGCGCGTTGCCCGCCCGGCGCGTTGCTCTTGGCGGACGCCGCCTGCTCGCGGGCATGCGCCGACTTGAAGTCGTCGAGGAAGTCGCGGCACGCGCGCGCCTCGGACGAGGTCGGCCTGCGGCCGTAGGCGATCTCGAACGCAAGCGCGATGCGGCCGTTCTCGTCGGACGCCCCGTCGACGACGCGCGCGGCGAAGGCGTCCGAGATGCGCGCCATCTCGCCGCTGTTCATGAGATAGAGCGCCTGCGTCGGCACGTTCGTGACGTCCCGCCGGCCGGTCACGAAGGCCGGCTCCGCGAAGTCGAACACCTCGAGCGATTCGGGCACGCGGTCGCGCACGATCGGCAGGTAGACGCTGCGGTAGTTGTCGGAGTTGCCAGAGATGAACGCCATCAGCCGCTCCTGCTGCGGGCCGCGCATGCCGCCTTCCGCGAGGGCGATGCGCGAACCCGTCGGCGCGCGCAGGTCGAGAAGCCCCGCGGCGAGCAGCATCGAATCGCGGATCGCCTCGGCGTCGAGCCGCTTCTTCGGCATGCGCCAGAGGAGCGTGTTGTCCGGATCGACCGACGCCGCGCGCTCGTTGAACGCGCTCGACATCGCGTAGGCGCGCGAGAGCATGATCTCGCGGATCAGCTTCTTCGTGCTCCAGCCGTTCGCGATCAGGCGCGACGCCAGATGATCGAGCAGCGCGGGATTCGTCGGCTGCTGGCCGCTCATCCCGAAGTTGTCCGGCGTCGGAACGAGCGGCTCGCCGAAGAGATGCAGCCACACGCGGTTCGCCCACACGCGCGCCGTCAGAGGATTCTCCTCGTCCGCCACCCACTCGGCGAACTCGAGCCGTCCGCTGCCCTTCGTGATCTTCGGTTCGTCGCCATCGGAGATCAGCTGCACGAATCCGCGCGGCACCGTCTCGCCCGGCTTGTCGAGCTCGCCGCGGTCGAGGAGCCGAGCGTTCACCGAGCGGCTGCGCTCGACGGCGCCCATCGCGACTCGGTTCGCGTCGGTCGGCTTGCCCGACGCGTCGTAGCGCTCGAGGATGCTCCCGAGGTTTCGATCGAGGCCCTCGGCCGCACGCGCGCGCACGAGCTGGAGCTGCAGGTTCGGCGGCTCCTCGCCGCGCATCCGCGCCGCGCGCGCCTGCTCGCGGATCTCGTCGGCGCGGGCCGACTCCTGCTCGGCGCGCTCCTTCGCGGTTGCGAGCAGCGACCGCTGCTGCGAGCTCATCGTGGGTCCGAGCGGCACATCGGCCTTCGTAGGAAGTTCGACGAGCCCCGCAGGGTGGTTGTTGCCCTGCGCCTCGAAGGTTCCGTAGCGCGTGTCGGTCGACAGGAAGATTCCCGCAACCGCGTAGTAGTCCTTCTGCGGGATCGGGTCGAACTTGTGGTCGTGGCAGCGCGCGCACGCGACGGTGAGTCCGAGCATGCCCTGCGTGACGGCGTCGATCTGCTCGTCGGCGAGATCCATCTGGAACTGCGCGCGGCCGCGCCCGTTGTGGCTCTTGGTGCCGACCGCGAGGTATCCCGTCGCGATCATCTGCTCGGCGCGCGCCGTCTCGTTGTCCGCCGGCAGGAGATCGCCCGCGAGCTGCTCGACGAGGAATCGGTCGTAGGGCTTGTCCTCGTTGAAGCTCGCGATGACATAGTCGCGGTAGCGCCACGCATGCGGGTAGAAGATGTTCGACTCCTTGCCGCTCGACTCCGCGTAGCGTGCGACATCGAGCCAGTGACGGCCCCAGCGCTCGCCGAACTGCGGGCTCGCGAGCATCGCGTCGACCGCGCGCGCGAACGCCTCGGGCGTCGGGTTCTTGACGAACCGCTCGAGATCGGCCTTCGACGGCGGGAGCCCCGTGAGGTCGAGGCTCGCGCGGCGCAGCAGCGTGGCGGGGTCGGCGTCAGCCGCGGGCGCGAGGTTCTTCGCCTCGAGACCCGCGAGGATGAACGAGTCGATCGGCGAACGCGCCCAGTCGCCGTTCACGGTGGCGGGAGGCTTCGGCGCGGAGAGCGGCTTGTACGCCCAGTGGTTCTCCTTCCCCTTCGCGATGTCGTCGGCGCTCCAGCGGTGCGCGGTGCCGGGCGAGTGACCGGCGGCGACCGCCGCGCCTTCGACGCGTGGGTCGGGGGCGCCCATCTCCACCCACTCCTCGAGGAGGGCGATGTCGTCATCGCGGAGCTTGCCCGCAGGCGGCATCTCGTAGTCGCTGTCGAGGTAGCGGACGGCACGGATGAGAAGGCTCGAGTCGACGTCGCCCGGCACGATCGCCGGTCCCGAGTCGCCGCCCTCGAGCATGGCGTCGCGGGTGTCGAGCCTGAGCCCGCCCTTCGACTTCCCGCTCGAGACCGAGTGACAGCCGTAGCAGTTGGCGATCAGGAGTGGCCTGATCTTCGACTCGAAGAACTTGACCTC
>Ga0172372_10013510_pt1 | contig 10098 bp, 11 predicted proteins | sample LakKiv5m_2_FD_114544 | JGI IMG/M metagenome (GOLD analysis project Ga0172372, IMG submission 114544) | Freshwater microbial communities from Kabuno Bay, South-Kivu, Congo - kab_092012_9.5m | ecosystem: Environmental > Aquatic > Freshwater > Lake | place: Democratic Republic of the Congo... | reverse complement strand
TATACACCTTTACCTCTTGGATTGTGCCAAAGCCAATTACGCAGCTTATCCGTGGTTGCTTTAATGTCGGCTAGGGTATCCATGCCATCATGCCATTCCGAACGGCGTAGCTGGCCTTCTAGCGCGTTTGTGAGCCTTTTAAGTTCAATCAGTCCTTCGCTGTAGTCGATCATTTTTGTTTCAATCTCCAAAACTCGTCAGAATCCCGCTGCCCATCCAAATAACAACTTACCATAATTGAGCGCATGGCCTCTCGCATATCGGTCAAGGTTTTTTCCATCGAGTAGTGCTGCAATCCTGATCCGGCAGCTTTCAGGATGGCATCTAGGTTTTTGTCAATCGTTGATACGTAATCGCTCATATTGCAACCCCATCCAAAACCTCTGCCAATTTCTGGCAGTAGTGTGCCGCCTTTTGGATTTCCTGTAAAGAGGCATCCTTCTCACCCATTCGCATTATGTATTTCAATGCGCCGCCTCGATAGTATCCAATGCGCTGTTCAATAGGCCAGGTGTCCACCACGTCCCACGGTTGTATTACCATTTTGACGTAATGGTTTCCGCCGTATTGGGTTTTGGCTGCTCGTTCGTCCAGCATCATGTCTGTCATTCCATCACTCATGTTTTTTCCTTTCATAAATTGCCTATTTTTTAAGCAGGGGCGCAAAGGGCGCAAAGGGCGCAATATTTCTATACTGCTCACACTGCAAAACACACACACTAAAATTTAATTCTACATATATGTTTTTCTCACATGAATACTTTTTTACTATTATTGATCCCTTTGCGCCCTTTTAAAGAAATATATAATATAAACAAAAAGTTATGTTGGGGCGCAATGTTGGGGCGCAATGTTAAAAGGGCGCAATCATTGCGCCCTTTTTGCTAAAAAGGGATGTTTTCCTCATTAATACCCGTACTTGCATTATGGTAATTCTTAACAATCGCTTTTATTTCAGAAATTATTGCGCCCTTTTTTATCCACAGGTAGTGATGCCCTTTTCCCGAAATTTTGACCCGCCGACCTTCAATTGGAGAGTACCCCATCTCTGACAAAATGCTAGCGACAGCCCTCGTTTTTGGAAGCCGCCCGCCCTCACCTTCGACCAATTTTCCAAGCCATGTCAAATCAACGATCTCATCATTGATAACGTCACAGCTGTGGCGATCAATTGCATCCTCAATATCATCACGGTCAGGTGATGCGCTCAATGCCCTCATTTCCGACCGCGCTGAAGTAACAGGTGCACGCCCGATTGGATCAAAGCCTGCCGAGATTTCATAATCGGCCAAGAAACGGGCAATTGCATCCGGCCTGCGACGAGTCTCGTCAAACAGTTTGTCAAAGTATTGTTTTCGACCCTCATGTGTGCCAAAGTGAGCCAATAGCTGTTCTTCCGACTGAATGCGACTAAAGATGCAACAATATCTCCGGTCGCCGTCACCAATAGGCACCGCATCCTTATGATTCGTCAACAGCAGATAGCTAGTAAAGTTTGGAACAGTGCGATGATCGCGCCCCTTTTCTTCAATCTGAATCGTATCGTTTGAAATAATTGGCTTTAGCTTATCCAATATCTCCCACTTGTTAGTCCCTGCAATACGGATTTCCTCGACCACATTCAGCAATGCGCCATGTGCCCATCCGGTAAATCTCCCGCTTATGGCACCTGTATCAAGCTGCCTGACGTTGCTACCCCAAAGTTGCTGGAACATTGCCCCAAAGTAGCTTTTTCCGCATCCTTGCGCCCCTTGCAACAACATCGCCCAACCAACCCGCTTGCCTGGGTTTTGGTAAATGTATGCCATCCAGTTCAGCATAATTTGCTGCTCTGCTTCGCTTTCAATAGTAAACGCCAAGTGTCGCAGAAACATATCCACAACCGCTTGACCATCGGTGTCAACCCTACCGCATGGCACCACACCTTTTGCGCTGTAGCTATTAAGCATCTGCTTACCATCGTAATCAAAAAACTTGTTAGCGCCTGGAAAAAACATCGTATCCGCAACCGTCTTGATTCGGAAGTTCACCAATGCTGCATCAGCCGCACGCTTTTCAAGTGATAAGCAATCAGATTTTCGGTCGAATTTGGCATTAAAGGCTTCCCGCCTGATTGCGTAATCTGCAATTTCAGTGTGTGCAAACAGGCATGGTGTTTCGACATACACCCACGGCGCAAGCCATTCGGGAACATCCGATACCTCTTCATCTGCGCTACTGGTTCCACGTTTGCGATATTGAAGTTCCCGCCTTATTTCAAGTTTACCGATGTTGTTTGCTTTACCAAACCCGTCAGCAAGCGCGGATACAATTACCCCGCGCCTCACTGGCTGCAAAACGGCGTCGCTCATTGAATGGATGCGCTTCGCAAAAATGTCAAATTGTTCAAGCGTTTTGACTTTTGTGGCATCTTCAAAAAGCTCGTCAAACGCATTCGGAATGGCCGCAATTCCGCCGCCTTGATTCACATGATGAATCACGCTGGCCATTGTTACCGGATTGCTAGACCCGCCAAATGATTTCCACTTGGCGCGAAAATCGCGCTCATTAAAGCGTTCAGCATCTTGGCGTGACCATTCCAGCCAGAATTGCAATCCGGTGTCTGCGCCTGTGTATTGATGCCATAACGCCATACCAACACGCACCCATTCGTCATAGTTTAATGACGCGGCGGGATACGCTATTAGATATGCTTTTACTTCCTCGTCGCTCAAATCAAGCGGCTGGCTGGCAATCATGTCATCAAACGATTCGGGTTCAGCGTCAACCTTTTGGACAGATACCGAAAGAGGTTTGCCTTCCTGTGCATACGTCCAAAACTCGCCACCCGCAGGATGCTGCGGCATAAACATCGCTTGGTTCGGCTTCCAACTGCATTCGTCAAACGCTTCCATTGGGATAATGCTTTGACCGCAAAACGATTTTGCAAACACGCGATATTCTTCCGGCGACAATTCCTGCGACATGGGAATAACCACCCGAACGCGTGGATTGTCAGATGTATGCCGAAATGATGAGTACGCCACAAAAGCGCAATTTAACCAAATAGTTAAATCAAATTCCAGCGTGGAAATGTCCCCAGAATAGTTATCGATATCCAAGCACAGCAATGAGCGAGCGACCATGCTCTCGGTCTTTCGTACATTGCCGTTAAAGTATCCGCCGATAAGATACGCGCCCCCTTTGTTGGCGGATACGCGATGCTGCACGAGCTTATCGGCAATTTCTGGCCATGTTCGGGTGATGTTTTCAATCGTGCTACTGTTCTCGGCTTTTCCAAGCGCAAGCCTGTATGTGTTCATGCTGCCCCCTCATTATTCTGCAACCATGTCCACAGCGCGAAACTTGTCCGAGCCGATCATTTTTTCGATCTTAATTGCAGACTTTGGGGGAATGGCCAGTGATGCCACCCATTGTGATACCGCGCTTTCGGTGACGAGCAATGCCCTGGCCATTGCTCGCTGACTGCCAAAATGTTTAATAATTGCCTCAAACAGCTTTTTGCGTTCCATGTTTACTTCTCCTTTTGGTTGATTGCAAAATCACTTTACATTAAACTTAAGCTGTTGTAAAGTTCTACCCGCAACATCTCAAAAACAACCGAAAAGGATAAAACGAAATGAGTATCGAAAAGCTGATTGAAACAAACACCGCCGAAGTTATGAACCTGACTGCGGCCATCCGTGATCTTATTGCAACGCTTGGCAAGCAGAGCATTGCTACGCCAGAGCAAACACAACCGGATCCGGAGCAAAAGCCAAAAAGGGCAAAGAAATCCGCAGAGCCGGAAGCACCGCCAGTAGAATCGCAACCCGTAGAGCCGGAAACGCCATCTGCCGCCATCCTATCGCTGGCAGACTTGCAAGCGATGTGTCTGAACATTGTACGCGGTCGGCCTGAAATGAAAGAGCGCATTAAAGACCTGATCGGGTCTTTCGGCGGAGCCAAGCTGCTGAAAGATGTACCAGAGGAAAACCTGCCGGAATTGGCAAAACTGTTGCGGGAGGCTGAATAATGACCGCACACGCTAAACTATCTGCGTCCGGCAGTCACCGCTGGATTGCTTGCCCTGGTAGCGTCAACGCTGAACAAGGGATACCGGACAAAAGCAGCATATTCGCTGATGAAGGTACTGCCGCGCATGAACTGGCAGAGTTGTGCCTGATACATAACAAGTCGGCTTTTGACTTTGAAGATCAGCCTTTGCCGGAAAACAACGCAACGGTTGTCACCCGCGAAATGGCCAGTAATGTGCAGGTGTTCGTGGATTACGTTCGCTCGCATAACGGCGTCATCATGTCCGAGCAGCGGGTAGATTTTAGCAATGTGGTTGCCGGAGGTTTTGGAACATCGGATGCGATCATTATTAACGGCGACCAGATGAGCATTGTCGATTTGAAATACGGCAAAGGCGTTCGCGTTGATGCTGAAAACAATACGCAAGGAGTTTTGTACGCCATAGGCGCGTTGAATGACTACGGCTCAATATATGACATACAACGCATCAAGATTGCCATTGTACAGCCGCGCCTTGACCATATCAGCGAATGGGAAGTCGACATTGCTGAATTACGGTTATGGGAAAACGTTATTGCAGAGGCGGCTTTGCGTACCGAAGCGCAAGATGCACCACGCGTGCCAGGCGAAAAGCAATGCCAGTGGTGTAAAGCCAAAGCAGCTTGTCCGGCGTTGTTGGAGCTTTCGCACAAAGTTATTGGTGCAGATTTTGACAACTTATGCGATGCCGACCGCATAAGCGACAAACAAATGCGCGAAGTGCTTGATTATAAAAAGCTGATCTTGTCTTGGCTGGATGCGATTGAGCAGACTGTTACCGACCGACTTACCAGCGGTCAGGCGTTTGAAGGCTATAAACTGGTCGAAGGTCGAAGCCTACGACAATGGGCAAATGACGAAACTGCTGCAGCCGCGCTGTCTGAAATGCTAACCGAAGAAGAAATGTTTTCCCGCAAAATGATTACGCCAGCACAAGCAGAAAAGTTGCTTGGTAAAAAGAATGCGGGCATGCTGGAAGGCATTGTAGTAAAGCCAACAGGCGCGCCAACCCTTGCCCCTGAAAGCGATAAACGTCCGGCAATCAATGTTTCGCTTGACGACTTTGTTTAAGTAGTGCTAAAGTTCAACCCGTGGCGACTTGCCACATTTAACTAAAAGGATAAAACCATGAAAATCAAACTGCAAAACGTCCGTCTTTCTTTCCCGTCCTTGTTTCGCAAAGCTGTGTTCAACGGCGATGAAACAAAGTTTGAAGCTACTTTCCTGCTGGACAAGGAAAAACACGCCGAAGTAATTGCCCAGATTAAAGATGCGATTAAAGCCAAGATTGCGTCAGACCTCAAAGGCGCAAAAATCGGCGCGGATAAGATTTGTCTTAAAGATGGTAACGGCATTGAGTATGACGGGTACGAAGGCTGCTACAGCTTGAAAGCCAGCAACGCCAAGCGGCCACTGGTGATTGATAAAGACAAAACACCATTGACCGAAAATGACAATCGCATTTATGCTGGCTGCTATGTCAACGCAATAGTGGTACTTTGGGCGCAGAACAACAACTACGGCAAGCGTATCAACGCAAACCTGTTGGGCGTTCAGTTTGTAGCCGATGGCTCTCCATTCGGTGATGGCGGCACAAGCGCAGGCGTTGATGACTTTGACGCGTTTGGCGACAATGGCGACGACTTCTCGTTTTAATATGTAACATCGGGCTGGCCTATATGGTCAGCCCATTTTATTAGAGGCTACCCCTCATGCTTATTTTAGATACCGAGTGTTACTCAAACTTTTTCCTAATTGCATTTCTGCAAGTCGAAACAGGAAAAATCCGAACTTTTGAATTTACGCAAGATTTACCGCTAGACGTTAAAGTGGTCGGCGCGTTAATGCGTAAAGAATTAACTATGAGCTTCAATGGCTTATCGTATGATTTGCCGATGATTTCAGCCGCTTTGCAGGGATTCGACAACGCGAAACTTAAACAGTTAAGCGACAACATCATTAAGTCAAAGCTGCCAAGTTATAAGGTTGTCAACGCCGCCGGAGTGCGAGTACCCGCGTGGAATCATATTGACTTGATCGAAATCGCGCCAGGGCAATCGAGCCTTAAAATTTACGGCGGTCGAATTGCTATGCCAACGTTGCAGGATTTACCTTATCCGCCAGACGTAGAATTGACGCCAGCACAAATGACTGCTTTGCGCGAGTATTGTAAAAACGATTTAATGATTACCGCCAGCCTGTATCAAACGCTAAAGCCACAAATTGATTTGCGCGAATCCATGTCTGCGGAATATGGGCTAGATTTGCGCTCGAAATCAGATGCACAAATTGCGGAAACAGTGATTGTGTCCGAGCTTCAAAAGATTACCGGAAAAAAACCTAGTAAACCGGATATTGATAAAGAGCAGACGTTTCAATACATTGACCCGAAAATAGTTAGTTTCAAAAACAAAGAATTACGACAGATATTTGAAAAGCTACTTAAACAACGGTTTACGCTTGGCGCGAATGGCGCGGTGCAGATGCCGGAGTGGTTATCTGATTCAAAGATCAATATCGGCGCGTCTGCGTATCAAATGGGAATTGGTGGTTTGCATAGTTGCGAAACCTCGCAATATATACACACTTGCGGCAATGACCGTATTACCGATTTTGATGTGGCATCGTACTATCCGAGCATTATCTTGCAACAAAGACTTTCGCCAAAAAGCATGGGCGCGCCGTTCCTGCGCGTATATCAATCTATTGTTACCCGCAGAATCAAAGCGAAGCACGAAGGCAATAAGGTTGTTGCAGACACCTTAAAAATTTGCGTAAACGGCTCATTTGGGAAGCTAGGCAGCAAGTATTCCACGCTATTCGCACCAGAGTTACTTATCCAAACGACCATCACTGGCCAGCTTTGCCTGTTGATGCTGATCGAACGTTTAGAGCATATAGGCGCAGAAGTGATGAGCGCGAATACCGATGGCGTTGTTGTGTACTATCCAAACGAAATTGCCGATAAGGTGCAGGCTGTTGCATGGGATTGGATGCTGGATACCAGCTACGAGCTTGAGCAAACCGAATATCGCGCAATTGCCTCACGCGATGTGAACAACTATGTTGCTGTTAAAACAGATGGCAACCTAAAAATGAAGGGTTGCTTTGCGCCACCATCATTGGCAAAAAATCCAGATAACCCGATTATTTATACTGCCGTGGCCAAGTTTGTTGCCGATAACGTGTCACTTGAGGATACGATTAAATCTTGTCGGGATATTACGCAATTCTGTACAGTCCGGCGCGTTCAGGGCGGTGCGGAATGGCAAGGTGAATATCTTGGCAAGGCGGTACGCTTTTATCATTCGATAGATGTTCCGATCACAACCTGCATTCGATACGTTACTAATACCAACACTGTTCCGAACTCTCAAGGCGCAAAACCATTGATGGTATTGCCAGATAGATTTCCGCCTGATGTTGATTACGTTTGGTATTTGGAACGTGCCGAAAAGCTACTCGCGGAGGTGGGTGTTTAATGTTAGAAAAAACGATTGAAGCTGCGCTGGTTAGAAAAGTGAAATCGCTTGGCGGAATGGCGGAAAAATTTACCAGCCCACAAAAACGCAGCGTGCCAGATCGGATTGTGACATTGCCTGGCGGTCAGGTGATATTTGTTGAGCTAAAGGCTCCAGGCAAATATCCAACCGAATTGCAAGCACGCGATCACGATATTCGCCGTCGTTTGGGTTGCGATGTGCGCGTCATTGATTCATTGGAACAAGTTGATGCGTTTCCGAACTGACCTACACCATTATCAAGAACGGGCGGTCGAGTTTATTAAGACCGAGCGCAAGTGCGGGCTAGGGTTAGAAATGGGATTGGGTAAAACAGTATCCACGCTCACAGCCATTGCCGATTTATCGGATAGCTTCCAAATTGCCAAAACGCTCATCATTGCGCCGTTGCGCGTGGCCAATAGCGTATGGAAACAAGAATGCGCTAACTGGAAACATCTTGAGCATTTAAAGGTTTCGGTTTGCACTGGGTCTGAACGTCAGCGTATGACCGCGTTGATGTTAAGCGCGGATTGCTACACGATCAACCGAGAAAACGTGCAATGGTTGATTACTTATCTTGGCAATCGCTGGCCGTTCGATTGCGTGGTTATTGACGAATCGAGCAGCTTCAAGTCGGCATCATCGCAACGCTTCAAAGCATTAAAGCGCGTCATCCATCAAACTCAATATACGGTGCTGCTTACTGGCACACCTGCGCCAAACGGTTTGTTGGATGTTTGGGCGCAACAATACCTGATTGACTATGGTATATCGCTTGGCCGCACAATGACCGCCTATAAACAACGCTTTTTTGAGCGAGATTACAGCGGGTTTCGGTTTACACCACGGTCAGGCGCAGACAAGCAGATACACGATCTCATGGCAGACAAATGGTTGATGATAACCGCTGCTGATTATTTGGAACTGCCAGAGCGAATCAATTTGAGCATTAAGGTTGATATGCCAAACGCGCAAGCATACGCAGACTTTGAACGCGATATGCTGGCTGAATTGGCAGATGGCGAAGAAATCGAGGCATTGAGTGCTGCGGTACTGGCAAATAAGCTACTGCAATGGGCAAATGGCGCAATATACACCGACGAGATGCACAACTGGTCGGCTTTGCATGACGCAAAGCTAGATGCGTTGGCAGAAATCATTGAATCCAACGAAGGCGAAAATATACTGGTTGCATACAACTACAAACATGATCTTGAGCGAATAAAGGCAAGATTCCCAAATGCGGTCGAGCTGGACACCAAGCAACAGACGATTGACGCTTGGAACGCTGGCGAAATCCCTTTGTTATTGGCGCATCCCGCTTCTGCTGGACATGGAATCAATTTACAGCATGGTGGAAGCATGATTGTTTGGTTTGGTTTGAACTGGTCGCTGGATTATTACAAGCAGTTCAACGCCCGTTTACATCGACAAGGACAAGGCAAACCAGTGCGTATCTTGCACATTCTGTCGTCAGATACCATAGATGAGCGCGTTATAAAAGTCTTGGACGCAAAGGATTCTGTTCAAAATGATTTAATTTTTGCATTAAAAAGTGTTGCTTAAAAACTTAAGCTGTTGTAAAGTTCTTTCCGCAGCACTTCAAAAACAAACTAAAAGGATAAAACACCATGAAATATCAGCAAAGCGACAAATCTTGCGTAATCTGGTCAACAGCTTGGGTTTTTGCACTTGGCAGAGGCGCATCGTCTGCGGCAGCTTGGCGATATGCTGAATTTGTTACTGCAAAGAGGTGTCCAGCATGAAATATCAGCAAAGCGACAAATCGGCTGTTATCTGGTCAACAGCTTGGGTTTTTGCATTGGGCAGAGGCGCATCGTCTGCGGTAGCTTGGCGATATGCTGAATTTGTTACTGCAAAGAGGTGTCCAGCATGAACCGCCACAGCCCCAAACTTCCCCGCCGGGAAAAGCAGGAATCTGCACTTCTCGGATGTTTAATGGTCATTGCGTTCGGCCTAATGTTCGGCGCGATGATTGCGTATTCCATCTAGCAGATGTGGCCTTGTGTAGATTTAATGGACGCACAAGGATTGTTGAGCCTTGACGGGCGGCAGGGTTAATCTGCTAAACCGCCCACCTATTTCAACGGAGAGGAACCATGAAATTACCAAAGAAAAATTTAAGCACAGACGCATTTTGCGTTAATCCGCACCAGACTGGCGTTCCAGCATTATTTTTAATCCGCATGACCAAAGTTTCGAAAAAGAAATGGTGCGATTCGCATGATCTATATCTTGGCCTGATGAATGACCATGAGCGGGTCTTTACGCCAGTGAACGTCAAGAATCAACTTTACTGGATGGATTGCATCACAGGAAGTCTTTACGGAAACACCGGACGATGCGAATCATCCAGCCAACTCATGCTTGATCTGGAAAGCCTTTACCATTCCCCAAATGATGCGACTGACTGGCTCATGGACAAAACATCGGAAGAAGCGCGATGAATACCACCATGATGGAAACACTACGCCAGCGAGTGAGAAATATCGGGATGCCGTTTGACTACTTGGATATT
>Ga0172372_10013508_pt1 | contig 10099 bp, 7 predicted proteins | sample LakKiv5m_2_FD_114544 | JGI IMG/M metagenome (GOLD analysis project Ga0172372, IMG submission 114544) | Freshwater microbial communities from Kabuno Bay, South-Kivu, Congo - kab_092012_9.5m | ecosystem: Environmental > Aquatic > Freshwater > Lake | place: Democratic Republic of the Congo... | reverse complement strand
CGTCGGATCAAGCACCTGCTCACGCTCAAGCGAGCCGCTCTTGATGAGGTTCATCGCCGAAACGCCCATCAGCGCAGGACCGACCCCGTGTCCGCTCACGTCGATCACATACATCGCGAGATGGTTCTCGTCGATCCAGTGATAGCCGAACACGTCGCCACCGAGCGCCTCGCACGGGACGAAGCGCCAGTCGGCGTGCACCGATCCATCCATCGGCGGATCGAGCAGCGACCGCACGTATGCGGCCGCGCGGTTGATCTCCGACTTCATGTGCGCCTCGCTTGCGGCGAGCGCCGAGTATGCGGCGTTGCGCTCGAGCTGCATGCGATAGCCATGCGAATGATGGCGGATGCGCGCGACAAGCTCGACCGGATGCGGCAGCTTCACGAGGTAGTCGCTCGCACCGCGCGCGAAGGCGTCGGCCTTCACGGCCGGATCTTCCTTTCCTGTGAGCATGATCACGGGAACCTCGCGCGTCGCCTCGTGCTCCCGGTAGCGAAGCACGAGATCGAGCCCGTTCATGCCGGGCATCTCGATGTCCTGAAGGATCACGGTCGGCCGGAACTCCTGCGCGACCTCAATCGCCTTCGTCGGATCGCTCACGGCGCGGTACTCGCACGCACCCTGCGCCGCGATCATGCGTCGCACGGCTTCGCCGACGATCGCCTGGTCGTCGACGAGCAGCACGCGGTCGATGGTCTGCATCTCATTCATGGCTTCTCCTCAGCTCGTCCCCGCACCCGCGCGACGCGCCGCGCGCACGATTGCCTCGCCGATCGCACCGATCGCAAGCGTCTCCACTGCCGCACCCGCACGATGCGCGGCGCCAGGCATGCCCCACACCACGCTGCTCGCCTCGTCCTGCGCAATGGTGTGCCAGCCCGCACGCCGAAGTGCAAGCATGCCGTCGGCACCGTCGCGCCCCATGCCGGTGAGAAGCACGGCGACGCCAGCACGCGGATACGCAACCAGCGAGGTGAACAGCTCGTCGACCGCCGGACGATGCACATGATCCCTCGGCTCGTCGCGATACTCAAGCAGTCCCGCACGCGTGAGCGCAAGGTGACGATCCTCGCCCGCGACAAGCACCTCGCCTTCGCGCGGAACACCTCCAGCGCGTGCGAGCACGACCTTACGGCCGGTTTCCGCAGCAAGCCACTGCGCGTAACCCTCGACGAACTCCACCGACACGTGCTGTACGACGAGATACGCCGCGCGCAGATCCTTTGGCAGCGATCGAAGGAGATCGGCGACAGCGCGAGGCCCACCGGTCGACGCACCGATCGCGACGATCAGCGGCACAGCCGAGGTCGCGGTGGCGTTCGGAGTCGAGGCCGTGACCGACGGACGAGCCGCCGACATAACCGCCGTCGTGGGTACCGTCATGGGCGCATTGGTCGCGGCAGTCGTTGATCCCGCCGTCGTCGGCCACGCGCGGGCCGCGGACATGCGCGCCACGAGATGGATGCGACGGAGAAGCTCCGCGCCTCCTGCAACCGATCCACCTGCTCCGATCGTGGGCGTGTTCACGGCGTCGAGCGCACCGGCACCAAGCGCCTCGTAGACGAGCCCCGCGTTCCCGGTCACCGTCGCGGTAACCACGAGGATCGGACACGGCGACGCGCGCATGATGCCGCGCGTTGCCTCGACGCCGTCGACGCGGGGCATGATGAGATCCATCAGCACGACGTCCGGCCGATCGCGCGCCGCGCGCTCGATCGCCTCGGCTCCGTCGCGCGCGATCCACGCGACCGAGAGCGAAGGGTCGCTCGCAACCACGCGCCGCAGCGCCTCGCAGGCAACCGCAAGATCGTTCACGATCGCAACCCGCATCGATGGCGTGGTCGGGGAGGTCACGCGCGGCCTCCCGCACCACGCGAGAAATCAACGAGATCACGCACGGTGTCGGCGAAAGTGCTGTCTTGGAACGCACCCTTCGTGAGGTACGCCGTCGCACCCGCCTCGAGGCCGGCGAGTCGATCCTCCTCGCGATCCTTGTAACTCACGACGATCACCGGGAGCGAAGCGAATCGGCCATCGGCTCGCAGCGTGCGCACGAAATCGATCCCGTTCATCCGCGGCATGTCGATATCGCTCACGACGAGATCGAATGCGCCGTCGCGCAGCTGGTGCCAGCCATCGAGCCCATCCACCGCGGTCTCGACCGAGAATCCCATCCGTACGAGCAGCTGCCGCTCGACCTCGCGCACCGTCGCCGAATCATCGACGACCAGCGCACGCAGGACACGGCGCGAACCGTCGTCGAGCGCGGGCCGAGCACCGCGGATGCGACCCTCATTCAGCGCCATACGCACCGATTGGAGAATGTCCTCGGTATCGACGATGAGGACAGGCTCGCCGCTCTCGCGGACAGCCGCTGCCGAGAGATGCGGCACCTTGCCGAGTCGCGCGTCGAGCGCGCGTACCACGAGGTCTTCCTCGCCGACGAGCGCATCGACCGCGAAGCCGTAGCGTTCCTCGCCCGAACCGAGCACGACGATGTTCGCGCGCGCCGCATCGCCACGCGGCTCGCCGAGTGCAAGCACGCGCCCTGCCTCGACGATGCCGATCGACGTCGCAGAGCCCGCATCGGCATATCCAAGCTTGACATCATCGAGGAGGAACTGCATGCGCCCCGCCACCGTCGCGATCGCGTCGCGCTCGGGCTGTACCACGCGGTCAATCCGCGCAAGCGGGAACGCGAGGGTTTCGCCACAAACTTCCACGAGAAGCGCGCGGATCACCGACAGCGTGATCGGCAGGTCGAGTTCGAACACCGTGCCCTTGCCGAGCTCGGTATGGATGCGTGCGACGCCACCGATCTCGCGCGCGGTCGACTGGACAACATCGAGCCCCACGCCGCGACCAGAGTACTCCGTCACTTTCTGTGCGGTTGAGAAGCCGGGAAGGAAGAGAAACTCGAGCAGTTCCTGACGATCGAGCCCCGCGGCCATATCGCTCGAAGCAAGCTGCTTGCGCACGATGCGCGCGCGCAGCGCCTCGAGATCGATGCCGCGTCCGTCGTCCGACACGCGGATTCGCAGTTGCCCTTCGTGATGCCGCGCCTCGACGCGCAGCGTCGCTTGCGATGACTTGCCCGCCGCGCGGCGCTCCTCCGGCGTCTCAATGCCGTGGTCGATCGCGTTTCGCAACATGTGGTTGAGCGGCGCGTCGAGTCGCGCGAGGATGTCGCGGTCGACCGGCACCGACTCGCCCACAACCTCAAGCCGCGCGTCCTTGCCAAGCGCGCGCGTGAGATCGCGCACCGTGCGAGGCAGCGCGCCCGTCGCGTCGGCGAACGGCCGCATGCGACTGGAGAGCACCTCGTGATAGAGCTGCGTCGACGTTTCCTCGCCGCGGCGGATCGCACCCTCGACAGTGAGGAGGTGCGACAGCACCCGTCCCCGGCTTCGCTCGAGAATGCCACGCGCGGGCGCAATCGCAGTCGGATCTCGCCCTGCGCGACGCAGTTCGGTGCGGAGGAGGTCGAGCTCGTCCTCGAGCCGAGCGAGATCCTGCTTGATCTCAGTCGCTTCCGCGCGCACCGCGGAGAGTCTGCGCGATTCAAGCATCGTCTCGCCCGCAAGCTGCAGCAGCCGGTCGAGCTTCTCGGCGCTGACGCGCACGGCGCTCGCGCGCGAGGACGGTGTCGCCGGCGTCGCGGGAGAGGCGGTCGTGACAGGCGGCGCCGCAGCGGCGGGTGCGACGGGTACGGTCGTCGCCGGAGAAGCCGTGTCGGAGGGCGCCTGCTCCTCCGGCTCGACCCCACTGGCGTCCGGCGCGTTCTCCGTGATTTCAGGCGCGGCCGCGCCGACGGATGCGGAATCCGGCGGTGCCGGAGTGGTTGGGTAAGCGGTTGGGGACGCCAGCGACGAAGCGGGCCCAGCCGCCGACGCGCTGGCTCCCGCCGGTGGCGCCGCGCGCAACGCCTCCACGATCAAACCCACGGCAGCGTCGTTCTCCGCGCTCCACTTCGGGACGTCCGCCTCCTCAACGCGCGCGAGCGCCGCGAGGAGATCCGTACCCTTCAGTAGCTGGTCGATGCGACCAGCGACGATCGGCTCGCGGCCCTTCTGCATCGCGACAAGCGAGTCCTCCATCGCGTGCGCGAGGCGCACCGCGATGTCGAGTCCGATCACGCGCGCCGCGCCCTTGATCGAGTGCGCGGCGCGCATCAAGGGCTCGACCGTCGCCGGATCGCTCGTTCCCTCGAGACGCACGAGACCATCGCTCAGCGCGGCCGCATGCATCTCGGCCTCGCCCTTGAAGAGCTCGTGCAGGCTGAAGCCACCGAGGTCGCTCATGCGATGCTCCTCGCGAGGATCGCGCAGGCCTTGAGGCCATCGAGCACCGTGACGAGTGATTCGCGCGCGCCGCCGCCATCACCTGCATCACGCGTCTCGCGCAGCAAGCAGCGGGCGCAGCCATCGGCCGCGTGCCGGACCGTCGTCGGCGGCGGGACGAGGTCGCCCGCGCGGACGCGCCGCACACCTTCGATCGCATCGGCTGCGAACGCCCAGCGCGCGCCGGCGTTTCCGATCACGATGAAGTGCGTCGGCTTCGCGCCCGGCGCGATCCCGAGCGCAGCGCCGAGATTGCCCACGAGGGTCAGCTCGCCGCCGATGTTTGCAAGTCCCGCGAAGACGTCGCCCGTCCGATGTGGGACGCGACGCACCGGCGAGAGCGGCACCACGCGGTGCGCTTCATCCGCATGGACGGCAAGCCTCTCGGCGCCGATCCGGAACACCAGCACGCTCTCGAGCATGCCGTCGCCCGCGCGCGACTCGTCGGTGACAAGCGCGAGGTTCGCCGTGTTCTCCTCAAGATCGGCCTGCGTCAGCGGGCGATCGAGCAGCCGCCGCATGCGCGCGAGCTCGCCGCCCGCGCGCGTCGGTGCATTCGAATCTCGATCGTGTGCGTCTCTTTCGGTCATCGCGTCGTTCGTCCGCACTCCATCCGTCCCCGCATCCTCGAACCGCCGCACCCCGCCCTCCTCGGGCATGTGGCGCGCGCTCGATGCGAGAGCCTATCACGCGTCGTGCTACGGCCATCGCGTCGAGTCATCGCGAATCCCCGCCGCGCGCATCTTTCTCTCGCGCAAGATGGGCGCGCATCGCCCGCGCCCGGAATCGCTCGGCCTCGTCGTGCGCCCCGCGCGCGGTGGCGAGCCGCGCCGCGATGACGAGCGCCTGCTCATGCGTCCGATCGAGATAGAGCGCACGACCGATCGCCCGCTCGGCTGCGGCGATGTCTCCCGCGCGCTCGGATGCGATGGCGGTCGCGACGAAGGTCGCGGGATCGGCGGATGCGCGGGCATCCATGGATTCCGCGGCCGGAGTCGCGCGTGGCGGATGCGCTGCCGACGACGGCATCGGTGCGCGCGGGGCGGCAGCGGGCGGCTGCACGCGCGGGCCGATGCGCGCGTCGGAGGGCGTGCGATCCGCCACCGTCGCCACCGTCGCCCTTGCGAGCGCGAACGCTCCCGGCGCCTCCACCGCGACGAATCCCGTCGCCTCCGCCGCGGCCACCATCTCCGCATGGCCGACGAGAAGCACGCCGTCGGGCGCGACGATGCGTGCCAGTGCCGCGAACGCACGCCGCCGCGTCGCATCGTCGAGATAGATCGCGACGTTGCGGAAAGCGACGACATCGTACTCCTCGCCTGCGGCGCCGGCCGATTGCGCTGCCTCAAGGACGTCGGCCACGCGCGTTCGAATCACGCGCAGCACCGCGTCGTCTGGTTCGACCGCCTCCGCGTTCGCATAGAAGCGCGATGACGCCCACGCGGGAATGCCGCCGCGCACCGCGAGGCCTGCGAAGACCGGTCGTCGCGCGAGAAGCACAGCGTTCCGATCGGTCGCCACGACCTCGACCGCGCGGCCCATCGCCTGAGCGCCGTCCATCAGCGCGACGGCGACCGACACCGGTTCGCACCAACCTCCGCAACCGGCAAGCAACGCGCGGACTGGCGCGAATCCCGGCCTTACCGCCGACCGGGCCACGCGCGCACGGAGAAAATCGAAGCTCTCGGGGTAGCGGAAGAGCCAGGTCTCGGGTGGTGAGAAGAGCGCCTCGATGCGCGCATACTCGTCGCGATCGGCAAGCACCTTCGCCGCAAGTTCCGCTGCCTGCGCGCGCCCGCCCGCCTGGACGCGGGAGAGAAGATGGGAGAGAAGCCGCTCTCGCGAGAGGGCGCCGCTGGCGAAGCCGCTCTCGGAGACGAGGCGCGCGAGCAGCGCGTCGATCCGTGCATCCAGTCCGGTATCGAGTCGCGCATCGCGACGCGCATCGGCCTCCATGTCGCCGCTCATGCGTCGACGCGCGCCGGCAGCTCGCGCAGCACGGCGTCGCCCTCAAGAAGCCGTCGACAGCGCAGGAGCTGCAGCATGCCTTCCTCGTCGACGAGCGTCGGGCCAAGATGCGGCGCACCTGCGAACGCGAAGCCCTCGTGCACTCCGGCCGCAGAGAAATCGCGCCGGGCGAGCCCTGCGACCTCGGGAACCAGCAAGCCGATCGGCCGTGAAGCTCCCTCGAAGAGATCGCCTTCGAGTCGCATCACCACGATGCGCGACCCAAGCCGAACCTCGGTCATGCCGCCGTCGACGAGGGTCGAAAGGTCGACAAGCGGCAGCAGCCGTCCGCGCAGGTTGAACAGTCCGAGCAGCCACCTGGGGCCCGTGCCCGCTGATCGATGCGCGACCACGGGCAGCACCTCGAGCACGTCGCCGGCATCGAGCGCGAAGCGCTTTCCGCCGACGGTGACGAGGAGCACCGTGATCTCACCCGACATCAGCGCCGCTCCTGGCCGGGATCGGCCGCGCCGGACCGCGGCGCCGCCGCCTCGTCGGCCGAGATGCGGAAACGCGCGACCGCATCCTGGAGAACGGCCACCGCGTGCGAGAGTTCGGCGGCCACGCGCCCGAACTCGGACACGCTCGCCGCAGTCTGCCGAGCGCCGTCGGCCACCTGCCGCACCGCGCCCTCGATCTGCGCGACTCCGGTCGACTGCGCCGTCATGCCGCGCTCGACCTCGGAGAAGCCGACGACGGCCGAGTTCATGTCGTCGATGATGACGCCGAGATCGTTCGCGACCCGTTGGACGTCGGAGGTGCCGCCACGCATCTCGCGCGTGAAGCGCGTCATCTCCGCGACACCCGCGGCGACGGCTTCCTGCATCTGGCGCACGATGCGCTCGATGTCGGTGGTCGCCGACGCAGTCTGGTCGGCGAGGCGCCGGATCTCGCGCGCGACCACGAGGAACCCGAGTCCCGACTCGCCCGCCTTCTCGGCCTCGATCGCCGCATTCACCGAGAGGAGGTTCGTCTGTTCGGCGACCTTGGTGATCGTCTCGACCACCGAGGTAATCGCCGCAGCCTTTTCCGAGATCACCTGCAAACGATCACCGATCTCGCCGGTCGAAAGATCGAGCCGACCCATCGTCTCGGCCATGCCATCGAGACGCGCACGACCTGCGCCCGCGGCCTGCGCCGAGCGTCGTGCGCCAGCTTCGACCGCGCCGACCGTGCGCAGAAGTTCGCTTCCCGTCGCCGAGATCTCTCGGATTGCCGAGGCGATCTGCGCGGTCGAGCCACCGAACGCCGCGGCAGCCACCTCCTGCTGACGGCTGGTGGCGGCGAGCTCGACGCTCGACGACGAGAGCCTCGTGGCGGCCGCGCGCACGCTGCCGACGATGCTCGCGAGATCATCGTTCATCGCGCCCATCGCGCGCACCAGCTCCGCGCTCTCGTCGGCGCCGCCGGCATCCGCCACGCGCTCCGAGAGATCGCCGGATGCGATGCGCTCCGCCGCCACCTGCGCCGCGCGCACGCGACGGCTGATGCCGACGATGAGCAGCGAGAGCAGCGTCACGATCACAGTGATGCCGATGATCGCGGTGAACGCGTTCATCGTGATCAGTTCGGTGAGGCTCGCGTACACCGCGCTCGAACGCTTTCGAACCACGACGCGCCAGTCGCCGGTCGGCACGGTCGTGGAGACGAAGATGCACGGTTCGCCCGACTGCGGGTCCAACCGCTCCTCGAGAAGCACGCCGGTCGAGGGCACGGACGCAAAGATCGGCGCGAGCGCAGTCGAAGCGATCTCCGTGGTCCGCAACTGCTCGCCGCCCGCGCGATCGGTGGTGGCGACGATGAATCGCCCGCGCGTCTCGACGAAGATGTCCGCATCAAGTTCATCGGCGATCTCGCCCACGCGCTGCTGGATGTCGGTGAGCGCGGTATCGAGACCCGCGACGCCCGCAAAGCGTCGATCGATGACGATCGGAACGACCGTTTCGATGATGTCCGCACCCATGTACTCGTAGGGCTTCGTGATCACGGCATCCGTCACGCCGGCGCGTTCGTAGAGTTCCTTCGGATGGCGGTACCAAAGTCCACCGTCGTCCTCGACCTCCTGCAGTGGCTCAAGCCGAATCCCCCCGGGCGTGTTCGGATCGCGCTTGAAGTACGGGTAGAAGCGGCCGCCCGCGCCGAGCGCCTCCGCGGGGACTCCACCGACCGCGCCCTGCGCGTCGTTGCGATCGGCGTTCGGCTCGTAGCCGACGTACGCAGCGTAGACATGCGGCGATCCCCGGATCACCCGCTCAAGCATCGCGAGCGTCTCCGCGCGCCGCCCAAACTGACCGGATTCCTGCGCGAAGACGATCATGCGGACGAGCCGCACGGTCTCCTCGTTGCGCAGATCGATCTCCTTCGCCACGAGGCCCGTGGCGTTGCGCAGATCGCCCCCGACGCCGCTGCTCAGGCTCTCCCAGGCACGCAAACCATTCAATGCGACGACCAGCAGCACGACGAGTGATGCCGGAAGCACGCCGAAAAGCATGCTTCGCCCGAGGAGAGAGCGGTGGAACGGCAGCCGCGGCGACATGCGGGCAATGTAGCAGTCCGTGTGCGTGGAACAGGACGCAGGACGACGCCCGAACACCGGACCGACAAGGTGTCGACCATGCGCCGACGGCCCGGCTACCTCGGCTCGTCGCTCCAACGGATGCGGATCGGCCGATCGCGCAAATCCTCGGGGAGAAGCGCACGCAGCATCTCGACCACGGTCGCGCGCGCCTTCTCGCGAACCTCGAACATGGCGATCTCCGACGAAGCCTCGCGGATGACGGCCGAGCGGATCGCGGCGAGCGCCTCCTCGCGGGCGCGGTTGTCGCCGACGACGTGGTCCGCCCAATCGCGGTCTATCTCGATGCGAAGACGCTTCGGATCGCTCTGCACCTCGACAAGGGATTCGTCGACGCGCGGCGGCGGAAGCGTCAGCACGACCTCGGCATCACGCTCATCGAGCTCGCCCTCGAGCGTCGGCTTCGAGGATGGATCGCCCCCGTCGAGCGGCACGATGTACTGGACGCGGTTTCCCTCCGCGACGATCTCGACCTTCGTGCGGCCAACCTCGATCTTCCATCCGGGCCCGATCGGGACGAGCCACGCGCGCAATGTCGCTTCGGTCGGCGTGCTCGCATCAACGCGTACAGCGATCTCGCGCGTCGCAACCTTGAGCGCGGGTGCTTCGATGAGCTTGCCGAGCGCGGAGATGAAGGCGGCCTTCGATTGGCGCGAAGGCGAGAGAACATCTGGAAAGAACACAAGAAACGTGACGGCTGCCACGAGAAGCAGCATCGCGACGCCGATGGCGAGCGTGCCGCCGCCGAGGCAACCGGCGACCGCAAGCCACGGACGGTTGGTCGCGAGCGGCGCGGAGGACGCGGGTTGCGAATCGCGGTCGGCCATGCGCGCATGGTACGGCACGGCGTCCTGTGCGGCGGTGTACGGCGGTGCCTGGCACGTGCCGTGCAGTGCCTGGCACCAGCTGGCACGTGCCGTGCACCACTTGGCACCGACGTGGCGACCGACGTGGCGACCGACGTGGCGACCGATGCCCTGCGAGAGCGGCACCGGAGAGTTCATACTGCGTCCACATGCGGCGTCCACGTCCGGCGTCCATGTGCGGCGTCCATGTGCGGCGTCCATGTGCGGCGGTGCCTGGCACGTGCGGCGGTGCCTGGCACGTGCCGTGCAGTGCCTGGCACCAGCTGGCACGTGCCGTGCACCACTTGGCACCACCTGGCACACTGCCG
>Ga0172372_10013506_pt1 | contig 10099 bp, 8 predicted proteins | sample LakKiv5m_2_FD_114544 | JGI IMG/M metagenome (GOLD analysis project Ga0172372, IMG submission 114544) | Freshwater microbial communities from Kabuno Bay, South-Kivu, Congo - kab_092012_9.5m | ecosystem: Environmental > Aquatic > Freshwater > Lake | place: Democratic Republic of the Congo... | reverse complement strand
CAAGAAATGCGATCATCGTTGGTTCAGAAAGAATGACTGATTTTGTAAGTAACACAGATCGAGGTACAGCATTTTTATTTGCTGATGGAGCTGGCGCTTTTGTTGTTTCGCAAGCAGACTTTATTGGAATCAGTGCACCTAATTGGGGTTCCGATGGAAGTTTAAAAGACTGGATCAGCATGACAAATGATTGGCACAATTATGCAAAAGATCCAAATTCAGTTTTTCCAAGTTTAAAAATGGAAGGACAAAAAGTTTTTCGATGGGCGATTACGGAAATGGTTGGAATTGCACAAAAAACTTTAGAAAAAGCTGGTATTTCTAGTGAAGATCTTGCAGCTTTTGTTCCCCACCAAGCAAATCAAAGAATCACTGACCACATAGCCAAGTCTTTAAATTTTCCACCTCACGTAGCTATTGCTCGTGATGGTCAAAAAATGGGAAACACAACGGCTGCAACCATTCCCCTTGCCTTGGACACTTTACGAAGAAACAGTGAGGTCAAGTCTGGAGATTTGGCCTTGTTGCTGGGATTTGGGGCAGGTCTTGCCTATAGTGGTCAAGTAATCGTTGTCCCCTAGGATAAAGCAGAAGTAGAAACCAAAGAGCAAAAAGGAAGATAAATGACAGACGAAGAGATTGTTAAAGATTTAGCAGTGATTTTGAACGAAGTTGCAGGTGTTGATCAATCAAAAGTTTCTGCTGAAAAATCTTTCTTGGATGATCTAGAAGTTGACTCTTTAAGTATGGTCGAAGTGGTCATGGCTGCTGAAGACAAATTTGGCGTTAAAATTCCTGATGAAGAAGTTAAAAATCTTAAAACTGTTGGAGACGCAGTTTCCTTTATCAAAAAATCTGCATAAAGTCTTTTAATAAATTATGACTCGCAGAGTTGTCATAACTGGCCTAGGCGCCGTTACTCCAATTGGAAAAAACGTTGATGAGAATTGGAATAATGCCGTTAATGGTGTTTCTGGCATTGATTTAATAAACCATGATTGGGCAGATAGTTTAAATACTAAGATTGCAGGTCTTGTAAAGATTAATCCATTAGATGTTTTGGACAAAGTTCAAGCAAGAAGAATGGATAGAAGTTCTCAACTTGGGGTAATAGCTGTAAAAGAAGCTTGGAAAGATTGTGGAGAACCAGACATTTCAAAAGAACGTCTGGGCGTTTATTTCGGAAGTGGAATTGGTGGACTATCAACCGTTTTAGAACAATATGAAGTTCTTAAACAACGCGGACCTGATCGAGTAAATCCCATGACGGTACCAATGATTATGCCAAATTCTGCAGCAGCAATGGTTGGCTTAGAAGTTCACGCAAGAGCTGGAGTTCACTCACCAGTTTCTGCTTGTGCAACAAGTGCTGAAGCGATTGCTGGTGGGCTTGAAATGATCAGACAAAATAAAGCAGACATTGTTATTTCAGGTGGAACAGAAGCTTGTGTTGTGCAATTAGCAATTGCTGCTTTTTCTTCTATGCGAGCATTATCTACAAGAAATGATGAACCAAAAAAAGCCTCCAGACCATACGATTCAGCCCGCGATGGATTTGTTATGAGCGAAGGTTCTGGCGCTTTAATTCTTGAAGAAGAGCAACACGCTTTAAAGCGTGGTGCAAAAATTTATGGAGTTTTAGTTGGTGCTGGAATGTCTTCTGATGGTTATCACATAGCAGCCCCAGAACCTGAAGGAAATGGTGCGTCAAGAGCAATTTTAAATGCACTTTCCGATGCTCAAATAACAGCAGCAGATATTTGCCACGTTAATGCTCATGCAACTTCCACACCAGTTGGCGATATTGCAGAATATAAAGCTTTAAGTGTTGCCTTGGGGAAAAACTTAGAGAAAATTGTGGTGACCGCAACTAAATCCATAACTGGTCATTTATTGGGTGGTGCAGGTGCAGTTGAGTCAATATTTACGATTTTGGCATTAAAAAATAAAATGATACCTCCTACAATAAACTTAGAAAATAAAGATGAATCAATCAATTTAAATGTGTTCAATAAAAAAACTAATTTAAATTCAACTAGTAACGTTGCACTCAATAATTCTTTTGGCTTCGGTGGACATAATGTCTGTCTTGCTTTTAAAGAATCCTAAAATTTAACCTGTCTTACTAATCCATTTCACAGTTGTATTTTGTTGAGATTTTCTAAATGGTTCGAGATCCTCATCCCAAGGAGTGCCTAATAAAAATGCAAGTTCCACTTCAAAAGGTTCCTCTTCAATTCGTGATCTTTGTAATGCAGCTTTTAGTCGACTTTCATTTATTACGGTTTCGCCAAGAGTATTCATATCAGCCCTAAAAATTCCTAAATTTGGACTTAAGCAATATCTTTCAGCGTAATTTTTTTCAGAATTTTCTTGAATTATTTCTAAACGTATTTTTGGCCATTTACTCAAAACTGAAACGATCCTAGATCCAAGTGACATTGGGCCTTTCCAGATTAAATTAGTAGACATTGTTGAAGGAGCAATATTTTGAACGTTCCAAATTAAATCAATGTTTGTCTTTAATATTTCAAAAAGTGCCCATTCGACTTGCTGACACAAATACTTAGGGCATGAGTAAAGTTTTAACTCACCCTTTGCTTCAACCGGATCAACGGATAGTACAACCAACTTTTCCTCCTAGAGTTTAGTAGTCCTTCCCCGGATACCAACTATTTGGAGGATATTTGTAAAAGTTTACTTTTTTAGTTTACGACACGCAACTTTCATTCTATAAACACAGGTATCCCAAATAATTTCAAGTGCGTAAATGAAACCATTTACGTGAGAAATTTCATCACCATAAAAAGTTGGGATATCGATTTCTATGATTTTTTCTTTTAAGCTTAATATTTCAAGAATTATCTGAGTATCAAATCTAAAACCATTACTCAAGTTACTTAAATTCATCTTTTTCAAAGTATCTACTCGGTAAGCCCTATATCCACTATGCCATTCTGTAAAATTCTGTTTAGTTAATAAATTTTGCAAGCGAGAAAGAATTTGATTTCCAATCCACTTATATAAAGGCATCCCACCTTTCAGAGCATTTTTTTTATTTATCATTCTTGAGCCAAACACAGCAGCCGAATCTGTGCTAATTAATTTTTCGTAAATATTTGGTAAAAATTCTGGGGCATATTGACCATCAGCATGCAACAGAATGACGAAGTCTAAATTATTATTTATGGCCCAAAGATATCCAAATTTTTGATTTCCCCCATATCCTAAATTATTTTCTTGAACTACTATCTCAATTGGTAGTTTAGAATTTCTTGTAAATTCTACTGCTTTTGATTTAGTTTGGTCGATTGAAGCATCATCACTTATTAAAATTGTAAAAATCTTTTCCTCAAAACTTTTAGGGATTCTGGACAAAGTCTTTTCTATAGTCGATTCAGCGTTATAAGCTACAACTAAAATCCCTAACTTAATCATTTACTAAACTTCCATACCCCATATTCATCTCCAACAAAATCAATTTTATCTACCAGCTGAGGTTTAGAATTAGAAAATCTATTTTCAATCATGTACTCTGAAACATACTGTATTGTTGTTGGATCAGAGAGCCAATACACATTCTTATCAGTAACTACATTTTTTAATAAATTATCAGGATTTAATCCAAGTTTCTCAGCTCTGCTAATCCAGTGAGGCGAAAAGTTATGCCAGCCCAAGGTAAATATACGGTTTTCAACTTCATAGACTTTCACTTTATAAGGACTAATCCAATTGTTTCTAAACATGGAGGCATTGCCAATGAAAATAGAGTCTTCAGGAAATTTTGATAAAAACTCTACTTGCCTAACCCAAAAAACATTAGTTGCTCCGGAATATTTGTTATTCAAGTAAGTCGCCTGCGGAATAGATTTGCTGAGCACAATTGTAGTGATCAACATCATCAAAATTAGAGTTGGCAATTTTTTAGTTGAAGTCTTTAGAGGCTCTGAACTCAAAGAACTAGTGACAACAATTGGAATTAATATTGCCAAAAAAATGGCAGAAACTTGAACTCTTTCTGGTTGTCTAAGAAAAGTAGCAACATAAATCATGATCAAATATCCAATTGCATAGGATGACAAAGTTAAAATCAAAAATATCTTAACTCTGGGCCAAAGTGCAAATAGAAATAACAAAAAACTTAAAGGAATAAGTGACGCAAGGTTAAACCACTCCCAATTGATATCAGAATTAATTAAATTTTTATGTCCATTATAAAGAAATTTATAATAATTATTTATTTCACTTTTTGGTGTTGTTTTCAAAACTTGTTTGTACTTGTCTTCGTTAAAAATCGCTTTATCAATTGTTAAATAATTCTCAAAGAGTTTGGCTTCTTCGATACTCCACCCATATTTTAAAGGGTTTTCTAAAAGTAATTTCTCAGGATTATTTGCTTGTATTTGATAACGTAAACTTTCGAGTGAAGCATATTCAGCCCAATTTTTATTTGTTTGATAATAATAAATTTGAAAGATATGATCTATCAAGATGATAGATAACGCTAATAGTATAAATAGTGCAATCTTCTTTAAATAAATTTTTATATTTTTAAAAACAAAATATAAAAATATTGGAGAACAAACAGTAACTGCAAAATAAAAAGATTCCGGTCTTATCAGATAAGCGAAAACAAAAGTTATAGCAATTATTGATATAGATGTAATGCCGGAGTTAATTCGAGATATCAAAAAAATCAACGATGTGAGTGTTAACAAAATTGCGCTCGCAGTATATGTAGGAGAAGGAATAAACCAAAGCAAATGAAGGGATGAAATTATTAAATATCCAAAAATCGAAATCAAATTTTTGAAATTCATCACCACTAAACCTATAAAGTACCACGATAGAAGAGTTGCTCCCAAAATAATTAGTGAATACCAGTTAATTGAATTTGTTAACTTGTATAAATTAGATACTATTAATCCGAAAAGCATTTTTGGTGTTGCAGATCCTCTAATCATAAATTCGGAATTTCCTGTATATGAACCTGACAACCAACTTTGAATTATCACATCATCATTTACGCCGTAGGTTTGTTTTGTAAATTTAAGAATTAGAAATGAAGTAAGACTTAAATAAAAGAGCAAAAAAATACAGGGTACTGACTTGACTAATAGCTTAAACTGCAAACTATTTGCTTATTGCACTAAAAACGGAACACTAATTTGATTTGAAGTCGTTCCACTACAATCAGCGAACATAGGAATAATAAAAACTGACGTGGTACCTTTTACGATTGCAGCCTCGCTTGATGTGGTTCCCTCAATAACTGCGTTACCTCCAGTGTTTGTGCAACCAAGTGGTCCAGTTTTGACATCATGGTTAATTCCACTTGCATCCCTTATATAACCTTTCACATAAGACCAGGACTTTAATCCACCAAATTTGTTATTATAATTGACTTGCACAAAAGAGTAATTGTTTGGAAGTTTCCAATGTATCCCACTCTTTATTTCTGTACCTGATACTTCATAATTAATAGTTAAATTTTGTAAGGCTCCATTTATAGATTTGTACTCAGATGAATTATTTTTAAATTCGAAAGAAGTAATCTTTCCACTTTTATTGACTTTGAAATTTTTATAGTTTCCATCAATTGTGTCAAAAGTAGAATCCAAGTAATAATTGCCCTTTTTACTTTTCTTTAAAGAACCCGGCGCATCATGGGCTGAAGGGCTTACGTTTCCATATTTATCTAGAGTTTTCAAATACTCAGTTGCATTAAAATGATTAACAACTAATTTCGAAAATAAATCTGCGCTGGAATTTGCCGCAACGTATTTTTTTCTGGCTGATTCAATTTTTAATGGTTGTGCTGACTTAATCGCTTGCATAAATTTATCTATGTTTTGACTAGAGGATGCATTTGCCTGAAGCGGTGAAATAGTTACCAAAATTGAAATCATAATGATACCGAAATTATTAATTGCTTTTTTATTCATTTTCCCCCTATGTGAAGATTTCTCCATAATACACAAAAACCTATTTTGAGTGGGGCGACTGGGGCTCGAACCCAGGACCGACGGATTATGAGTCCGTAGCTCTAACCAACTGAGCTATCGCCCCGCTTGAGATATTCTAGTGAAACATGATTATTAGAGAAATTTAAGCACTTGAATAAAGTTTTTAGATTTAGCGTTTCCTGGCTATCCTATTCGTTATTTTTTTCAATTATTACTTTTTTTTGGTTATTTGACTCCAACTTAGCGATTTATGGAACAAATGACGATGAATTTATGTCAAGCATTCTAAACGGCGCTTTTGGGGAAAATTTTCGAAGTCATTTAATTTTTATTCAGCCAGTATTAACTTATCCTTTATCTTATATACAAAATTTAATTCCAAGTTTTAATCTATATCCTTTTTTTTTGGTTGAAGTAGTGATTTTGTCTTATTCAGCAATTCTTACTTCTTTTTTTATTTTTAAAAATAAATTAGTAAGAACTGTTATGACTATATTTTTTGGGCTTTATGGAATTACTTTTATTTCCTGGTTTTCAATTAATCCAACATATACTGGAGCAAGCCTATTCTCTATTGGAGCAGCTGCTTACTTTCTATATTTAATAAGTTTTGATAAAAAAGAAAACACTAAATTGAATTTATTTTTAATAAGTTTATTTATCTTACTTGGATTTTTTATAAGAAAAGAAAGTTTATTTATTTTTTTATTGATTGCATTTCCAATAACTTCTTTATATTTATTTAAAAATAAAGGTAAAAACTTGAATGTTAAGGCATTTTTAATTACAATCTTTTCAATAACTCTTGTAATTACACTTAATTCATTTATTTTTAAAAATTTATATCAGGGCATTGATTGGCAAAACTATCTTCAAATTAATGATTTAAGGCATAAAATTCAGTCACGGGCACCTGAAAGATACCTTTATCTTAATTTATCGGATGTCAATTGGAATAACGAAACATACCAGATGTTTCAAAGATTTGCTTTATTAGACAAATCAGAAATGAATAAAGAATCAATGGAAAAAATTTTAACTGTGACAAAAGAATACGTTGGAGTAAGATCTATAATTAGCACTTCATTTATATCAACAATTAAATCTGTCGTTGTCGCCTTTCAACTTTGGACTTGGATACTAAAGCTTATTTTGTTAAATCTTACTATTTTTACTTTTGTTCTTATTTTTACTAAATCTAAAATTACTCATTTTCTAGGCGATTTATCTGTTTACTTATTTCCAATTATTATCGGTATTGTTGTTATTTCTTCAGGGTATCAGTTACCAGAACGAATCACTTTAAATCTACTTGCAATCTCAATCCCACTAATATTTTTGATTTTTTACTCTAACTTAAAAAACATGAGCTTAAGTATATTAAATGCGTCCATTATTATGGTTTTAACTGCATTAACTTCTATTCTCTACTTAAACAGATTTTCATTAGAATTAAATGCAAGACAAGATTATTATTCAAACAGAATTAGTTATTCAACTCAACAGCAAGAATTTTTATCGAAATTGAATTCGGATGTAGTACTTTTAGGTAGTGCCTCTGTTTTTAGAAGTGATTGGCGATTTCCTTACTCAAAATATGAAAAATTTGACAAGAACTCCAGGGTAATTATTTTAGGTTGGCATAACTTAAGTCCGCTATGGATGCAAAAAACAGATTCTCTGGGTATTAGTGGCGCTAATTTTCCCAATGAATATTTCAATCCTAATTTGTTTTATGTTGAAAACGCTGAGGATATCTTGGTGCTTCAAAAATACCTGGAAACAAAAAGTTTTGATTTTACTTTAAATGAAATAAGTGAATTTGGACCTTCTGATTTTAAAATGTATAAATTTACTTTGAATTAAAGTGGAAATGATAAATTATTTACAAATTTATCATTGAAATCTGGTCTCTCCGATAACTCTATGTAATTTACTTCATCTAAAAGAGTTTGAACTCCTTTTCTCTCATTACTTGAAAGTAAAACCATTTTTGCACCTTCTCCTGCAACATTACCGGCACTGATGATTCTTAAAATTGGAAGTTTTGGAACTAAACCAATATTAACTGCAGAAGTAGGGGATAAATATGAACCAAATGAACCAGCCAAAAGTACCTGTTGAATTTCAGATGGGTCTACTTTCAATTCTTCCACTAACAAAGCCCAGCCAGTTGCAATAGAGGCTTTTGCAAATTGCAATTCTCTAATATCTCGTTGACTTAAATAGACTAATGGTTCTTGGCTGTTTCCATGAAGAATAAATATTTTTTCTCCAGCTTCATTTGTAATTATTTTTTCAAAAAGTTCAATATTTTTTCCTGAGTAGTTATTTTTTTCAACAAACTTTCCTGAACTATCGATAATTCCTACCCTTGCAAGTTCTGCAACTGCATCAACGAGTCCTGAACCACAAATTCCAACTGGATCTACTTCGCCAATCGTTTGAATTTCTACACCTTTCTCATTAATTTTTACAACTTCAATTGCACCATCGGCTGCTCTCATTCCACATTTAATTGAGGCTGCTTCAAAGGCCGGTCCCGCAGGAGCGGCAGTGGCAACGATATTTTCACCATCAGTTAAAACTATTTCGCAATTTGTTCCCACATCGATAAACAAACGAATTCTTTTATCGCGATCAATTCCAGAAGCTAAAACACCTGAAACTATATCTCCACCAACATATGCTCCAAATGATGGAAATACATATGCTTTTGCATTTGCATTAATACGAATTCCAAAATCTGTAGCCTTTAATTGAGGAAAATCTTTACTTACTGTTATAAAGGGAGCTACTCCAATAGGTTCAGGATCGATATTTAAAACAAGTTGCATCATTGTTGCATTTCCTGCAACAGCAATTTCGTAAATATAATTTCTTTCCAAATTTGAATCAGATATAACTTGTTCCGTTAATTCATTTAAAGTTTCTTTAGCAAGGTCACTTAGTTTTTCTAAAGAATTTTTATCGAGCATGGTTGCAGAAATTCTGGAAATTACATCGGCGCCAAAAGGCTGTTGTTTATTCAACATAGATTTAACAGAAACAGGTGTACCAGTATTTAAATCCATCAAAGTCGCAACAACAGTGGTTGTACCTAAATCGTAAGCAATTCCATATTTGAAATTGGTTGTATCTCCAGGTTCGATGTCAATCAATTCTTCGTCTGCGATAACTGCAGTAACTTCAAAATTACTGCTTCTTAATACTTTTGGAATCTTCCTTAACACCAATAAGTCTGTCTTTAAATCGATATCATCAATTTCGTCCATTATTCTTTGCAGATCAGTTCTTTGGTCTTCTAGGCTTGGTTCAGTCAGTTTTAAAAATCTTTTTTGAATTGAGGGACGCAAAATTACTTGTCTTCCAACCCCAACTGTTGCAGCCTTAGGCCTAGTTGAAAGTGGGGGAACTTCTATTTTTAAATCTTCAACAGCTCTTGAAACACAGGCTAATCTCCAGCCTTCATTTAATTCTTTTTCACTAAAAGCACGAATATCTAATCTTGATATTGGAACTCTTCCTTCAGTGATTTTTACTTTGCACTTCTTACAAGTTCCATGTCCGCCACAAGTTGAATCAATTGCAATCCCATTCCAAGATGCAGCGTCAAAAACACTTACCCCTGGTGGAACATTTATTGATTTATTTGCAGGTAAAAGTTCAATTTTGACTCTTCCCTGCCCTGAATGTTCAATTAATTCAGGCTCTATTTTTTCTCTTGGCATTTATTGGGTGGGTTGTTGTGCTCTAAATGCTGAAATCCAATTTGCTCCCCAAGCGTCATTGCCGAGTAATAGATCTGCAGCTCTTACTGAGGTAACAATTTCTTTTGTTCTTGCATCCATAATTGCACTAGTTAATCCTGCTGCCATTGCCATTGGAAGAAACGAAGCATTAACTGCATGACGATTTGGTAAACCAAATGAAACATTTGATGCACCCATAGACATATTTAGTCCAAATCTGTCTTTAATTAAATGAATAGTTTCTAAGGTAATTTTTACAGCTTCAGTATCTGCTCCCACAGTCATGGCAAGAGGATCTATCACAAGATCTTCTAGTGGAATTCCAAACTTTTCAACAGTTCTGACTATTTTTTCTGTGATGTCTAATCTTTCTTTTGCAGT
>Ga0172372_10013504_pt1 | contig 10100 bp, 6 predicted proteins | sample LakKiv5m_2_FD_114544 | JGI IMG/M metagenome (GOLD analysis project Ga0172372, IMG submission 114544) | Freshwater microbial communities from Kabuno Bay, South-Kivu, Congo - kab_092012_9.5m | ecosystem: Environmental > Aquatic > Freshwater > Lake | place: Democratic Republic of the Congo... | reverse complement strand
CGGCGTCTGTGGGCTATTGACCCTGGCAGAGATCACGCCGCCGGGGTCATTGGGCCGCTGGCCCAGGCGGAGATCACCTCGATCACGCCGCCGCCGAGACCGATGGGCCGAGCCGGGAGGCGGCAGCGGCGCTCAGCCGCCGCGCTGCGATTGCACTGCCGGCCCCGGTCGACCCTCTGCACCGGCGCCAGAATCAGGTGGTGGTCTGCATCCCCTGGATCAGGAAGTCAAAGTAGGGGGCTGCGATCGCCGCATCCTCGCCGTTGAGCAGGTCGAGCGAGGCCTCCTTGAGGGCACGCATCGCCTCCACCATGCCTGGCATCGGCACACCCAGGCTGTTGTACATCTCACGCGCACCGACCAGACCGATCTCCTGGATCATCTCGGTGCTGGCCGACAGCACGCCATAGGTGACCAGCCGCAGATACCAGCTGAAATCGCGCAGGCACTGGGCACGCTGCTTCTGGCCGAAGGCATTGCCGCCGGGCGCCACGTACTCCGGCTTGCGGGTGAACAGCTGCTTGGCGGCCTCCGCCACAATTTTCTTTTCGTTCTGGCTGAGATTGCGCACCACAGCGAGACGGCGACTGCCTCCCCCCAGAAACTCCACCATCGAGCGCAGCTCGCCACCCGTGGGATAGCGCAGCTGATCATCGGCCTGGAGGATCAGATCGCGAACGACGCTCATGGCAGCGACCACAGACCGGGGCATCCTATCGAGCCGCACCTGCCGGATCGGCCCCGTCGACCAAGGTGTAACGCCCGTTTGCACGGCCACCGATAGGGTCGCCAGCAGCGCCGCTGTGACCCGCCATGGATCTGGACCCGTCCGCCAGCGCCTCCCCGGGCATCACGCCGCCGCCGCCGCCGCTGGAGGTGAGCGTGCGGATCGAGGATCTCGACCACCACGGTCGTGGCGTGGCACGGCATCAGGGACGGGTGCTGTTCCTCGCTGACGCCCTGCCCGGCGATCAGTGGACGGTGCGCCTGCAACCGCAGCGAGGTGGCGCGATCCAGGCCCGGCCTCTGCAGCTGCTGCAGGCATCCCCCGATCGCCGCCGCCCTCCCTGCATCCTGGCCGATCACTGCGGCGGCTGCAGCCTGCAGCCGCTGGCCCATCCGGCCCAGCAACGCTGGAAGCAGCAGCTGGTGCAACAGACCCTGCGGCGCATCGGCGGCCTGGAGGGGCCCGTGGCGCCTCTGCTCGCGGCCGACTCCGAGCTCGGCTATCGCAACCGGGCGATCATCCCGCTGGAACGGGACGAGCAGGGGCGGCTGCGGGCCGGTTTCTACCGCCGCGGCTCGCACCGCATCGTCAACATGAACCGCTGCCCGGTGCTGGACCCGCGCCTGGATGCCCTGATCGCACCGCTCAAGCACGACATCGAGGCACGCCCCTGGCCGGTGGATCGCCATGGCAACGCCGGCGGCGGCCTGCGCCACCTGGCCCTGCGGCTGGGGCATCACAGCGGCGAACTGCTGATCACCCTGATCGCCAGCCATCGGCGCCTCGAGGGTCTGGAGGAGCAGGCGCAGCAGTGGCTGCAGCGCTGGCCCGCTCTGGTCGGGGTGAGCCTGAACCTGCAGCCCCGGCCCACCAATCAGCTGTTCGGGCCCCACAGCCATACCCTGGCCGGCCGCGACTGGTTGCTGGAGCATTTCGCCGGCCTGGAGCTGCAGATCCCCGGCGACTGCTTCTTCCAGGTGCACACCCCGCAGGCCGAACGGGTGGTGTCGCTGCTGGCGGCAGCCCTGGCTCCTGCCCGTGGGCATCTGGTCGATGCCTACTGCGGCATCGGCACCTTCTCGCTGCCGCTGGCCCAGCTGGGCTGGACGGTGCTGGGCATCGAGCAGCACGGCGGCGCCGTGGCGCAGGCGCAACGCAATGCCGAGCGCAATGGTCTGGCCGAACGCTGCCGCTTCCTGGCCGCCGATGTGGCGTCGGCGTTGGCATCGGCATTGGTGGAGGCCAACGCCCTGCTGCTGGATCCACCCCGCAAGGGTCTCGACGGCCGGGTGCTCGCCGCCATCAGCGCCCAGCCACCAGCCCAGCTGCTCTATCTCAGCTGCGATCCCGCCACCCTGGCCCGCGATCTGGGCCACCTCTGCGCCGATCGCTACCGGTTGATCCGCCTGCAGCCGCTCGACTTCTTCCCCAACACCACCCACGTGGAATGCCTGGCGGTGCTGGAACGCCGCCAGCCAGCGGCCGCCGCCAACGAACACCAGCCGGCCTGAACGGCGGACCGCTGGCCGCTGGCTGGCAGCAGCAGCAGCAGCGGCTGTGGCAGCAGCGGCTGTGGCGGACATGCCGGTGGGGCCTCAGCCGCGGCTGGCGGTCAACCGCTCAGCTGCGCAGGCGAGCGCCGAACTGCTGCTCCAGGCTCGCCCGCACCCGGTTGTGGGCCGCCTCCACCTCCTCATCGGTGAGCGTGCGGCGTTCATCCCGGTAGCGCAGCCGGAATGCCTGGCTGCAGCAGCCCGGATCGACCTGAGCGCCGCTGTAGCGATCCACGAGTTCAGCCTGCTCCAGCAGGGGCCGCCCGGCCTTGCGGATCGCTGCCAGCAGCGCTGCGGCGCTGGTGCTCTCCGGTACCACCAGGGCCAGGTCGCGCTCGGAACAGGGCACGGTGGCGAAGGGGCGGAAGGCCGGCCACCAGCGATTGCGACGCGTGGCGGCCGTGAGCAGGGGCTGCAGATCGATCTGAAACAGATAGGTGGCCGCCGGCAGATCCAGGTCCTCGCTGCGGGCCGGATGCAGCTGCCCGAACCAGCCCACCGGCCGCCCCTCCAGCACCAGCTCGGCGCAGCGGCCCGGGTGCAGCAGGTCGGTGGATGCGCTGGCCTCAGCGGCGCGATCCTCCAGCGGCAGCTGCAGGGGGGCGAGGGCGGCCTGCAGCAGACCGCGGGCCTCGTAGTAATCGGGGTGGCGGGGCTTGCCGCTGCTGCTCCAGCGTTCACTGCGGCGCTCGCCGGCGATCACCCCCACCAGCTGGGCCCGCTCGCTGGGCTGATCGGCGGCGGGCCGGAACACCCGCCCGATCTCAAACCCCCAGAAGCCCTGGCGCGAGGCCTGCAGGTTGCGACGGGCCGCCTGCAGCAGCTCCTCCTGCAGATTGTCACGCAGGTGGCCGTAATCGGCCAGCAGCGGATTGGCCAGCGGCACCCGTCCCGGGGCGGCCGCCACCAGCGAGAAGGAGCAGCATTCCTGCAGCCCCACTGCGGTCAGGGAACGGCGCAGCCGGCGCTCGGCCTGCTGCTCCGGCGACAGCCCACCCGGCTCGATCGGGTCGGGAAGATGGGCCGCAAAGCGGTCGTAGCCGACCAGGCGCGCCACCTCCTCGATCAGATCGACCTCCCGGCGCAGATCCACGGCCCGCTCCGGCGGCACCTGCACCTCCCAGCCCTCGTCATCGGCCTGCAGCCGGCACCCGAGGGCGGTGAGGGTGGCCTCGATGCGGCTGTCCTCCAGCTCCTGCTCCTGCTGTTCGGTCTCGTCCCACAGCGGACCGAGCAGATTGTGCAGGGCATCGCGGCGCAGCCGCAGCGGCGGCTGCGGGGCATCGGGCCGTTGGTGGCACCAGCGGCCCAGCACCCGGGCACCGGCCAGCTGCTGCAGCAGGGCCACGGCACGATCGGCCGCCGCCAGGGTGCCCTGGGGTGGCAGGCCCTTCTCGAAGCGGCTGCTGGCCTCCGTGCGCAGCCCCAGGCTGCGGGCCGAGCGCCGCACCGCCTGGGGGGCGAACACGGCGGCCTCAAGCCAGATCGATGTGGTGGTCTCGACCACGGCCTCCGCCAGGCCGCCGATCACACCGGCCAGGGCGATCGGCCGATCTCCATGGGTGACCAGCAGGGCCTCCGGGCTGAGCCGCCGCTCCTCGCCGTCGAGGCTGACCAGGCTCTCGCCCTCGCGGGCCGGGCGCAGGCCGAGGGCGGCTGGATCGGCGGGGCCGGCGGCATCGCGGGCCAGGGCGTCGCGATCGAAGGCATGCAGCGGCTGGCCGGTCTCCAGCATCACCAGGTTGGTGATGTCGACCACGTTGTTGATCGGACGCAGGCCGGCCCGCTGCAGCCGCTGCTGCAGCCAGGCGGGTGAGGGCGCCACGCGGATGCCGTCGAGGGCCGTGAGGCTGAACAGGCCGCCGGCCTCGATCGCAGATCGTGCGGCCGCGGATACCGCCAGCGGCTGGGCGGGGCCCGCCGATGGCACCGGCTCGAACCGGGTGCGACCGGCGCACAGGGCCGCCACCTCGCGGGCGATGCCCCGCATCGAGAGGCCATCGGGGCGGTTGGCGGTGATCGCCAGCTCCAGAACCTGATCGTCAAGCCCCAGGGCCGCCGCCACCGGCGTTCCCACGGGCGGCACCGCAGCGAGCAGCTGATCGAGGATGGCGATGCCGCTGCTGCTCTCCGCCAGCCCCAGTTCCTGCAGAGAGCAGATCATGCCGCGGCTGGCCACGCCGCGCAGCTCCGCCGGCTTGATCGTCAGCCCGACGGCGGGAAGGGTGCTGCCGACCAGGGCCACGGGCACCGGGATGCCGGCGCGCACATTGGCGGCACCGCAGACGATCTGCAGCGGTTCGTCGCCGCCGGCATCGACGCGGCAGACGCTGAGCTTGTCGGCGGCGGGGTGGGGATCACAGCTCTGCACCCAGCCGACCACAACGCCGCGGGCCAGGGCCGCCAGATCCTCGATCGCCTCGACTTCAAAGCCGGCCAGTGACAGGCGCTCGGCCAGCGCGGCCGGTTCGAGCAGCTCGGGCTCCACCTCGACAAGCTCCCGCAGCCACTGGAGCGAAACCCGCATTGCCGCGTCCTGCCAAGCGAGGGCCGATCCTAGGCACTGGGCCCGCCGCCCCCTGCCGCCCCCGGCCGCGTCGCCGGCGGCTGGCCAGCGCCGGCGGCTCGATCCGTACCCGGCCGCTCGATCCGCAGCGGCGCCGACGGCGGTGGCGACAGCGGTGGCGACGGCGGTGGCGGCTGGACAGCGCCGGCAGACCGCATCAGCCAGTGGGCGCAGGGCCGTGGCCGTGCGTCCACCGGGCGTGGGTCGCGATCCGGGGCGGCATCGATGCCGGCAGGACGCAGTCGGCCGTGCGCCTGGCCGTGCGCCAGTGGGCGTGGGGCCGGGGGCGTGAGGCGTGAGGCGTGAGGCGTGAGGCGATGGGCGATGGGCGATGGGCGATGGGCGATGGGCGATGGGTGGTGGGTGGTGGGTGGTGAGGCGGTGAGGAGATGGAGGGCGGCGAGGTAAGGTGTTGGATCCACATCGTTTCGCGCAGCGGCGCAACGTCCTTCCATGGCCAAGAACAAGGGCGTCCGGATCGTGATCACTCTTGAGTGCACCGAATGCCGGTCCAACCCCGCCAAGCGATCTGCTGGCGTGTCCCGCTACACCACCCAGAAGAATCGCCGCAATACCTCCGAACGCCTGGAACTCAAGAAGTTCTGCACCCACTGCAACAAATCCACCCCGCACAAGGAGATCAAGTGAAGCCGGTAGCCCAGGCTGCCCGCATCCACTCCTCTCCGCTTCCCTGACCGGCCTTCCAGCGTTCCCCTCCCGCCATGTCCAGCTCCTTCTTCAAGAAGCGCCTCTCCCCGATCAAGCCCGGTGATCCGATCGACTACAAAGACGTCGATCTGCTCAAGAAATTCATCACTGAACGCGGCAAGATCCTGCCGCGGCGGCTCACGGGCCTCACCGCCAGGCAGCAACGCGATCTCACCAACGCCGTCAAGCGCGCCCGGATCGTGGCCCTGCTGCCGTTCGTGAACCCCGAAGGCTGAAGTTGCCGCCCTCCAGCGGCTCCTCCCCGCGGCGCAGCAGCCACCAGCCGGGCGACCTGGTGGGCTGGCTCGACTCCCGCGGCCCTCAGCTGGCGGTGGTGGAAACGGAGCGCTCCGGTCGCTTCGTGCTGCGCGCCGGCTGGGAAGCCCGTCAGGTGCTCGCCCCCGCCCGGGATCTCGAAACGATCGCCAGCGGCAACAGCAGCAGGGGCAACGCCGCCAGCCCCGGCAGCCCCGGCGGTGGCGGTCCTGCGTCCCCGCCCTGGAGCCTGAGCCGTGAGCGGCTCGCGGCCGCCCTGCCGATCCGCCGCGAACTGGCGGCCGCCTGGCTGTTGCTGCAGCCGCAAGACGGCGCTGCCGCCAGCAGCGCCAGCACCGATGCCAGTGCCAGCCGCCTGTCGCTGGTGGAGCTGGCCGATCTGCTCGGCAGCGGCGATGACATCCCCCTGCGCGCAGCCCTGTGGCTGTGGCTGCAGGGAGAGCAATCCTGGTTCCGCTGGCGCCAGCAGCAGGCCGAACCCCGACCGCTGGCCGAGATCCAGCAACGGCGGCGGCTGCAACGCCGCCGCCTGCTGCAGGAGCGCCGCCGCCAGAACTGGCATCGCCAGATCCTGGCGCGCCTGCCCTTGCCCGCGGGTGATCCGGGCGAAGCCGCAGCCGCTGATCTGGCCCAATTGCAGCGCTGGGCCGCCGCTGACTGCTCGATTCCCCTCTCCTCCGAACTGCTCGGCGTTCTGCAGCGGGCCCGCTGCGCGGCCGAACCCGGCGCGATCCGCCACCTGCTGGTCGATCTGGGCCAGTGGTCGCGTCATCAGCTGCCGGCACTCGAGCAGAGCACCTGGGCGCTCGGTTTCAGCCCGGAACTGGAGGCAGCGGCCGATCAACTGGTGGCTGCCGCGGCCGAGCCGCAACCGGGCGACGAGCAGCGGCTGGATCTCTGCGACCAGCACAGCCTCACGATCGACGACGAGGACACCCGCGATCTCGATGATGCCCTCGCCCTTGAACCGCTGCCCGCAGGCGGCCATGCCCTGTGGGTGCACATCGCCGATCCCGGGCGGCTGGTGGCCGCAGACTCGGCGCTGGACCTCGAGGCTCGGCGCCGCGGCAGCAGCCTCTACCTCGCCCGCGGCAGCCTGCCGATGTTCCCGCCCAGCCTGGCCCACGGGCCGCTGAGCCTGCGGCAGGGCCAGCGTTGCGCCGCCTGGAGCCTGCGGCTGGAGCTCGACCCGGAGGGTGGTGTGGCCAGCCAGCGGTTGCTGCGCAGCTGGATCCGGCCGGCCTATCGGCTCACCTATGCCGATGCGGATGAACTGATCGAGCTGGCGCCACCGCAGGAACCCGATCTCGCCCTGCTGCATCAGCTGCTGGAGCGGCGGCGGGCCTGGCGCCTGCAGCGCGGTGCCCTGAGCATGGAGCAGTGCGAAGGGCGGATCCGCAGCGATGGCGAGATCGCCGCCCTGCAGATCGTGGAGCCCAGCCCGGCCCGGCAGCTGGTGGCCGAGGCGATGATCCTGGTGGGCGCGGTGATCGCCGAACTGGGGCAACACCATCAGCTCGCCCTGCCCTATCGCAGCCAGCCGCCGGCGGAGCTGCCCGATGCCGGTGAACTGGCGGCCCTGGAGCCGGGGCCGGTGCGCCATGCCGCCCTGCGCCGCTGCCTCAGCCGCGGCCACATGGGGGTGACACCGGCGCCGCACTTCAGCCTCGGTCTGCCGGCCTATGTGCAGGCCACCTCCCCGATCCGCCGCTACGGCGATCTGTTGGTGCAACGCCAGCTGGAAGCGCTCACCACCGGCGGCGATCCGCTGGCGGCCGGGGCGATGGCGGCCCTGCTGGAGGCGATCGAGGGGCCGCTGCGGGAGGGCATCCGCATCAGCCGCGATGACCAGCGCCATTGGCAGCAGGTGTGGTTCGAGCAGAATCAGCGCCCCAGCTGGCGCGGACTGTTCCTGCGCTGGTTGCGCCCCCAGGATCAGCTGGGCCTGGTCCACTTCGAGGAACTCTGCCTCGATCTGCCCACCACCTGTCCGTCGGGCTGTGAACCCGGCGCGGCCCTGCGGGTGAAGGTGGTGGAGGTGGATTCGTTGCGCGATCAGCTGCGGCTGCAGGCCAGCCTCTGAGGAACCTCTGGGAAACCCCTCAAGGGCGCCGGTCAGAGCGCGGAGATCCCCGTTGCCGCATAGCCCGCGAGCGCGATCGGTGTTCCAGAGCTTCCCTGAGCCAGCCTCTGAGCCGACGGCTGCGCCGGCTTCAGTCGGCCAGGCGGCTCACCCGCAGCCAGGGCCCCCAGGGATTGGCGCAACCGATCAGGGCGACGGGCCGCCGCCGCTGCTGGTCCAGCAGCCAGTGATGCAGGGCCGGCTCCAGCGTGATCAGCGGCCAGCAGCGCCGCTCGGTGCGCAGGCTGTAACCGCCTTCGCCATCGGGATCCAGCTCCCCCCGCCACAGCCGCTCCCCCGGCTCCGCCGGCGCCGAGGCCGGATCCGGGGTGGGCCACCCCGGGTGCAGGTCGCTTCGCTGCAGGGGACCGTGCTGCAGGTGACCGTGGCGATCGAGCCGCCCCGGATCCCGCAGGGCCTCGAGCTGGCGCCGTCGCCAGTGGCGGTGATGCCAGGGGGTATCCCACAGCGGCAGGGGAGCGGCGGGGGCGTGCGGATCGGCGATCAGGGCCTCCTGCAGCCGCAGCACCGGCAGCTCGGCCGGGTCGAGACCCAGCTGCAGACACAACGCGGCGGCCTGGCCGGCGGCCTGGCCGAGGTTGAGCACCAGCGGCTGCAACCGGGTGGCGCCATTGGCCATGTGACTGACGCTGAGACATTTGTCGGCCGCGAGCAGGTTGGCGAAGCGAGCGCTCACCAGGGCGCCGTAGGGGATGGTGAACGGTGTACCGCTCCAGCGCCCGCCCCAACGGCAGCTCTTGGCCGCCAGCGGCCAGTCGCCACCGGGGTAGTGGTGGTCATTGGCGTAGTTGCCCACGGCGATCGCCGTGCAGGTGGCCGCGGCCTCACCCGCCAGCGCCGCCCGACAGGCCCCTGGGGCCAGGGGCAGCAGATCCTGCTCCAGCACCAGCTCCTGGCCCACCAGGCGACGACCCTCGCGCCAGTAGGGCATCAACGCCAGCTCACTGCTGCCGCTGAGGGCGCCCGCGCGCGCCGCCGCCGCCGTGGGGAAGTGCCGACCGGGCTGCAGCCAGCCGCCGCTGGCCTCGCTGAGGGCGTGCAGAAAGGCGCGGCTGTGCGCCTGCATCTCGGCCTGCAGCTGCGCGGCCGCCGCCGCGGCCCCGCCGGGGGCCGTGAGATCGGTGGCAGTGGGATCGGTGCAGGTGAGATCGACGCCGCTGAGATCGGCGAAGGCGCGTCCCAGGCCCGCGGGCCAGTCATTGCCGTGCAGGGGCCAGTTGAGCATCACCAGATCCCCGGGCAGGCGCCCGTAGGTGAGCGTGCGCTCCAGGCCGAAGCGCTGCGTTGCCTCACGGAAGGGCGGCGGCAGGGGCGCTTGCGGCTCGGCCGATGATGACGGTGGTGATAGTGATGACGGTGGTGATGATGGTGGCGGTTGCGGTCCCTGCAGCTGGCCGAGCACCACCCAGGTGGGCGACTGCACCGGCTGCTGCTGGAAGAAGGCCTCCTGTTCGAGCCGCTGGCGCGGTGGAGCGCTGGGTTCCTGCCACAGCTCCTGCGCCTCCCAGCCCAGGCGGAATCCGGATCCGCACAGGCCGATCAGGTCACCGCGATCGCTGCCGTCCACCACCAGCCGGGGATGCAGCAACCAGGGCTGCAGCTCCGTGCCGCTGCGGCGCCGGATGCGCAGCGCCGTGATCCGGTCACCGCGCTGCTGCACCGCCTCCAGCTGGCAGCAGGGCCACCACTGCAGCAGCGGCTCGGCCTGCAGCCACTGCCGCAGGATGCGTTCCGCCGTGGCCGGCAGATAGCCGAAACAGCTCACCCAGTTGTGGTCGAGGCCGTGGGGCTCCGCCCGGGCCAGGGCCCGCAGCAGGGCGCCCCAGAGCCCGGTCTGCCAGGGGCTGAGCTCATTGCCATCAGGGGCGCAGACACCGGCCGCGCTTACCATCCCCCCCAGCCAGGGCCCCGGGGTGAGCAGCAGCGTGGAGGCACCGGCGCGGGCCGCCTGCAGGGCTGCCGCCAGACCACCGCTGCCACCGCCCCAGACCAGCAGCGGCGGGCTCAGCTGCTGCGGGGCCGGGACCGGGGCTGCCGGCGTCGGCGCGGAGTTGCTGGCGCGGGGCCGATCCGCCGCGGCGTCGATCCGATTCGCCATCCATGCGGCTGCGATTGAAGCGAATCCTG
>Ga0172372_10013499_pt1 | contig 10102 bp, 7 predicted proteins | sample LakKiv5m_2_FD_114544 | JGI IMG/M metagenome (GOLD analysis project Ga0172372, IMG submission 114544) | Freshwater microbial communities from Kabuno Bay, South-Kivu, Congo - kab_092012_9.5m | ecosystem: Environmental > Aquatic > Freshwater > Lake | place: Democratic Republic of the Congo... | reverse complement strand
CGTTTACGACGCGCGCTTGCGGCAGATGACCAGGTGCAATCGCGCACGCGCCCGCACGCGCGTCGCGTCGCGCTCTCCGTGTTCGCAGCACTCCTTGTCGGAATCGCGGGGCTTGCGTGGCATAGAGACGCGCAGTCGGTTCTTTCACCCGCCGATCGCTTGTTCGAGGACGCATCGGTAAAACGTCTCGAGCGATTGAGCACCGCACCCAAGAGTAGTACCGCCATGCCACGCAAGTTCCGAGCCGCACCTCAGTCCACCCATCTTCTCGCAACCTGCTCCACAACTGCGTTACTGCTTGGGGCCGCGGCATCAAATCGCGCAAACGCGAATCCGCCCACTCCAATCCACGCGTACGACTTTACATCTGGCGTAACCGATCTTGCAGGCTCTGCAGACGGTCAATTGTTGGGGGGCGCTATCACCGTTGGCGGCGTACTCGCCACCGACGGAATCAACGATTATGTGCAATTCCCAGTGCGACTCATCCCCACGACGGGTCCCTTTACGGTCGCGTTGCGGTTCAAAACACTCACGGTCCCGACGACTTGGATGGAACTGATCAGCCAAGGATGCTCCGAGTGCGGCGCGTTCTACCTCGGCCGAGCCATCAACGGCCAGTGGCGGTACTGGCATGACAATAGTTTCATCCCAACAGGAGTCGAATACCCCACCGACGGCGCGTGGCACCATGTCGCGGTTTCATACACCCCAGGCGAACTCAGTCGTCTCTTCGTTGACGGAGTCAATGTCGCGACTGTGAGTTCACCACCGCTCTCAACAGCAGGATCTAATACACGACTCGCGCGACAGTTTGCACCGTTAGACGAGTTCCACCATGGACTCATCGACGATCTATTCATCTACGACACGGCGCTCACCGCAACCGACATCGCCCGACTCGCTGATCCCTGCCCCGGCGACATCGATGAAAACTCCATCGTCGACGGCGTTGATCTCGCAATCGTTCTTGGTCGTTGGGGCACCAATCCGAAGGACTATCCGCGCGCCGACACGAACGGCGACGGTACCGTCGACGGCGCAGATCTCGCGCAAGTCCTCGGCACATGGGGCGCGTGTCCGTAACTGTCCCCCGCGCCTTCCGCGCGCCTTCCACGCGCCTCATGACCCTACCCCGATCCTGCCGATGCACGGGAGCGTGCGCGAAGGTGTCGTACGCACCTCGCACCGCTCCCAACCATGCCCCGCCCACTGCCGCCGATCTCGCCTGAACCGATCAACGCTGCGCTCTTGCAGCGCCTGATCGGGCCGACGCCTCAACTCATCCTCGAAATCGGTGCCAATCACGGCCAGCACACGCTGCTGCTGCTGCGCGCGTTCCCGTCGGCGCGGCTGCACGCGTTCGAGCCAGATCCGCGCGCGGCGGATGCCTTTCGCAAGGTGGTCGCCGACCGCCGTGTCACGCTACATGAACTCGCGATCGGCGCGACCAACGGCCGTGCCGAGTTCCACGTGTCGAGCGGTCTTCCGCCCGACGCAACGGCCAATCTCAAGGCCGAGTATCCGAAGGGCTGGGACCAGTCCGGCTCGCTGCGCGCACCGAAGACGCACACCGAGAAGTGGCCGTGGTGCAAGTTCAACCGCACCATCCGCGTCGAGGTCCGCACGCTCGACACCTGGTCGCAAAAGCACGAGCCCGGCACGATCGACTTCATCTGGGCCGACACGCAGGGCGCCGAGGCCGACCTCGTCGCGGGCGGCCGCGCGACGCTTGCGCGCACGCGCTTCCTGTACACCGAGTATTCGAACGACGAGCTCTACGAGGGTGCCCCGAAACTCGAGGCCCTCCTCGACATGCTGCCCGGCTTCGAGATCGTGAAGCTCTACGACGCCGACATTCTGCTGCGGAACACGACGCTCGACATTCGGTGACAAGCCGACACAGAACAGCAAGCAACACGAAGCAACACACGGATGGCGCGTGCAGGACACGCGCCGCCCGTCATGCTCACCAAGATTGTGTTCGACGCGCCACAGCGATCACACTGCGCAGCGAATCAGAACTTGAACGAGATTCGCGCCTGCACCGCTTGCGTGAGAATCGAGTCTGTCTCGATATCTGCAATCGGTTCGAGAAGTGGCGTATTGAAACTCGCGAGCCCGAGGTTCGCGCCCGTCACAGCCATCAGTCGGTACTCAATCCCGAGTTCGATCGCAGATGTGAGTTGCCAACCGAGGCCAGCGATGAACTGCCCGCCGAATTCCCAACTACCGCCATCGACTGCGGCGGTGACGCCAGGAATACCAACAGCTTGGATATCGCTGAGATCTGCGCCGACATGCACGACACCGACGCCGCCGCCGAGCTTCAGATTCAAACCACCGCTGCCACCCGCCTCGCGCTTCACCAGCGGAATATCGAACTTGCCGTTCACGAAGATCGGAATCTGCGTGAAGTTGCCGTCACCACCCGTGATTGGTGTCGAAAGACCGATACCGGTTTGGAACTCGCCAGCACTGAACCCGCCGAAACCGTTGCGATAGAAACCGCCTTCAAGTTCGAGTGCGAATGTTTCGTTGAAGCGATATCCGAGGTCGATGTTCCACGCAACACCAGCGTCTACATCCGCCTTGACGCCTGCTGTGCCGAACTCAAGTGAGCCAGGTGTCGGCACATAGTCTTTGATCTTCACATCCGAGACAAACGACACGCCGATATCGGTACCGATATAGATTCCCTGTCCGAGTTCGGCAGTGCCGCCGACCGGACCGCCATCGGTCGTTTCATCCGCGAACACCGCGGACGCAGACGAAAGCGCAGCCACCGCTGCTGCACACGCCACCACCCGCGCAACCCCATCGGCGCGAGGTGCATATCCGTCCACGATCGATTGGCAACCACCCAACACACCACACTTCCAAGATCCAACCTGCATGCGTCTTCTCCTCATTGCATCTCTGTGCAATACACGGTCTTCCAATGGCACAACAAGCCGCCCGTCTGCAAACGACAGAAAGTCACGACTCATCCCCTACAGCGAAAGAAATCGCGGCTCAGACCATCCGTTCTGAAAAATCCTCAACTTCCCCGCCTCGAATCCCCTCGCAACGCAGCGGCTGAAGAAAAGCGAAACTCGCGCCTGTCGGCCACAATACTGCGATGCCTGAAAAGCGCGACCCGGAAAAGAGACCAGAGCATGACGCGTCCGATGCAACGCACGCGTCGCAACACGATCAACAGCCAAACGAAGGACCGCGCTACGACCAACTACGCGCGGTTGATCCGAGTCTCTACGACGAGTTGCGAGCGATCGCGGCGCGTGCATTACGCAGCGAATCGCGCTCCACCGCACCAGGAACCACCTCACTCGTACACGAAATTTGGCTTCGGCTTGCGCGCAGTGATCGCAATCCCGTGCACGATCAACAACACCTGCTTGCACTTGCTTCGCTGGTTGCGCGGAGAGCTCTTGTTGATGACGCACGAACCAAGTCTGCAGGAAAGCGGGGTGACGGACATCGCCCTATCGCACTGCCAACCGATGTGGAAGGTGCGCCACGCGAACCTGCCGCGATTCTTTCGATCGACGAATCACTCACGCGCTTGGCTGAGCGCTATCCGCGGCAAGCAAAAGCGCTAGAAATGCGCATGTTTGGCGATATCTCGCCGGAGAACATTGCCATCGCGCTTGGCATCTCACCAACACAGGCAAAGCGTGATGTCGCGTTTGCGCGCGCATGGCTTGTCGCTGCACACTCCGATACATCCACGACGGGACCCGATGCATGACACACGAATCACGCGATGCGCAGTCGTGCAATGCAAGCAATACCTTCGATGTGTTTGAGTATTTGATGACGCTCGACCCTGAAGCGCGCGAGCGTGCTTTGACTGCGCTGCGCATACGCGACAACGCAAGTGCAGTGTTTGTCACCCGACTTCTCGCGGCGGCCACGCGAGATGTACAAACCACAACGGTGTTCACGCGTCTTGCAGAACACGACGCGAACGAACCGAGCGCGCGAATGAATCGCGCACCACTTGAAACGGGCGTCATGGTCGGAGAGTTTGAACTTGTCGCGCAACTCGGTACCGGTGGCATGGGCGAAGTGTGGTCGGCAAAGCAGCAAGTTCCGCAGCGCATGGTGGCGCTCAAACTCATCGATCTCAATACGCGCACCGTGCATGCGGTTGCAGCACTTCGCGAGCGAAATGCACTTGCTGCACTGCGTCATCCTGGTATCGCAACAATCTTCGCAGCCGGTGAATGGGAAGGTCGCGCATGGATCGCCATGGAACTTGTCGAGCATGCGCGCGACCTTGTCACTCAGGCACTCACGCTTTCAATGCGCGCGCGTATCGCGTTGATTGCAGATGTTGCAGACGCTGTCGCACACGCGCATGCGGCTGGTTTCATCCATCGCGATCTGAAACCATCGAACATTTTGGTCGGCCACGATGGGCAGCCGAAAGTCATCGACTTCGGCATCGCGTCCGTGGGCGTCGATCAGAGTGATCCGCTTGCAGCGTGCGGTACACCTGCGTATCTCGCGCCAGAAATCCTGCGTCTTTCGAACGAAAACACAAGCCCGACCACAAACACGACATCGCATATTCGACGCGCACTGCCGCCAACTGATGCACGCGCTGATGTTCGCGCGCTTGGCGTCTTGCTCTACCAATGCGTGTACGAAACGCTTCCACAGGCACTGTGTGATGCGTCGCCAGCGAAAGTATTGATTGCACTCGGAACACTTGAATTTCGCCCACCACCAAACGCTCATCGCTCAACGCGCGGCGATCTTGCGTGCATCATTGCCAAGGCAACAGCCATTGATCCAGAGAAGCGCTATCGCACGGTCGCCGCGTTTTCCGAGGATCTCCGCGCATTTCTTGAGAAGCGTCCGATCACGGCGCGACCGCGTCGCTTTGTTGGCCGCGCGTGGTTGTCTGCGCAGCGACATCCAGCCGTCGCAGCGATGTCTTGCGCGCTCACACTGTCGCTGCTCGCTGCGACAGGTATCAGTCTTTGGTACGCGACCTACGCACGCACCGCTGCACTTGACGCAGCGAAGCTTGCAGAGCAAACAGGTACAGCCTATACAGCATTCCTCGATGTGTTCTTTCCGAAGGATCTGAACGCTGCGACCGCGCGCGAAATCTCGCTCGCCGAGTACCTGCGAACACGCATCGCAGAACTTGAGCAACGCGCATCACTCATGACAACTCACGATGTGATTCGCGGCTACGAAGAGCCAGCGCGCCTCTTGCAATTCAGTTGCATCGCTCTCGGACTTGTTGAGGACGCCAAACGCTGCGCATTGGTGCAGAAAATCGTTGCAGCGCGTCTCGCCGATCCGAAAGGGCAACAGTCAAGTACGCGCCACTATGAGCAGGCACTGTTGGATCTCGCGATTGATCGCACAGACTCAGCGGCGCTAGCAACGATGGAGCGCGCGATTCCTGCAATTCTTCAAGAACGACGCATTTTGCGGGCTGCCGCGCTTTCGACCATCGGTGCCATCGACTACTTGAGTGATGCAGCGCTCACTGGTGCGGTTGCCGAGATCGTGCTTGAACAGGATCCATCGGATCCCGAGTTGGCGCTCAGTGCGGCATCGCGGCTTGCGATCAGCACGCTGCGCACACTTGCGAGCGGTCAGCCAGTTGATGCGCGTACGCGCACACATCTTGCGCGCGCGAACGCCATCCTTCGGCAGTTCGCAGAGGGTGAGAATCTCGCTGTCGCACACGAAGCGATCATGATGGCGAGCGCACTTGATCTTGAGTTCTGCAGGCTGCATGCTGTCGTTTCTACGCCAGAACTTCTGCCAGAGTTGGTGGACTGTGCGCTCATTGCGGGCATGGTTCGGCCACGCGATGATGGTGCGCCCGTCAATCTTGCGGATGTGAGTGTTGGTTGGTCTGACACGCTTCCCTTGCGATTGCTGCGCGAGGGACGCACCGAACTCTGTCGAGCGTTTCTCGCTGAGATTGACCGCCGCGACCTCGCTCTCGGTTCGAAATCGCGTCGAAATCTTGAATGGGCGCGCGCGGAACTTGCGATGTTCGACGCAGTACGACTCACTGGATCGGCGCAAGTTGCAGCGAGGCAGAACGCAAGCCTTCTGCTCGCAGCCGCACTTGAACTTCGTGTTCCCCAATCGCTGGTCACCATGGAAGAGACGGCTGTCATGCTCGCACTGCTTGCGCGATACGCCTGTGATCGTGGAGACTTTGCCGCTGCGCGCGATGTCGCCGATCGACTACGCGCACTGGCGGTCGACACCAAAAAGCAGGCACAACACCCAGATCTTGCGTATCTCTTCGAGGAACGCGCCGTGTTGGTGGATGACATGATCAAAATCAAGAGCGCGCATCTGCGGTAGCTCCTGCGCGGAAAGACGCACAGCGCGTGCTACTCTTTGAGAGCAGACCCCACCGCTCCACCGTGCTTACCATCGGCCCCGTCCAACTTTCCTCAAACCTGCTGCTCGCGCCGATCGCGGGGCATACAGATCTTGCTTTTCGCATCGTGTGTCGCGAGCAGGGTGGCATTGGATGTGCGTATACAGACCTCCTGAATTCGCACGCGATTCTGCGGGAAACCTCACGCACACTCGATCTCGCGCGCACGAATGAATTCGATCAGCCCGCTGGCATGCAACTCTACGGAAACTCCGAAGATCCGCTGCCAGCAGCCGCATGTTGGGCCGTCGACCACGGCGCGAAAATCGTCGACATCAACATGGGCTGCCCAGTTGACAAAGTTGCGAAGAAGAATGGCGGCAGCCTGCTCCTTCGTGACTGCGGCAACACCACAGCACTTGCGAAGCGCATCGTTGAAACTGTTGCGCGCCACTCGGTCGGACGCGTGCCCGTCACAGCAAAAATGCGTCTTGGATGGGACCCCGAGCACAAGGTCGCCCCGATCCTCGCGAAGCAACTCGCAGATGTCGGCATCGCAGCGGTCACCGTGCACGGCCGCTACACCGTGCAGTTTTTCTCTGGCACCGCAGATTGGAACGCGATCGGTGAGGTTGTCGAAGCTGTTCCGACAATTCCGATCATCGGAAACGGTGATGTGTCTGAACCAGAGCACGCGCAGTCGATGATTCGCACGACGGGATGTGCAGGCGTGATGATCGCCCGAGCCGCACTGCGCACGCCGTGGATTTTCCGTCGGGCCCATGCGCTTCTTACGACTGGAACCGCGTCGCCCGAACCAACGCTCTTCGAGAAGTTCAGCGTCGTGTTACGACACCTCGAGTTGGCTGCCGAGTACGCAGGCGAAGCTCGCGCCGCCATTCGCATGCGCCAGCACATCGCGTGGTACGGAAAATCGATGGGACACATCAAGCCACTCAAAGAGTCGATTCGCCTTGCGCCAGACTTCGGCACCATGGTGAAGGCCGTTTCTGCGGCGCGAGAGGCGTTTCGCGGAAGGAACTTGGCTTATTCGGACTCGGGCCGCACCATCTTCGACGCCCTTTCTGAGGCCGGAATTGAAGAAATTTCGAAAGTGACTTGCCTCGACCAAAGTGTGGAGTAGATTCCGCGCAAAGGGTCTGCGCCGTGTGCGCAGTAAAGAGTTGGCCTTGCAGGCGGGAACCTGCTTGGTCGAGTGAGAGGGAGAAACGCTTCACATTTGAACGAGAGATGAGGATTGCGAGCTGCTCGCGACATGCCGTCGCTTTCGGTTGCGCTCAAGGCTTTCCGTCTTCGAGGGATGTCCATGCACGAAGTTGCATGAGATCGCTCGTTTGGCAAGTCAACGACGCAACTCAAAGAACCGACAAATGACGCTTTAGAGCTCCTTCCGAGACCTTCGGTCAACTGTGCCCGCGTTTCGCAACTGGGAGGGAGTTTCGAGATGCTGCCTATTTCAAGCGCCGCGCGCTCTGTCGCTGTCGCCGCCATCTGTGCAACGATTGCAGCCCCGGCCATCGCCGGCGCGCCGCCGATGTCGCTGAACATCACAGCTGGCTCAAGCAGTGTGAATGAGTCGTTGGTGCCAAGCTCCGTCTCAAGCGGTGTTGGTATCTACAGCGGCACATTCAACTCGCCTGGCGCGTGGAATGTGAGCGCGAACTTCAACGCCTTCAGTGAACTCACCACCGTTGGGAGCACCGTGACTGGCGCTCAGGCGTGGCACCAAGGCACGATCGCGATCTCGAATCTTTCGCAGGCCGAAGTGACCTATGTCGTGTCGCTGTCGCTGCCAACGAATGTGACTCAACCGATGACTGGCGCGTTCCAAGCGCAGGTTTCTGGTTCTCTAATTGCAAATACGGGTGGCGGTCGCCTGCGAACCGTCGCGCCGCAAGCGCTTTGGACGGCAACCACCGGCAGCACCCTTGTCGGGACGCTCTTCCAAGATCCGTTTGAAGTTGCACGAACTTCGGCTGGCTCGACCACGCTGGGCTCTCGTTCATTCGGGTCGGGCACACCGGTCTCGACACCCGTCTTCGGTGACTCCGTCACCATGACCTTCGTCTTCACACTGACAGCCGGCGATTCAGCGTCGTTCTCGACTTCGCTCTCCGGCATCGGTACCGCAGTTCCGGCCCCGAGCGCGCTGGCGCTGGCTGGTCTCGCAGGGTTGGGAATGCGTCGCCGCCGTCGCTAAACGGGGCATGAATCAAATCCGTCTCGCGCGCAGGACACAGGCGCGGGCCGGAAAGTAGGTGCATCTCAGGCGTTGGCAGGCGTGATGTTCGCAGCCTCGCATCGCTCTCGGATTGTCCAGCCGAGATCGAGTTTCGAAGCACCTTGGACGAAGGAAACGGTTTCGCGGGTTCTCGGCAGTGCTGACCGAACCACGAAATCAATCAAGTTCACACTGTGTCCCTTTCCGCCCGCCGCCCGACGACTCGCTCGCTCGGGCGGCGTCTTTTTTGACTTCTCAGACGAAGCAACAGCCAGTGACTTGAGCCGACGGGCGCGCGGTCGTACCATCGCCACCCCTATGGCACAGCTTCGCTGCAATGTCGTCACCCCCACCGAGAGCGTCCTTGAATGCGACGCGACCTATGTTGAATTCCCAGCGTGGGACGGTCAGAAGGGCGTTGCCCCTGGTGCCGCTCCGTTCCTCGTGCGCTTGGGCGAAGGTCGCCTGCGCATTGAACGCGGTTCTGGGTCGCCGGAAGTCTTCCTCCTCGACGGCGGCTTTGCCCAAATGAACGGCGGCACGCTCACGATTCTCGCGGATGGCGCGACCGCTTCCGGTTCGATCAAAGCGGCCGATGCCGAGAAGGAACTCGCCGCGGCGAATACCGCTGCCTCTGCGCGTGGCACACTCGAGGCTCGCGACGGTGCGGAGCGTCGTCAGCGCTTGGCATACGCCCGCGTTGCGCTCGCCCGCTCCAGCGGCGCGCGTCGCTAAGTTCAGACCCAGTTTCGCCCGCAACGCGCTTCGCAAAGAACGCGTTGCCCTGTGGTACGCTTTGAAATATGACGGAAAACGACGCGAGTATCGCAGCGGATGAGAGTGTGGCCTCTGCAGGCGTCACCTCTGAAGATGTCGCATCGCCGGCAACGATGTCTGGGACAGACGAATCTCTAGACGCTGCAGCCGCCGACGCGATCGCTGCGCCAACGCAGCGAAAACGACGCAAAGCCGCTGCAACAGAGCAACCGACGCTCTTTGAGATCGCAGTCGATGATCCCGAGTTGCCAGCCGCCTCGATGCCGTTTGAGAATCGCGTCGAAGCGACCATTTTGCTCGCAGATCGCCCGATCTCCGATGCACGCATCGCGGAAGTGCTTGGCTTGGTTCCGCCATCGATTCGTGCGTCGAAAGATGCCGCACGCGAGGGCGACGATGCACGAGGCGCTGACGCAGACGCAAACTCCGAAGACTCGGCGGCACTTGCTGGTCGTCGTCGCGAAGCAATCCGCCTCGTGCGTGAAGCATGCGACGCACTCAACGCGCACTACGCGGCCACGAATCGCTCGTTCCGTATCGAAAGCGTGTCCGGCGGACGACAAGTGCTCACCATGGCGTCGTACGGTCCGGTGCTCGCACGGCTCAAAGGTCAGCGCGCGCAAACCCGACTTTCACAAGCTGCGCTAGAAACGCTCGCGATCATCGCCTATCGCCAGCCGCTGTTGCGCGCACAACTTGAAGCGATTCGAGGT
>Ga0172372_10013498_pt1 | contig 10103 bp, 13 predicted proteins | sample LakKiv5m_2_FD_114544 | JGI IMG/M metagenome (GOLD analysis project Ga0172372, IMG submission 114544) | Freshwater microbial communities from Kabuno Bay, South-Kivu, Congo - kab_092012_9.5m | ecosystem: Environmental > Aquatic > Freshwater > Lake | place: Democratic Republic of the Congo... | reverse complement strand
CTATAAATAGCTAGGTTACATAATGACGACCGATATCCGCCCTTTATTTGCGAGTTTGAACGGTATTAAAGTGCCTAAGAGATTGTGCACTCTCGTAACAGAACGACCTGAAAAGGGTTGGTGGTCTTATCATAGATTTCTTCGAGAAGTCAAACTTATTCACGAAGATCGCTACGAGTATCCAGATTTAGCAGAAGGCGTTCCAATTAAATCCTATAGCCAAATTAGGATTGTGTGTAAGAAGTGTTCTTATGTATCTGAAATGTCTGTATCATGGCATGTCAACGAACGATACGGATGTGCAGCATGTGAAGATCGGTTAACATGGACACGGAAGACATTTCACAAAAATGCTAAATTTTGTTTAGATAGTAAATACAACAACTTTGACTTTCACATCACTAACGATATGATCAAAGATGGATCTATGTCGCCGCTTCATGTTAGGTGTAGAACATGCAAACGTAGGTGGTTCCCCACAATTCATGATTTTATCCTGAATCATCAAGGGTGTAAATTTGAGAAAGTACATCCATCACATAGGCTTCAATAAATTTCGTTATGTTTCTATAAAAGTGTTTGTACGTAAAACAAAAAGCGTAAAAATGAGTTACTACAGGGTAGCTCCAGATTACATGGACGGCAGTTCTACGAAATCCTCTCTTACGTCAGGAGGAGATTACTATGATATAAGATACAGAAACTATACAAGAAGTTATAAAACGCCTTATCTACTTGAAATGGGAGATGTACCGCAAAGAGCAGAAAGAGAGATTGTTGACCATGGTGTACGTACTGCCAGATGGGATCATATCACCTCTCAACCTACATCAGAGACACATGAGATTGTAAGCGATAGTATTCCAACAGCAAGATGGGATACAATTCAAGGCGCTAGTGAGGTTGTGACACCCTGTGATGCAATCGAAGATCCAGAATTTAATGACATTGAAAAGGCCATTGCGCTAAGTAAGCTCTTTTATCTCGCAGAGTACGGTGAAGAGAAAACAGAAGAAGAAATTGAAGCTTCTGCGCCACTACTCGTTGAAGAAGACATAGTAGTAATTCCACAAACTGAAAATGTATCGAATCCACCTACCTCATCACCTAGTTCACCTCCTACGTCAAGTTCAAGTACAGTAAATAGTGATTGTACAGTCTGCATGGACAGTAATAGGTGTATCGTATTTAAACCCTGTGGTCACGTGTGTTGTTGTGAAGAGTGTGCTGATTCTATATTACGTACTAGTTCTCCTAAATGTCCTCTTTGTCGTCAGGACCTTAAGTCTCGTTCAAAAACCAAAGTCTTCATTTAGGAATTACAGAGATACATTGAACACCCCCCCCCGTCGTAATTCACTCTTAAAGTGGGCTACGTGAATAAATGTATCAAAAAATAGTTTCGATTTCGCTTTAGTTGAAGTGAAATATTTCAAGTATAATAAGGTATCTAATGCTGTAATTCACTCTTAGTTTGTGATTCTATGACGAACTCCTTAAAGTATTGCTCATTCTTTTTGGTAAAGAATGAGCTCTTCAGGCAATTACAAACCAACTTCTTTGGATATTAACTTATCTGAACTAGTTGATAAGTGTACAGATGAGAGAGTACCCAAATGCGAGGCACTTAAGCAAGCGCTTTCTCAAATGCCTATTAAATTGTCGGATATGGGATTTAACTGGTTAAAACCTGGCCCTCTTGAGATCGATGATGTTGTACAGTCTCTTGATCCTGGTGTAAGGATAGCTTGTATGTTTTTCCTCAAGTGGTTAGAAGCTAGACAAAATGTTTTCAAGTCTTATATGTTTGGTGCCGTCACGGTATTGGAGGGTGGCATAGTGAATCTAATATACATCATCCAAAGAGAAAGTGAAACCAATTCCCCAAGCTTTATGCCCCCCAGAAAGTTTGCACAATTACCTTTTGATTATGATTCTGTAAGTGAACTATATCTTGATGAAAGTATGATATCCTCTCCTAAAGATCTCGACTACATCGCAACTGTTATTGAGAAGTGTAAAAGATGTAAAGGCGTTTTTATGCGAGAGTGTTACATTGGCGACAGAACTGGTCAAGATGGAGAAGAACTTGCGAATGCTCTATTTAGAATCTTAGATATTGAACACCTTGTTCTATTAAACATCACAGGCAATAGAGTCGTATCTGGCGCTTACAAATCCACATTTTTTAGTAAACTGACGCTACCTCAAATCAACAAACTCGTGTTTTTAGAAAATCTCGAAGGTGTGATGTGGGAAGTACTCTTCGATGATAACCCGATGATTCAAGATGCTGTACAGCATGTAAAGTATACTCATCATCTATACAAGTAAAGAAATTAGGGATCTCACCAACTTTAGGTGAGATCAAATGTTTATTTGAAAAAGTTGTGATATGACGTAACTTCGGGATCGGAAAGCATCTCCAAAAGAGCGCTAGCGTAATCGCGGATTTCTTTTTGTGCTACTTTAGCAAGACGCAAGTGCAACAATCTCTTATACGCAGCGATAGTTCCGGTTTCAATAAATTCCGTATACATATTCTGAGGGAATACGATACGTGCTTGTTCGGCGCATACTCCTTTTTCACGCATGTCTTGGTATAGCTTGATACTCTGTAAAACGTGTTGATGTACGTCAGTGTCTACATCTAAAAAATGAGATAACGATAACGTATCCGACGAAGATCCCTGTTTTACGTTCACGTCTTGAAGACGGTAATCATCAGGAGTGAAAAACTCGGGAATATCTCTTACGTAACGTCTAGAAACGGAACTGCGGATAAACCCTTGAGTATGCTTAAACCATTGTCTCTCCACAAAGATGGGCATCTTAATGCGAAGAGAGATCGTAGCGATAGACTCTGCGGTCTTCATATTTTGAGTATGCTGTTCAAAATCGCAGGTAATACGACGACACCTCTTCAGAGTATCGTGATGCAACATGGATGGAAACAAACAACGTCGCGCTTTTGAAAATGCTAAGAGAGTGTAAGGCATATCCGCCATCATATGATAGATTGGATCCGTTTCGTGGCGGAATGGATGAGGATGATTAGGAGATCCACCTCTTACAGCGGCATCCAAACAGGTAGCGATATACGCATAAGCGGAACCTCGTTCGATGAAGCGTACGTTGCTACCTTCTAGAGGGAAAATGTGACGATCGAACTGGTAATCTTTCGTATGGTTAGCATACAAAATAAACTCATCTTTGGGAAGATGACGCATGAAAACATAAGACGGATGGGCGAAAGGTGTCCAGTGATTTTCCCTCGCAAGAAAATCGAGAAGTGCTTCATCGGATCCTTTAGGTTTATCTTTGATCGTCGTGAAATTGGTAGAAGTACGATTGAAAGAAACTCTCGCTGCATTCACGACAGCAAGATCGTTAGTTTCACCAGAAAGTATCTCGATCAAAGACTCTTTATCACCAAGGGGATGGCGAAGATTTGGCGCATTCGAATAATAAGCACATATACTTCGATTTACAAGCGCAGACGGTAGGACTCGTAACATTTTATCGGAAACTCTGTTGTAATATAATGTAACATCCCATTTTTAGACATGTTACATTTTTTTAGTTTTTTATCTTTGCATTTTTTTTGGAACTCATTGTGATTTCTTGAAAAGTCTTGGATGGTAAAATTGTAGGTAATGGTTACAAAAGTCGCAGTCGTATTCTGAGTGCACATATGCGCGATGGTATTTTTCCGGGATTTCAACATTTTTATACGAAATAACTGGCGTTGATACATTAAGCGAACTTGTTTTTGGAATTTTATCAGGAGTAGACTGCGTAATGCGGCTGATACTGGCATACTTACGAAGTCCAATATTTTTCTTAGATACGTCGCGTAAACTGATAGTTTTAGGAATTGCGTTGATTGTGAAATGGTGAACTCTCTTATCAGGTATAGATTGAGGAATTCGGCTTACACTCTTTGGTCTTTTTACACTGTCACGAGACTTTGATACGTCACGTAAACTAGTTGTTTTAGGGATCTTATTAGGTGTAAAGTGGTGCACTCTCTTATCAGGTATAGATTGCTGAATTTTACTTACACTTTTACTTCTTTTTACACTGTCACGCTTTTGTGATACGTCACGTAAACTAGTTGTTTTAGGAATTGCGTTGATTGTGAAATGGTGAACTCTCTTATCGGGTATAGATTGAGGAATTCTACTTATGCTACGATGTTTAACTACTGGTTTTTGTGATACGTTACGTAAACTGATAGTTTTAGGGATCTTATTAGGAGTAAAGTGATGTACTCTCTTATCAGGTATAGACTGCTGAATTCTACCCACGCTATGCTGTTTACCAACAGGTTTAGGCTTAACGAATGTCAAGCTCACAGTTTTAGGGATCTTATTAGGTGTAAAGTGATGCACTCTCCTGGGCTTGGCTTTCGGTTGCACTTTTTTCTTTAGGTTTATAGATACGTCGTGTTCTATAATGAGATCTTTGAGTGTCTGAAGTGTATAATTTTCTGGAGGTACTATACCGGCATTTTTTAGAACAAGTAGGCCGTCTGCGATCCTCATATACTTCAAAAACCGATTACGAAGATTACGACTTATTTTGGAGTAATCAGGCATTAGCGTACGGTGTAACATCCCCAAATCCATCTGATTTAACCCCTTATAGCCGTGGACTCTCAACATTTCTTTCGCCTCGTTAAATTTAAGAGACCTTACAACTCTGGCTACCTTCTGTTCAAGACCTTCTCCCCGAATATCTATAGGTAATCCTTTTTGATGAAGGATCGAGTTAAGCTGATTTGTAAGATACATCCCTACATTGAATTGGCCTGGTGCCAAATAAGGGTCTGCATAAAAAATAAACCCTCCTACGTTAACTTTTTGAGAGAACGACATTTCTTTATTACACTTGTCCCAGAAAATTACGAGTAATATATCTGAAAGTAACACTATGATTTGAAGCAGACCTTGCAACAATTCAAGTACCAGTCAAAGAATCGCGTTCCTTTTAGGCAACAGAATGGGCATCCGCACGATTCGATGCAACATAAGCCGCACAACACGCCGTCCAAAGCACTACATTTCTCTTTGCATGTACAATCTCCATAACAACAGCAATCGAATAGTTTACCACAATCGCTGCACCAATCCCTACATTCACCATGAGACATTATATAGCTAGCAATGCATATCATCCATCCTTATGTTTCCATATATTTCAGTTTTTACACTTTCTTCAGGTTTTTTATTGTTCTGAATGTTAATGAGATACGTCGTTTCCTTGGTATCTTAACACCGTCAATCTTATCGCTTTTCCTTGCTGGAATAGAATGCGTCCACTGATATCGAGCATCGTTTTGTAACACTACAGCCATCCGTTCTTTGAAATGTAAATCTACTTTCGTTTTACATTTCCCAAAAGTTATGGTGCAGTCTCCGCATAAAGCGATTGACGTTATAGTATCTCCAAAGATAACAGGTTGGTCAATGTGTGCCGCGATACCTTGGCCAGGTAGATATTCGTTTACGATCAGTTGATCAGGAATTTGCGGAAATATTTTCATTTCAACAAGCTTGGTACACAACCCCATCATTACCCCCGGTATAGGCTTTGCAACTTTCATCCCCGTAGAACGCGTTTTATAATCGTATTCATAACCATAGTGCTGCGTACGCCTCTTAAGTGCGTTTTCTCCACTTAACCATTCTTTCTCATCAATGAAATCGATAATACGCAGTGCATCTTCTTCAGATATAAATTCGCTATACGTCGAAAGTCCTATTATATCAGAAACACTAGAAGCCATGTCATAATCGTAACCTTAACAGCGGATTGTACGATAACACGGATAGGTGCCTCAAAAATAGTTCGAATTTCGCTTTAGTAGTGGTGAAATACTAGAAGTATAATAAGGCGTCTAATGCTGTAAGTCTCTGTAAGTAACCTACAATCTAACAAATTTTAAATTTTCGTTTAATGGAATGAGTACGCAGTAAATTAAGCGCTTCTTATTTCGATCACGTATTATAAAATTCGACGATGGCAAGTTATGTTCCGAGTGCAAAGAGAAGTGAGATTAAGGGACGTAATTTCTGGGGGCCGCCAAATTGGGAGCTCATTCATTCTCTAGCGGACAAGTATACACCAGATAAGAAGGAGATCTTTCTGAGGTTCTTGATTCTACTCACTCTTATACTTCCGTGTTTGATGTGTAGAAAGAACTTGATCAAAAAGTTGAAAAGTCTACCACCATCCCAATATATGGAATCGGCAAAGCACCTGTTATACTACACGTACGTCATTCATGATATGGCGAATAAGCACATCTCCAAATTTCATCCTGCCAATCCTAAAGTTTCTCCTCCTTATTCTGATGTAGTAAGACGTTATCAGAACCAAAGTACCGAAACATTGGATAATATTGTTTGGCACGTTATTCACATTTACGCTACGACACTCAAATACGATTCCGGAGAAAAATATGCAGAAATGGTAGAGACAATCGCTTTACTTATTCCTGATCTTCATATGGGAAATCTTATTATTGAATTTTTGAAAGCGTACCCTATCGATCCTTATCTTCGTAACAATAATGACGCATTCATCTACTCTTACATGTTACACGATTACGTAGCGAAAAAGAAGGGAGATAAGATCCAATCCTACGAGGTGACCAAGAACTTTTATTTCAATGCCTTAGGCGAAGAATGCGGTGACTGTAAGATCACAAAATAAGAAGTTAAAATAAAAGTTCCAGTAAAGAAGATTCTCAAAGATTGTATACGTATCATTTACGTATACAAAAATAAAGCTCTCCTTATCCCAAACTTGTATACGAGTTTTTCGTATGAAGATCTTTTTAGTAGTCGGATAACTTGAAAAAATACTTGTCGAAATTTTCAGCGGAAGTCTGAATAGCAACCGTCACTCGTTGATTCTTGATATCGAACGTAGGTTTCGTAATACGTAAAATATCACTGCCCTTACTTTTGATCCAATAATACAACTTTTCTGAAGACGCATTCATTACAGCAAACTCGAATTCATATCTTGCAACCCTTCCGTCTTCGACTTTGAAAAACACATCCAATCCTTCCAAATCCCCAATGATAGCGTAACAACCGCAAGGGCTAAGGTAAACTTCCTTGAAAAGATACAGATCTAATAGATAGTTTTTCAGAATAGACTTTTCGTCATAAATTTCAGTGAGAGAAACATCGCACGTACTATATTCGAACGCAACACCTTCTTCCAAGTAAAATATTATCATCCTAACTTTTGGGCGTTCTACGTTTTCAATGTCTCTCGTTATATACCAGACTCTACACGATTTACCATGCGGATCCGTATACGTTACACAATCTGAAGGACACTTATAATCGTATCTTGCGCTACGGAGTTCCAACATCGCATAACCAATTATGTTCCCATTTTTATGGTAAAAACGAAGATCATGATGACGACTTCCTATCTGTTGAAACTCAAAACGGTTAACAGAGTGTTCTCCGCTAGTTCCCTCATAGAACACAAATGAAGATGACATTTGAAATTTGCGTCATTTTAGATATGTAATATCTTAATTTCATGATTTTTCACGAAAATTAGAGTATAACTCGGGCTGTAAATTACACTTTACGCTTTCGTGTTTCCTTAGCGTGTAGCACTCCTTACATACCTTCCACTTTAATACGTGTTTACCATCAAAAGATAGAATAAGGTTATAGGAACAATTCAAACATATTGGTTTGTTACATGAAGCACAGATCTTCTTCGCAAAGTAGAGAGAACATCGATGACAGACTACACGATTATATTGCGACATCTATATTTATCGTATATACCATAGAATATATACGATACACTCTTATTTTATGTGCACGTAGATATGTCGCACATGACATTCCCTCGACTACATATATTACCGGTTTTGGAACACGTCATTGAACTTGGTGTATCCGTACTTCCGCATGCGGGATATTTCCAATCCATGAAGGCGTAATAGTTTTTCCCTGCGACGGTCTTCGTTAATTCGATGACTCCTACAATCTCATCTTTTACGTCATCGGCGGGTTTTGTCATGACACCAGGAGGATTTGTATAGCGATGTACGCTAGGAACAAAAGCAGTACCATTCGCATCAACAGGAAGTAAAGGTGAATAATCTAACGCTTCCATATCTATACCTAAAGTTGGCATATTCGCTTTGCACGTGCTATACCCGTTACCGATCGAGGAGTCGCATTTACCTACTCCTCCAGGACACGGTAAACAACATGATCCACTCATGACAGGTGATGCCGTCCAATCACTAAAATCACTGTATCCTCCTGTAAGCATATTCACATAACGAAAGCGATACCAAACTGGATTGTAAATGGGTTGTATCGAAGCTCCTTGTGTTTCAAATGACAACAATACTAAACTCTTTCCTTTGGGTGACGTGATGGTAGGATCGAATTTCGTTTCCTTCATCGTAGCACATGAGCTATCTGACCACATCTGATTCGGATCGCACGCTTTTCCGGGGGTAGGTTCCGGCATCTTATATAATTTCACAATTTTAAAGATACACCATACTATGAACCCTAGAATGCATACCACAAAGAAAGCTCGTAATGGTGACATCTTGGCATATATTTACGATAACGTCAAGATTTTAACATTGCACTCGCCACAACTTATGTAAGCTATATGTACCCATATGGGTACATATATTTTCTATACGCTAGTTTAGAAGATCCAGGCGAGGACTGCAACGATAAGAGGAAGAAGGAGGATAAACCATGACCAACCTGAATGACCGTTAAGGCAAAGTTGATACATGATGACACCCCAGAACGCGGCGACGAGGACGGTAAGGCCCATAACCTTCATTTTGTCCTTTTCGGCGACTTTAGAGCTCATACCGATGGCGACCATCTGCACAGCAACGAGTGCAAGATAGATGATGAGAGGGGTACACATACCCTTGGCGGCTTTGACTTCTTTAGCTGACATTTTATATAAAAATTTTAAATATGGAAAAAGATGTTCCGACTTTATAACTTATCCAGAAAATAAATCAAAAAAAATAGAGAGTTGCAAAAAAGTCATAAGTTGGAATGAAATAAATGCTTGATGTTAACACTGTAGAAGATGATGAGTTATTCTAGTGAAAAATCAAAATTATCGAGGAGGTTGGAAGTCTTATTGGTTCCTAAAGATGCCTATAACACAACGCCCTGTCATCGCTAAATACATACGCTCGTCTTCATCTTTAGGATCGAACTCTTCGAGGTATGGATATGGAAGTGTAGCCCCGGAAGTTGCATCTTCTGGAACTAACAATAATTCCACAAAGCCATATATAAAGCGTCGTGATGTCCCAAATTCGGGTGCTGCATCTTGCACATCTTCCGAATCTTACTATGGATGGAATTTCAAACCATATGAGCCCGCTGTTAAATGGAATGTGGATGTATCTTATTTAGACAATGCGCAACTTACAATCCAATTGCCGAGTAGTTCGATATATTGCGAATGTTTAAGAGGAATGAGTTCGAGTGGTATGTGTCCATGCAGCCTAGATTAGAAAGTTTTTGTAATCTGAGGATCTTCTCGAACTTACAGAGACTTACAGCATTAGATACCTTATTATACTTGAAGCATTTCACCTTCAATATGGTGAAATTGGAATTATTTTTGAGGCATTTGTTTGTGCAATCCACTGTTAATTGAAAATTATTTGGAAAGATTAAAATAAAAATAATCATGCCGAAGGTACAACGATCTACTGCTTGGCACGCAACTTTTGCGTCTATTTTTCTTATAGCAGCATTAGGCTTCATATTTGCTAATGCGTGGAATATGCTTGCAGCTACCATGTTGAAGAAGTACGAAAAGAAGGATGCGCAAGGTAATCCTATTCATCCCGTCAATCAAACTTTAGCGTACGCATTAGGAATTTCATTGTTATGCATAGTGGTCGTATGGTTTTACCATGAACATACAGCCGTCCGTCTTTAGAATGAGTAAACTCATCGCTTCGCGATGAGGAATTTCGTTGTTACATACTGCTTATTTTGTCTTTGGAATTTGAAGCTGAGTTTACTCATCGCGAAGCGATGAGGATTTTAGGT
>Ga0172372_10013496_pt1 | contig 10104 bp, 7 predicted proteins | sample LakKiv5m_2_FD_114544 | JGI IMG/M metagenome (GOLD analysis project Ga0172372, IMG submission 114544) | Freshwater microbial communities from Kabuno Bay, South-Kivu, Congo - kab_092012_9.5m | ecosystem: Environmental > Aquatic > Freshwater > Lake | place: Democratic Republic of the Congo... | reverse complement strand
TTCGCCCAGGCCTTCGGGTTCGTCATCGCTCTTCGGAACCGGGCACACCGAGGCAATTTGGTCGTCCCCGCGCAGCTGAATCAGGCGCACCCCCTGCGTGGCGCGTCCCATGACCCGCAATTCTTCAACAGCGGTTCGAATGGTAATGCCGGAGCGGTTGATGATCATCAAATCGTCCTCATCCGTGACGTTCAGGATGCTGATCAGGGCGCCGGTTTTCTCCGTGATGTTCAAGGTCTTCACCCCTTTGCCTCCTCGGTTGGTGATGCGGTAATCGTCCACCGGAGAACGCTTGCCGTACCCCCGCTCCGAGACCACGAGGATGTCCGATTTGACATCTTCGACGCACACCATCCCGATGACTTCATCCCCGGGTCCCCCCAACGTCACGCCCTTCACCCCCATCGCCGTGCGACCCACCGCGCGCGCCGTGGATTCATTGAAGCGAATGGCTTTGCCCGAACGCAGGCCGATGATGATTTCGTTCGAGCCGTTCGTCAGCTTCGCAGTGAGCAATTCATCCCCGTCGCGCACGGTGATGGCGTTGATGCCGTTTGCCCGTGGCCGTGAATAGGCTTCGAGCGTGGTCTTTTTGATGAGGCCCTGGCGCGTGGCCAACACCACAAAGTTGCCCTCGACGTACTCCCGATCGCGCAAGTCGCTCACCGGGATGTAGGTCAACAACTTGTCATCCGGCTCGATCTGAATGAGGTTCTGGATTGCACGGCCTTTGGACGTCTTCCCTCCTTCTGGGATTTCGTAAATGCGCATCCAAAAACACCGGCCTTTCGCCGTGAAAATCAGGAGGTAGTTGTGGTTTGTCGCCGGGAAAATGTGCTCCACGAAATCTTCATCCCGTGTTGCCACTCCTTTTGACCCGACTCCGCCCCGGCCTTGGGAACGGTAATCTGCCAAACGCGTGCGCTTGATGTATCCGGCGTGTGAAATGCTGACCACGACTTGCTCATCCGCAATGAGGTCCTCCATGCTCATGTCGGCGCTGCTGTACTCGATGGTGCTGCGCCGCTCATCGCCGAAACGTTCCTTCATCTCGAGCAATTCCTGCTCGATGATTTCCATGCGGCGCTCAATGCGGGCGAGGATGTCCTTCAAATCCGCGATGGTCCGCATCAACTCCTCGTATTCTGCCCGGAGTTTGTCCCGTTCAAGACCGGTCAACCGCTGCAACCGCATGTCGAGGATGGCACGCGCCTGGATTTCAGACAGGCCAAACTTCTCCATCAGGCCGTCCCGCGCCACATCGGGCGTCGCACTGGCCCGGATCAACGCAATGACCTCGTCAAGGTGGTCCAACGCGATGATCAGTCCTTCTAAGATGTGGGCACGCTCCTCCGCCTTGCGCAAATCAAACTGCGTCCGACGCGTCACCACCTCCAGGCGGTGCTCGACGAAGTAGCGGATGAGTTGCTTCAAATTCAGCAACTGCGGCCGGCCTGCAACCAAGGCGATGTTGTTGACGGAGAACGCCGACTGCAGCGCTGTGTACTTGTACAGCTTGTTCAAGACCACACTGGCCATGGCGTCGCGCTTGATCTCGTACACGATGCGCATGCCCTTGCGGTCGGATTCGTCCCGGATCTCCGAAATGCCCTCGATTTTTTTGTCGTTGACAAGTTCCGCCGTCTTGCGGATCATCTCCGCCTTATTGACTTGGTACGGAATCTCCTCTACGATGATCTGTTCCCGGCCCGAGCTCAGCTCTTCGATCCGCGCACGGCCCCGCACCACCACACGCCCGCGCCCGGTCATGAACGCCTCCCGCACCCCTTCCACCCCGTGGATGATGCCACCTGTGGGGAAATCCGGCGCCAACACATGGTCCATCAAGGCTTCGACCGTGATTTCCGGGTCACGGATGTACGCCACCGTACCGTTCACCACTTCCGTCAGGTTGTGGGGCGGCATGTTCGTGGCCATCCCGACGGCGATTCCACTGGCGCCGTTGATGAGCAGGTTCGGGAGTTTGGAAGGGAGCACAGACGGCTCTTCGAGGCTCTCGTCGAAGTTGGGTCGGAAGTCGACCGTTTCCTTTTCCAAATCCGCGAGCAACTCCTCCGCCGCCTTCCGCAGGCGCGCTTCCGTGTACCGCATGGCGGCAGGGTTGTCGCCGTCGACGGACCCGAAGTTGCCCTGACCGTCGACCAACGGGTAGCGGAGGGACCACTCCTGGGCCATCCGCACCATCGTGTCGTACACCGAACTGTCTCCGTGGGGGTGGTACTTACCGAGTACCTCCCCGACGATCCTCGCCGATTTCTTGTACGGACGATTCGAAAGCACGCCCAAATCGAGCATCCCATACAAGACGCGTCGGTGCACGGGCTTCAACCCGTCACGCACATCCGGAAGCGCCCGGGACACAATGACCGACATCGAGTAATCGATGTAGGCCGACTTCATTTCGTCCGCAATGTTGATCGGAACAATCTTCTCGCCTTCTGCCATCTTGTCAGGGTTGTTGCCGGCCGCACCGGCGCTATAAGACCCCCGAAAATACTTCGAGTTTGCGCAGCCGGCAGCCCCTCTGCCCGCATATTCTCAACAAATCGCCCCCACCGGCTGTGGATAAACCTGAGGACTGGCCGAAACTTTGCAGAAGCAGGTCCGTAACTTGGGGGAACTTTTCAAACCATGGATGCAAAATTCTCTGCCCGCGTAAAAGACGTGATCACGTACAGCCGGGAAGAAGCGCTCCGTTTGGGGCACAATTACATCGGGGTCGAACACTTGCTGCTCGGCATCATCCGTGAGGGTGAAGGCATGGCGGTGCGCATCCTGGAAGGACTCAACGTCGACCTGCAAAAGTTGCGCAAGGTGGTGGAAGGAAGCATCCGTCCGGCCGCGGGCAAGGCCGTCGGCGCAGGCAACATTCCGCTGGTGAAGCAGGCGGAGAAAATCTTGAAAATCACGTATTTGGAGGCCAAAATCTTCAAATCAGCGGTCATCGGCACGGAACACCTGTTGCTCAGCATCCTGAAGGACGAGGACAACGTGGCGACGAAGTCCCTGAACGGATTCAACATCGATTACGAAGTGGCGAAAGAAGAACTGGAGAGCATCCTGGCCGAAGAAGGCCACCGGGACATCACGAATTCGCCGCGGGCGGAAGGGCCGAGTTCCGCAGACGATGATGGGGATTCCATGGGCTCCATCGGCGGCTCGAGTTCGCGGAAGGTGGACCCGAAAAGCAAGACCCCGGTGCTCGACAACTTCGGGCGCGACTTGACGAAAATGGCCGAGGAAGGCCGGCTCGACGCCATCGTGGGCCGGCAAAAGGAAATCGAGCGGGTGTCCCAAATTTTGTCCCGCCGCAAGAAAAACAACCCCATCCTCATCGGGGAGCCCGGTGTGGGGAAAAGCGCCATCGCCGAAGGTTTGGCCTTGCGCATCGTCGAGAAGAAAGTCAGCCGGGTGCTGTTCAACAAGCGGATTGTGACCCTGGACGTGGCCTCCCTCGTCGCAGGCACGAAGTACCGCGGGCAGTTTGAAGAGCGCATGAAAGCGGTGATGAATGAGTTGGAAAAGTCTCCAGACGTCATCCTGTTCATCGATGAAATCCACACCATTGTAGGCGCCGGCGGCGCAAGCGGTTCCCTCGATGCGTCGAACATGTTCAAGCCGGCCCTCGCGCGCGGCGAAATTCAATGCATCGGAGCCACCACGCTCGATGAGTACCGCCAGCACATTGAAAAGGACGGTGCCCTCGAGCGGCGGTTTCAAAAAGTCCTGGTCGAACCCACGACGGTGGAGGAAACGCTTCAAATTTTGGGCAACATCAAGGACAAATACGAAGAACACCACAGCGTTACGTACACGCCCGAAGCCCTCGAAGCGTGTGTCAAGCTGACCGCCCGCTACATCACCGACCGCCACCTCCCGGACAAAGCCATCGATGCGCTGGATGAAGTGGGCAGCCGCGTGCACTTGAACAACATCCAAGTGCCCGAAGAAATCCTGAAAATCGAGGCCGACATCGAATCCATCAAGGACGAGAAGGTGAAGGTGGTACGCAGCCAGCGCTACGAAGAAGCGGCCAAACTCCGTGACAAAGAGCGCACGCTGAACGAGCAACTGGACGCAGCGAAGGCGAAATGGGAGGAAGACAGCCGCAACCACCGGGTCACGGTGACCGAGGAGCATGTGGGGGACGTGGTGGCCATGATGACGGGCATTCCTGTCCAGCGCATCGCTGAGAAAGAATCCGGCAAGCTCGCGCGGATGGAGCTCGATTTGCAAGGCAAGGTCATCGGTCAAGAAGATGCCATCGTGCGTGTCGCACGTGCCATCAAGCGGAACCGCGCCGGGCTCAAAGACCCCAACAAGCCCATCGGGTCCTTTATTTTCCTGGGCCCGACGGGTGTCGGGAAGACTCAACTCGCAAAGATTCTCGCCCGGTTCATGTTCGATTCGGAGGATGCCCTCATTCGAATTGACATGTCGGAATACATGGAGAAGTTCGCCGTTTCGCGCCTCATCGGTGCGCCTCCGGGCTATGTAGGCTACGAGGAAGGCGGACAATTGACGGAAAAGGTGCGCCGGCGCCCCTACTCCATCATCCTGCTCGATGAAATCGAAAAGGCGCATCCGGATGTGTTCAACCTGCTGCTCCAAGCGCTGGACGACGGCCACATGACGGACAGCCTCGGTCGCCGCATCGATTTCCGGAACACGGTGATCATCATGACGTCGAACATCGGAGCGCGTCAGCTCTCGGAGTTTGGCACCGGCGTCGGCTTCGGAACGACAGCCCGCGCTGCGAACGAAGAAACCGATCGGAACAGCGTGATCCAAACCGCGTTGAAGCGGGCCTTTGCTCCGGAATTCCTCAACCGCATCGACGACGTGGTCATCTTCCAGTCATTGAAGCGCGAACACATCCACCAAATCATCGACCTCGAGCTCTACAAGTTGGTGGCGCGCATCGAAGATTTGGGCTACGGGATGGAAGTCACGCCGGCTGCGAAGGAGTTCCTCGTGAACAACGGCTACGACGAGAAGTTTGGCGCACGCCCCCTCAAGCGGGCCATCCAAAAGTACTTGGAGGATCCGATCGCCGAGGAGATCATCGCCGGCAAGGTGAAAGAAGGTGATTTGCTCCGTGCGGACCACGTGGAAGGGACCGATGCGCTCATCTTCACCCGCGATGAAGGCGGATTCGTCGGGAAGCCCCGCACGGCGGTGGTGGAACCGGATGTGAAGCCCACGGTGGTCAACCGCCCTTCAGGACGCGGCCGGTCGTCGTCCAAGTCCAGCGGACATGCCTGAGCTGTTCATTCGGTTGGCACGGCGTTGGGTGCTGAATCGTTACGCCCTGACGGCCCTTGCGGGGTTCGTTTGGATTGCGTTCGTCAGCGAAATCGACTTGTTCTACATCCTGCGGACGCAGCGTGAGCTGGCCGAATTGAAGGAACAGGTCGCGCACTACTCCGTGGAGATTCAGAACGTACGCGGTGAACTCCAAAACATCGAAGACCATCCGGTGCATTTGGAGCGCGTCGCACGCGAAACGTACTACATGGTGCGCCCGAACGAGGACCTTTTCCGCATCGTGCCTGCCTCCGGACAGACGGCGGCAGTTACCGCACCGTAAACGCCAAGGCGTAGAGCAAGCCGAACACCGCACCCCACAAGTGCGCGTCGTGCGCGATGCGCGTGGCACCTTGACGGCTGGCCCAGGATTCGTAGGCGAGGAATAAAATGCCTACCGCCCACGCGGGAAGGGGCAGGAACAGGAACAGCAGGAGTTCTGCGGTCGGGTTGAGCACGACGAACGCGAGCACCACGGCAGAAACGGTGCCGCTCGCACCGAGCGAACTGTACAGCGGATTGTTGCGGTGTTTGATCAGCGCGGGCACCGCTCCTGCCGCCACGCCTCCCAGGTACAACAGCGGAAAACCGGGAAGCTCGCGTTCAACGTGGGTTCCGAATTGGAACAGCATGAACATGTTCACCGCGAGGTGGCCCACATCGGCGTGCAGCCACGCGTGACTGAGCACGCGCCAAACCTCTGCCCCGCCCCGCATCCGCGCCGGCACCAGCATGCCGCGCTCGAACAGCACCGGATACCGAAACGCCGCAATCGAAACCGCAACGGTGCTGAGTAAAATCCCCCACGTTGCCATCAGCTGCTGTGGTCTGCAAGGATGCGCCAGCCCTTCCACGTCCTGCGCCATACAAGGCTGAAATGCCCGCTCACATCTTCCGCAGCGCCCGTCCGGGTGAGCTTCCACGTTCCGATGTAGAGCCCGTGGCGCAGGCCCAGCCGCTTCCACCGCAGGCCTCCAAACGTGAGTTGTCCCATGGCCGCAGCATCGGGATACGAGGCCCGGTACCGCGCAAGGGTCTCCTCAAATCCGCTGGTCAGTCCCCGCGACCCGACGAACCACAAGTCCGGTCGATTTGCATAGCCTTCCGCCATAAATGCGGCCACATCGGCCCGGTTCCACGCAGCTTCCTGGGCCTCAAGCACGCGAACCACCCCGCGTGGCTGGGCGATGCACGCCAGCGGGAGGCTGAGCAGTGCAAACAGCACCGACTTAGACATTGAACCGGAAATGCATGATGTCGCCGTCGCGGACCACGTATTCCTTGCCCTCCACCGCCAACTTGCCGGCTTCTTTGACGGCCGCTTCCGAACCGAAGTGAATGAAGTCCTCGAAGGCAATGACTTCCGCGCGGATGAAGCCTTTTTGGAAATCCGAATGGATCACGCCAGCCGCTTCAGGCGCGGTCGAACCTTTGCGCACCGTCCACGCCCGCACCTCCTTCACCCCTGCCGTGAAATAGGTGAAGAGCTGCAGCAGTTCATAGGCTTTGCGAATCAAAACCGCCACACCCGGCTCCGCTAACCCGAGGTCCGCCAGGAACATGGCGCGTTCCTCCGGATCCTCCAACTCCGCAATCTCCGCTTCGATGGCCGCTCCGATGACCAGGACCGAGGCCCCTTCAGTGGCGGCAAGCTCGCGCACGCGGTCCACATGCGCATTCCCCGTGGCCACGGCGGTCTCCTCCACGTTGCAGACGTACATCACCGGTTTGGCTGTCAGGAGCTGCAGCTCCTTGAGGATGGGCCGCTCCGTCTCCTCGAGTTCCACCGCCCGAGCGCTGATTCCGCGTTCCAACGTTTCGCGGATGCGGTCGTACACCGCTGCGGTACGCGCCGCTTCTTTGTCTCCGGTCGCAGCCGCCTTGCGAATCTTCGCCGCGCGGGCTTCTACCGTTTCGAGGTCCTTTAGCTGCAGCTCCATGTCGATGACCTCCTTGTCCCGAATGGGGTCCACGCTGCCGTCCACATGGACCACGTTCCCGTCTTCAAAACACCGCAGCACATGCAGAATGGCGTCGGTTTCGCGGATGTTCGCGAGGAATTTGTTGCCGAGCCCCTCCCCTTTGCTCGCCCCTTTGACCAGGCCGGCGATGTCCACGATTTCAACGGTGGTAGGGACCACCTGTTGGGGGTTGACGAGGGCCGAGAGGGCGTTGAGGCGCGGGTCGGGCACGGTGATCACGCCGATGTTGGGTTCGATGGTGCAGAACGGGAAGTTTGCACTTTGGGCCTTTGCGTTCGAGAGGCAATTGAACAGGGTGGACTTGCCGACGTTCGGAAGTCCTACGATGCCGCATTTGAGGGCCATGGCGTGTGGTTGAGGCCGCGAAGGTACGATTGTCAACACGCTGTCCACAGGCTGCGGAAGTCCCGGCGCGAGCGAATAGCTTTGCAGCACATTTCCCGCTTCATGGCTACGCACGACCTGCCCGCACTTGCTTCCCAAATCCGACGCGACATCGTGCGGATGGTACATGGCGCCGCTTCCGGACATCCCGGGGGCTCGCTGGGGTGTACGGAATTGCTCACGCTGCTGTATTTCGAAGAAATGCAGTGCGTTCCGGAGCCTTTTTCCATGGACGGCCTCGGCGAGGACCTCTTTTTCTTGTCGAACGGCCACATCTCTCCGGTGTGGTACAGCGTGCTTGCACGAAAGGGCTATTTCCCTGTCGCTGAGCTGGCTACATTCCGGAAAATCCACTCGCGGCTGCAAGGACATCCGGCGACGGAAGAGGGGTTGCCCGGCGTTCGCGTGGCCTCCGGATCCTTGGGTCAGGGATTGAGCGTGGCGCTCGGGGCTGCGCTGGCCAAACGCCTTGCAGGCGATGCCCACACCGTCTTTTCCCTGCACGGAGACGGTGAATTGCAGGAGGGCCAAATTTGGGAAGCAGCCATGTACGCGGCCCACAACCGCATCGACTCCATCATCAGCTTCGTGGATTGCAACGGCCAACAAATCGACGGCCCGGTTGACGACATTCTCGCCCTCGGGGACCTTGCGGCGAAGTGGTCCGCCTTCGGCTGGCACGTGCTGACCGCCGATGGGCACGATTTCGAGGACTTGCGCCGGGCCATTCGCGCCGGCCGGGCCCGCCGAGGATCGGGGCAACCGACGGTGGTCCTGATGCGCACCGCCATGGGGAAAGGCGTCGACTTCATGGAGGGAAGCCACCACTGGCATGGCATTGCGCCCGACGATTCCCAACTGGCCCGCGCCCTCGCTCAACTTCCAGAAACCCTCGGTGATTACTGACCCATGTTCGACTCCCGCTACCTCCTGACGACCGAGCCCACGGATTCAAAAGACACCCGCAGCGGCTTCGGCACCGGCTTGCTCGAGGCCGGCCGAAACGATGACCGCGTGGTCGCCTTGTGCGCGGACCTGACGGGTTCCCTGAAGATGGACGCCTTTCGCGACGCGTTTCCGGACCGCTTTTTCCAAACCGGAATCGCCGAAGCAAACATGATGGGCCTCGCCGCAGGCCTGACCATCGGGGGCCGCATCCCGTTCACGGGGACGTTTGCGAATTTTTCGACGGGAAGGGTCTACGACCAAATCCGGCAATCCATCGCCTATTCGGGGAAAAACGTCAAAATCGCAGCCTCCCATGCGGGGGTAACGCTCGGCGAGGACGGAGCGACGCACCAAATCCTCGAAGACATGGGCATGATGGCCATGCTTCCCGGCATGACCGTCCTTTCACCGGCCGATTTCAACCAAACGCACACCGCGACGGTGGCCGCCGCGCAGCATGTCGGTCCGGTGTACCTCCGGTTTGGGCGACCGAAAGTCCCGGTGTTTCTGCGCCCCGATGCCCCCTTCGAAATCGGCAAAGCCCAACACCTCGCGCACGGAAACGATGTAACCGTCGTGGCCACGGGACATTTGGTGTGGGAGGCTGTAAAAGCCACCCGCGCGTTGGCCGAACGGGGGTTGCGTGTGGACCTGTTGAACATCCACACCATCAAACCGTTGGATGTGGCCGCCATCGTGGAATCCGCAGGGCGGACCGGCGCCGTGGTGGTCGCTGAAGAACACCAGCGCATCGGCGGACTCGGGGCCCTCGTGGCCCAAGCCTGTGCCCAACACGCCCCCAGCCGCGTCGAATTTGTGGCGGTGAATGACCGGTTTGGGCAAAGCGGAACTCCTGCCCAGCTCCTCGATGCCTACGGCCTGAACGCCGAAGCCATCGTGCGTGCTGCGGAACGGGTCCACGTCGCAACGACCTAAGCGCGCTCCGCCTTCAGCCGGCTTCGGACAGCACGCCGTCCAACTCCGCGAGCGCAGCGTACAACTCCGCCTTCAGCGCATCAGAAACGGGGGTGTAGGGAAGCCGGACATGCTGCTTTGCCCGGCCCAACTGGTGTAAAATGGCCTTGATCACCGGGGCCGTTCCCTCCCGCTGCTCCCGCCACATCAAGGGAGCGAGTTCGTGGTGGGCGTTGCGCGCCTCTTCCATCGCACCGAATGCCGCGTGGGCAAGCAACCGAGAGACGGTTTCCGGAAACACGTTTGAAATGGCCGATGCCACCCCATCCGCTCCGAGGGCGAGCAAGGGCCAAGCCAGTGCATCGGTGCCACAAATCAACCGAAAGTCGGGTCTTCTGCGTCGAAACAACTCCCCCATGGCCGCCACTTCCCCTGAAGCTTCGATCAAGCCCACGAACCGCTGATCCGTCGCCAACTCAAGTGCCGTGTCCACGGACATCCCCCCTTGATCGGGCCGAGCGGCATTGACCATCAGCACCGGAAGGGG
>Ga0172372_10013495_pt1 | contig 10104 bp, 9 predicted proteins | sample LakKiv5m_2_FD_114544 | JGI IMG/M metagenome (GOLD analysis project Ga0172372, IMG submission 114544) | Freshwater microbial communities from Kabuno Bay, South-Kivu, Congo - kab_092012_9.5m | ecosystem: Environmental > Aquatic > Freshwater > Lake | place: Democratic Republic of the Congo... | reverse complement strand
TCCGCGTCACATGATGACTCACGATTAAGCCTGTAAACATGGCGCTGCAATAAGCGAGCCCGGTAAACCACCCGATCCGCTCGGCAGGCAGCCCGAGCGAGGATGCGGCAATCGGTGCGAGCACCGCAGGCGCATTGAGTGCCACGGTGGTGGCAACTTGGGCTGCGAGGGTAACCGCTAGGGCGAGGAAAGCTTGATTCATAGGCGATTGTCGCTGCCAAACGCTGGCATGCCCAGCCGCCGTGGTCCGCAATATGCGGTGCTTGCTGGCAAACTCTGCTTCCTATGTTTAAGCCATCAGACCATTTGCGAATTCTTGCAGGGCCGTTTGCCATCGAGCAGATGCGTCGCCAAGGCTTGCAAGCTGAGCAAATCATTGCGATTGCAGGTGCAGCTGGGGGACCGAAAGGACTTATTCTTGGTCCGCTTGATCAGTTCATTTTTGGTCATTGGCTCAAGGCTTCCGAGCAGCCGATCGACTTAATCGGCGCATCGATCGGCTGCTGGCGACTCGCTGCTGCCTGTGCGCCTGATCCCGAGGATAAGCTAAAGGCCTTTAGCAAGGCCTACATAGAACAGGACTACCGGATACCTGAAGGGCAGCGCCGTCCTTCGCCAACAGCGGTCAGCGCCTCTTTTGCAGACGGTTTGTCGCAGTTTTTCGGCGGACTAGCGAAGCAAGTGCTCGAGCATGGCCGCTATCGTCTTCATGTCGTCACCTCGCGGGGTAGTCAGGCGCTTGCCAGGGCGGCCGTTGGCAGCTCATTTGATCTGAGCTTGGCCTTCGCAAGAGCCTGGCTTGCCAACGCACAATCGCGCCATGCGCTTGGCGCTTATCTTGAGCGCATTGTGTTTTCTTCCTCAGGCGCTTGTTTGCGCCATCAGCTGGGCCAAGCCAGTGTTAAAACGGATGCTGCACTTTTTCTTCATGATTTCCCGGCACGACAAGTTTGTCTTGACGAAGCCAATTGGCTCGCTGCGCTACAGGCATCTTGTTCGATACCGATGGTGCTTGATCCGGTGTGGGATTTGCAGGGTGCACCACAGGGCCCCTACTGGGACGGTGGACTCACCGATTATCATTTGCGCTTGAATTACACCGCGCTTAAACCAGGTTTGGTGCTCTACCCGCACTTTGTTGACAAGCTGATTCCGGGCTGGCTCGATAAGCCATGGTTTTGGCGGCATCGGACCAGCGCAGCCTTGGATAATCTCGTGCTCCTTTGTCCGGGCAGGGCATGGCTTGCAGGCTTACCAGACGGTCGACTGCCTGACCGGCATGATTTTGTGCGCTTTGCCCACGACCCGGTTGCGCGAATGCGTCGTTGGCGTGTGGTGCTTGAGCAAGCGCAGTCCCTGGCTCGGGCCTTTGAGTGTTTTACCCGTGATCCGGCTTGTATAGCGGTCGAACCACTTTGAGATGGAACATCATCAGCAATGAGCATATGGCACAGCCCCCCAGATATCGAGTTTTTCCAGCGCATCCACGAGAACACCGCCGTAGCCCAACTCGGCATTGAATTCACGGAGGCGGGTGATGACTTTCTCGTTGCGCGTATGCCGCATGATGAGCGTACGCGTCAGCCCTATGGTTTGATTCATGGGGGTGCCAATGTACTGCTCGCTGAGACTGTTGGCAGTGCGGCTGCCTCGCAAGTGGCTGATAGAAACCGTTTTCGATGCGTCGGACTGGAAATCAACGCCAATCATTTACGCGCCGTACGCAGTGGCTGGGTGCGTGCGGTCGCTCGCCCTTTACACTTGGGCCGAACAACCCAGGTCTGGGATATCAGAATTTTTGATGATCAGGCGCGTTTGAGCTGTGTTTGTCGATTTACGGTTGCGGTTGTCCCGGCCGATGTGATCGAGCGCCCAAGCGCCATCAGCAGGGATTAGAACGCTAGCTTGTTTGGCCCGACGCGAACGAACCAAGATGCCCATCGTTGCGCCTCGCCGCCTTAGTTTGCACAGCGAGCGATTGTTGCTTGCACCGGGCGAACTCACCGACGCCATTGAAATTTATGAGCTGATGCTTAGCAACCATGCGTACTTTAGCTACTGGAATCCGGTGATTGATCGATCCAGCCTAAGTGCGGAATACGTTTTGCAACTGATTGAATCAGAGCGTCTTGCCTGGGAGCGCGGCGAAAGTCTGCGCTTTTGGATTCGATTGCGCCAAGCACCTTCAACACTGATCGGGTGGGTCAAGATTGATGCCTTAACCGGCGGCGCATTTCATTCTGGCCGGGTCGGTTACGCCATTGCGCAAGCCCATCATCGTCGGGGCTACATGAAAGAGGCTTTGGCAGCGGCCAAGCGCTGGGTGTTTGCACCGCAGGTGAATTTGCACCGGCTCCAAGCCTCGGTGCTACCCGAAAATTTAGCAAGCCTGAGCGTGCTGCGCGGTTGTGGTTTTGAAGATATCGGTTTGGCAAGCGCTTATCTCTGGGTGCGTGGTGCTTGGCGAGATCACTTCATTACCCAATGTATCAATACCGATTGGCGTCATGGCTGAGGAAAAGACCAGTCACGACGAAATCATCAGGTCAAAGCAAGCGCTTAAGACCGAGGAATTCGTCAAGCCCTGGCTGATTCGAGCCTACGCCCCTGAGGATTGCGAAAGCCTTGTGGCCTTATGGCAACAATGCGGCCTGACGCGGGCTTGGAATAATCCTTATCTCGATATTGAGCGTAAGCGAGCCAATCGACCCGAATGGTTGCGCATTGCAGAAGTGCAGCGAAGTGCGCAGCGTTGGGAGCTAATCGGTTCCATCATGATCGGCTATGAAGGCCATCGTGGTTGGGTTAATTATTTGGCCGTGCAGCCGCGCTGGCAGGGACGAGGTCTCGGAAGGGCGCTTATGGCAGAGGCTGAGAAACGCTTGCTCGCTGAGGGGTGTCCAAAACTTAGTCTTTTGGTGCGTTGTGACAATGAAGCAGTACGGGCCTTTTACCAGCGGCTCGGTTATGGTGTTGATCAAGCTATTGCGATGGGTAAACGCCTCATTCCCGACGACTGATCATCAATGTCCATGTAACATGACATGGATGAATGTGAGAAAAAATAGGCAATTTGAATTTTTCGCGCGAGGCTGAGCCATGAAGCATGTGTATCCCTTTGCCGCCCTGGTTGGGCAGGACGACATGAAACAGGCTCTTTTGATTGCCGCAATCGACCCCTTGATTGGCGGCGTCTTGGTTTTTGGCGATCGCGGTACCGGAAAATCGACCGCAGTTCGATCGCTGGCAGCACTCTTGCCCCCGATGCAAGCGGTGAAATCCTGTCCTTATCAATGCGATCCGAAAGATAGGGCAACAATCTGCCCGCATTGCAAGCGCTTGCGAAAACCCCAAGCGGTGACCGTGCCTGTGCCGGTGGTTGATTTGCCCTTGGGCGCCACCGAGGATCGAGTCTTAGGCGCACTTGACTTGCAAAAAGCCTTGCGCGAGGGCGTCAAGGCCTTCGAACCCGGTTTGCTCGCAAAAGCACATCGAGGCTTTTTGTACGTGGACGAGGTCAACCTGCTTGAAGATCATTTGGTTGACTTATTGCTTGACGTTGCCGCTTCGGGTGAAAACCTCATCGAACGCGAGGGGTTAAGTCTGCGACATCCAGCGCGCTTTGTTTTGGTAGGCAGTGGTAATCCAGAAGAAGGTGAGCTTAGGCCACAATTATTAGATCGTTTTGGTTTGTCTATCGATGTGAGAACGCCCAAGGATTTGGAAACACGACTTGAGGTCTTAAAGCGTCGTGATGCTTTTGATCAGGATCCCAGCGCCTTTTGCGACCACTATGAATCGCAACAACAAGCCCTAAAGGCCTTAATTGTGAGCGCGCGCGCCTCGCTCGCCTCGGTGGCGTTGCCCGATGAAGTCATGCGCTATATCGCTCAGTTGTGCATGAAACTAGGCACCGACGGTTTACGTGGCGAATTGGGTTTAATGCGCGCTGCGCGAGTTTTGACCGCGATGCGAGCGCAATCCGTGACGAGCATTCAAGAAGTGATCGATGTTGCGCCAAGCGTGTTAAGTCATCGGCTTAGGCGAGATCCGCTTGAAGAAAGTGCAAGCGCCAGTGTGATTGCCCGAGCGCTTCGCGATATGCCTTCGCCGTCAGCACAAGCACACTAGGCGCTTTTCACTGGTCAGCCTTCTTGTGAAGTCAGCGTGATCTCGAATCAGAACTACCGCGGATTAATCGCGTCACCACTTAGCCTTGCGGCAAATTTGCTCCTGGTCGATCCCGGTGGTTTAGGCGGTATGCATTGCAAAGCTCGAGTCTCACCATGGCGAACAGCATTCTTGCAGCAGTACTTAAGCCGTGCTGAGAGCATTGGTCCGGTGGTCGCGCTTGCATCGCATGCTGATGAACGCAGTCTTATCGGCGGGGTGGACTGGGCAGCGAGTCTTCGCCAGGGACTGGCTTGCTTTGAAGCGGGGGTCTTGGGCCGTGTCAACAAGGGCGTGCTGAAGGTCGGCATGGCTGATCGGCTTAATCTGACCATGGCAGGCCTCATCGCTCAAGCCATGGATCAAGGCGCTTTGCCCCCGACTCTTGGGCGCGATGACGCAGGATGTGCATCAGGATCCGATTTAAGCTTTGCCTGCTTGTTACTTGATGAGGCGCTTGATGAGGAAAATGCTGCGCCGGGGCTGTTATGTTGTCGTCTTGCATTTTGGATCAGTGAGGATAATTTATTAAACCAGCCGCTGAGCATGCTCAGAAGCGCCGACTTGTTACGCGCTCGCGGCTTTTTGAGGCGCTGCAGCATGCCGGGTTTTGCCTATACTGCCCTTAGCGAGGCAGCGCTTGCCTTTGGTGTTGATGACTTAAGAGCGGCGCAATTTGCACTGCGTGCTTTTCGAGCGCTGCTGGCACTAGCCCGTGCACTTGATCCGCAAGCCCGAGAGGCGCTTGATCATGAGGAGGCTTTGGGGGCTGTTGCAGCATTGGTTTTTGGCCCGCGTGCAACAAGGCTTCCTAACTCGGCTGAGGCAGCGCTTCATCAGGACCAAGGCAGCAAAGGCGAGCTGCCACCAGCAGATACAGGCGTGGATCAAAGGCAGGCCGCGCGCGATGATCAGCACCAGGGCCGGCTAAAGCCTGATGAGGCTAGAAAGCGAGAAGCGCTCGCGCCTGAACTCGATGGGGAGCAGCTTCAAGCTGCCACCCGAAGCCCCGCCCAAACCGCCACCCGAAGCGCAACAAACAGCGCCACAAATAGCGCCGAAGCAAGTGACGATCAGCCTGCGATTTCTTCTCAGGATGAATCTGCACAAGACGGCCCGCGAGGTGTTGAGCAGGTGCTGGCCCTTGCAGTTGCTGCAGCACAGGCACTCTTGCCGCCAGGGCTGCTGGCCTCGGGTGCTCTGGCAGCAGCGGCACTGTCCGGGTCGGTTTCTTCTGGACGATCGACAACCCGGTCAAAGGCGGGTTTACGCGGTCGCAGCCTTGGCGTGCGTGAAGGTTTGCCCGGACCGAGAACGCGCTTACATGTGCTTGCGACCATCCGGGCTGCTGTGCCCTGGCAAGGCTTGCGCGAGCGATCATCAAAAGACGCGCTTATGCGAATCGAGCGCTCGGATTTACGGATCCATCGCTATGAGCAGCGTGACCAGTTGACAACCGTCTTCGTCGTTGATGCTTCAGGTTCGGCAGCTTTGCATCGTCTTGCCGAAGTTAAAGGTGCTGTGGAGCTCTTGCTTGCCCAATGCTACGTGCGGCGTGATCAAGTGGCAGTGATTGCCTTTCGCTTGGACCAGGCTCAGCTCTTGCTGCCTGCAACCCGTTCGTTGACTCGGGCCAAGCGTCAACTTGCCGCACTGCCAGGTGGGGGGGGTACACCGCTTGCCAGCGCACTTGCCCTAACCACCAAGCTGATGCTTCAGTGGCGCAGACAAGGGCAGCGGATCCAGGCGATTGTCTTAAGTGATGGCAAGGCCAATATCGATCTTGAGGGTAAACCCGGTCGGCGAAAAGCGATGCTCGATGCGCAACACCAGGCCAGGCTGCTTGCACGACTCACCCACCGGGCATCTCGTCTTGTGTGGGTCGATACTGCGCCTAGGCCATCGAGCGACGCACAATCCATGGCGCAATTGATGGGGGCGAGCTACATGCTGCTACCTTATGCAAATGCTCAGGGCTTGGCTGCCCTGGCAAGCTAAATGGCGCAAAGTGGCTGGCAGTGGGAGCGTGAAGGTGCCGATTGGCCTTTACGTGCCTACAGCAGCTTCGTATCACTCGGGCATATACGCTGGCATGTTCAACGACTAGGGCCTTTGAGTGCTCATGCCCGGACCAATCCGCCTCGTCGTATCGTACTCTTACATGGAACGTTCTCGTCCACGCATAGTTTTCGCAAGCTTGCTCCACTGCTTGCTGAGGGCTATGAGCTGCTCATGCCCGACTTGCCCGGGCATGGCTGGACCCAAGGTGCTCGCGCCTCGGATATGGCCATGCCCAATATGGCAAGCCTGCTGGGGCAACTCATCGAATCGCTCGGTTTTTACCCTGCTGTCATTGTTGGCCATTCCGCTGGGGCTGCGCTAGCACTGCGTCTTGGCATGAACTCGGGCAAGCTGCTCGATTCGGTGATTAGTCTCAATGGCGCCTTATTGCCCTTGCCTGGACTTTGGGGCCAGGTTTTTGCGCCTGCGGCTCAACTGCTTGACCTTGTGCCAGGCCTGGCGCAACTTACAGCCTGGCGATCGCGTCATAGTGATTGGGTCGATCGCCTATTGGCAGGTACCGGATCAAACTTAAGCGCCGAAGACATTGCCTGGTATCGCCGTCTGGCAAGTGATCCCGGCCATGTCAAGGCGGTCATGGACATGATGGCGCGCTGGGATTTGGCAGGCTTTGCTCAGCGTTTGCCTGCGTTTCAGGGTCGAATCGATTTACTCGCTGCAAGTCGGGACGCCACGGTACCTGCCTCGGAAATCAAGCGCGTTGCCCTCTTATTGCCCCAGGCGCGCTGTCAGGTTTTGCGCGATCTGGGCCATTTGGCTCATGAAGAAGCACCGCAGACGGTTGCAGCATGGATTTTGGAGCGATTAAGTCGACATTAGACGTTTCAAAATGTCTAAAACACTTTACACTCGGGTATGGCCACTCATGTTTCTGCCCCAATGCTTCCAGAGCTTGCGACATCAAAGTCTGGTTCTGCGCCGCATGTTGTGGTGATAGGCTCGGGATTTGGCGGCTTGGCCGCAGCGATTCGTTTTCGCTGCAAAGGCTATCGGGTCACCGTACTTGAAAAGCTCGCTGAACCTGGTGGACGTGCTTTTGTCTTTCGACAAGACGGCTTCACCTTCGATGCAGGCCCCACAATTGTCACCGCGCCCTTCCTGCTCGAAGAGCTTTGGGCAATGTGCGGGCGCCGATTGAGCGACGATGTGACGTTAGTGCCGATGAATCCTTATTATCGGATCCGCTTTGCTGATGGTTCTCATTTTGATTACAGCGGCGACCCCCAAGCGATGCGTGAGGAAGTGGCTCGCTTTTGTCCCGCTGATGTTGCTGGCTATGAACGCTTTATGGAAAAGGCCGAGGCCTGCTATCGGCTTGGCTTTGAAGAGCTGGGCAGCATTGCATTTGAAAGCTTATGGGATTTGATGGCCGCAATTCCCAACATGGTGCGTATGCGAGCCTGGCGATCAATTTATGCCATGGTTTGTGAGCATTTAAGCGATCCAAAGCTACGTGTGGTCATGAGCTTTCATCCACTCTTAATCGGTGGAAATCCTTTATCGGTAACCAGTGCTTACAGTTTGATTGCTAGCCTTGAGCGCCGTTATGGCGTGCACTTTGCCATGGGCGGCACGGGTTCGCTGATTCGTGGGATGGTCAAGTTATTGGATCAATTAGGTGTGTCGGTGCATTGCGGCCAAGAGGTCAGCCGCATTCTTGTTTCGCAATCCCGAGCACAAGGTGTCGAGCTAAGCGACGGTCGAAAAATCCTCGGCGACTTAGTTGTTTCTAACGCCGATACGGCTGCGACCTATAAGCATTTAATTGCACCTGAGCATCGACCCCATTGGACCGATCGCCGCATTGATCGTGGCAAATATTCGATGAGTTTATTTGTTTGGTATTTCGGCACGAAGCGCCGCTATGAGGACGTACCCCATCACATGCTGATTCTTGGGCCACGCTATGAGGCTTTGCTGCGAGACATTTTTCATAAGCATCATTTAGCCAAGGACTTCAGTCTTTACCTTCATCGGCCAACGGCAACCGATCCGCAACTTGCCCCACCTGGTTGTGATAGTTTTTATGCTTTATCGCCAGTACCTCATCTGGATAGCGGGACCGATTGGGAAGGTCATGCCGAGAGCTATCGGCAGGCTGTTGAATCGGTTCTTGAACAAAGCGTGCTGCCAGGCTTAAGGCATGAGGTCATCAGCTCGAGAATTGTCACGCCGCTTTATTTTCAACGTGAACTTAACTCGCTTAAGGGCGCAGCTTTTGGATTAGAACCGATCCTTTTGCAGAGCGCCTGGTTCAGACCGCATAATCGTTCGGAAGACGTTAAAGACCTCTACTTTGTCGGTGCAGGTACCCACCCGGGAGCAGGAATCCCAGGTGTGCTGTCCTCGGCTAAAGCACTTGATTCAATCATCCCACAGGCCAGATCTTGGGCGCGCGCATGAGCATGGATCAAGATCTTCTCGACTGCCAGCGCCTGATGCGCGGGGGTTCAAAATCTTTTTTTGCGGCGTCTCGCGTTTTGCCCGAGCCGATCCGCCAATCGGCCATGGCGCTTTATGCCTTTTGTCGTATTGCCGACGATGCAGTTGATTTGCTCGCTGAGCGCAACAGGCATGTTGGCGACATGCAAACCGAAGCGCTCGAAAAGTTATACCGAAGACTCGATCGTATTTATCGACAACATCCGATCGATCATCCGGCAGATCGAGCATTTGCAAGGCTTGTGCAAAGCAAAGCGCTTCCTAAGTCATTACCCTTGCTGCTTTTGGAAGGCTTTGCATGGGATGCTCAGTCAAAGCGCTATGAAACCATTGAAGAACTTGAGGCCTACGCAGTTCGCGTCGCAGGAAGTGTCGGCGTGATGATGGCTTTCATCATGGGTGTGCGACATCCGATGGTTCTGGCAAGTGCCTGTGAGATGGGCATGGCAATGCAACTCACCAATATTGCACGCGATGTGGGCGAAGACGCGCGCGCAGGCCGCCTTTACTTACCCCAGGCCTGGATGCGTGATGCAGGGATCGATCCGCAAACCTGGCTGGCCGCGCCGAGCTTTAGCCCTGCGCTCGCCACCGTGGTCAAGCGCCTGCTTGAGCATGCCGACTGTCTTTACCAGCGTGCAGAGCTCGCAACAGCTCACTTACCCTGGCGCTGCCGTCCCGCGATCGTTGCAGCGGCTAGGGTCTATGCTGAAATAGGCCGCGAACTTGAGCGACGTGCGCTTGATTCAGTGAATCAACGCGCCGTGGTTGCAGCAGGCAAAAAGTGGCAACTCGTATTTTTGGCACTCACACAGGCGCTCAAGCCTGTGAATCGATCACTATCGACCCGGGCTTGCGAGCTCAATGAGCTTGGCGAGGCGATAAGACCTGTCATTGAGCGCTTATTGCGCAGTGGCGATGCCGACTGGCAGTCGACCAAACCCAGACAAGAAGGCGGTATTGAAAGGCTCGCTGCAGTCTTTGAGCGCCTTGAAACCCTTGACCGTCAGCAGCGAGCCAAGCAGCATCCGGGATTTCGTACGACGGCTTAAGGCCGCCAGGGCAAGCGGCATGTGGTACAGCTGCTTAAACCCGCCGGGGCATCCGCCAGGGCAATAGGCTTTGGACCCAGGGGCTTGCAAAACGTCGAGCGTCGAGGGTCTCGTGCATTGCTACAACATCGTGACCGAGCATCTTGCCGCGTATGACCGAGCGTGCATAAAAAGGCGTATCCTCGAGCGACTCTTCAAGTCTTGTTGCTTTTTCACCTTCTCTAAAGCTGTGCCGATGGATACCCCAGGCGGTTCTTCCCAGCGACTGCCGCACACCGGGCGAAAACGCCTCGGGCTTCTCGCCGCTGGCAAAACGTAAAGCAAGTATGTTGGAACTTTGCGGCTCCATGCCAGGGCT
>Ga0172372_10013493_pt1 | contig 10104 bp, 10 predicted proteins | sample LakKiv5m_2_FD_114544 | JGI IMG/M metagenome (GOLD analysis project Ga0172372, IMG submission 114544) | Freshwater microbial communities from Kabuno Bay, South-Kivu, Congo - kab_092012_9.5m | ecosystem: Environmental > Aquatic > Freshwater > Lake | place: Democratic Republic of the Congo... | reverse complement strand
GAAGTGAACGAAAAGCGGATACCCAACACCGATCTGGTGTTCAGGATCATGACATGGGAACACATACCACGTGCACCCAAGAAACAGCCCAAGGCCGCCGCCAAGAAGAAACGGATCGAGGACATCCTGGGCTTCGAAGAGCTGCCGCCCGAAGATCCCCTGGCGGACGTGATAGAAGATCCTGTACTGGATCCCACCCATGTGAGGGTGAACTTTCCCCCGTTCTGGCACTATCGTATCACCGATCACCGGATCCCTTATGTGGTGGGCAAGAGCCACTGGCAGGGTGACGTGGACACAGGCGCGTACTCGCGCGAGCACGGTGCCATGACCCGCAAGCTGGCCCAGATGTTCATGAAACTGTGCGAGCGATATGCCACGCGATCAAACTGGCGTGGATATTGCGTGGATCACGGCACACAGGCCCTGACAAATCGAGGATGGCTGGGCATCGATGAGATAACTGAATCTGATCTCATACTTTCCTATGACGGCAAAAATCTACGATGGTCCAAGATTTTTTCAATTTTCCGTGACCGATTCAATGGACTGATGCACAAACTAGACGTCAAGGGCATGGATGCCCTGATAACCCCTGGACATAGATTGGTCACAGATCAAGGACTGGTCAAAGTCGAACATCTATTGCATACCGACAAAGTGATATTGATGGGCGATCCGGTGTTGTCCGACTCCACCCGATATCCGGATGCATTCGTAGAACTGATCGGTTGGATCGTTACCGAAGGCAATTATCAATCACAAAAAAAGTCTGTGACCATCTACCAAAACGAAGGGGATCACGCTGTTCGTATACGTCGGTGTCTGTCAGATCTAGCATACCAATTCAGCGAAAGGACCGATCACAAGAACAATGTCAGATTCCTGCTGGATCGAAAAAGCTCTATAGAGATCATGGGAAAATTCCCTGGAAAAAATCTTACCATGGAATTTATCATGAACATATCAACCCGACAGAGAGATCTGCTGATCAACACCATGATCGACGGTGATGGATGGCGACGGAAGAATAATCTGAGCTATGTGCAAAAAAATCCAGCCGGTGTAGACATGTTCCAGGCCTTGTGCACCATCGCTGGAAAGAAAACTAACGCCCATTTTAGAGCAGATAAAATATCCTACGGCAAGCCAGTACAATACTACGAAATCAATGTGTTTTCCCGCAATCACACCCGTGGAACCTGCATAGATTTCCACGGAGGCAGGCAAGACAACCGAGATGCTGTGGGCCGAGGTAAACAATTCCATCCCAACCAACCCACTGAACATTACCAAGGGATGGTATGGTGCCCGGAAACTGAATATGGTTGCTTTGTTGCCCGGAGAAACGGCAAAGTATATCTCACAGGCAACACCTACAACGAAGAGATGCGGGGGCAGGCCCTGTTACAATTGAGCCAGATCGGACTCCAGTTCGATGAGTCAAAGAGTTCCAATCCCTTCGCCTACTACACAGCGGCCATCACCAACAGTTTCACGCGGGTGCTCAACATCGAGAAGAAGATGCAGAACATCCGGGACGACATCCTGGAGATGAACGGACTGAATCCTTCATGGACGCGCCAATACTCAAACTCGGCGCAGCCCAGCCAGATAGCTGCACCAGTGGATGATCAATAATAGCCGCATACTTTCGGCAGGTTGCAGCCTCACCGCTGATTGTGGATTTACGCAATCAGGCTTACCTTATGCTATTTGGCCGCAGTTGGTCGCGGAGCATTATCAGTGCACCCTAGATAATGTTGCCATAGGCGGCTGTAGCAATCGAGAAATTTTTTCGCGCGCAGTCGATAAACTCTGCACCGATCATTACGACTGCGTGATTATATGTTGGACTTCGCTCAGTAGATACTGGATTTACTTTAGTCAAAACAACGTGGACGATTTCACCTGTATAGTACCAAGCGGCAATTTTGGCCACAGATTTGATGAGTACAGTGTGGACATGATGAGACGCTTGATCTACAGTGAGTTCAATAACCTTTATGTGCTTTTCAAACATTGGTTACAGGACATCATATGCCTCCAAAACATGTTAGAACATCAGCAGCAACCCTACGTTTTCGTTAAAGGGTTTGAAAATATCATACGCGACATCCATCAAGTGACATATGATCCAAATGAGGGGTTCAGTCGTATGACCGATCAGGTGAAGCAGATGCTAGATTTTGAAAACCGACCAGATGATTATATTTTAGTCAAGATCCAGGATCTGCAACGATTACTAAAATGCGTGAAACACCAAAATTGGGTAAACATGTTTGACAGCAGCGTGCTCGAGTCTGGGGTGGACCGAGCAGACGATGGTCACCACCCGGGCAAGCAGTCCAATCAGCTCCTTGCCAGCAGGTTGATTTCCCATTGTAACTATCGTAAAATATTCTAAATGTCCAATCTATTCCGCAAGGCCATCGTGTTTACTGACATACACTTTGGCTTGAAAAGCAACAGCCTGTTGCACAACCAAGACTGCGCCACGTTTGTGGACTGGATCATAGACACTGGCAAGAAACACGGTTGCGAGACCGGTATGTTTCTCGGAGATTGGCATCACCATCGTGCAAGCATCAATCTGCAGACCCTGGACTTCAGCCTGCAGGCCTTGGAAAAACTCAGCCGGGCGTTTGATAGATTCTACTTCATACCGGGCAATCACGATCTCTACTACCGAGATCGGCGTGACATCCACGGAGCGGCTTGGGCGCGACACATTCCCAACATCATCATCTGCAACGACTGGTTAGAAGAAGGCGATGTTGTGATAGCGCCGTGGCTGGTGGGAGATGATCACAAACGCATACAGAAAATGAGCGCCCACTACATGTTTGGCCACTTCGAGCTGCCGCACTTCAAGATGAACGCCATGGTAGAGATGCCGGACCATGGTGAGATCGGTATGGATCACTTTGGGGGTTTTGAGCGCGTGTTCTCGGGACACTTCCATCTTCGCCAGGAGAAACGGAACGTGACCTACATCGGCAATGCGTTCCCCCACAACTTCGCCGATGCCGGCGACGCCAACCGTGGCGCCATGGTCCTGGAGTGGGGTGGCGAACCCGAGTATCATGCCTGGCCCGATCAGCCTCTCTACAATGCTTGGGACCTGTCGCACGTGATCGATCATGCTGCCGAGATCTTGCGACCAAACATGCATGTCCGGGTGCAGCTGGACATCGAGATCTCGTACGAAGAAGCCAACTACATCAAGGAAACATTCATAACCAAACACGGTCTACGGGAGATGGCGCTCATGCCCAACAAACGCGCAGCCTTGGAAGAAGACATGGCACCAGGCGATGTCAAGTTTGAATCAGTAGATCAGATCGTGACTGATCAGATCACCAAGATCGAGAGCGAATTTTACGATCCTCGACTGCTGTTACAGATCTATCAGGCCTTATGATACAGATCCGAGATCTAACCGTACGCAACTTCATGAGCGTGGGCAATGCCACGCAGGCCATAAACTTTGATCGCCGCGATCTCACCCTGGTACTAGGAGAAAACCTCGACCTCGGTGGTGATGGCAGCAGGAATGGCACGGGCAAGACCACCATCATCAATGCCCTCTCATATGCCCTCTACGGCCAGGCTCTGACCAACATCCGGCGGGACAATCTCATCAACAAGACCAACGGCAAGGCCATGCTGGTCAGCCTGGACTTCCACGTGAATGGTCGAGACTATCGCGTGGAGCGCGGTAGGAAACCTAACACGCTCAAGTTCTACGTCAACAACGAAGAACAGAGCGCAGAAGATGACAGCCAAGGCGACAGCCGCGAAACGCAGGAAGCTATAGAAACGGTCCTGGGCATGACCCACGACATGTTCCGGCACGTGCTGGCTCTCAACACTTACACCGAACCGTTCCTGGCGCTCAAGGCCAATGACCAACGTGTGATCATCGAGCAGCTTCTGGGCATCACGCTACTAAGCGAGCGCGCGGAACGCATCAAAGAGATCAACAGGGAGACCAAAGATGCCATCACGCAGGAAGAGCTGCAGATCCGGGCCATCCAAGAAGCCAACCGGCGCATAGAAGAACAGATTGAGAGCCTGAAGAAACGCCAGACTCTTTGGTTGGCAAAACAGCGAGAAGATTGCGCACGTTTCGAACAGGCCATCGCCGCGCTGGAACATATCGATATCGAGGCTGAAGTACAGGCCCACAGAGATCTCGAACAGTTCCATCGCAGGAAGAACGATATAGATTCCTGCGGCCGTAATATCAAGCTAGCACAGACTGATATCGCCAAGCTCACTCGAGATATCAGCAAGGTGGAACATGATCTTGCTGCCCTAGCTGATCACAAATGTCATGCTTGCGGACAGATCGTGCACGATGACAAACACCAAGAGATCAGACAAGACAAAGAAAACACGCTGGACCGCATCCGGACCGAGCTGACCGAAACACAATCAGAACTGACCGAACACCAAAACGAACTGGAAGATCTCGGCGAGCTAGGCGCGGCCCCACGCGTGTTCTATGACACCATGGAGCAGGCGCTCAATCACAAAAACAGCCTGGATGCGCTGAGGAAAGATCTCGCTGCCCGGCAGGTCGAGATTGACCCCTACAGCGAACAGATCACGGACATGCAACGTCAAGCCCTGCAGACCGTGACTTACGATTGTCTCAACGAGCTCACGCGCCTGCAGGAACACCAGGACTTCCTGCTCAAGCTCTTGACCAACAAAGACAGTTTCATACGCAAGAAGATCATCGAACAGAATCTCAGCTACCTCAACCAGCGGCTGACCTGGTATCTAGATCGGATAGGATTGCCACACAGCGTGATATTCCAGAACGATCTCTCGGTAGAGATACAGGAACTGGGTCGGGATCTTGATTTCGACAATCTGTCTCGCGGCGAGCGCAATCGCTTGATCCTGAGCATGAGCTGGGCCTTCCGAGATGTATGGGAAAGCCTGTATCATCCCATCAATGTGCTGTTCATCGACGAGCTGGTAGATTCCGGCATGGACACGCAAGGCGTAGAGAACAGCCTAGCGCTATTGAAGAAGATGAGCCGGGAACGCCACAAGTCAATCTGGTTGGTCAGCCACAGAGACGAGCTGGCCGGTCGCGTGGAAAATATCTTGCGTGTGGTCAAGGAAAATGGATTTACCAGTTATAACACGGATGTAGACATTGTTTGATTACGATCTCATAAACGAATATCAACTGGAAATAACCACATATTGCAATGCTGCTTGTCCACAATGCCCCAGGAACGACAACGGAAAAGGCATCAACAAGCGCATGCCTTTGTGCCATCTCGACCGTTTTGTCATAGATCAAGCATTTGACCCTGCCATGTGTAAACGGTTACGGCAGATATTTTTCTGCGGCAGTTATGGTGATCCTATCATGCATCCAGATTTTCTTGGAATTTTAGAAGATTTCAGGCGGAAAAATCCCACATTGTGGTTGTATTTTCATACCAACGGCGGAATACACGATACAGATTATTGGGCCGAAATCGCTAAAATCATGGCTGGCTACGGACAGATAGATTTTGGTATAGACGGCTTAGGGGATACTTTACATCTCTATCGACGGAATGTGAAATTTGATAAAGTGATTTCAAATGCTAGCGCATTCATCCGAACCGGCGGCCGCGCCCAATGGAACTTTATTGTTTTCCGACACAACGAACATCAAGTGGAGGAAGCAAGGCAACTTGCCAAAGATCTTGGGTTTTTCAACTTATTGGTACGCAAAACCGGAAGATTTTTCAACCATAGGACCGTAGAAGAAATGTCTTCTTGGCCGGTCTCTGATCAATACTCCTTAGAACCTCCGCAAAAGATCGAATATAGAAACCAGACTATGATCGCATTGCCCGATATCAAACGACGATACAAAGACATGAAATCTTATTTTAACGCTACAGAGATACGTTGCGATGCTTTGATTGGCCCCAAGGTTGCCGTCAACGCAGAGGGGTTGGTTTTGCCATGTAATTTTTTCAACCACAATCTTTATGATGGTAGATTTTATGAACCGGGCGTCTTGCCCGAATCCAACACGTTAAGCACAGTCGACGGCAAGAATCAAGTGAGAACATTTTTAGAAAAATATGGTCTGGACAATCTAAACATACAGGTCAAAAGTTTCCGTGAAATTTTTGCTAATCCCATGTGGAAAGATTTAGTAGACAGCTGGAGTAGATCTTTAGACGATGGTCGTCTATTTGAATGTGCCATGACATGCGGATCAAAAATCACCAAAGTATGGGATCAAGGAGGAAGCAAAAGATGAAATTCATGATTACTGGAGCTAATCGTGGACTTGGCCTGGCACTTCAACAAGCATTTGACGCCGATAACTACAGCCGATCCAATGGTTATGACATAACCAAAGATCGTGGCAGGTTAGCCGAACAGAGCCTTGTGTACGATGTGTTCGTCAATAATGCGTTCGATGGGCCTTTCCAAGAAAGTTGGGCCGATTTCGGCCAGGTAAAATTACTGTACGAAATTGCCATGCTATGGAAAACGCACAATAAAACCGGGCATATCATCAACATAGGATCTGTTGGCAGCGAGGATATAGTGGCACCCGAGCCCAGTTGGGAAACCTATAGGGTGCCTAAATCCGCCCTGAAACATCATAGCCGACAATGGACCCGAGCTTTCAAAACCAATCAAGTGCTGTTCAAAACCAGCTTGATCACAGTTGATAGATTGGATACTGAATTGAGCCGCAGCAGACCCTCATGGACCGGTAACGGACATGATCTTGGCGATGTGGTTAGCATGGTGCGCCTGTGCGTGGGCATGAACGACAATACCTGTATAGACGAAATCACTGCCTGGGTCAATTTACAGCATAAACAACAATGAATGACATGGTTTTTCGAATCTCAAGAAATCTCTCAACTTCCCCCGGACTGCGTCGGTTTCGTCTACTTGATCACCAATAAACTGACTGGCAGGATGTACATTGGCAAAAAACTGGCCCGCTTCAAAAAAACCACTTATAAAAACGTCAAACTTAAAAACGGCAAGAAAAAAAAGCGAAAGATCCGCGGCTCGACCGATTCTGATTGGCAGACCTACTGGGGCAGCAATGAAGAATTGTCAGCTGACGTGATCTTGTTAGGCGAAGAAAATTTCACGAGAGAGATACTTTTTTATTGTTCAAGCAAGGCTGAATGCAGCTATATCGAAGCGAGAGAGCAGTTCTCCAGGCGCGTGTTAGAGTCAGACGACTACTACAACGGGCACATACAGGTGCGCGTGCATGGCAGTCACATCAAAGGCAAACTTCAAGGCTGATCAGACTCCGTGTGTGGCGACAAGGCCACACCCCATTGAGGCAGCGTCAAGCGGCCGGATGATCTTGGGTGTCAAAGGCAACAGCTTACTTAGGCTGGAATGATTGGGTCCATGTGAAAAAGATACAAACCCAGCGTTCAAGACTTCGCTTGTAGGGGTCGACGGGCGTTCCGTTGTGAGTCAAGGCTGGAGTAGGGGGTAGAGCACGACCGCCTCCGCGTGGAAACACAATCTCCTGATACAAGATGGCTGCGTCGAACTCGGATGATGCGCATCACTTGCCCGGACCACGGGCAAGTATGACCACAAAATCTGGATGATACGGATATCTCGCTCCGCTCGATTGAGATGATATCGATGAGCGGAGCGAATCGATAGATCTCGCAGAGATCTCAGAACTGATCCGGAAAATCTCTGAAGAGTGCGTGCTGGATGTCACCAGCAACAAACTGATTGAAACTCTTGTGTTTCTGTTCAAGCTCGCCTTCAAGTGGTGCCACACGACGGAAGGCCTCATCCATCTGCGCCATGTCTTGGAACTCCATCAGTATCATAAACTCCGGCAAATCCGCGATAGAGCGGAAGCCCATCTTGCAACGGGTGATCCTGTATGATTGCATCTTGCCTTCTGCTACCAGATGATCAAAAAAACTCTTCATCCCATTCACCCAGTCAAGATCAGAGATGTCACCTTCCTTGTTGGCCCATATCGTGTATAAGTCTGCCATTATCTTATCGGTCCCAGTAGTTCAAAACCCTGCAGGTCCAGCATGTAGGGTTCGACCGCTTCAAAATACATCCAGCGGTAACCGCGATCTCGATAGATCGCGCACTCGTTCTCCATGCTCCTGATGCCCAGGCGCAGGCGTGGATTGCGGTAGTCCCAGGCGAAATGATCGCTCAAGACGTTTTCTTCATCCCAGATCCGGTACATGCTCCAGGCCACCAGGCGATCCTGGTCGCGATAACCTATGATCTCGGTATCAGGTGCGGTGAATCGGCCCGCTATCATGGGCATGACCGACAGGAAATGTTTGTGGGCACAGTATTCGCGATAGATCCTCTGGCAGTCATTCACGGGCGGGGGATCTAGCAGGTGCCAGTCAAGGTCACTCACATACTGTGTGATCCTGAGGTCGATCCGGCCAAACTGCCAGCTCATGCGCGAGGGTCCTCCCGGAACTGGAACAGACCCTGGAGGTACGGTTCAGGCCAGCCATTGTAATAGCCCTTGGGGGCGATCTGCCGTGCGAACGCGTTTAGCTTGTCAAGAGGCTGCACAAAAGCTATGGCATAGGTGCCCTGGTTCATGCTCACGCCCAAGACCTCTTCGGGTGAGTCGGGGTGATCGGCCAGGGCGATGATGTTGCGATGGATAAGGAACCCCTGGTTCACGCTGGCGATCTGCTGCTCAAAACGATCAGCGTCGATGGCAGCAGCATCGTAAACATAGGCGATGACCTGCCAGTGGTCCATGGCCACTTTCATGAGATCGCTGTAGGGATCGATCTGTCCCGCACGGATGTCAAACTCGCCATCGAGTCTGGCCCGCCTGGCGAACGGGCAGGGCGGCCAGCCGTTGAGCGCAGGATGTGGCTGCTCCACGAATCCAGTGATCCAGTTGATTATGTCTATGCGGGCCTGTACGAAATCCATCAGAAGAAAGGCAGTCCGGATTTTTTAGTGGTCTCGAGATTTTCTTTCACTATCTTGCCAATGATATCTCGCTCGTTGGGACTGAGCTGCATGGCTTCGGTATAGGTGATACCACCGCGCATGTACCAACACACTTTGAGACAATCATTTTTTATGGCGTTGGCCTCCTGCTCCATCGTTTCGACTTCTTTAGTGATGGTTGCTGCGTCGAGAGTCAGGAGGCGTCCGCGAAAAAAGTAGTCATGTCCAGCGTGAACGGCTGATCGTACTTGTTTTGGCATTCGGTGCATGTAACATGCAGCGGCTTGATCTCGCTTTCGGTCTTGGCAGCGAGGATGCGATCTTTGACGATCGTGAAAGTGTTCCTGTCACAATTGGCCAACCATTCAGTGATATGATCACGATCAGTGACCATGGCCTGCGGCGTCTTGATCATTGCAATGTTCTGGGCCAGGGCCTGGGTGGTTATGGCTGTGATTTTAGCCAGCATCTCGGCCAGGATCTGTCCCCGCTGTTCGTCCGTGGTCTCGGGTGATTCCAATGCCTGCAAGGCTTTCTGATCTTGGAACTGCTGCATGTTGTTTTCGTTGATATCGCGATAGGTCATGGGGTGCAGATATAGCTCGAGATCGTTCAGGGAGAAAGGCTGCTGGAAATTAGGACAGCGGATGTTTTCCATCACGCGCCGGAGGTCTACTGACCAGTCGTTCTGGGTGGCACAGGCCGGACACTGCGTGCCTATGCTGAGTTCATGACCAAACGTGGCGATACGGATGGAGATAAGGATGGTATCTATATCCACGTTTGGGATGGCCCAGGCATCCAGGATGTTGGGCACACAGCTCTGTATCACTTCCACCGTGGCTGTTCCATTGAACAGGGCATCAGGCGTGCGATAGCGTATCTCGTCCATGGTGGTCATGGGCAGCACCGGCAGCTCGCCATTGGCCGGCATGTCAAGGGTGCCTTTGGGATAGAACTGGCCGTTGCTGGGCAGGCGTATGTAGATGGCCGGCTGGCGGAAATAGTGTTTGAGTGGGTTGGAATCCATGCAAATCCTCGGCGGTAAATATAGGTCAAGGATATTTATAGGCGTATAAAACCGTGGCTGAGCAATTTGACATAGACGATCTGGTAAGG